>Ga0307512_10004091_pt1 | contig 16221 bp, 18 predicted proteins | sample 14_EM_MG_FD_200267 | JGI IMG/M metagenome (GOLD analysis project Ga0307512, IMG submission 200267) | Populus trichocarpa ectomycorrhiza microbial communities from riparian zone in the Pacific Northwest, United States - 14_EM | ecosystem: Host-associated > Plants > Roots > Unclassified | place...
AATATATAAAATCCCTTCATCAGATTCAGCATAAAAAAAATGTTTGGATTTGGTGAGCTCGACTCTGCATGAGGGGTACCCTCATAAATAACATTTTGGAGATGTTCAAAATCTGTGGTTTCCCGGTCTCTTCCTCCACGGAGGGTTGCACTTCTCCACGGGGTGCTTGGCAATCAGGATAGCGGCCTTCTCCTTGGAAACAATGGAGGCGGAGGCCAAGTCGAAAGATATTATCACTAAGCACGTCGCTAGCCATAGGGTTCCCCCAAGACCCTCTCCAGAGGTATTAAGCTCGCCGGTAGCGTTTCTAAGGCCCACCCCGACCTTACCGAGGAGGCTTCTCTCAAGCCTAAATGCCCCCCTCGAACGTATTACGGTCATCGCTTCCTTTCCCCGACGAATCGACTCTTGCTTATGACCCGCGCACGATGTCTCGTTACCCCGTTACTTCCCTTCTCTATCGACCTTTCTCCATTTTATTTATGCTCTGACTACGACATGACGACACACGACTCCATCTTACATCGATTGGCTCATTTTTACTCACTCCATCTATGACTCTCACCCTCGGATTTGTTGAACCCGGTGGCGACTTTTTGGTGAAGTAATCTTGACCTCCCTCCTTCTTCCCTAATCCGTCTCTCTTACCCTTAAATTTGGGGATCAATAAAATCTGTTAGTGACCTCCCACGCTTGCTTCTCGTTTCACACTAGGGCGACGATTCTTTGGTCTATTATTCACACTCGTACGAAGAAAAACACCCGATGCCTGGAACGTCCGACTCCAACCGGCAGCTGGGCTAGCGGGGAAAGGAAGCCTCGTTTGTGGTGTTCTCAAAGATTGGACGTTCGAGTTCCGAACGTCGGTCCGACGTCCGCTTCCGCGCCACATTGTCCCCTATTTGTCGTTTATCGTTCAAAGGTCCGTGGCGTGTCAATCCCGTTAGCTTGAAGCCTTCGTTAATGTCCGTGAACTCGGCATGGAACTTCGTTAACGTCTTTAAGACCCCCGGAACTTTTTCAGCAGGCAAGTTTCTGGTTCCACTCGAGACGGAGATCCTGCTCAGATTCATTGCATGATACGCGGGACTCACGTTCTGGGAGACGCTTTCCCTTTGAGGGTTACGGGGTCGTTCAGTTCGCCGCTGCGCGAGTAGTGTCCGGTCGGGTAGCGTTACGTAATATGTGGGACGTTCTGCTGATGTGCCCTTAAACGCAAACTCGATGTCGTGTCACTTAACGAGGCTCTCTTTATCTCCTATTGCCGTGCTTCGTTTCAATTTGTGCTCTTTATCCCCTCACCTGTCCGGCCCCGACACCTCTATCCTAGCGTCGAATAACCATCCTTGAATTGTTAATTTCCGCTCGAAATTGTTCAAACTTCTGCGACGAGGAATGAAGAGAGTATGTCCGATCAGGCTGCCTCACGTTGTGATGATTACGATAATATTCCTGGACCTGACCTGTCAACAGATCTATTTAAATTGTCCGTAACTCCCAGTATGTTACAGACCAACAATGGCGATCATCCCGCCATCAAACGGAACAGAACAAAAAACCCAATAGGTAATGAACAGCATGCAAATGGAAAACGGGAAGAAAAAACGGCTTGATAACCCTCCGGGAAGGTCAAGGAGGCTGTCGATAAGACCTAAAATACCAAAATAATAAAAGTTCATATCCCAAACCGCATTCTTGCCTCATGCGACATCAAACTTGGATACTTTGACTCCTCTGTGGTACCGTCCTCCAATGTAGCCAAGGAATATATCATCGGCGGCTCGAAATCGGGGAGCCCCGCATGAAAATCGGAGTACGCTTCCTCGATGACCTTCCGGAAATGCCGTAATGACCCACTCGTTTCGAAGGGAAGGGTCTCTATGCGAACATTAAAGACTGGTAAAGATTTCCTCCAAGAATCCTGTGCAAGTCACCCATTTGAGTCATCACTAGTCACTATCAGGAAGCAGCACGAGGATAGACGCACCCCAAGCAATAGATCGAGATACGTGTACTCGTCGAAGTGGAGCTCGGATGTCAGCGTCCCCAACCTCTGCAACGCCAAATCGCAGAGGTTGTACATCTCAAGCTGAGGGAGGCCGGTCCGACCAGCAACCTCGCAGAGGATAGCGAGATGCGCGAGACAAGCGATGCAATTACTGCTGAGCACGTCTACTCCGCATTTGTCGTCACGCTCACGAAAGATTTTTATGTCGCCGAGCAGTTTTCGAGAGAACTCTTCAAGCGATATTATAATCTGATCGCATGACCGCCGCCAGAACTCGAGTTTGACGCCTGGAACCAGTCAAGTTAAATTTAGCTGGAAGCGAACTCACGACGCTCACCGTCAACAGGGCGGATGCCGAGGAGTATAATCGCGTCCCTGACAAGCAAGATGCCTTGCGTTCGCATCGTCAGAGGACATATCTCGAAGAGGATAGAATAGGATCGCTATAATGTAGAAAATGAATTCGATGTACAAGGTGGAGGAAAATTCACTAACCGGTAGCTCCTGTCGGAATTCCTTCTCAAGCTTTGCAGTCGCCTGAGGTTCTGGGCCCCCGCACATCAAGAACAGGAAATTCGCCCAGTATATAGTCTGCGAAAGAGCAGCCAAGGTTTCATGGAGTTCTTCCGAGAACTCCGGCGGGCGCCCACAGGTCGGGACGAATTGTAAGTCCCCCGCCTTAATAAAGTCGCAAGTCTTCTGAATGTAAAGAAGAGCCATCTGTGGCATACACATGTAGACATGGCTCGAAATAACCAACACCGCAGCTTGAACGCAGGTCCTGTAATCAGTACTTCCGAAGAGCTCAGCAAGAGCCTCCCACGCCGTTTGGACTCGTCTTGCATGGAATTGAACCATAGCGGGTGTGTCATCCATACGCGCAGCGGCCATCATCCCGAGCACATGGGAGCCACACACAAAGGCCCGGTTCAGCACGGTATTAGACTGGTCTCCATGCAGTAGTGCGTCCATTTTTTGGCCGCTGAACTGGATCCCAAATTTGAGTAGCCGAACCATAACCCACAACCGACTAGTATTAAAGTATGAGTTCGTGACCGATAGACTCGTATTCCAATACGCACGATCCCATGTCAAGGTCTGTGGCATCGATATCGGAGATCTGAATCTGTAACTTCTCCGCTCCCAGAAACGAGAGCGGTATCCATGGTTCAAGGGGGATTATCGGGGGCAAGAAGGGGATAGTGTGGATAGGCGGGCTTGTGTCTGGGGGGATACACTGTCCGAGCGAGTTTGGGCTTCTGTGGACGAGGACGAGTCCCGATGAATGGCCGTGCGGAACCTGCTGTAAGGCAGACGGCCCATCGGTCACTACCCATATGGAGTCGGGGACGAAGTACATTAGCTTTAACTTTGCGGGCGATAGCATATCAGTGAACACACCGTCAGTTGGTGAAGGGGTAGAAATCTCGACTGGGTCTGCGCCTCCGAGTTGTCTTCCTGGCAGGCAACTATCGGCGCTGTGTAAGGGACGCGCACTCGCTGGATATGAACCCTGCTCGTCGTCGTAGGTACACATCGAGGCACACTTGGTCTGGATACAGGTTTCACATGGGCGTTTAGCATCACATTTCTGTACCAGGTTCGAAAGTTGAGCCACTCCGATGACCTTGAGGGTGAGACGAAGATCACCCACTCGCCTTCTTTTTTATTCTGATTGGAGTCGCAGAGGAGGGAGTCCGAAGGTCAGCGTATCTTTCGCGGGGTTCGCATATCGGCCATTGCTAACCGGCACTGAGTACACGCCTGACCCATTCTAAGGGTCTTTCCAATACCCCTCTTCTTGATGAAGTCGTAGACGCAATTCTCGATTCCCATATTCGTGCATCTCATACAGCGACGAGGGCCGGGGACGCATTTCTGAAAGGAGCACAGCGCACAGGTACTGCGATCAGATCGGATACGTATTGGATGTGGAGCGGGCTTTCCCTCACCACTTTCCTAGCTCTGCAAACGAAACGGATTAGTGCACCGGCCTGAATCGAACTCTGACAGGGGGATGCCCACCTGCACGCCAAGCAAGCTCGGTGGGCCGACATCGATGCTGGTGGGAGGAAAGGAGATGTTTACTAGTCACGGCCATGACCCGGCGAATGGACGTCTCGTCTCAACGTCATTTAGCTGCAGCTTGAACTAAAAAGGAATAGTCGGTCCCCGACAATCAACGTGGCCTCATGCTCACTCTTCGGAACGGACCAACGGTGGGCGTTCCTGATGTTCTCGGCCCCTTATGATTAGTCCCTGACCGTCAAATGTAAATTGCTTCGAGTTTGCACCCGGCCCGCTTCATGTCTTATCGTGCACCAGTCTAGAAGAAATATCACGAAAGCAGAGTGTAGCACCCCGCAACACGGCTCCGTCGCGACCACCTGGTCAGTCTGCCTGGGGGCTGACAACCCTCTCACCCTGTCAAAATTGCTTCCGTACCACGTCCGATCAGCCTCCTGACAGCTCATTGGTAGCGGGGACATCACACGCGATAGCCCGAGTGGTCTTCCTCTATGAATCATGGTTTGGTGTGATAAGTCCATAAGCGACCAGTCCTACGTAACCTTGAACTCGTCCCTCTCACGGGTGGAAGCGACAAGCGATCGCCGTGGAGGAAGCATGCCAGGTGGCTGTGGAGAGTACGAAAACCCTTACTTGGCTCCTTGGCTTAGCAGTGGGATGGGATTTCTCACACTGACTATCGCCATGCGCCATGCCTCGCCAATCCTCGACCCGTTCTGGTCATTCGGAATGGATTCCAGAAACAACCGACGTCTCTAATCAATCTTGTCAGACTAGCCTCGAGATCCCGACTTCTCGGGGTATCTAATATGGCAATCCGAGACTGAATTTTGATGCCTTCACTCTGCTCGCTGAGACTAGATGTATAGCCTGGAACGTGCGGAGGAAAGAGAGGTGGCTGGGCAATGATTAATGATTGACAGCCGCCTGGAGTAAGCCGGAGTAGTAGTTAAGTAGGCAGCGTGGGCAAAATGAATGAAACTTATTATGGCAACCTCGAGACCGGTGGTAAATCCTCCGGCGCCCGCGCTTGGTCACATCATATCCCCCCCCTGGTGTCGGTTTCTGTTCCAGGCCGGATGGAGGACCGGGTGGGCTCGTTTCACGCGGATCCTCACAATGCAGATGGTCGGGTAACAGTAACTTGAGAACCATGTCTCTGTGTCTCGAACTTGCCGTGGATCGACCGCCAAACGGTCGGCGCCCCAGGACTTTGAGTAATCAGCTTGGAACCCCGTGTGAAACACATGGGATCATTTACGACAAATTGTCTTGTTTCGTCGGATCTCCCCGGCCTGTCTGCCCATGTCCCAATCACCCGTTTCACCCCATTCTCGCTCGATTCGTCCCTCGCGGTAGTGCATATCCCACGCCAACCCCCACGAAGGCGATTACTCAGAACGTGTTGTCATAGATACTCTCCACAAGGGGTTGCCCAACAATCAACTAAAATATAAAATGCGCAAGGGAAGCAGGAAATGACGAAAACATGATCACATCCTCCATTCAGCACCAAACGGCTCCAAACGCCAAGCTAACCAGGCCACTCGACAACTAACTGTGCTGACACGGAATGTTCCTGGTCACCATCATCCTCGAACTTGAGTTTGTACATCGGTTTTGACTGCGCTCCCTGAGCGGCCCGCTTCGGGTCAATGATGACGGGATCCTGCATTTCACAAGAACGGATGAACTTACCCGTCCAGCAGGATGCATGTCACTTGGACTTGCTTGAACTTCCGCTCGATAGAAACAACTAGTGTCCGGATATAGTGCCATGACCGTCGCGCCCACGGGGAAAACAGGATATGCGCTTTGGTGTGACGCGGAATTGGGAGGTGCGTTGGGATCAGGCAGTGGTATAATCGACCGCAAGGTCGTGTTGTAGTGCCTAATCGGCGTGTTAGGTTGACGCGTTGCAACTAGGCATTTTCTGTACTTACGCCCCGGGTTGGCCGTCCTCCTGTGGCTCCGCGTCCTGTACCACGTAGCTGTATTGTTCCTGAGATCCAGGACCGTTCTGATAACGGTGGAAGGGGAAAAACTGACCGATTCTTATCTTGGTTGATGCACTTCGTGACGACAGCGAGGATCCAAGTGCTCTCGTCGGTTGGTCCGTTCGTGCCTGAACCGGATGGAGGATGGAAGGCCACTTTTCGGCCTTCTTGGAGCGGCAACTGCGCCGCCAGAGCCTCTCGACGAGCCTTTGGTTCCCGAGAGAAGGGAACGTTCGAACCGGGTCCAACAGAGTTTCGTGCTGGGAGTGTTATCTTTTGGAGGTTGTTCAAAGCAGGCGTGACCGGCGTAGAGGTGACCGCCGGAGATTGTCCTCTCGGCGGCCGTTTATTCCGTTTTTCTGAAGACACATCAACTTACGTCTCCCTTGTTGTTTTCCTCCTTACCGGTGGCATGAGACTCCGAAGCCTTTCTCAACGCGATAAGGACATCTAAGCGTTCCATTGTCTCTCCGATGGCTCTAAAGGGGCGGTTAGCATCATTCAGTGCGGGTGAGTATTTACCCCCACCGTGCCTCCTTTTCGGCATTGCCCTTTACCTCCTGAAGCCCAGAAAAGAGCTTCTTGTAGACAGGTTTCACACCGTCGAAACCCTCCGCTGGTAGTGTGTCGTTAGAGGGCCACGATGATATGAGTCGGTTTACACGGCCGATCGTCTCCATCGTGCTAGGACTGGAGTAGATCCCGTTCAAAGTATTTATGGAAGACCGAGCATGCGACCAGCACTCGACCTCTGGTCATGACCAGCAGCGTTAGACCTGGGTTATTATCACCTTTTATTATATTCCCTACCTTCTGTGCTGGCAGGGCGTGCGGAAATCCCACGGCGCCTTTCCATCAAAGTGTGGGGCGCGACTGGTCTCGAGTGGACCGAGTCAAAATTTCGCGCGATCGGTAAGGGAAAGCGTAGAGACGATGCAACGTGGATGCGACCCTGCTCAGGCGAGATTTCGCACGGGTATGTCGCGTCCCGGATACACGAGATGGATGTTCGGAATCAAGGAGAGGATGACACGAACCAAATTAGGAAAGTGGTCACCGCTAATTTCCAAGTCCGCGATTAGGAATGTAAATTCTTCGGTAAGATTACATCTATGCTTCCTCCTCCTGATAACAGACTGTAGAGTGTCTAACCTCGTCCGTTAACACTACTCTGATGGCTTGGTCGCGTCTGGGACTTCATCTGGTGCCTTGGTTCCGGAAAGGTTTCGCAAAGATACATCGTAAACGACTGGAACAAGGTCAGCAACAGCATTTTAGGAAATAGATCCTTGTTATTACCTTCTTCAATTTTCTTTAAATCGTACTTGAGGCTGTCGTAACGCCGTCGTAGGGTGTCATTCTTCAGATTAAGCTAGGGGACCGTCACCGAGTGCAAATCGCCCCGACAGAGAAGAAGTACCATTGAAAATCCAGCAAATACGTCCTTGACGAATATAGAAATCTTGAGGGGTTCATCGAAATTCCCCATGGTGACTGAATTGACGGCAAGTCTTGACTACTTGACTCAGGATCGTTGTAGAATACAGCGACGAGTGAGACGTACTAATTCGTTCACGAGGGTGATCAGGGCGTGAAGGTAATCTTCAGCGGTTAATGCGAACTTATCCTTCCACGCGTCATCGACTGCACTCCACAGTGTGAGTGAATTCGTTTTGCTCGTTGCCGGACGACTCACTCCCCAACGTCGCACTCACTTGCTCGAGGCTGATCAGGGACCTCGTAGTCATGTACTCAACCAACGCGGTAGAGTAGATGGCGTTCCGTAGGGAAGTCGACCACATGTCCTTCCACCTCCAAAACTGGTTTGGAGGGATGATCCCGGCGAGTGCAGATGAATTCTTCTGGCAACTCTGGATGATTGGCCGCACACTGTCAAGCAAAGGTACGACTGTCCGAGGTTCAGACGCAGGGGTTCCAAGTGCAAGAAAAGACGTACTCTGATCTGGAGGAGTAGAGTGAAGTTTATTGAGTATTCCTGCCATCATGCGTGTTTTCTTATCCAGGTCGTGGACTTCGTCCCTTATTTTCTGTACTTTGGTGAGAGAGAATACCGGAAAGAAATGGGTCACACACATCCCGCAGCTCCGAGTCTTTTTCCAGTAAATCATTAATATGGTTGAGCTGGGTGTTCATATCCGTGAGAGATGCCAGAAGAGGCTCCAACCCCAGCCACACTTTCGAGGTGTGGGCCCGCCCGGTCGGCAATCCCCGAACGGTCCCCGTACAGTGAACCCTCGACTCGTGTGCCGTTCGCAACGTCAAGCTCGCCACACGTCTACTCTGCTGGGAGCACGCTGCGTGGTCGACGCGTAGGACATGCCGGACGTTCAAGCCGTCAGGAAAACGATCAAACAACTCCGCGACGTCCCCGCGAACACAACAGGCGCCGGTCAAGATGTACTCCAACTCATCAGCGATTACCTGGTCGATGTCAGCCCGAAGGAAGGACCTGTACACTGGTTTTGTCGCAAGGCGGACCAGCTGACGATTGACTGTGCAACGTTTCTCCTCCGCCTCCATGCTTACGAATCTAGCTCGATTCAGACCTGGCGGAATCTACTGACACGATGTTTACGAGGGTGCTGTGACTGTGTACGTGGGTTAGCGGAGGTAAAAACCACCTCGAGACACACGTGAGTCCGTACTTGCTTTCAACGTCTCTAAGGTCTGAAGAAGAAGCAGATTTTTCGGCGCATTTCCAGAGGACACTTTGAGCAACTTCTGGGAAGATTTCGCGAACTGGGAGAAGACCATAATCCTCGCCTGCATGAGAGACAAACGGCTAACATCTACATCTAAATCCTCTTCTACCCTTAACGATCTCCCCCCTGCAGTCCTCTGTCACGTCTTTACCAATCTCGATGTATTTCTGAACGCCGAGATCCTGAAGGTGATACGATCATCAATCCCCGCCTCCTCGTCGACGTTGCTTCCTGTAGACCCATACCCTGCCGGTCTTCTACTACTCGCCTTTGACGATGACCAGACCTCGCGGACTTGGGCTCGGTCGCATCTTCGGGTGGCTTCCCAACTTACGAAAGATCAGTTCGCCGGTCATTACCTAAAGGTCCTCGAGAGCGTCGCAGCGGTTCTCTCGGATCAACCTCCCCCTCTATCTTTCCCGTTTTCCAAAGATCCCACTGTTCTCTGGTCTGGCTTTGGTCTTATGCTGCGCAGTATACCCTCCGAATATTACACAACTACCCACGGACGCCGGCTGGAGTTCAACCGAATTGTACTTGGTCACGTCCACGATAATGGACAGCGTTAGTGCATATTTTTACTTCTTCCCACCAATTTTTCATTCTTTTGTAAACCACAGACTTTGTTGATGTCCTGAGATCATTGGTTGTACTATTGAAGAGGATGGGCGCTGAGATATGGTCTGTGGAAGGAAACTCCCCCGAATATCCGCAAGTGATATTCGACGCGATCAAAGATAACAAGAGCTTCATCGCAGAACTCGAAAAACCCGAACCTCCGTCGTGGTTATTGGGTTGGTTTATGGACTACCTTTCCACCATCTGGACGCTCCCTATTCTCGGTAGTGTTGTGGCGAAAATGGTCGATTTTTTATGCGATGAGTTACAACACGAGAGATTTGCGGCGATACACCCACTTGGGATTCTTACCGCCGCTAGGGTGAGCGTCCCTTTACGGCTTCGAAAAAAAACAACCTAACCGCATTACAGCTCCTGGCAAATGCGGACAAGCGCGCCCGAACGGAGAATGCGACCCAACAAATTACCATCTTCGCACATGTTCTGGATATCCACAGTAGCGTGTTCGTCTCCACAGCGTTCGACCGTCGCTATTCCAAAGATACATGGTCCGAAGCGCGGAAAGGCTCGAGAGAACTCGTCCGTGCTGCCCTAACCAACGACACTCGGGACGTCGCCGATGCAATAACCAGGCTCTCCAAGCGCCTAACGGACCCAGAACAGGAGCTCGCCGTGCCCTCCATTCGAAAGCAAATGTGGAAGGAAATGTACGACAAACTAGGTGGGGGCGATGTGGATGGGCTCGCTGTCATCGTTGCTGTACAGGGGAGCTCAGCCCATATGGATAGTCTTGCGCAGAAGCCCTTTCGTGACCTGGCGAAGAAGATCGGAGGGAACACCGTCGAGAACACGATCACCGCGATCGATAGCGCCTTGGCCGCCTTCCGTGCTGGATTCCTGGACGCCGTTTCCAAGTTTGCCAACTACACAACCTCTTCAGTAGTTCTTGATCTTCTCAAGACTCCAGGGACCATTCGCGATATCATGGCGCTCATGCTTTCACCGATCGAGGACAATCAAATGGCCGCGCAAGCACTTGTCGGCCAGGCATTCGACGTAGATGTTCGACAGGATTGCTTTAGAGCTCTTCTGGAGAAACTCCCACACGCTTCCTTCAACGGAGTCTCCGATGTCCTCGACCAATTCATTCGCTACGCCGCTCTTGTCCCGGAAGCGTGCAGCCTCTCTAAATCCGTCGTCCGTTGTATGACAGACGTGATCGAAGTCCTCTGCTCCAGCGAGAACGGCCTCCTCCGTCGTTCGTCGTACCTTAAGAAGGGTCCCGATGGACATAGTACCGCGGAGGAGTTGCCGAAGTGGTGGAAGTTGATGGTTCGGTCGATTTCTATCATCTTTCGAAGGACTCCAGGGTGGTCTTTATTCTTTGGGACGAAGGAAATGGTGGAGTGGATGCGAGATGCCTTGATTTTTGGTCGAGACATGCTTGCTCAGTGGAGAGTCATCGAAAGTGCAGCTCTTGTTGGGTCTCCCGAAGCTGCCACTCTCAAGCCGGGCCGGATGTCTAGACTTGGCCGGAGGATGGTGGAGGACCTGAAGGAGGTTTTAGTAGAGTTGGGGAGGTGGTTACGACTGACGGACGAAGAGCTGCTGTACCAGTCCTTTGCATTGCTGGAGACCTTGCTGGGTTGTTTCAAAGATACTGGGATCCCCCCTCCTGAAGAAGCCATCAAGAAATTCACAAAGACCATCAACGACGCGAGGAACAAGGATCCTAGTCGACCCCAGACTCGACTCGACTCTTCAAGGATTCTGAGGTTAGAAAATGCGCTCACGGCGTTCAAGGACGACGACGACGACGACGAGGTCGAGATCATTTCTGGACCAGTGAAGAGGGAGAAGGTAGATTCGGACGTGGAGATACTCGATGGACCACCTCCCCAGAAAACGGTCAACCAGAGGCTGATGGAGGCAAGCAAGCTCGCAGGGAAGGCAAAGGCGGATAATCAAAAGCTACATTTCAGTGTCGGGTTCTCGACTGCGTCAGCGGCGATAAAGGATCAGTCGATTTCCAAATTCTTCGCAAAGGAGTCGAAGGAGTCGAACAAGGTCAGGGTTAAGGTAGAGAAGGAGAAGGAGAAGAAAGACATCATCCCCAGTCGACCCGCGGTTCCAGTTCGCAAGCCGTCAATCCTTCCTCAGAAACCTCAGCCGCCTCCGCCACAGCCTTCGAGTGATGGGTCGAGCGACGAGAGCGCAGAAGAAACCGGGTTCGCAGCGCTCGGTGGTATACAACGGAAGCCGAGCCCGAAGAAGAAACCTATCGCTATCGAGAGGAAACCTGTGGAACGCCGAGGGATTCAGCTCATGGACCTCCCAGCTGGGAACGCCGCCCTCAAGAGTCGGCTCAACCGACGGGAGGAATCTCGCCGAACTCAGATGCGTTTGAAACCGGATATATCTGGCTTCCACCGCGTTCTCCTGTCATGGAAATATGATCACGAAGGAGCGGAACCACCGTTCGTGGGAGAGAAGGCTCGGTATATGCACATCGTAGACAGGTTCTCGGACTTTGACCAGTACGGAAAGATTTTCCAGCCGCTCTTAATGATGGAGTGCTGGGCTCAGATCGTCAAATCCAAGGACGAACCCCCAGATTCCTACACCTCTACCGTTTCCAATAGGCAGTACGTGGACGATTGGATCGATGTGGACCTCAGTATCGCAGACCAACCCAAGGAATGGACCCTTGCGGACACTGACGTGGTGCTGCTTCGGGAAATGGGAGGGGGGAAATCGGTGCTGGGTAAAGCGCAGGCTTATAAGGTTTCACAGTTTGGAGGGTGTAGTGTGACTGTTCGATGCGTCTCCCGTTGTGACCCTGGTCTTATGAGTGGGACGAAGTGGAGTATTAGCAAGGTCTTCAGGTATGAAGTTTCTGTGATCTCTTTTATTACACGATCTCATCTAGTATGTAGTTTGAGCACACTTCATAGGGAGTACGCTGCCCTCGTGGCTCTCCCGTACTACGACCTCGCAGATGTCATCCTTAACCCGAAGCTAGTCAAGGTGGCGATCGATAGACGGGAGGTTCGGGCATCTATGGAAAAGTATGGTGTGAACGAACCTCAAGCAGGAGCGATTGTCGGAGCCATGAACACCGAGGGCTTCTCTTTAATTCAAGGGTGAGCTTCGCCCTCCCCCGTCCTCTCTGAAGTGTTCAGATTTGGGCTGGCATAGACCTCCTGGAACCGGAAAGACTTCTACCATCTGTGGTCTGGTTCAGGCACACCTGGCTAAACGGGCTCGACCTGCGACAAAGATTAACGTCGGCAGAGGACCTAGTTTTGCGGAGAAGACCTGCCCCCCCAAAGTCCTGCTTTGTGCACCTAGTAATGCTGCCATCGACGAAGTTGCGCATCGGCTGAGAGACGGTATCCTTGGCGGTGGAAAGCGGGGCCTGATCCCGAAGGTGGTTCGAGTCGGCGCAGACAGCGCGATCAATGCCACAGTGAAGGATATATCCCTCGATTTTCTCGTGGATCAGAAAGTCAACTCTGATCCAGACTCCGCGCCGTCGGGTGGATCCGCGAACGAGATCACGACAATCCGGAGGGAACTGGACTCAGTGAAGAAAGAGAGGCAAAAGAAGCTGGAAGAGCTCTCCCTAGCCGAGAACAACACCGCCAAGACTACGCTCCTCGAGGACGAGATCAAACGGTTGAACCAGAAGAGGATGACGCTCACCCAGCAGGTCGACCGGTTGCGGGACAAGAGCAAAGCTGACTCTCGAGCTTTGGATGCTGCTCGCCGTAAGATTCGTTCGGAGATTCTTCAAGAGGCGGACGTAATATGCGGCACGTTGTCTGGTTCCGGCCACGAAGCCTTACAGCTGGAACAATTTGACTTCGAGATGGTGATTATCGACGAGGCGGCTCAGGCTATCGAACCCAGCACGTTGATTCCTCTCAAGTACAAGTGCAATAGGTGTATTCTTGTCGGAGGTACGAAACCTGGTGTTTTTGCCATTGTCCGTTTGCCTGATACGGGCGTTAGACCCACAGCAACTCCCGCCTACCGTTTTATCACTGGAGGCAAGCAGCCATCTGAATGTCTGTTCTGAGTTGACTAACACGAAGGGTAGGCCTGCAAGTATCAATACAATCAATCCCTCTTCGTGAGGTTCCAGAAGGACAACCCTGCTGCCGTACACTTGCTAAGGTTCGGCGCTTCGGTCCGTTTACGACAAACCACGCTGAAATTTTCCCCTCATAGCATTCAGTATCGTATGCATCCGGAGATCAGCCTTCTCCCGAGCCGCGTCTTCTATCAAGGAAAACTACTGGATGGACCCGATATGGATGTGAAGACGGGACAACCTTGGCACTTGCAAGAGATGTTCGGTCCTTATAAATTTTTCAACGTCGCCGGGCAAGAAGAAACCGGTCGGAGTCACTCTCTGATCAACAGGTCGGAGTGTCGGATAGCAGTGGCGTTGTACTCTCGCCTTTGTAAGGAGTTTTCGGGATCCGATTTAGACTTCAGAGTCGGAGTGATTTCGATGTACCGCGCGCAGATCGGTGAGCTCAAGCGAGCTTTCGTCCAGAGGTTTGGGCAGGACATCGTTGGAAAGATTTTGTTCCACACCGTCGATGGGTTCCAAGGTCAAGAGAAGGACGTCATCATCTTGTCGTGTGTTCGTGCGGGCCCCGGATTACAGAATATTGGGTTCTTGGCTGGTGAGGATGGCGATTGCGATTGCGTTCCAGCCCGCTCATAAATCCTATTCAGATACCCGACGAATGAACGTTGCTCTCACACGCGCACGATCCTCCCTGTTCATCCTCGGAAACGTGCCAACTTTGGAGAGGAGCGATGAGAATTGGCGTCAGATTGTTCAAGATGCCAGGTCTCGCCAACGGATGGTTGATGTGAGTTGAAGAATTTCACCCATCGCGTAAAGGTAGCTAATTTGAAGCACAGGCGACAACTGCATACTTCATGTCACCGTCAGATCGAGTCCTTCCAACACCCATCACTAAGCCGAAAGTTGCACTCGTCACTCCACTTCCTTCGAAGGGGACAGAACCTCATGTCCCCGAACTGATCAAGCCCAAGGACGTGATGAAGCCGTCAATCAAACGAATCAATTCAACCAATTCGCTATCAGAGCAAGGGACAGATGGTACCGTAACCACTACGACATCGACTACTAGCGCAGAGAAACCTGTCCCTCCGCTGCATACAAACGGACAGTCAATTTCAAAGCCAAATGATTTACCTGCGCCACCGCGAGATCCTCGTCCAAAGAAAAAGCTCAAGCCCCCGCCACGACCTAATCCCGGAGCATCTTTGTTTATACCATCCAAGAAGGTATGTCACTCTCTTATTCTCCCTTATTCTCGTCCATATTCACTGATCGCCTTGCACAGAGGCCACTTCCTGACGCAGATACGGCGGGACCGAGCAAGAGACGACATTAGACTACTAGTATACCACGGTATCCCCCCCTGTTCATTGGCCTAGCAACTTCCTCATCAGCATCCATACGACACTCTAACCCCCGGCAACATTTACCTCACATCATACTGCATATACTCATACAGCTTGTATCCATAGTACTCACTAAATAGAATCGGCTCTCACTGGGGGAAGTTCCCAACCGGGACCGTATCGAGGGATAACCATCATGACCCCATCTTTGTTCTTGATGGGATTTGAGAATGAGCAGAGGGACTTCGCGAGAGGGACTATCCAGGATGGGTTGATCTGAGTTAACCCTGCAGTGGAAAGTCAGTGTGGCGTCACCTCCCCAGGTCTCCGGGAAAAATCTATCACCTTTTATCCACACCCGATTCGACAGGATCACTTCGTGGTACACAAGATACTGAGGGGGAGATACTGAGTACAGAACCGAAGAAGGATGGATGAATACGTCTTCTTCAATCCCGACGGCCCTGTATGGAACTCCTTTCGAAGTCGAGAACTTGTTCCCCATCGCTTCTTCAACCAGATCTTTCCGGATGGCGACTTGATCGATGAAGGAGGCAGTTAAAAGTTGGAGGATAACTTTAACCTGGAGAGAGCACGAGCCAACGGTCACAATAAGAAGCCCTATAATACAAACAAACACACCTGAAAGGCGTTCGGGGGGCTGATCTTCGGCATGAAACCAGTATCTGTATCTGCAAAATTGGCTTGTACGATGCTGCTTATTTGACCACGGAGCTTGTGAATCTCTTCCATAGCCTAAATTCATGTCCAGCTGGAGCCCAGTATCCACAACGGTGTGGTGGATCTTATTACCGACCTTCTGCCTCACAAAATTCTCAGCACAAAATTTCGCGCCTCCACCGGCATACTCGTAAGCCCCGACGACGGAAAGTAATCGGAGAATGTCGGAGGTGCCGTTTCCCAACGCGGAGTGTGTCTGCGCATCCCACCCTTGGGAATCAGCTAAACCACAGAGGCATGTATTTACGGCTCACCTGTTGGTTCTGGAAGAAGGAACGCCTCCTTAGCCTCCTCGTTTCCTTAGCTTTTACCTTCTCATTAGCGATATACTGTAACCCATCGTCTTCATCCATGCCTCCGTTGGCATTGCCGTTATCTTCGTCACCATCGGGGGCCCCCTCGTGTAGAAAAGGATCGCCGACGGAGAGCGCTGAGACGATGGCAGTGACGTACGGAAGGCACTCGTGTTGTTTCCCACTGATCAACATCCTCGAGTACCGTGGGGATAATGGGAACAGGGCCATGGATCGCCCCATATCCGTAATCTGAGCTTCATTTGTCCCAACTTTCTGTAGGGCACCCAAATGCGTGAGAAGTTTCTCGAATTTGAGAAGCATATCGCGGGGAGGAGGGGTAGGGAAGGGGAAGTTGACCACAGCGTCGATATGCATGCTCTTCATCTGAAGCACCACAC
>Ga0307512_10004092_pt1 | contig 16218 bp, 13 predicted proteins | sample 14_EM_MG_FD_200267 | JGI IMG/M metagenome (GOLD analysis project Ga0307512, IMG submission 200267) | Populus trichocarpa ectomycorrhiza microbial communities from riparian zone in the Pacific Northwest, United States - 14_EM | ecosystem: Host-associated > Plants > Roots > Unclassified | place...
GAAGCCGAAGGTCTTGTCGAGGAATGCCCAGAGGAACACGAAGCCGGTGGAGACGCGGAGTACGGCGAGGGCGCGGGCGGCGGTGTGGGTGAGCATGGATCCGGGGGCCTCGACCTTTTCGAGGTGGGTGGTGTGGTTGTGGCCGGTGGTGGTCATGGTGTCCTCCTTCATTGATGTCTGCTTCATTGATGTCTGTGTCTTCGACTCTGCTGCTCCGGGCCGGGGTCACGCCTGTGCCCAAACGCCCGATCATGTCGGGACCAAGGTCCCGAACTCAGCGGTCCGATAAGCCGTCGGCGGCTCAGGTCGCGGGCGGCCACCTCCGTGACGCCGACAGCCCGTTGGCCCCGGCCCATAGGACAAGGACGCGCCGACCACTCGGTGGGGGCGGAGGGTCGAAAGCCCAACCTCGCTCGAGAGGGGCCTTGCTCTGAGGGCCGATGGGCCGTTCGATCCCGGCGCAGAGACTGGGATCGCTGCCGCGGAGAGATTCCCGCCAGCCATGTGGACGCGTTGGGAGGGACTGTCGGCCCTGCCCTGGGCCGGGTGGAACGTGAACGCTGGGGGTATGGCTGTGACTACTTCCGAGCTTGATGCTGTCGATGAGCGGCGCCCCCCGGCTGAGCTGTTCCGGAATCTGCGTACGTCGGGCGATGGTCTCGGTGAGCGCGAGGCGGCGCGGCGGCTGGCTGTCTACGGTCCGAACGAGTTGTCAGGGCGTAAAGGTCGAAAGTGGCCGCGCGAGTTGCTGGCACAGCTCACCCAACCGCTGGCCGTGCTGCTGATGGTGGCAGCCGTGCTGGCCTGGCTGGGCGGCACGCCGGCGCTCGCCGCCGCGGTGGTGGCCGTCATCCTGCTCAACGCCGGATTCGCGTTCGCGCAGGAGATGCAGGCCGAGCGGGCGGTCGAAGCGCTCGCCGCGTACCTGCCGGCGACCGCCAGAGTGTTGCGCGACCGCCTGGTCACCGAGGTGCCGGCGCGCGAGCTCGTTCCGGGCGACGTCATCGAACTGGCGGAGGGGGACGGGATCTGCGCCGACGCCCGGCTGATCGACGGGGAACTGTCGGTGGACATGTCCGCCCTCAATGGAGAGTCGGTCCCGGCGGGGCGCGCGGCCGACGCCGCAGTCGTGCCGGGCCCGCTGCTCGAGGCCCGCGAGCTGGTCTTCAGCGGGACCGCCTGCACAGGCGGGCAGGCCCGGGCGGTGGTGGTGCACACCGGGATGCACACCGAGATCGGCCGGATCGCCGCACTGACCCAGCGCGGCCGGCAGCGGCCCAGCCCGCTGGAGCGGCAGGTCCGGCGGGCCACCTGGATCATCGCGGCGGTCGCGGTGGCCGCCGGTGGCGCGTTCCTGCCGATCGGGGTGCTGGCGGGGCTGAGTTGGGCGGCGGCGATCAGCTTCGCTATCGGGCTGATCGTCGCGAACGTGCCGGAGGGTCTGCTCCCCACGATCACACTCGCCCTGGCGGCGGGGGTGCGCCGACTGGCCCGCAGCGGCGCGGTGGTCAAGCGGCTGTCGGCGGTTGAGACGCTCGGCTCCACGACGGTGATCTGCACCGACAAGACCGGCACGCTGACCGAGAACCGGATGCGGGTCACCCGCCTGTGGCTGTCCGGGGCCGAGCTCGACGCGGCCGGCGCCGCCGTGGACCCGCGGGCCCGCCGGCTCGCCCACGCGGCGGCGCTTTGTACGACGGCGCGTCACGCGGGCGACGGCGCGGCAGCCGACAGCGGCGACCCGACCGAGTTGGCCCTGCTGCGGCTGGCCGCGGATCTGGGGGTTCCGGTGCTGGCCGCGGACCGTGACCGGGACCGGCGTGTGTTGTACGCGTTCGACGCCCGGCTCAAGATGATGCCCACCCTCGACCGGGAACGGTTGTATGCCAAGGGCGCGGTCGAGTCGGTGCTGCCCCGCTGCGGCTGGATCCTGGGCCCGGACGGCTCGACCACGGCCCTGTCGCCGGCGGCACGCGCCGACCTGTCGGCGGTGGTCGACCACTACGCGGCCGCCGGATTGCGGGTCCTCGCCGTCGCGAGCCGGGAATGGGGCACCGCCACCCCTGCGGACCGCGCCACGGCGGAGACCGAAATGGTGCTGCTGGGCCTGGTGGCGATGGTCGACCCGCCGCGGGCCGCGGTGGCCGACGCGGTGGCGGCCGCGCACCGGGCCGGTATCCGGGTGCACGTGATCACCGGCGATTACGGGCCTACCGCCGCCGAGATCGCCCGACAGGTGGGCATCGGCGGCGCCGGGCGGCGGATCGTCACGGGCACCCAACTCGGCCGGATGACCGACGCCGAGCTGGACACGCTGCTGGCCGGACCGGACGAGATCGTGTTCGCCCGCTCCTCACCCGAGGACAAGCTGCGGATCTGCGAGGCATTGCAGGCCGGCGGCCAGATCGTCGCGATGACCGGGGACGGCGTCAACGACGCCCCGGCGCTGCGGCACGCCGACATCGGCGTGGCGATGGGCCGATCCGGTACGGACGTCGCGCGGGAAGCGGCCACGATGGTGCTCACCGACGACAACTTCGCCACCATCGTCCGCGCGGTCGACGCCGGCCGGCAGGTCTTCGCCAACGTCCGCAAGTTCGTGCTGTACATCTTCGCCCACGCCGTACCCGAGGTCGTCCCGTTCCTGATCTTCGCGCTGTCCGGCGGCGCGGTGCCGCTGCCGCTGACCGTCTTGCAGATCCTCGCCATCGACCTGGGCACCGAGACGCTACCGGCTCTCGCCCTGGGCCGGGAACGGGCCGAGCCCGGCCTGATGGACGGGCCGCCGCGCTCGCCGCGGGCCGGGGTCATCGACCGGCGCCTGTTGTGGCGGGCCTGGGGGCTGCTTGGCGTGGTCTCCGCGCTGCTGGTGACGGCTGGCTACTTCTGGGCACTGTGGCGGGCCGGATGGCATCCCGGCGATCCGGTCGGCGAGGGCAGCGCCCTGCACCACGCCTACCTGCAGGCCACCACCATGACGTTCGCCGGGATCGTGGCCTGCCAGATCGGCACCGCGTTCGCCGCCCGCACCGACCACGCGTCGCTGCGCTCGATCGGCCTGTTCAGCAATCGGATGCTGCTGTACGGCATCGCCTTCGAGTTCGTCTTCGCGGCCGCCCTGATCTACCTGCCGCCGCTGCAGACGCTGTTCGGCACCGCCGCGCTCAGTCTCTCCCAGCTGGCGTTCCTGCTGCCCTTCCCGGTGGTGGTGTGGGCGGTCGACGAGCTGTACCGGTGGCGAGGCCGGGCGTCCCGCTCAGACGGGACCTTGGACCCTGCTCCCCGGTCCGGCGTAGCGCAACGCTGAGAGTAGGAGCGTTGAGCTGGAGGATGACCATGACCTACCGCATCGCGATCAACGGTTTCGGCCGGATCGGCCGTAACTACCTGCGCCGCCTGACCGACAAGAACCTGGCCAACGCCGGCTTGCAGGTGGTGGCGATCAACGACCTGTACGACGCCGCAACCTTGGCGCATCTGCTGGAGTACGACTCGACGTTCGGGCGCCTCGATGTGCCCGTCAGCTACGCGGACGACAGGTTGATCGTCGGCTGGCACGACATCGCGACCTTCGCCGAGCGCCGGCCCGACGCGTTGCCGTGGGGCGAGCTCGGTGTCGACCTGGTCATCGAGGCCACCGGCAAGCTACGCACCCGCGACGACGCGGCCCTGCACCTGAAGGCCGGCGCGGGCCGGGTGCTGATCTCCGCGCCGGGCAAGGGTGTCGACGCCACCCTGGTCCCGGGCGTGAACGCGGACAGCTACGACCCGGTCCGGCACCAGATCGTCTCGGCTGCGTCATGTACAACGAACTGTGTGGCGCCGCTGGTGAAGGTGCTGAATGACGCGTTCGGTATCGAGAGCGGCTACCTGACGACTGTGCACGCCTACACCAACGACCAGAACGTGCTGGACGCGCCGCACAAGGACCCGCGCCGGGCCCGCGCGGCGGCCGTGAACATCATCCCGACCAGTACAGGCGCGGCCAAGGCGGTCGGTCTTGTGCTGCCCGAGCTGGCCGGCCGCCTCGACGGGGTCGCGCTGCGGGTGCCCGTGGTGGACGGCTCGATCAGTGACCTGTCGCTGCTGCTGGCCACCGAGGTCACCGCCGACCGGATCAACGAGGTGGTCGCTGCGGCGGCCGCGCCGGGGCAGCCGATGCACGGCATCATCCGGTACACGGAGGCGCCGCTGGTCTCCACCGACATCGTCGGCGATCCGGCGTCGTGTGTGTTCGACGCCGGCCTGACCCAGGCCCACGGCCGGCTGGTGAAGGTGTTCGGCTGGTACGACAACGAATGGGGCTACACCAACCGCCTTGTCGACCTGACCAGGCAGATGGCCGAGAGGTGACGTCATGCGCGCCAAGGACATCATGAGCAGCCCGGTACACACCGTCGTGCAGACGGCGACGGTGGAGAGCGCCGCCGCGCTGGTCACCGCCAAGTCGGTGACCGCGCTGCCGGTGGTGGACGCCGGCGGCACGCTGGTCGGCATGGTCAGCGAGAGCGACCTGCTGTGGCACCGGGTCGCCGCCGACCCGACCGCACGCCTGCGGCCGCTGCCCGACACCGACCCGGCGGACCGGCCCGGACTGGTGGTCGAGGTCATGTCCGCGTACCCGCTGACCACCCGGCCCGACGCTGACGTGGCTGATGTGGCCGAGGCGATGCTGGAGCATGACGTGCGCAGCATCCCTGTGCTGGACGACGGTGCCCTGGTCGGCATCGTCAGCCGCCGTGACATTCTGCGGGCTATGGTGCGCGGCGATGACGTGCTCGCCCGCGAGGTGCAGCACCGGCTCGACGCGTACGCCGACGGGACACACCGTTGGACCGCGACCGTCGAGGGCGGTGTCGCCCGGGTCACCGGCGAGTTCGGCGACGACACCGAACGGGCCATTGTCACGGTGCTGACCCGGACCGTGCCCGGGGTTGCTGCCATCGAACTCGGCCCGGCCGAGACGACCCGGAACGGGGGATGAGATGCCCCGCCGGGACCCGGGACCGGCCTGCGCGGCCGCCGGTCCCGTCCTCGCGGGCATCCTCGCCGCCCGGCCGGCCGAGGACGTATTGAGGTGTGCGTTCGCCGAGGCGCAGCGCCGCGACGTGGCTTTGCACGTGCTGCTCGCCGGTCCGGCGTCCGCCGCCGGTGAGGAGATCCTGGTGCGGGATCTGGTCGACCGGTGGGCCGAGAAATACCCGGCCGTCCCGGTGACCGTCTCCGTGCGGCATGACGTCGACGCCGCCATCACCCTGACCGGCGCCAGCCGCCGCTGCGGCCTCGTCGTGGTCGCCGAACCCGCCGACAGCCACGACGCCGCGGTGGTGCAGGCCCTCACCCGTCGCGCGCGCTGCCCCCTGATGATCGCGGCGCCGGACCACGGGCACGGCGCCGTCCTGTCGGCCTGAACCCCTTAACGCGAAAGCCCGGAGCCGCTCGGCTCCCGGGCTTTCTGGTTCACTCAGTGTCACGAATCGTGGACCGCCGCGGCCATGCAGGCGGTGCGGCGCAACAGGTACTGACGAGCCGAGCAGACCGGCGACGGCACTGTACCCGCGGCTGCCGAGCACCACCAGGCCGACCTGGCAGACCGGTCGATGAGGGTCAGCGCGGCATGGGCATCGCCGCCTGGGACGACGAGCATCATCCTCGCCGTACCACCAGAGCTCGGTCCCTCAGACGGATGATGCGCGGTCCCGTCCTGCGGGACCGTGGCGGTCCGGTCGGGCTCGGATCGCGATGCGCGCGCTCCGCCGCCCGGGTCGAAGGACCCGGGCAGACCCGTCGACTGGCCGTGCCGCATCCCTCGGATCGCGCCTAACCTGCGGATATGGGTAGCGTTGAGTCGGCACAGGAGAAACGGCCGGTGGTGGTCGGGGTGGACGGCTCCCGCATCGGTTCGGCAACCGTGGACCTCGCCGCGGGGGAGGCTGTGCGCCGCCGTGCCCCGCTGCTGATCGTGCACGTGTGGCCCGGCCGCTACACCGGCGTCTTCCGGGGCCGCGGCGTGGTCCCGTCCCTGGCGGATGGCCGGCGGCTGCTCGACGTGTCGGCGATGCGGGCGCAGCGTGCCGGACCTGATCTGGCGATCGGCACCGAGCTGCTCGACGGCGGCGCCGCACACGAGCTGACCAGTTGCTCCGCGCGGGCGAGCCTGCTGGTCGTGGGCCACCGCGACGAGATCCTCACCCGGCCGAGTTGGGGATCGACGACCGCTTACCTCGCCCATCACAGCGCGTGTCCGCTGCTGGTGCAGCGAGGTCCGGTGCCGCGTGACGGCCCGGTCGTGGTGGCGGCCTCGGCTCGGCCCACCGACACCGCCACACTCGGCTACGCCTTCGCTGAGGCCGCGCTGCTGCGGACCCGTCTGGTGGCGGTGCACATGTGGACCCGGCCCGGCGCGACCGAGGGTGCCGTCCCGGTCGTCGTGGCCGGTGGCTACGCGACGGAACGGCGAGAAGCCGAGCGAGCCCTCGCGGAGTCGGTCGCCGGCTGGTCGGCGCGATTCCCGGATGTTCCGGTCGAGCGGCTGGTCGTACACGACCTGGACATGGCGTACACGATCGAGCGCGCCTCGCGGCGCGGACGGCTGTTGGTCGCGGGGATCGGCCGGCACGGCCGGTTCGCCGAACTACTGTACGGCGCGCTCAGTCCCAACCCGGGCGCGTTGCAAAGGGCGACATGCCCGGTCGTTATCGTGCCCTCGGCGTGGCTGGTGTGCGATCTGACTTCGACGCTGGGTGGCCCGATCGCGGCCACGCCGCGTTGACATCCACGCCGGTTGGCTGACGCGCCCGGGCAGTGGCGCTGCGTCGGGCCGCAGACAAGACCGAGAGAGGCAATCCAGCAGAGGTGGCACTGGCTCAGCGAGCCGAGGAGCAGGCCGGCGCAGCCTCCCTGCCCATCCCGATAGGCCTGTGGGCGGTTCCCGCCAGGCCGGGCATTCTGCTGCCCGACGGTCGGGTGAAGGCGTGCACGATGCGTGGTTTGCGGTGCCACAGACGGGGCCTCGGCAGCCGCAGTCTCCAGGGCGGCGAGGCGGCGCGGCGAGCCTGTCGACGATCGGTGCGCCGGTACGGGCGTTCACGGCGTCTGCGCGGCGTCCTGCGGATGCTCGATGTGTGCCTCCGCGCCGGGGAAGATCAGGGTCGTGCGGCCGCTATCGAGCCAGCGGACCTGGTAGGGCGGCGCGTCGTCGGCGTGGGCGACGGCGGTGATGATGCCGACCCGGCGGTCGTCGCCGAGTTGGGTGCGTTCGAGAACGATCTGGTCGCCGACCTTGGCGTTCATGGCTGGGTATCTCCGGTTGGCCGAGGACCCACCGAGTGCGGTGCGACCGTGTCGGCCGATGCCCCGTCTTGGCGACGGTGGATCGGGTGGCTCGCCGGCCATCCTTCTCATCCCGGCCGCTGCGCTTCGCGGCATCCGGTGGGCTCATCACCAGCATCGCGCCCGGCTTTCGCTGAGGTCAGTGGCGTAGGTCCTGATCTGCGGCGGGCCGCCCAGCCCGACCCGCGAGCCGATCGCGTGGTCGGCCCGCGGGGGTGACCAGAGACATCCGCGCCGGTGGTACCCGCTGATCGGCTCGTTCATGCGGCATCAGGACACAGGAGCGAGGTGGACGGGACGGGCGGTTGCTCAGACGCTGTGCGGTTGGCGGGTCAGCATGGCGGCGAGCCGCGTTGCCCATCGCCGTGCTCGGTCGGTCTCGCCGTCGAGCAGCGGTCCGGTGGTGCTGGCGACGTGGAAACTCTCCGCCGGGGCCAGCATGCGGCAGCCGAGCCGGCGTAGCCGGCGGTGCGCTTTGTGGGCGGCGGAGCCGGGCAGCAACGGTTTGTTGATCCTGGTGTCGAATGCCGCGGCGGCGAGGTCGGTGAGCATGGGCGAGACGTCGAGGTATTCGCGTAGGCCGACCGCGGCCGCGCCCGGCCGGATGGATGCCTGCCGCTGGGCGTCCTCGCGGGTGGCGGGCCGGCTCAGGCTGAAGGCGTGGGTGGGAGCACCCACCACCAGCAGATCCATGCCCGCGGTCGACGGCATGGTGGCGACGTCGGCCAGGGTGACCTCGCCGATGTCGCCGATCCCGTCAGCGATCGCGCGGGCGATGGCCTCGGAGTTGCCGAACATGGACTCGTAGACAACCAGTGCCTTCACTGCGGTCTCCTTCAGGGCGTGGGGTATTTGGCGAGGATCTGGCGGAGCCGGTCGACGAAGCGCAACGATTCGTCGTGGTCGCGTTGCCAGATGTTGCGGCCGAAGATCAGGCCGGTAGCGCCGGCGGCCATCGACTCCTGGGCCTTCTCGATCATCACGTCGTCGCTGGCCCTGCTTCCCCCGGAGACCAGCACCATGGTCCGGTTGGCGGCACGCACGACCTGGTCGATGGCTTCCTGGCTGCTGAACTCGCCGGTGTAATCGGTGGGGACGTCAGCGTGTTTCTCCGGGTGTGGGAAGTTCACCTTGACCACGTCGGCGCCGAGCTCGCTGGCGACCCGGGCGGCGTAGTGCACCGCGTAGAACGAGTCGTTGCCGCCCTTGTGTTCGATGGCTTCGCCGCGCGGGTAGGCCCACACGATCAACGGCATGCCGAGCCGTTGCGCGTCCTGCCGGACGGTGCGGTACTGGGCGAAGTCGGCGTCCTGGGCCGGCGTACCGACGTACAGCGTGTATCCCACGGCGTCAGCACCGAGGCGCACGGCGTCTTCAACTGAAGCGTGCAGCGGCGACAGCGCCCGGGCGTCGCTGGGGATGTCGGTCTTGCCGTTCAGCTTCAGGATCAGTGGGACTTCGCCCGCGTAGTCCCAGTAGAACTTCTCTGCCAGCCCGATCTGGATCGCGATGCCGTTGAACCCACCCTCGAGGGCGAGCCGGACGATGTATTTCGGGTCCGCTGCGATCGGGTCGGCGAAGAAGTCCCGGGGTCCGTGTTCGAGCCCTTGATCATATGGCAGGAACAGGGCCGTTCCGTTGCCCAGCCCGTGCTTGTACAGAATCCGGTGCAGCCGGGCCCTCTTTCCCGCGCTCAGCCCACAGCCGGACAGCCGCAACCGCGTACTCATGGCAGTCTCCCTTCCTCGTCTCCCACGCTGCCGTCACTGCCGAAGGAACGTCAGGGCCGGCCAGCCCGGGCAGGCGGGTCGGGGGGCCTGTCGCGTACGGGATTGGGCCGTCCCCGCTCGTCACGTGCCGCAAGACGAAGGATGTGGGGCCGGGCCGGATCACGAGGTGAGGCTCCCCGATGCCGGCGAGCAGGCCGCGCAGCAGCTGGTGCGGCCATTCGACCTCGATGGCGTCGCCGTCCTCGACCAGCAGGACGACTTCATTCCCGGCGACCCGCACCGACACGCGGGCGCTCGTAGCGTGGGCGTGCCGGGCGAGGTTCGACAGCGCCTCGCGGATCACAGCCAGCAGTTCAGGGACGATGTCGTCCGGGATGGCCGAGTCGACCGGGCCGGCGGTGTCGAGCGTGGGCCGGAAGCCCAGCGGTTCGGTCGCGGCGTCGACCGCGTCGCGTAGCTCGGCCCGCAGCGACGGGCCGGTCGGGGCGCGCAGCTCGAAGATCGACCGTCGGATGTCGCGGATCGTCGCGTCCAGGTCGTCGACCGCCGCGTTGATCCGTTGACCGTTTCCGGTCGGGCCGCGTGGGTGACCGCGCCCTGTTGGCCAAGCTGGGCCTGGAGCGGCGCACCCAGGCGGCGGTGATGGCCACCCGGCTGCTCGGCGAGCATCCGACTGAGTTTCGAACAAAGCCTGCGTGAACCGCAGGCCCCGGCCGCCAGGGGCGACCGGGGCCTCCGGGTGTGGGCGCGATTTCTCGTCGGCCCGGGTGTGACGTCGTCAGCCTCGCCGGCCAGGCATGTGATTGCCTGGGCGGGAATCGAGGTCAGGGGATCAGGACCAGGCGGGCGGGGACGCGGCTGGCGAGTACGTCCTCGATGGCCTGGTTGACGTCTGTGAGGGGGCGGGGTTCGTAGAAGACGCGGGTGCGGCCGGCGGCGTGTAGGCGGAACACCTCGGCGAGGTCGGCGCGGGTGCCGACGATCGAGCCGATGACCCGGATGCCTTTGAGGACGGTTTGGAAGATGGGCAGGGCCATGGCGTTGTCCTTGGGCAGCGACACCAGGATCAGTCGGCCGCCGCGGCGCAGTGAGGCGTGTGCCTGTTCGAGGACGCGGGGGCTGGCGGCGAGGACCACGGCGACGTCGGCGCCGCCGAGCGCTTCGATCGCGGTGACCGGGTCGGTGGTGGCGGCGTTGACCGTGTGGGCGGCGCCGAGTTGCTTGGCCAGCGCGAGCTTCTCCTCGGTGACGTCGACGGCGATGGTCTCGCCGCCGAAGATCTGTGCGTATTGCTGGGCGAGGTGGCCGAGTCCGCCGATGCCGAAGATCGCGACCCGGTCGCCGGGGGTGACCCCGCCGACCTTGACCGCCTTGTAGGTGGTGACGCCGGCGCAGGTCAGCGGGGCGGCTTCGGCCGGGTCGATTCCGGCTGGCACGGTGACGGCGTAGTTGGCGTCGGCGACGAGGTATTCGGCGAAGCCGCCGTCGATCGAGTAGCCGGTGTTGAGCTGTGATTCGCAGAGGGTTTCCCAGCCGGTGATGCAGTATTCGCAGGTGCCGCAGGCGTGCCCGAGCCAGGGGATGGCGACGCGGTCGCCGACGCGGTGGGTGGTGACGCCGGGGCCGGTCTTGGTGATGATGCCGACGCCTTCGTGGCCGGGGATGAACGGCGGGGTGGGTTTGACGGGCCAGTCGCCTTGGGCGGCGTGGATGTCGGTGTGGCACAGGCCGGTGGCCTCGATGCGGACCTGGATCTGCCCGTCGCCGGGTTCGGGGATCGGCACGTCCTTGACTTCGAGGGGCTGGTCGAAGCTGGTGACTACGGCGGCGCGCATGATCTGTCTCCTTCGCTCTTTGTCCTGGTGACAGCCTGGTCCCACCGCTGCGAGTTGATCAGGGCCGGTGGTCCCGCATCCGGAGGGACTTGTGGCCCCGCGCGGTGGCGGCGGCCGACGTCGGGGTCTCAGTGCTGCACGACGAGGCGGTGGGCGCGCAGCAGCCGCGCCCACCACGGGCGGGTGGTGCCGTCGTGCAGCGGCGGTAGGCCGGAGCCCTTCACGCTTACCCAGCCGCCCGGACCCATGGTGACCGTGCCGATGGCCGGCCGCCGGCGGACGGCGACGGCCACTGCCACTGCCACGGTGGAGACCGTGACGGCGGCGAGCGCCGCCGTGACGATCCGGGTGGCGTCCACGGCGGGCACGAACCTGGTCCGCTGCGGCCCGATGACGTACGCGCCGATCTCGTGGTCGCCGTACCGGACGGGGATCACTTCGCGGCGGTCGGCGGTGGTGACCATGACAGCCGCCTACCGGCTGTCGGAGCCGGTGGCGTCGGTGGCGGCGGCGCGGCCGGCTTCGAGGCGGGCGATCGGGACGCGGAACGGGGAGCAGGACACGTAGTCGAGGCCGGCGGTGTGGAAGAACCGCACCGAGGCGGGGTCGCCGCCGTGTTCGCCGCAGACGCCCACGGTCAGCTCCGGTCGGGCGGCGCGGCCGCGTTCGACGGCGATGCGCACGAGTTCGCCGACCCCGTCGGGGTCGATGGTCTCGAACGGGGACACCGCGAAGATCCCGAGGCCGAGGTAGCGGCCGAAGAAGGCGCCTTCCACGTCGTCGCGGGAGAAGCCCCAGGTCATCTGGGTGAGGTCGTTGGTGCCGAAGGAGAAGAACTCGGCGGCGGCGGCGATCTGCCCGGCGGTGAGTGCCGCCCGGGGCACCTCGATCATGGTGCCGATCCGGATCGGTGGCGCGCCGGGGACGGCCGCCAGGACCGACAAGGCTTCCGCGCGTACGGTCTCGAGCTCCTGGACCGCGCCGACCAGCGGGACCATGATCTCCGGCCGCGGGTCGCCGCCCGCGGCGACCCGCGCCGCCGCGGCTTGCGCGACCGCCCTGATCTGCATCGCGAACAGGCCGGGGATGACCAGGCCGAGCCGGACGCCGCGCAGGCCGAGCATCGGATTCTGTTCGTGCATCCGCCGCACCGCCGCCAGCAATACGCCGTCGTGGCCGGGGTCCTCGCCCAGTGCCTCAGCGCGGGCCACCCGGGCGGTCAGCTCTTCCAGCGGGGGCAGGAACTCGTGCAGCGGTGGGTCGATCAGGCGGATGGTGACCGGCAGCCCGTCCATTGCCGCGAGCAGGTCCTCGAAGTCGGCGCGTTGCAGGGGCAGCAGCGCCGCCAGGGCCTCGGCCCGCTCGGCGTCGTCGGACGCGAGGATCAGTCGTTCGACCAGGATCCGGCGTTCGCCGAGGAACATGTGTTCGGTGCGGCACAGGCCGACTCCGGTGGCGCCGAAGCGGCGGGCGCGGGCGGCGTCGGCGGCGGTGTCGGCGTTGGCGTGCACGTGCAGGCGGGCCCGGTGAGTGGCATGGATCATGAGACGTTCGACGGCGGACAATAGCGGGTTGCCATGGGCGGTCAGCTGGCCCTCGAAGTAGCGCACAACCGGCGACGGGCGGACCGGCACCGGGCCGGGGTAGACGCGGCCGGTGGTGCCGTCGAGGGAGATGATGTCGCCGGCGCGTACCACGAGGCCGCCGACGGTGAACGTGCCGTCGCCGATTTCGATGGCGTCGGCGCCGCAGACGCAGGTCTTGCCCATGCCGCGGGCGACGACGGCGGCGTGGGAGGTTTTCCCGCCGCGGGAGGTGAGGATGCCCTGGGCGGCGATCATGCCGGGCAGGTCGTCCGGGTTGGTCTCCCGGCGGACCAGGATGACCGGGCCGGTCGCGGCGGCCGCCGCGGCCGAGTCGAAGACGACGGCGCCGACGGCCGCGCCCGGCGAGGCCGGCACCCCGGTTGCGAGGGGTGCCGGGGCGGCGTCGAGGTCGAAGCTGGGGAACATCAGCTGGGCGAGTTGTTCGCCGGTGACCCGCTGCAGGGCTTCGTCGAGGGTGATGGTGCCTTCGTCGACCAGTTGCGCGGCGATCACGAACGCGGCGGCCGCGGTGCGTTTGCCGACTCGGGTCTGCAGCATCCACAGTTTGCCGTTTTCGATGGTGAACTCGATGTCGCACAGGTCCCGGTAGCGCTGCTCCAAGCGCTGCATGACGGACAACAGCTGCCCGTAACTGGCGGGGTCGATGGTGGACAGCTCGCCCAAGCCGACCGTGTTGCGAATCCCGGCGACCACGTCCTCACCCTGGGCGTTGGTGAGGTAGTCGCCGTAGACGCCGCGTCGGCCGGTAGCCGGGTCGCGGGTGAACGCCACCCCGGTACCGGAGTCGGCGCCGCGGTTGCCGAACACCATGGCCATCACGTTGACCGCGGTGCCCAGATCCTGCGGGATGCGTTCCTGCCGACGGTAAAGCACCGCGCGTTCGGCGTTCCACGACGTGAACACCGCGGTGATGGCCAGGAACAGTTGCTCGTGGACGGCCTGCGGGAAGTCTCGGCCGGTGTGGGCGTGGAACACCTTCTTGTACGCGGCGACCACATCGCGCAGCTGGGCCGCGCTCAGCTCAGCGTCGTTGGTGACGCCGGCCGCGTCGCGGGCGTGGGCGAGTTCGGTCTCGAAGTCCGCGCCGGGCATGTCGAACACTGTCTTGCCGAACATCTGGATCAGCCGGCGGTAGGAGTCCCACGCGAACCGTTCGTCGCCGCTGTGCCGGGCCAGGCCGGCCACGCTGGCATCGTTGAGGCCGATGTCGAGGATAGTCTCCATCATCCCGGGCATGGAGAACTTGCCGCCCGACCGGACCGACAGCAGCAGCGGATCGTGCGCGTCGCCGAACGTCTTGTCCATCTGGGTCTGCACCAGCCGCAAATGGTGTTCCACCTCGGCGAACAGACCGGCCGGTACTGACCCGGTGTGCAGGTACTGCTGGCACGCGGCGGTGGTGATGGTGAAGCCTGCCGGTACCGGCAGGCCCATCCGGGTCATCTCGGCGAGGTTGGCGCCCTTACCACCGAGCAGGTCCTTGAGGTCCTTGTTGCCCTCGACGAAGTCGTACACGTATCTGGACATCCGGTCCTCACCCTCGACTCGCCCGACGTGCCTCCTTATTCGTTCGTAGTCCTCCCGGAGTCCCGGCCGGCAGGGCCGGAGGTCCCTACTCGCCGGCCGGTGTTCAGGGCAGGGTGGGGATGACAGCGCTGTCGATTGCTGGAGGAGGCTGCCATGAAGGGACTTGTGTACGGCGGACCCGGGGTCAGGTCGTGGACGGAGGTCCCCGACCCGCGGGTCCAGGACCCGCGGGACGCGGTGATCCAGGTCGACGCCGTCACCATTTGCGGCACCGACCTGCACATCCTCGGCGGTGACGTCCCAGCGGTCGCCCCGGGCCGGGTGCTCGGTCACGAGGCGGTGGGCACCGTCGTCGAGACCGGTAGCGGGGTGAGCGGCCTGGCGGTGGGCGACCGAGTGCTCGCGTCGTGCATCTCGGCGTGTGGGATCTGCCGGTTCTGCCGAGAGGGCGCCTACGGGCAGTGCCGCGGCGGCGGTGGCTGGATCCTCGGTCACCTCGTGGACGGGGTACAGTCCGAGTTCGCCCGGATCCCGTTCGCCGACCTGTCCACCTACAAGCTGCCCGAGCAGGTGAGCGACGAGTCGGCGGTGCTGCTGGCCGACATCCTGCCCACCTCGTACGAGGTCGGGGTGCTCAACGGCCGGGTCCGTCCCGGTGACACCGTCGTGATTGTCGGTGCCGGGCCGATCGGTCTCGCCGCAGTGGCCACCGCCAGGCTGTTCTCGCCCGCGCACATCGTGGTGGTCGACAAGGCCGAGAGCCGGCTGCAGGCGGCGAAGCTGTTCGGCGCCGACACCACCGTGGTGGCCGGCACGGAGGATCCGCTCGCCGTCGTTCGCGGCCTGACCGGGGATCTCGGCGCGGATGTGGTGATGGAAGCTGTCGGTACGCCGCAGACGTTCGAGCTGTGCACCCAGCTGGTGCGCCCGGGCGGCCGGGTGGCGAACATCGGCGTGCACGGCAAGCCGGCGACGTTACACCTGGAAGATCTGTGGATCCGTAACGTCACCATCACCACGGGCCTGGTGGACACCTACTCGACGCCGAAGCTGCTGGGCATGCTCGTCGCCGGCCAACTGGACCTGGGACAGATGGTCACTCACCGGTTCGGCCTGGACGAGTTCATGCGGGCGTACGACGTCTTCGCCGACGCGGCACACACGGCGGCGCTGAAGGTCGTGCTCACGCGCTGAGGCCGGCTTGCTCGGCCGGGGCGGCATCCCACCGCCCCGGCCGAGCGGCTGCGCCAACGGAGCGCACCGACCGCGGATCTTGGGAGGTGGCTCGACGGGGGTGTTCCTCGTCGCCGACGGCATGATCCGAATGGTGGCGACACAGCGGGTGCCTAACCGCGACCGGCAACATGCTGCTGCAATCGACGGCGGCCGTGGTCGACACCTCAGCCGGCGCGACGGTGCCGGCGAGTAGGATTCGATCCGATCGGAATGAGTTCGAAGACCGGATGCCGGTCGGCCTCGGCCACGAAGTCCTCAACGGCGGCATGCCGGTCAGCCCGGAAGTACGGCCGAGTCGCCGTTGCCACAGCGAGGTAGCGCTGAAGGACCGGTCCCGCCTCGACCGCCGAGACTTCCCGGACCGTGTAGTGACGCTTGCCCCGCCAGCGACTCAAGCCCACTCGGCCGGCGGCGCGGGCGTTGTGCACCCAGGACACCGATCCGTACGGCGCGACCAGCCAGCGCCGCCCGTCGTGCTCCACGATCGTCACCGGATTCGACCGCAGCCGGCCCGTCCTGCGGCCCTTCGTGGTCAACAGGTAGGAACTGGGCACCAGCCCCGCCCACACCAACGCGCTCATCGGGACGTTCTCCACCTGACGCCAGCGACCCGGTTTGTAGTCCTTGACGGTCCTCTCCCCGTTCATAGCGAGACCTCCTCATTCACCACAATCGTAGGCTCCGCCACCGGTCGAGATGTCAAACCGGAAGCGGCTGAGACGCCGGGCGCTGCCATCGGGCCGCCGGCCGATGCGGGCGCAACAGAGGATGCCGTTCCCGTTCGCGGGCACCACCCCCAACTGCCGCCGCTGCTGCTGTCACGCGCCTCGCCGACACTCCGCAAGCCGTTCGGAACCGTCTGGCGGTGCAGGGGCCTGCGGACGCCCTCGGCCGTTACGGTCGCTGGGAAGGCACGGTGGCGTTCGGCGTTGGTGGCGACGGCCCGCTCGC
>Ga0307512_10004093_pt1 | contig 16216 bp, 17 predicted proteins | sample 14_EM_MG_FD_200267 | JGI IMG/M metagenome (GOLD analysis project Ga0307512, IMG submission 200267) | Populus trichocarpa ectomycorrhiza microbial communities from riparian zone in the Pacific Northwest, United States - 14_EM | ecosystem: Host-associated > Plants > Roots > Unclassified | place...
TTGAACGAGAATTCACGTTTGAATTTGGCCTCGAGCGAGGATAGTGTACCGATCAACTTGGTGCACGCTTGCTCAAGGGCAGCGGTTGGTGTGATCGTTCCATCAGTTTGAATTTTTACCAGAAAGCATGGGTGTAGCGGGTGAGGGACCTTGTAGCCAGCAAAGAGGACCTGTGGCATGGTGAGGAGCTGGCTGGAAAACCGAAACGCGTGTGAGACAAGTCAAAAGCAGAGAAAGAACGGACACACCCGCGGATCATGTTTCCAAGCGTGTGGTCTTGCTTCACGACTTTTACGGTCGCCGCATTCGGGATTTTTGTATCCTCGGTGACCTCAACCCTATGTCAACAGGCACCCCATGAGTCAGAGTCCCAAAAAAGGCCTGGTAGAACCACTTACGGCTTTTCGCCTTCATCGAGAACAAATAATTCATATCTATTCGGTGCGTTCATAGAGCGGCTGTTGGAATACACGGGTCAGGAAAGGCGCTATCATGAATGTGGCTGGAGTAGTGGATCATAAGCAGAACTGAAATTTATACGTTGTCACCAGTGTGCAATGCACTCAGGGGATTGACAGATTGGTATAGAGTATAATCATATAGCAAGGAAAAAGGAACAGAACACTCACCTATCTTTACCGGTAGATGTACCTGCTCAGAGTGAAACCGCTAGGGATGATAAATGTCAATGGGTGAACCGCGGGGCCAAAATAAACAGAATGTTCAGGACACGACATAAGATCACGAGGTATCATCGACAATAAATTCGAGGCCCTAAGGCCACATCATAGAAGGAAGGAAGATGTGGAGGCGTACTCACATAAAGTCGTTGAAGCAGCCACGAGACACGGGACACTCACTCACACCTTGGTGGTTTGAACTCCGCTTGAACCCCGACGCCATCTCTAAGGCAAAGTCATCATCCAACGGAACCCACCTGACAACGTCGAATTCCCCTCAAGGTGAGTTGCACGCCGTTCATCGTACCTCCGTCTCGCTAGAATACCCGCCACGGACTGTACGAGTTCCCCAATATGCGTCGTTTGTGGTTCGGCTGTGTTCTGGGGTGGTTTGCGTGGTGGATGGACGCTCAAATATCAGGGTGGCATTCGTGTACTGATTTGAATAAGCGTAGAAAATGCCGAGCCGTTTCTCGAAGACTCGCAAGCATCGTGGTCATGTATCAGCGGGCCATGGGCGCGTAGGGAAGCATCGGAAACATCCCGGAGGTCGTGGTCTTGCTGGCGGTGGACACCACCACCGGTATGTCTTATCTGTCTCTACTCTATACGGAGCGCTGACTAGCTTTCATACGTATTCAGAACCAACTTTGATAAATACCATCCTGGTTACTTTGGTAAAGTTGGTATGCGCCGTTTCCATTTGACGCGCAATTGCCAATGGAACCCGACAATCAATGTGGACAAATTGTGGACCCTTGTGCCGGAGGAGCACAAGAAGGACCTCAAGGAGAATTCACAAATCGTACCGGTGGTAAATGTCCTAGACCACGGCTATAGTAAGGTTTTGGGTAATGGCCAGTTAGTACTTGCAGCCTGGATCGTTGGTACGCGAGAGACTGAGCGTTTCACCCTAGGATTCCCAGGTTGCCAATAATTATCAAGGCACGGTATGTGTCAGAAAAGGCAGAGTGAGTGATTTCCAGTGCTTGTGTGAGATCTGCTGATGGGATATGACAGAGCAAAGATCAAAGCCGCGGGTGGTGTTGTGAAGTTGGTTGCCTGAGGCCTCGATTGTGTTCTGTTTTACTAGTTTTTCACACATCCACCATGCATACATGATACATGACATGAACTACATGAACTGCAGTATTATCGCGTATGCCATGATTTTGTGCTCAGGAGCCGTGTGCTGTGTGCTGCTGAAAGTGTGGGCGTGCGAGGGGATTTCTAATCTGGCGGGCCGACGCTGCCGAATAAGTTGTTCCGAGAAGCATTCGCCGGCCATCGGAACGCCTCATTTGTCACCGGCCGGCGGGCACGGAGGATCAGAATTTGAGCTTCACCGTCACCATCTTCCTTTTCCTCTCCTTTCCCTCGACTTCTCCACGCCATGCCTTCCTTCTCGGATTGGTGTAAGTCCCTATATTGAGCAACCCCCCCAGCTCTGTTATAATTATAATGTGGAAATGTTATCTTGCTCCAGATTCTCAACAATACACAGCATGGAACCGTACTAGGAGACTGCGTGCATCCCCTTACTTAGCTAGGACCGAAACCAACACTTCACGGAGGGCGACAACTCTCGCCGCTGCCACTGGTCTAACAAATGTGCCACAAGCTACCAACGATGTTGGGGCAAATCCATCGGAGCCTCCAAAGGAGAAAAGACAAGAGACCCTCTTTGGACCAAATATCGGTATCATTAGCGAAGGACCAGTTTGGACGCAGGCACAGGATACAAAGAGTACATCCTCGGATTATCTCACGCCAGAGATTGTCAGGCAGTGGGTAGAGGCGAGCAAAGAGGTCCTCATGTTATCTTACCACTCTACTACCGCCGCTGACCTTATCTCAGACCGTACAGCCAACCACCACGCTACAGGCCTTGGTCAACCTCAAACGTCCCACGCTTAGACTTTCTCCGATCGTGATGCAGCCGCTCGACGATCCGTCTGACGATGCAGCCCATACCGAGCCTCGTAACAATCATGCTCTTGAATTCGAGTTCGATTGTGACGCTCCCAAATGTTGCATCACTGTCCAGGTCATTGTTCCCTCTAACGAGCAGAATTCTCAAGGAAGCTTCCACCGTATCACCGTTTACGAGTCCGTATTTGAAGGTGGCTTCGGTCGCTTGCTCAAATTCGAAGATGGAGCGGCGATCGATCTTGGGCGGTTCGAGCACATGGCAGCGCACGGCTCTCAGGCAGCTGATGCCGACCCATCATTGCACAAAATTGATAAAGAATTAATAACATCCGAGATATCCGAGCTGCCCGAGGTCTCTCCTCAACCACATACCACTCTCACACCAACGCCCGATCATCAAGAAAACGCGCGCAAACGCCGCTTCACCGCGCTTCACTTCCGCCGGCGCTCTCAGAATCACTCTGTTTCGGGACCCGCCCTCGCGGTGGTGGATAATGATGCTACGGCCGTCAACGAAGGTGGCGAGAGAGAGAAGGACGTACAAAACGACGATGGTGTTCGTGTTGTCATTCAACTTGTAGCTCTCGACGACTTCGGGAAAGAGTTATCGTCGGTCAACCGGCAGTCAACATATCTACACGTCGTTCGTCTTGGTGCCCCGGTTACTGGCGGAGAGGACAATAGATCTTGGGTCGTGAAGGTCGTCAAGCGCGAGGCCACGGCGAGTCTATCTCATTTCAATGATGTCTATATCTCGCTTACATGGATGGTGTTCAGATTGGCCCGCATACATTTCATCTGCACGAAATTTATGGGCTCTCTTCGGCCTCTGTCCAGCACACAGTACCTGCTGCCAACCCAACGGAACACACGTACCCACCTTCAGCCCCGACTCCTATCGAAGATGAGCCGTCGTCTGAGTGTCTCGTATGTCTCAGTTCCCCTCGCGAGGTCGTCCTTCTGCCATGTCGCCACCTTGTTGCGTGTAAAGAATGCGCCATCAATATGATCGAATTCGGCGCTGGTGGCGCGATCATGCATACGGAAGAGCCAGTCACAGCCACCGAGCCACAACCGGCCGAAACCGCCGAGACGCCCGCAGTCGTTGACGCCGGACTCCCAGCTGCAGCGACAGGGTCTGCCGAGGAAGGCCAACCAGTTCCAGCTGCTGTGCCGGAGATCGTGATAGTTAATGCAGAGTCGCATACTGCTGAACCACCCGAGATGGTCGCGCAGCCTGCCGGCAATGAGGAGCCAGCAGCGGCATCAGTGCAGGCGCCTTCACAAGCGGCCCCAGCCCCACCAGCCCCACCCACACCCGTCGACCCACCGGGCACAATTCCTCCCCAGAACCCACGCCGGAAGCGGCGCGCCAAGGGCTGGTCTTGCCCCGTTTGCCGTCAACGTAAGCGTCCACGAATCCCCACCTCACCATTCACGCGCAATTTTTTTTTTGGATCCGCTTGCTGATATTCTTCCCTCACTCTAGCTTACACATCCTTGCTGAGGATTACCACCACCCCACCGGACAGCGGAAAGGAAGGAAAGCGCGTCTCGACTTCGACCATCGATCACCCGCTGGTGACGCCGGTCCACGTGACTCCCGCCGCTGCTACTGGATTGTCGGGGACCAGCCCCCCACTGGAGCCGACGCCGGAGGAGCCCGCAGTGCCTGCGCCCCCGCGTTCGTTGCGACCTGTTTTCCTCCGCGCACTCTCACGTCGCCCTGCTGCTGACCCTGCGTCGCTCGTCTGATACGCGACCCCATCCCCCCTCGTGACTTGTCCAACTCACCCCCGGTCGTTTATACCGCGGGTTGACGTCGGCATGGAGCGCGCTCTCCATATTGACATAGGGATATATTGTCTATTCCTAGGGACTGTTGTGTACGTGTGTGTGTGTTCGCATGTTTGTAAGATATTGTCGAAAGGCGGTTGATGTTATGTGAACCCAATTCCCTCTCTGCATTTCCCTTCCCTTGCCCCTCCCTTACTTAGCCCGTTTTCTTGTGCTCATACTCGGGTACGTCCCTTCTCGGTCACTGCCGAATGTTTCTCTCTGGTTATGTTTACGTTATACTTCGCTCCTTCCCTCTCGCATGCATGTGCATGCTAATCTTGACTCGAGTATTAACTGTGCAGCCTGAAGACGGTTTCAATATAATGAACGAGTGCGAGCATATCTATCCGTCTAGAAAGGGCGTGACTAAGTACAGCGTTTGCGGTACATTGACATACGGGTGTGTATACGGCTTCTCGAATGATACAAAGTGATGCAAGGATGAGATGATACATGACTTGGCGACAACTCGACTCCAGTTTTGTGGTGGTCTATGTATGTGTACAGGTAGTAATGCATGTGATGGTGATACATCGATGATGGCTCGAAAGTCCATTGGAGTCCATGGTCCGAGGATACTAATGATAAAAAAAAATTGTAGTCGTGTCATTGTCCCCTCCTCAGACGTTCACCAGGCGCGAATCCGCATCCTCGCCTCCAAAGCCACTCTGTTGCATACCTGGCGTATGCGGTTCGAGCGTATCCAACGTCCACTCGGCACGCAGGCGCGCGCACACGGCGCGAAACGCGCTCACCGAGCCCTTCTCTTGCACGAACGTCATCGTGCACCCGCCGCTGCCTCCTCCACTACAGCCGCAATTGTTACCACGACCAGTACCGCCGCCACCGCCACCGCTGCCGATGGTAAAGTCGACGCGGAAGCGCACCGCCTTTTGTATGACGTAGCCCGTGGCGGGGTCGTACACGTCCTCGATACGCGCGCGAAGGGCGCCGTCGGGCTGGGGTTCTGGGAGGAGCACGGGCGCGAGGAGACGGCATATCTCAGCGCGTGTAGGTGCGACAGGGTCGCGCGAGTGCATGGGGAGAGCGTGCGTGCGCCAGTGAAAGAGGCTGGAGAACCATCCCTTTACCTCGCCCATGGCGGGCGAAATGAGTAGCGATGACTTTGGAGAGCTGAGAGCTGGCGAAGTGGTGCGTGGCGAGTCAGGAGAGTCTAGCGCAGGTGGCGGTGCTACTAAGGTCATTTCCAAAAAAAAAAATTTTTTTGGGTAAACAAAATGGAGGCGTTTGAGTGAGTGCAAGGGTCACTTACGCTTGTTGCTTTTGCGATCTTTCTTGGTACGGGCCCCCGTTAGCACTGCCTCTGAGGGAACAGCGATGTTCCCGATCTCCTTGCGCAGCACGCCGCTGCCATTCGCCTTGCCAAAGCCGAGACCGATTTGACCCTCCTCTCCCAAATAACCGGCGCTAGGCCGTCTGCGCCCATTCGGGGCCTGTTCCAGGGCTGCATTTTCCTTGTCTCCCCCGGACACCACGTGCAAATGTGCGGGCTCTTTATCTGGCTCTGCTTCAGTGGGAGCGGGGTACTGCCCAAGCATTGGCAGGGCGCGGTATCGTGTCTGCGTCTGTGCTTGTACAGCATCTGCACGCGCCTGGATCTGGGCGCGTGCGAACGCAGCATTGAGAACATTCATGCGGCCTGCAATGTCGTCGATCGTGCGCTGGAAGGTAGCATTGGAGATGCGCGGGGCACTGACAGGCGGGAGGGTCCCAGAGAGAGGCGGCGAGGCAATTGTGCCCAAGGGAACCATGAAGCCCGTCGTATGATCGGGAGACTGAGCCTGAGCCGACGCGGCGAAGGGGTTCGGCTGTTCCGTGTACACAACTGTAGGTGGCGGTCGTGGCCCCCCATAAAAAGCGCGTGGGTGGGAAGGGACAGACGGGTTGTTAGGGTATGATACGTTCGGTGCTGCGAAGGTCGCGTGAGAGTGGGTATGAGCAGGCGGGGGCGATGAGATAGGACGAGGGCGGTGACCACGTGGGCCAGCAGGAGAGCTGGGGCGTGTTCGACGCGCCTGGGCCTGTGCCCACGATGACTGATACGCGGGCGGCGGCGCTATGGCCATGCGATCATCGGACATATGCGGTGGCAAGAAAGCGAATCCAGACGTTCGAGAAGGCACATTATCCGCGCTGAGCGGCCGGGGTTTTTTGGACAGCGGGGCCATATAGAGTCGCGTGACAGACTTCTCTCCACGCGCATTCAACATGGAGTGTTCATCAACGTCCATAAAAATGCCACGTTCCTCGAGCGTCTTGGAACGGTGCTGCGTAAGAAGGAAATAAAACGCTTTGGTCAGCGTGCCGGATCCCGCGGGACTGAGCAGCTCGGTTGTGATTGTGGCCGGGTCGGCATAGCGACCCCAGATGACACAGAGATACTCAAACACATCTGGGTCGATGTGTGCCGTCGATGGGATAGGCCGGGCCAGTTCTGCGACGGTAGGGGCCGGAACATACAGAATTCCTGGGGTGTCTTGCGTGAACCACGGATGAATGAGAATGTCGGGTATCTAAAAGGCAAAAATAGATTAGCCGGAGAATTTTACGCGAAGAAACCGAACCACTAACGGATATGCGTTGCGATGCGTCCACTGTGAGCATACGAGCAATGAGATCCTGAGCTTGCGGATCGACCCAGCCAGGCATGTCATACTTGCCAGCCTTGACCTTGGAAAGGAGGGTACGGACATTCTTGTCATCAAAAGGGAGCCGACCGGTTAAGAGGGCAAAGAGGATAACACCGCAGGACCATATGTCGGTCGCAGTCCCGCTGTATTTGTGGCCATGGACGATCTCAGGACTAGCGTAGTGAGGGCTACCGCAACTAGTCTCAAGCTCAAACGAGGGTGGTGCAAAGGCGGCCATGCCCCAATCGGCGATCTTGATTAGGGGAGGATTGAGTGAATGAATTAGGATGTTCTCCGGTTTGAGGTCGCGATGAATGATAGAAAAGGCATGTGCGTAATTGAGGCCATAGATGATTTGCTTGAAATAGGCAAGGGCATCAAGGGGCGGCAGCTTGCCACGGTTTACGAGAAAATCGAATAGTTCGCCGCCTTCTACATATTCCAGTATGAGGTAAAGTTCTTTGTCGCCTTCATAGACATCATAAATGCGCATGATATTCGGGTGATTCATGAGCTTCATCATAATGATTTCGCGGTCGATACCAAGGCGCTGTTTATCAAGTTTCGCTTGCCTGGTATTGAGAGACGTGCGAGAGCCAAAGACAAAGTCTAAGGGGAGAATCTTTATGGCGGCGAGGTGACCAGTGCGACGATGTCGAGCGATTTTGACATGCCCGCTGGCACCCTTGCCCACGCATTCGCCAATAACCCAAGGACCGACATACTTTGCGTCTTCTGGATAGTCAAAGGCGCCGTGGCCAGCGGCGGCCTTTTCCTTTTGCCAACGAGTGCCATGGTGGGCGGTGTACTGCACGGGAGGTGCACGGGGTGGGGTATCTGAGAGGTGGGGCATCATTATCGGAAGCGATTATACCGCAATATTATAGTAAAATTAGGTGTTGATAGGGACCGTTGTCGTTGCTGTCGTCGTCGTCGTCGTCCGAGTCGTTGTCCGTCGTTGAGCAGAACTGAACCGAATCAGCATCGCGATAATCGAACTCTAGTCACGTGATCTCGGGCGTAGTCGGCTTACGTCGGGTGGACTGAACTGAATTTGAATCTGAACCGAATCGACCAGTGGGCCGAAGGAGCGAAGGAGCGGCAATCGTCGAGACGTCAGAGAAATCAGAGCTTGTCCACTGCCATGAAGATACCCATCATATTCCCGTTATTCCCCCTCCTTGCCAACGCATATACCTGGCAATTCACCTCCCAGCCTCGTCAGTGTCAAAATGTTTCCATAGCGGTCGAAGGTTCCGGTCAACCTCCCTACAGCCTTCTTATCATACCCTATGGGCCCACACCACTCGCAAATAATGTTGAAGTTCGCACAATTCAGAACATACCATTCCCTGGAAATAGCAACACCTTGACTTTTGATCTCAATTTCCCGGCGACTTCGTCGTTCGTCGCGGTGGTCAGTCGTCGCACCCCATAGTTGGGCACATTTTCTCATTCGTTTGCTCATATCGCGCCCCATCATTCACAGGTCAGCGACAGCAGCGGATTTGGCTCTGGTGGAACCAGCATTCCTGTCACTGTTCTCCAATCGTCCGACTCGAGTTGTTATAATACCTCCCAGAATGTCCAAGTTGCTTGGTTTTTCAACATCGATCCCACTGGCGGGCTCACTCAGTGTAGTACTAGTCGGATTTGGTGGGAACAGTCTAATGTTAATGGGTGCGTACCTCCATTAGTTTGAAACTGTCATTATTAGCCCTGACGGTTTCTCCATCACCGCATGCATGCACCGCCTCGTAGAACGGTCAATTTTTACGGCGCTATCCCAGGTGGCACTTCTTTCGCTGTCCCTCAGGGTTCACCTTCCACCAATAACAACACTGGCACTGGTTTCGACTGGACCGTCGATATCCCTGGTGGAACCAATATCTTACTCATTGGGAACGATGGTCGAGGAATCGGATCCGGTGGTAGTGCACCATTCACAATTTCATACTCAGGAAACAACACCTGTTTGAAAAGCACTTCCCCGTCTTCCACTGCTGGTAGTCCCGCAGGAGGAAGCCTTGCGACTAGTACCTCAACCTCAGGGAGCAACACGTCAAATGGAGGTCATTCGTCGTAAGTCAATTTGCAAATTCGGAGACGTCCCTGCTGATATCTTAAATCATCACCAAAGCAATACGGGTGCTATCGTCGGTGAGTTTTTTTTTCGCCCCGTTTTAGGTGTCCCATCATTGATTTCCCCTTGTAGGCGCAGTCGTGGGTACTGCGGTTTTCCTTCTCGCGGTAGGCTTGCTTGCATTCTTTTGGCTCCGGCGCCGGCCATACCATGCCGTCGCGAAAGAGCGCCCTGTCAACGTTCTTCAAGATGATGACGAGGATGGCAACGGTTCCCATCACGATCTGCCCCAGTACTATGCGCCAGATCCCTTCCTTGTTCCCGACCCAACCATTGCTGGAACTTCCGAGGCTGCCTCTACACATGAACGTCCGCTCTCAATGGCTACGACAGATTTCGGACGGCCGCAAACGCCCGTCACAACTACATCGACGACCACGCGCAAAAGCGCTGTACCTCCTCAATTACGTCCCGTCAATATTATTCAGCACGACGACGCTGGTCCCAGCGAGTTTCCGGCAGGTCAGGGCGACCCTGAGACAATCGAACTCCCGCCTGCATATACGAACCTTCGCCAAACAGCGCGTTCCCCGCTTGCTCCTTCTACAACTACCGATACAACATGACGCGTGACCCACTTCTCGTTCTATCCGGGTCTGGAGCCAACCGTGGCATCCATGGCAAATCCGAATTACCGACTTTCGTTCCGATTTAATTACTTATATATTGTTTTCTGCACTTTTGACAATGGACATCTTCCTTTGTTTAGTATCCCACACCCTGTAAAACACGACCACCTCGAGTTTGTCCTCTCGTTACTTTACTCTCTTTCACATGCGTTGGCTCTCTGCTGGACTTTCTCTTCTTTTTCGGGGCCCGTGCTTCTCTATTAAATATGTACGTTAGCTTATACATACGCGCCCACCCAAGTCACCTGAGACAGTAGAGTGGGCAATGAAAATTTGTGACAGCAATGCGAAAATCCAGCTCGTTTCCTTGAAATGCATGAGGTAAGACCTAGGAGAGGCATTCGCAGTCATCATCTGTTCGCTTCGTAGAAAGGATTTTTCCTGCCTTTTATAGGGAGTAAAGACGTGCTCGCGCGACAACGAGCCGATCGATTCCGAGTCAGTTCGCAACAGGGACCGCGTTCAGCGTCTTGATGACCTGCGCAGTGAACCAACAACAGACACCCCGTCAGTTCCGACGCCAATACGCATCGCAGAACGCCTGATGCCCTCCAGGGTTGAGACGATGAAAGAGAAGGCTTGGAGGACGCACCTCAGAATTTCGCTTCTTGAGAAAACGGTATAAATGTCGTTGTTGCTGCCAGTCATCATCCACCGGCTCTGGACTCGCGCGGGGCCCCTCCACCTCAAGACGGCGCAAGAACTGCAGCACGGCGTCCGTTCGCGCATTCCCATCGTCGTCGCCACCGTGGGAATCACCGCCCTCGACGTACTCGAGCTGCTCCACGAGCATCTGCGCAACCTGCCGCGCATGCGCGAGGTCACGCCGATCGGCGAATCCGCGCATGACGCTGGTGTACGCCGCGAGCAGCAACCGCTGCCGCTTCGTCTTGGTCGCCTCCTCGTTCTCGTTCTCGTTCTCGCCCTGCTCTCCGCGCCCGAGCAGAAGACCCCGCATGACGTCGAGCACGCGCAGCGCGAGCGCAGGCTCGCCGTGTCGGGCCTGCAGCCCCGCGGCGGTGCTGAGGATCTGCGCGCTCGGCGCGACGCCGCGGTCTTGCATGTCGTCGAGGACGCGAAGGCCGTACTGCGCATCGCGGAGCAGCGTGAACGCGATGAGGAACGGTCGGAAATGCGCTGCGTCGAGTCGATCCGCGGGGGCCGTGACGGGTGGGATGATATCACCGTGAGAACGGTGGCGGTGGCTGTGGCGGTGGTGCTGATAGAGAGTGGGCTTCTCGGATCGCGCGCTGTGCTGGAGGAGCTGATCGTAGAGGGCGAAGAGCTCGTCTTCGCTCTCGCAGAGGTGGACGAGGGCGCTCCAGACAAGGGCTGTGTGGTGTACTGATGGCCATAGCCTCGAGGGGAGATTGAAGGTCGTTTTCGTGATGTGGGGTGGGAGGGACCAATGTTGGAGGTGCATGTGTGGCGGGTAGTGATGGCGCTTCCACAGACGACGCGTTACATTTTCTGAAGGGACCGCGATGACGTGGAAAAACTTTTCAAAGATCCAGAGAACGTGCTTGAATTGACCACGTCGGTGGTGATGCAATAGCTCGGCAAGGAGGACGGTTGATATCGCGGTGAATGAAATCCTGTAAGCGCGTGAGCGAAGCCAGTTCACCGCTCCGCCGCCACGGAGGTCGGTCTTGTAGAGGTCAAAATAGGGCACGATGTCCGTTGCACAGGCTGATAACCCTGATCGAGAACTGTGCTGGAGCATGGCCAAGGCCAGGGATCGGTTTACGAACTTGTTTTGATGACGAGAGATCGAGTTGGGCCCTGAAACCTCCTCGATAACCAGTCGGCGCTTTGCGACATCAAGGGACCCACAGCCCGGGAAATCTCGGACTTCCGCCGCGAGCTTATCTAGGCCGCTGGCTTCAAGTTTACCTAGGAGGTATTGATAAGAGTATTGCGTTAGATGGATGCCCTGCTCGTGGGCCTTCTTGGCCATTTGGAGGGCAACTCCTGGTCGGCCGGCGGTGCAATGGGTCCTGACGGCAACGCTCCATAGACGCTTTGCGGTATCCTTGAAACGGGAATCACCTGTGATACCGAGCTTGTTTCGCTTGTAGTCATCATCAGCGGCCACTATCTCGTCCAAAATACGCGAACTGTCATCCGGGTGGGCGTAGCGCGTCAAACAGGCGACCACATTGGCACCCACGATCCGGATGTACCCTTTGGAAGAAAGTATGACGCCAAACTTGGCAACACTCTCGAGGTCGAGCTGATTAGAGTTGAAGAGGAGGGCTGATTTGATATCAGCGAGCCGGGTCGTAGTATTGTCTGGGGCGAAGTCGGGAAGGAGAGATAGCCAATTTGCAAACATCTCCGTGCGGTTTGGCGGCCAGGGACGTTGGCGTAAGATATTCCGGGCGACACGAGAGTAAGCACTACTCGGGCGTATGGGTATGCTCATTGCGACTAGCTCTTGTCTTATCTCCTCTGCCTCTGCGAACTTTCCGTTTCGGGATAGCTGCTCAAGCACTCCGCTGGGATTGTGGCCCTCGTTTGCGCTCCGGGAGAACGCCGCGGACCCTGCAGATCTCCGTGCACGAGAAGCCGGAGGTAGGCGCACCCCATCATATTCGTTAGACCAAGACTCGAAAATGGAGGGATCTGGGGAAGCGGATGGATACGGAACATCTCGGAGAGCTTGCATCGCGGGGGTTTCTTCTGTGTCGAGGGCTAAGGATGAGCTGAAAGCCTTGAGGGCCGAAGTAGAGAGGGGACATAATATAGATTTGAGGCGAAAGAGGCCATTTGGGATGGCCAAGGTCATGAAAGTGGAAGAGCGAGTGAGGGTGTGGCACGTGGCCATCGTGGGAAAGAGTGGTCGTGGTTGTTGGACCCGACAAGCCGACCAAAGGCAAAAAGTCGACTTAACTTACATCGTCCCCGACGCGAATCGCCCACATGGACTCACCCAAGCGCACCGCTTCTCCTTCACCCTCTTCATCAGATACCAAGCGTATCAAACTCAATGTGCCGCCACAAAATCAAGGCGTAACCCCCGTCGATCCAGAGAACGCCCCAGGAAAACGCGCCGAGCTTGATCCCGTCCAAGCTGGCGAACTGGGTAACCTTCCGAACGACCCGCCACCACAACCCGGTCCAGAAACTGGTGGAAAAGTCAAAGTGATAAAGAGGGAAGGTGAAGGCGAGGAGGAAACGGCAGACGTGGAAATGGCAGAAGGGGGCGAAGAAGAGGCAGAGTCTGGCGAGGAGAACGACGACGAAGACCCGGCACAGCTCGAAGCCAATAGGCAGCGCGTCGAAGACCAGGCACGCAAGTACCTCGCAGCGCAGACCCACGAGGTTATCGTACCCTCTTACTCAGCATGGTTCGACATGTCCAAGATTCACCCCGTAGAGCGACGCGCCCTCCCAGAGTTCTTCAACTCGCGGAACAGATCAAAAACGCCGTCAATCTACAAGGATTATCGGGACTTTATGATCAACACGTATCGTCTCCGACCTAGCGAGTACCTCACCGTCACCGCATGCCGGCGGAATCTTGCGGGAGACGTATGCGCCATCATGCGTGTGCACGCTTTTCTGGAGCAATGGGGTTTGATCAACTACCAGGTGCGTATGAACGTTTGTTGACTCTCTCCCTGTCTATGCTAACCTGCCATTGTCGCAGATTGATCCAGAAGCGCGCCCTGCCGCCCTCGCTCCTCCATTTACCGGTCACTTCCGGGTTATCCTCGACACTCCCCGTGGCCTCCAATCACTTCACCCTGGCACTCGTCCATCCCAGCACCCTAATTCAGCCGTTAATGGCGTCAAGCCCCAACCGTCTGCAACCCACGCCTCGCTTGAGCTTCGTTCCAACATCTATCAAACCACGTCGAAAGCTTCGCGGCCTATCACCGAGACAGAGGCCAGTACATTAGCGAATGGCGCGTCGTCGGGTGCTGTAAATGGCTCTGCGGGACGGAGTATCGCAACAGTGACCTATAAATGTGACACTTGCGGCTCCGACTGCACTGCTGTGCGGTATCACTCGCTCAAGGTGAAAGACTTTGAGCTCTGCCAACCGTGTTACCTGGACGGCCGTTTCCCGTCGACCATGTTCAGCGGAGATTTTGTCAAACTGACGACTGTCAGCAACAACGGAAACGCGCACGGTTCAGGCAATGGGGATGCGTGGACGGATCAAGAAGTCCTGCATTTGCTTGAAGCGGTGGAAATGTTTGATGATGACTGGTTCGCAATTGAGGCACACGTCGGTACACGCTCTGCACAGCAATGCATCCGAAAGTTCCTCGAGCTACCTATCGAGGATCCATATCTATCAAGCGAGGGCGAAATGGGTGCCTTACGATACGCGCGAGTTCCGTTCGAACAGGCAGACAACCCTGTGATGAGCGTAGTTGCGTTCCTTGCTGGAGTTGTTGGCCCCGGTGTCGCAGCCGAGGCGGCGAAGACGGCTTTACATGACCTCACCTCGGACAAGCAAGACACCAAACCTACAACGGAGGGTGGAGAACACAAGGCATCGGAGAAGGACGTCTCAAAAGACGGGATGGACGAGGACACTGCCGACAAATCATCTGCCGCAGCCGACGCCCGTCCAAACGCTGCTGCGTCCACAGCTGATGACATGCCTGTCGATGGCCCACCGTCCAAACCTACCCCGACCGTCCCACACTCGAAGGTCGTGCGGGCCGCAAAGTTGGCGCTCAGTTCGTCGGCCAAGGCGGCTTCGGCTCTTGCCGACGCAGAGGAGACGCAAATCCGTTCGACGCTCGCAGCGGTGATCAAGCTGACGTTGACGAAGCTCGAACTGAAGATGTCGCAGTTCGAGGAGTTGGAGGACCTCCTAGAGGAGGAGCGGCGAACGCTGGAAGCTGCGAGGGTCTCGTTGGTTAACGAGCGCATCGGCTTGAAACGCGCTCTCGACGGCGTGCGTACCGAACTCGCAAAACACTCGAACGGCACGAGCAGCACGGGCGCCGTAGCGGCGGCCATCTCCCAGACCGGGCTTGGAACTACCGGCCAGGGCTTGCGCGCGGCCGAGGTGCAGGGTGCCGCTGTCGCAGAAAGCGAGGGAGGTCCCTTGAGCGGAGGGAATATTGCCACGCTATCTTGACAGCTCGTTGGGGCAGAGATAGATAATTCACGACGATGGGCCTTTGTGCGATACGCGCTTTCCTCTTCTTGTTTTTTTTTTACCAATTCTCCTTCCTTTTTGTTCAATTTCTGCTGTTTGTTAAGTATTGTGCCCGTCGTATAGCCCTAGGATCTCGTATACTACTACTTGCCTCCGTTTTTGCTTTTGTCCCTCTATCAGTCGGATGATGGAGATGCGTCGAGAATCCCTGAGGTTTTGGGATTGAAGTCAAGAGCTGGCAACGCCCATGTCCCCATGTCCTTGTCTATGTGTCAAGTAGAATCCACTCGACTACAATGCATCTATTTAATCCTACAATACAAACGGTGATGACGTACTGTAATTGTCCTGCCTCGTTTTTTAGACAACATGAAATTCGACAAACGATGTGTTCATTATAATGTCTCGGCAATTTGTCTGCTATCCGGAGATCACATCGGTCACCGTTCCTGAACTGGACGATGACGTGTAAATCGCTCGCAAACGAGAAAACGTTTGCATCCGAAGAATTGGACATGCATCAAGGATCATGCTGTCTCATGCACCTGGTTGACTCAAGTTTGATCCCTGGTATCAAGAGAACGCTTTGACAATGCATGATTTGCAACCTTGCCACAGGAAGATCACCATGTGCAATATCTACGGGCCAGAGATCGACGTCGTGCGGGGGCGGTAGTGCAGTCGTGCCTTGAAATATCTCAGATCGAAGGAGCAGGATCTTCCAAAGATAGACTCCGCACGCATTCGAATGGCGATCGTCCTGTAGCAGAAGAAAGGTCGAGAATATAGATGCCCGGAGTTGTAACTACGGTATGTAAAACAACTAGGAAAATGAGGTGAAGCGTGGTCTCTAGATGCGCTCCGGAACCAATTGAGCGAGATAATTTAGTATCCTAAGTTAGCAGCAGTGCCGCCGCCGCCAGTAAGATGACCACGACGCGTAAATCAACCAATGACGTTGGATTCGGCCAAGAGTCGTTGACATGTCTGCTGGCAATGGGCCGCGTGTCCGAGAACGCCGAACGGCCGGATAATGTGTCTTCTATTTGATCCGGATTCCGGACGCATGGGCTTGCTTCATCATCTCCTGCCGCCATATAAGCATTGCACAGTATGCCTATACTGTACTTCTTATTGTCCAGGTGGGGTGCACCTGTAATTGCTATCACCCCGCGTTTGTTAGGTTGGCACCGGTGTAATGCCAGTAGTCGCGCTAG
>Ga0307512_10004094_pt1 | contig 16212 bp, 15 predicted proteins | sample 14_EM_MG_FD_200267 | JGI IMG/M metagenome (GOLD analysis project Ga0307512, IMG submission 200267) | Populus trichocarpa ectomycorrhiza microbial communities from riparian zone in the Pacific Northwest, United States - 14_EM | ecosystem: Host-associated > Plants > Roots > Unclassified | place...
CAACCGCGAGCCAGGCTCGTCGGTGTCCTTGATCGACTGTTCTACCGACTTGGTCCGCAACAACCCCGTTCCAGGCACGCCAGCCTCCTCATCCCCGACTACAGGCTGACCATAACGCCGGAAGCGCCTCAGGTGGTGGCGGGCGAGCGGTCCAGGTCGGGCTCCAGGTAGATCAGGCGGGCGGCGGGCACGGCCTCGCGCACGCGTACCTCAGCAGCGTCGATCTCGCTCGCCACGTCGGTGAGCGGCAGGCCCGGCTCGAGCGCGATCTTGGCCGCGACCAGCAGTTCGTCCGGGCCGAGGTACTGGGTGCGGATGTGGATCAGGCGCCGCACCCGGCCGCCGGCGACAGCCTCGGAGATGGCGTCGAGCTCCTTCGGGGTGGCGCCCTCGCCGATCAGGAGGCTCTTCATCTCGACGATCAGGATCACGGCGATGACGCCGAGCAGCGCGCCGATCATGAGCGTGCCGACGCCGTCCCACAAAGGGTCGCCGGTGATGACCGCGAGGCCGATGCCGAACAGCGCGAACACGAGGCCCAGCAGCGCGCCCGCGTCCTCCAGCAGCACGACCGGCAGCTCCGGGGTGCGGGACTGGCGGATGAAGCCCCACCACGACACGTCGCCCTTGATCTTGCGGGACTCGACGATGGCCGTGCGGAAGCTGTAGCCCTCCAGCGCGATCGCGACCACCAGGATGATGACGGCGACGATCGGCGTGGTGAGCGGCTCGGGGTGCTGCAGCTTGTGGATGCCCTCGTAGATCGCGAACGCCGAGCCGAGCGAGAACAGCATCAGCGCGACGATGAACGAGTAGAAGTACCGGTCCCGGCCGAACCCGAACGGGTGCTCCTTGGTGGCCTTGCGCTGGGACGTCTTCTGCCCGAGCAGCAGCAGCCCCTGGTTCGAGGTGTCCGCGACCGAGTGCACGGCCTCCGCGAGCATCGACGACGCGCCGGTGATCGCGAAGCCGACGAACTTGGCCAGCGCGATCCCCGCGTTCGCCGCCAACGCGGCCAGGATCGCCTTGGTTCCGCCCCCTGCGCTCACCGATCGCTCCCTAGGTCATGTCGGGTTTGTCGCGGTGAGAGCCTATGCGCCGGGGGTTGCGACGAACGCGCGGGTCCGGCCGGTCGGGGTCAGGATCACGTCAGGGTCGCTCGCCGGGATCCACAGTGACTGGCCTCTGTCCAGCGACAACCCGCCGGACACGGCCAGCGAGCCGTCGATCACCACCAGGATTCGGGGAGCGCCGCCCGGCAGCGTCACCGGCTCCCGGGCGTCCTCCGTCCACTCCAGACGGGACAGCTCGAACTCCGGCGCCGGGGTCCGGTACAGGTGCCTGGCGCCGGACACGTCCCCGGTGGTCACGGCCATGTCGCCGTAGGTGAAGTCCAGCACCCGCAACAGTTCCGGCACGTCGACGTGCTTGGGCGTCAGCCCGCCGCGCAGCACGTTGTCCGAGTTCGCCAGCACCTCGATGCCCGTGCCACGCAGGTACGCGTGCAGGTTGCCGGCCGGCAGGAAGATCGCCTCGCCAGGCTGGAGCACCAGGCGGTTCAGCAGCAGCGCGGCCAGCACACCGGCGTCGCCCGGATAGCTCTCACCCAGCTCGAGGACCGTGCGGCACTCCTGCTCGAACGGGCCGTGCTCCTTGACGTGCAGCACGCACTCGTCGAGCAGGTCCGGCAGCAGCCCGTCGATGGCCGGCTGCGGCAGCGTGATCCACGTCGTGAACAACGCGCGCAGGCCGTCGCGGTTCGGCTCGCCGGCCAGCAGGTCGACGTACGGCCCGAGCCCGGGCGTCGACACCGCCTGCAGCAGTTCGACGCTCCGGTGCGGGTCGCGGAACCCGGCCAGCGCGTGGAACTCCGTCAACGCGCACAGCAGCTCGGGCTTCGGCGTCGGGTCCGGGTAGTTGCGGTTCGCCGCGTCCCGCGCGATCCGGCGCGCCTCCTCGCGGGCGTAGCCCTCCGCGGCCTGCTCGGCCGACGGGTGCGCCTGCAGGCTGAGCGGCTCCTCGGCGGCCAGGACCTTCAGCAGGAACGGCAGCCGGCCGTCCCAGCGGGCCGCGACCGCCTCGCCCAGCTGGCCGGCGGGGTCGTTCGTCAGCACGTCCACGAGCGACTCGTCGGCCGCCCGGGACGGGTCGCCTGGGTGCGCGCCCATCCACAGCTCGGCCTGCGGGTGCGGTGCGGGCACCGGCTTCCCCAGCAGGTCGGCGATGGCCGTCCGCGAACCCCACGAGTACGGGCGGACCGGGTTGTCAAGCAGCTGCACGCGCATTCACTCCCTTGGGCGGGCAGGCGCGTATCTGGTGGTGCCGCCGGTCGTGCCGGCCGCCAGCCCCAGGTACAGGGCGGCCAGCTCGAACCGCAGTGCGAGCACCGCCGCACACGCCGTCGTGTCCGCGGTGATCTCTTCTGCCGGCGCGATCAGGTCCGCGTCGGGCAACATGTCGGCGGCCAGCCTGCGCGTCGGGTCGGTGGGCAGCGCGCTGACGGCCAGCAGGAACGCCCGCAGCGGCGACGCGGCCGACGGTTCCAGGTCGTCCGGGTCGGCGAAGATGTCGGTGCCGGAGGCGGCCTGCGCGGCGGACCGGTGCAGCGCGGTGCGGCTCGCGGCCTGCTGGTAGGGCGCCACGTCGCAGACGATGTCGGTGTGGGTGGCGAGCACCTGCGCGGCGTACATGGCCACGCCGGTCGCCACGTCGTCGAGGCCCCACAGCAGCGGGGTTCGCTCGGCCAGCCGCAGCGCGAGCGCCTTGGCGGGGTTCACGAACGACTCGTGCTGCATGTGTCCGCGCTCGGCCTCACGGTCCAGCTCGTCGGCGACCATGTCGAGGTCGGTGCGCAGCAGCTCCAGCGTGGTGGCGGTGAGCAGGCCTGCGGCGAGCGCGCGGGGGAAGCCGAACCCCGGCGGCACCGGCACGCGCGGCGTGATCAGCACGGCCTTGCCGGCGGCCGCGGCGGCGACCGGGCCGTCCTCCGGGGCGGTCAGCACGACACCGGCGCCGTAGCGGCCGGCACGGTCGATCGACTCGGCCAGCTCGGTGTCGCCGGCGTCGTCGGTGTGCGCGACGAGCACGTCGAGCGGGCCCAGCCACGGCGGCGCGGTGTCGGTGAGCACCACCGGCACCGGGCAGGCACGGCCGAGCAGCATCATCAGCAGCTTGGCCGCGAACGGGCCGAGGCCGGGGCGGGTGAGCAGCACCAGCGCACGGGGGCGTTGGCCGGCGAGCCGCTCCATGCCGGCGTCCCGACCGGCCTCGAGCGTGGCCCGCACCTGGGCGCCGGCCCGCGCGGACGCGGGCAGCAGGCCATCGGCGTCAACGTCGCGCAGACGCCCGAGGTCGTCGAGCAGGGTGTCGTCGACCGCCGTGCTCACGACGCCCCCTCACCCGCTCCCGGGCGCCACAGTGCTCGATGATTCGCTCCGCAAGCTCCGCTCATGGCTCCGCAAGCTCCGCTCCTCCGGCGCCCTCCGCGGGCTCGGTGGCGTCGTGAATATTGCTGGTTCGCTCCGCAGGCTCCGCTCACGCGTCCGCACCCTCCTTGTCAGGGGGCACGATCGCCTCGTCCAGCAGCAGCACCGGGATGCCGTCCTCGACCCGGAACTGGCGGCCGCACGAGGTGCAGGTCAGCACGTCGGCCTCCGGGTCGGTCGGCGAGCCGACGTGCAGTGGCGCGTGATCGTCGGACGGGCACGCGAGGATCTCCAGGAGCTTCGGGTCGAGCTGAACAACCATGTCCCCTCCAGGGGTGTGTCAGGCGCGGACGATGGCCAGGACCTCGTCGCGGATGGCGGCGACGGCGTCCTCGTCCGGCGCCTCGATGTTCAGGCGCAGCAGTGGCTCGGTGTTGGAGGGCCGGATGTTGAACCACCCCCCGGTTGGCAGTTCCACGGTAAGCCCGTCCAGCTCGTCCGTGTGTACCCCTTCGCGTGCTGCGAACGCCTCTTTGACCGCCGCCATTCGGCCGGCCTGGTCGGCCACGGTCGAGTTGATCTCGCCGGACGCGGCGTAGCGGGTGTACTCGCTGGTCAGCTCGGACAGCGGCCGCTCCTGCTCGCCGAGCGCGGCGAGGACGTGGAGTGCGGCCAGCATGCCGGTGTCGGCGCGCCAGAAGTCGCGGAAGTAGTAGTGGGCGGAGTGCTCGCCGCCGAAGATCGCGCCGGTCCTGGCCATCTCGGCCTTGATGAACGAGTGGCCGACCCGGGTGCGGACCGGCTTGCCGCCGTGCTCGGCGACGATCTCCGGCACGCCCTTGGACGTGATCAGGTTGTGGATGACCGTGCCGCCGGGGTCCTTCACCAGCTCACGCACGGCGACCAGCGCGGTGATCGTGCTCGGCGGGACCGGCTCGCCACGCTCGTCGACGACGAAGCAGCGGTCGGCGTCGCCGTCGAACGCCACGCCGGCGTCGGCGCCGACCTCGCGGACCTTGGCCTGCAGGTCGACGATGTTCTTCGGGTCGAGCGGGTTGGCCTCGTGGTTGGGGAAGCTGCCGTCCAGCTCGAAGTACATGGGCACGATGTCGATCGGCAGGCCGTCGAACATGGCTGGCACGGTGTGGCCGCCCATGCCGTTGCCCGCGTCGACGACGACCTTCAGCGGCCGGCTGCCGGACAGGTCGACCAGCTTGTGCAGGTAGGCGACGTACCCGGTGAGCATGTCGCGGGTCTCGAGCTTGCCTGCCGTCTTGCCCTCCGACGGCGGCGTGCCCGCCTCGACCTCGCGCTGGATGTCGGTGAGGCCGGTGTCCTGGCCGACCGGGGCGGCGCCGGCGCGGCAGAGCTTGATGCCGTTGTACTTGGCCGGGTTGTGGCTCGCGGTGAACATGGCGCCGGGCAGGTTGAGGTGGCCGGAGGCGAAGTAGAGCATGTCGGTGCTGGCGAGGCCGATCATCACGACGTCGACGCCCTCGCGGGTCGCGCCCTCGGCGAACGCGCTCGCGAGGCCGGGGCTCGAGGCCCGCATGTCGTGGCCGATGACGATGGCGTTCTCGGTCACCTGACGCGCGAAGGCCGCGCCGATGTCGCGGACGAGGTCCGTGTCGAGCTGCTCGCCGACGACGCCGCGGATGTCGTAGGCCTTGAAGACGCCGGACAGGTCTCGCACCAGTGCTCCCCGAAGGTCAGCGGATTTGCCTCTGGCGAGCCTACCGGCGAGCGGGTCAAGCCTCGGTAGGTGCTACTCGCTGACCGGGTTCGGCAGAACGCGGAGATGGCCGCGGCGCGTGCCCTGCCCGTTCGGGGCTGGCGCCGGCTCCGGCGTCGGCTCGATCGGACGGTCGGGGCGGCCTGCCTCACGGACCGCCTCGGCGAGCGCGGTCAGGTCGTCGACCGTGGGCTCCGGGGCGGCGAACTCGCCGTCGTGCCGGACGACCTCCCAGCCTCTGGGAACCGTCAGGCGCAGCGCGTGCTCCTCGCACAGGTCGTAGCTGTGCGGTTCGGAGTAGGTCGCGAGCGGGCCGACGACAGCGGTCGACTCGGCGTAGGCGTAGGTCAGCGTCGCGACCGCCGGGCTTCCGCACCCGGTACGCGAACACTTCCGCACGCTTCGCACGAACGTGGACGATAGCGCGTCGCGTGGGAAATAGCCCCTCGCCACACCGTGGTGGTGCCCAGGCTCGATAGCCTTGACACTGTGACCTCGACAAGTGGCCGACTTCGGCGCAGGCGGCGCCCCAATCGCGACCGCCATGGCCGTGGGCTGCGCGGGTCGCTGTACCCATCGACACTGCCCGCTGCCTCCACTCGCGCGGAGCGCTTCGACGCGCTCGTGCTAGCCGCTTTGGAGCCGATCGAGGCCCGCTGGCGCACCGAGCTGACGAAGCTGGACATCGCGGTCGACGACGTTCCGGACGTTCGGGGCGACGACGACGCCATCGCCGCGGACGGGACGTTGACGGACGCCGGGGTTCCTCTCGCTCGTCTCGTGCCGGCTGGTATGGATCGCCGGGGGTTGCCCACCAAGGCGCGGATCGTGCTGTTCCGGCGCCCGTTGGAGGCCCGCGCCCGCGACGGCGCCGACCTGGCTGACCTGGTGCACCACGTGCTGGTCGACCAGGTGGCCAACTACCTTGGCGTTGACCCGAACATCATCGACGGGGAGTAGTTGGGGTTACTGGGGGCGGCGGCTGGGGATGGCTGTCAGCAGGATGAACAAGACCATCGCCGCCTGGGTGAGCAGCAGGACGCTGCGTAGGGCGGTTGGTTGCTCTACCTGGACGTTGGCCGCTCTGGTCGGGAGCGAGATCGCCACCAGGTGGTTCCACGCGCGGGCGATCGGGACCTGGCGGCCGTCGATCGTGGCCGTCCAGCCTGGTTCTTCTTCCGCCGCGATGACCAGAAGGCGGCCGGACGGGCCGTCGGAGACGCGGACCGCCACCACCGGGGGCGTCGCCTCCACCGGGACGATGCCGGGTGCGCCCAGTTCCGTCGGTGGGTCGCCGCCGGTCAACGCGCGCCTGGCGAGTTCCGGGGACAGCAGCGTCACCTGGCCCGCGGCCGGCTGCAGGCGCAGGACCGGGCGGCCGTCGGACGTCGGCGGTGCGTCGGCCACCAGGTTGCCCGCCGACTCGCGGATCTCGACGGCCTCTTCCCGCGATGGCGCCACCACGAACAGCACGCCCGCGGCTGCCGCCTGTCCCACTCCCGCCTTCGGGTCCGAGCGCAGTCCCGCTGCCAGCGCGCGCATCGACGCACCGTCGGTCACCGGGGCCAGGTCGTCGTCGCCGAAGACCGGCATGCGGCCCGCGGTCATCCTGGGTTCGCCGAGCGGGTCTGATGGCAGCGTCAGCACCCAGCGGCCCGACGTTGCCAGCTCGCGGGTGAGGGTCGTCGCCAGGTGGGGGGCGTCGTCGGTCAGCGGGCCTGTCCTGCCGGCCACCAGTGCGCCCGCGGCCAGACCGGCGACCCCCAGCACGCCCAGCGCGGCGGCCGGTCGTGCCCACGAGATCGCCGGGCCGCCTGTCCGGCACACGCCGAGGAACGCGTGCAGCAGGCCCCAACCGGCCAGTACCAGGCCAGGGCCGGTCCAGCCGTACGTCGGCAGCGCACCCGTGATCGGGGTCGCGCCCATCAGCCGCAGCAACGCGACCGCGCAGCCGCCCACGACCGCGAGCGCCAAGCCGGGGAACGCCGTCCGCCTCGGGCGCACGACGACGCCGCCCAGCGCGAACAGCACGACGGCCAGTCCCACCACCGGCCACGCGCCAGGGCCGCCCGGGTCGAGCGACACCAGCTCGACCAGCGACGCGACGGGCGTCGGCATGTACGCGCCCAGTCCGTGGAGCACCACTCCCGGATGCTGGATCAGCACCGCCGGATACGGCAGCAGCAGCGCCAGCGGCATCAGCACCACCACGAACAGCGCCGCGACGCGACGGCCGCCGGTGCCCCGGTAGCCGGGCATGACGACGAAGCCGGCCAGTGCGTAGCCGAGCAGCAGCAGGTGCACCAGCGGCGAGAACGCCCCGATCACGGCGAGTCCGAACGCGGACGACGCCGCCGTCGACAGCCAGGCCGCCGAGCTGGTCCGTGACCGGCCGAGCAACGCGATGATGCCGGTCGTCACCGGCGGTATGAGCAGGTGCGCGACCACCACGTCGAGCCGGCCCTGCGCGACGGCCGCCGTGGCGGGCGGCAACAGCGCGTACGCGGCGGCCACGAGTGCCCTGACCCATCGGTGCACGGGCATCCGCCGGGTCGCCACGTACGCCAGCAACCCGGACAGCGGCATGCTGCCCAACAGCAGCAGCGCGACGACCGCCTGCGTGCCGCCGAACGGCGCGAGCACCGCGCCCAGCCCGCCGATGATCGCGAGCGCGGCAGGCGCGGGCGCGGCCGTCCCGCCGGCCACCGGATGCCAGGTCTCGAGGTAGGTCGACCAGGTCGTCGTCAGGTCGGCCACCGGCAGCAGCCGTCCGCCGGCCAGGTCGAGGCCGAGCCGCCCGGAGTTGACGTACAGGCCGATCGCGAGCAGCGCGACGAACAGCAGGACCGGCGGCGCGAGCAACACCTGACGCGCGAGCCGCGCCCGGTCCACCTCGACGACCATCAGCTCCGGCTCGGGTGGCCCCGATCCGTCCCTCGGCACCGGCGACGGCCTGCGGTGCGGGCTGGGCCGCAACCCGTACGGCACCACGGCGTCCGGCACGGCCAGTGACACCGCTACCGAGGTCGCCGGCTGCCGCAGACCGGCCGGGCGACGCGGGCGACCGTGCGCGCCCGCCGGCAGCGCGGTGGGGCCGACCGGCAGCCGAATCTCCTCGACCACCTGACCGTCCGACGGCACCACCACCGCGTCCGGCAGCCGGCCCAGCGCCGCGTCGGCCTGCAGCCGCCGCCGCACGAGGTGCGCGACCATGGCCCGCATACCGTTGCGCAGCCTGGTGAGCCGGGACGTGAACAACCCGTGGACACCGCGCACGCTCACCGTGGCGCGCCGCAGCGTCCGTCCCTCAAGCAGCCCGGCGCGCCCGCTCAACACGAAGGCGGCGGCGCCGAACTCCGCGCGTGCCTCGACGAGCCTGCGCTGCATGGCGAACCCGAGCGCACGCGCCACCGACAGCAGCACCAGCCGCGGCACGCCGACGATGAACGACAGCAAGGTGCAGTTCACAAGGAACGTGCGGACGGCCTGTGCCCGCTCGACCGCGGCCGTCGGCGCGCGCGGCGCGTCGATGGCGCGGTGCCCGGTGGTCACCGCACGCACGTGCCGCATCCGTGCCGCCGGCACGCACAACACCACGCTGCCGGCCCGGTTCGCGCGCCAGCCGAAGTCAATGTCCTCACGCAGCAACGTGATCGCGGGGTCGAAGCCGCCGAGCTTCTCCCACAGCTCGCGCCGCGCGAGCATGCCGGCCGAGGGCACGGCGAGCACCTCGGTGCTCTGCCCGTACTCCCGCCCGAGTCGGCTCCAGTCCACTTCGGACGGTCCGAGCCCCGTTTGCCGGTGCCCTGACGAGTCCGTGGACAGCCCCGCCTCGACGACGAGCCGTGGGTCGTCCCAGTCGAGCGCGAGCGGGCCGAGCACCCCGGCCGACGGCGACGCCTCGGCCGCGCTCAGCAGCGTGGCAAGGCATTGCGGGTCGGGCGCACAGTCGTCGTGCAGCACCCAGATCCAGCCGCCGGGGTCGCCCCAGCGCTCGATGGCCGCGGACACCGCGTCCTGCACCGCCGCGGCGAACCCGGTGTCCTTGTCAACGGTGAGCACGCCGTCGAGCACGCGGTCCTCACCGCGTGCGGCGTCGCTCAGCAGACGTGGTGTGTCGTCGGTGGAACCGGTGTCGACCGCGAGCACGTGCCGTGGCCTCGGCGCGGACCGCCGCAGTGCGGTCAGCGCCTCAGGCAGCCACGCCTCGCCGTCATGGCAGACGAGCACCGCGAGCACAGGCGCGGTGCGCAGCACCGGGGTGGTCCCCCGCGAGCCGAAACGTGGCATTCGCACAAGATGCCACGAACGGCTTGTGCTCCGTGTATCAGACCGCGCGTTTCTTCAGCTTGCGCCGCTCCCGCTCGGACAGCCCGCCCCAGATGCCGAAGCGCTCGTCGTGCCCGAGTGCGTACTCGAGGCACTCCGCCCGGACCTCACAGCCCTGACAGATGCGCTTGGCTTCCCGGGTGGACCCGCCCTTCTCGGGGAAGAACGCCTCCGGATCGGTCTGCGCGCACAGGGCGCGCTCCTGCCACTCCTGCTCCTCGGCTTCGTCGAAGAGGTCGGCGAGCACGCCGAACTCCCCGTACGGGCGCTCCCCCCACTCCACGACGCCACCACTCCCACTGGTCAGATCGTTCAGTTCGATTCCCTGCATGCCCGTCCGCCTCCTCGCCTTTCGCGCTCCCCGGGTTGGCGGACACCACCCACCACTACTCCACTAGTGGCGAATGACATCGATGTGATTACACCCGTGTAGTCGCGGCGCGTCAAGCGATGCACCCGGCTGGGTGATGCCCTATGGGGCAGAACGAAATACCTCGACGAGAAGCCGCAATATCAGGAAAACCAACTACCCGCACGGCGAGCACACAGCCAACGTTGACACACTGTGGTCGTGCAGAGATCAGCGGTCCGGCCTTCACCCGTGTTCCTCGCCATCCTCGCCATCGCGATCGGTGGCGGGGTGCTCATCGTGTTCGGGAACGACAACCTGCTCAGCGAGCCGGACGTGGCGGTCAAAGCCGGAACGTTCCTGATGGTGCTCGGCGGCTGGGGTGTCTCCCTGTGCCTGCACGAGTTCGGGCACGCGTTCGTCGCCTACAAGGGTGGCGACCGCGAGGTCTACTTCAAGGGCTACCTGACGCTGGATCCGCGCAAGTACACCGATCCGGTCTTCAGCATCGTGCTGCCATTGTTGATCTTGGCGATCGGCGGGATCCCACTGCCGGGTGGCGCGGTGTTCATCAACCATCACTCGTTGCGCAACAAGCGGGTCGAGTCGCTCGTGTCTCTCGCCGGGCCGTTCTTCAACCTGCTGCTCGGCGTGCTGTTGATGATCGCCGTTTCGGTGTTCCAGCCCACGATTTGGCTCGCGGCGGCGCTGTCGTACCTCGCCCTGTTGCAGATCCTGGCTTTCGTGTTGAACATCCTGCCGATCCCGGGCCTGGACGGCTGGGGCGCGATCGAGCCGTGGCTCTCGCCACAGGCGCAGCGGTTCGGCGCCAAGGCTCGGCCATGGGCGCCGCTGATCCTCTTCGCCTGCATCATCGGCATCCCGGCGGTCGGCAGCGCGTTCTTCGATCTCGCGGACTCCGTCTACGACCTCGTCGGCGGCAACTCCGGTCTCGCTGGGCTTGGTGACTACGCGTTCCGGTTCTGGCAGTAGGGCACGATGGTCGGGTGAAGGTTGTAGTTCTGGTTGGCGGTGTCGGTGGGGCGCGGTTCCTGCAGGGGGTGAAGCACGCGCTCGGGCCTGGGCACGAGATCACGGCGATCGTGAACACCGGCGACGACGTGTGGCTGCACGGCCTGCGGATCTGCCCGGACCTGGACACCTGCATGTACACCCTCGGCGGCGGCATCGACACCGAACGCGGGTGGGGCCGCACCGGCGAGACGTGGACGGTGAAGGACGAGCTGGCCGCGTACGACGCGGGCTCGGAGTGGTTCGGGTTGGGCGACAAGGACATCGCCACACACCTCGTCCGCACCCGGATGCTGCGTGCCGGCTACCCGTTGTCGCAGGTCACCGAGGCCCTGTGCGCCCGATGGCAACCGGGCGTGCGGCTGCTGCCGATGAGCGACGACCGGGTCGAGACACACGTGGTGATCGACGACCCGGACACCGGCGAGCGCGCGGCCGTGCACTTCCAGGAGTGGTGGATCAGGCACCGCGCCGCGGTGCCGGCGCACTCGATCGTGCCGGTCGGCGCCGACGAGGCCTCGGCCGGACCCGGCGTGCTGGACGCCATCGCGGCGGCCGACGTGATCCTGCTGGCGCCGTCGAACCCGGTGGTGAGCGTCGGCACGATCCTGTCCGTGCCCGGCGTGCGCACCGCGCTGGTGAAGGCGGACGCGAAGATCGTCGGGATCTCCCCGATCGTGAACGACAAACCGGTGCGCGGCATGGCAGACGCGTGTCTTACCGCGATCGGCGTCGAGACCACCGCCGAGGCCGTCGGCCGGCACTACGGCTCCCGCACGTCAGCCGACGGCCTGCTCGACGGCTGGCTCGTGCACACCGGCGACCCCGCGACCGTGCCCGACGTCGAGGTGCGCGCGGTGCCGCTGCTCATGTCCGATGTGGACGCGACGGCCGACATGGTCCGTGCCGCGTTCTCTCTCGCCGGAGTGTCCGTTGAGTGATCACGCCGCGGAAAGCAAGATCGAGATCCTGCCGGTCGAGGGACTGCCGGAGTTCCGCCCGGGCGACAGCCTGTCCGGCGCGATCGCGGACAAGGCCCGGTGGTTGCGCTCCGGCGACATCGTTGTCATCACCAGCAAGGTCGTGTCCAAAGTAGAGGGACGACTGATCCGCGTGCCAACCGATCCGGAGGAACGCGACCGGATCCGCAGACGGCTGGTGTTCGAGGAGTCGGTCCGCATCATCGCCCGCAAGGAACGGACGCTGATCACCGAGAACCACCTCGGCATCGTGCAGGCGGCATCCGGCGTCGACGCGTCGAACGTGGCGACGGACGAGATCGCACTGCTGCCGGCCGACCCCGACGCGTCGGCACACGCCCTGCGCTGGGCTCTGCGCGACCGGCTGGGCGTCGAGGTCGCGGTCGTCATCACCGACACGATGGGCCGGGCGTGGCGGGTCGGCCAGACCGATGTCGCGATCGGCTCGTCCGGCCTGAAGGTGCTCCACAGCTACCGAGGCCAGGTGGACCGACAGGGCAACGAGCTGGCCGTCACGGAGATCGCGGTGGCCGACGAGGTGGCGGCGGCCGCGGACCTGGTGAAGGGCAAACTGGGCGCGATGCCGGTGGCCGTGGTGCGCGGCCTGACGGTCGGCGCCGAGGGCTCGTGGGCCCGCGACCTGGTACGCCCGGTCGACGAGGACCTGTTCCGGCTGGGCACCGAGGAGGCCATCGCACAGGGCCGCCGCGAGGCCGCGCTGCTGGGCCACTCGACGCGGGACTTCACCGACGAACCGGTGGCCGAGGACGTGCTGACACAGGCAGTGGCCGCCGCGCTCGTGCCCGACTCACCGGTGCGGTTCGCCCGCCTGGCCGACAAACGCATACTGGACGACCTGGCAACCGATGTCCTCTACGCGGCGACGGAGGTCCTGCTGGTGTTCTCCCCGGACCCGTTCGCCGCCGGCAGCGCCGTGCGAACCCTTCAGGTCGCCCTGGCCGCCGAGGGCCTCGGCACGACCTGGGTGCCAACGCCTCCCGTGACACTGGACGTCCCAGCCGACTGGACTCTGCTGGGCGCGGTCGCGGTGGGCCACCCGTCAACCCCACCCACCCCCCAGCCGCCCACCGCCCCCGACGAAAGGTTCCTGGTGCTGTGACCCTGCACGCGGACACGTACGAAACGCTGTCCGACTGGCAACCGTCGGCGCCGTCGCAGAGGTCGTTGCGGGAAGCGTTCCTGGGTTTCGTGGCGGCACGCCCGGACGCGTGCGCGCGTTCGTGCGCACCGGGTCACGTCACGGCGTCGGCGGTGGTGCTGTCGTCGTCCGGGTCTGAGGTGCTGCTGACGCTCCACCCCCGGGTCGGCGCGTGGCTGCAACTGGGCGGCCACTGCGAACCGTCCGACGCGACGCTCGCGGGCGCGGCCCTACGCGAGGCGACGGAGGAGTCGGGCATTGCCGGGCTGACCATCTCGCCGGTGCCCGTGCATGTGGACGTCCACCCGATCACGTGCTCACTGGGGGTGCCGACCCGCCACTTCGACGTCCGTTTCGTGGTCCGCGCCCCGGCCGGCGCGGAGCCCGTACGCAGCGACGAGTCCCTCGACCTGCGCTGGTGGCGGGTCGACGCACTGCCCGAGGACCCGACGGGGTGGACGGGCTTGTCAGAAATGCTGGCGGCGGCGGTCTAAGCCCACCCGCCCCTCACCCGTTCCCGGCGGTGGCCACAGTGGCCGATGCCCCTGTCGGGTGAGGTTCCTCGATTGCCCGGTTGCCACGGGTAGGCGGCCTGGCGTCTCGAACGGCCCGTTCATGCCGCCGCCGATGTCTCGAACGGCCCATTGAGGACGTTGAGCGTCTCGAACGGTCCGTTCACGCCGTCACCGGTGTCTCAAACGGCCCGTTCGAGACACCGAGCGTCCACCGAGCGAACCCGGCAAACCAAGCCAACGACCGCGAAAGCCCACCGGTGACTCCGGGGTTGAGCATCTCGCCCTTCAGGACCCCAAACCGAGCCCCGCTCAGCGAACCCGACTTCGCCGAACCCCGGCCCAGAACATAACCGCCCCCACCATCCTGAGGGCAATGCCCACTTACTTTAGATTTTGGCTGGTCAGAGCCGGTACAGCTCCGAACCCGGCTCAAGATGCCACTGCTAACTCGGAGCCTGGACGGCTCCACCGGGCGTTTCGGTCGACCACAGGACAATTTGTCCAATTTGGACAGTGAAGGGTGACTCCGTCAGAGTGCTCCATGGGCATTGTCCCGGGGGCGACCCCGACACCATTCTATCGGCGGCCACCGACAGGGGGACCCAAGTCGATCTTGCCTGTGGATAACCAGGGGCGGCTGTGGACAACTACAGGTCGCGGTAGTCGCGAGCCGCGTAGCGGGGTCCGAATCTGGGCTTGCCCGGGCCGCCGACCTCGATGTAGCGCACCACCCGGTGCCGGTGCGGCGCGTACGGGGCGAGGACCTCGAGCATCCCCTTGTCGTCCACTTTCCGCCCAAGCAGCGCGTAGCCGACGAGCCCCGGAATGTGGAAGTCGCCGACGCTGACCGCGTCCGCGTCGCCCCAGGCTCGTTGTGCGATCTCCGCCGCAGTCCAGAAGCCGATGCCCGGCACCTTGCGCAGCAGGTCACGGCCAGCGCGACCCCGCAGTTCGACGGCCTTCTCCAGCCGGTGGGCGACCTGCGCGGCGGACACGATGGCCTTGCGGCGCGTTAGGTCGACGCCGGCCCTGTGCCACTCCCAGTCCGGGATGGCCAGCGTCGCGTGCGGGGTCGGTGGGGCGTACATGCCCTCCGGCGCCGGGCCGGGCGCGCGGGTGCCGAAGCGGCGGCACAGCTCGCGCCACGAGCGGTGCGCCTCGTAGCCGGTGACCTTCTGCTCCAGCACCGACGCCACCAGCAGGTCCCACACCCGCCCGGTGGAGCCGAGCCTGAGCTTGGGCATCCGCCGCCGCAGGTCCACGATCAGCGGGTGGTGGGCCTCGAAGCCGGAGTCGTCGTCCTCGGTGCCCAGGAGTTTCGGCAGGCCGTCGAGCAGTGGCTGGGCGCCGTCGCCCCACGCGGTGGCCTCGACCTCGCCGTTCGTCGTGCGTAGCGCCAGCGTGCCGACGCCGGCCGCGGTGTTGGCGACGAGCCAGGTGAGGCCGGTCTCGGTGATCCGGAACGTGGGGTCGCCGTGCCCCCGGCGCAGCGGGGCGAGCACCGAGTGCAGGTCAAGCGCGAAGTCAGGCCGCCAGCCGCGCTCGAGAGATGCCCGCACGGCGGCCACGCTACCCCGTTATGCTGCTTGACTTGTCACCTGTCAGCCAGTGGAGGACTCACGATGACCACCCCCCAGCGACCGGCCAAGGCCTCGATCGTGAGCGGGTACTTCAACCCCTTCCACAACGGCCACCTCGACCTGTTCGAGTCGGCGGCCGAGCGGTCCGACTACCTCATCGTCATCGTCAACAACGACCGTCAGCAGATCCTGAAGAAGGGCCGGGTCATCCAGGAGCAGGACGTCCGGGCCCGGATCGTCCGCGCGCTGCGGGTCGTCGACGACGTGTACATCGCGGTCGAGGACGGACCGGGTCTCGACGGCACCTTCGACCTGATCAGGTCCGAGTACCCGGACACGGTGCTGGAGTTCTGCAACGGCGGCGACCGCCGCGGCATCGACGACCTGCCGACCGAGGAGATGGCGGCAGCCGAGCGCAACGACATCACGCTGCACTACGGCATCGGCGGCACCGACAAGGCCGATTCGAGCACCCGCATCCTCGCGGAGCTGGAGTCGAACTAGTCGCTTCGTGGTTCAGACCACCTTTCCCCCGATCGGGTTACAGATGATCTTCGGGCTCTGGGTGTGATTTCCCGGCTCTTCGCTGACGTGGAGCCAATAAAGGAATACCCTGGAGCCCAACATCGACGACGCGACAGGGAGAGGTCGACGCATGGACCCCCGTGACCGGGCTGACGCCATCCTGGCGCGGGCTCGTGCGCGAGGCGCCTTCGTGGTGACTCCGGAGAGCGCCGTATCGCCGATGGACGCCGCGAGCACGCTGCAGATTCCCCGCACAGTGGTATCAGCAGCAGACGAACGAGACTCCGAGACGACGATGGTCGTGCCAGCTGTGCCTGCCGGGCCGCCCGGGCCTGCTGGGCCGCCTCGACAGGAGGAGCTGCCGGCTATCGCGCAGGAGGCGTTGACGGATGTGGTCGCCATGCCGCATCACGGGCCTCGGTCTCGGCAGCGGCGCCTTGAGCAGCACCAGAACATGTTGGCGGAGCGGGCGGCTCGTCAGGCTGAGCATGAGGAGGTTGACGGGCTTGTGCCTACCGTCAAGCAGCCTCCTGCTGGTGGGACTCTTTCTCAGCGTCTCGACGGTTGAGTTCTCTCTCCCCCGGGG
>Ga0307512_10004095_pt1 | contig 16210 bp, 20 predicted proteins | sample 14_EM_MG_FD_200267 | JGI IMG/M metagenome (GOLD analysis project Ga0307512, IMG submission 200267) | Populus trichocarpa ectomycorrhiza microbial communities from riparian zone in the Pacific Northwest, United States - 14_EM | ecosystem: Host-associated > Plants > Roots > Unclassified | place...
GCATTGGACTGAATCGACGCCTAGTAGTAGTGCCTCTCTCATTTTTCAACCTCCGCCTCTCTATTGTTTCTTAACCTTTGCCCTGTTTATTGTCCTACAACCCACTACCTCCGCTATGTCGGCCACGGCAACAAAACTCACTGAGCGCAACTATCGACATTGAGCCATAGAAGCGAAAGCCCTACTTCGAGCGCAAGGCCTCGGGAAACACGTATCTGGAGAAATGCTTGTTCCCAGGCCCCCGATTGTAGCAACCAGCGACACCTCCGTGACTACTCCCACAGCTCGTGACCCTGGAGATTCCAATTACGAGTTCCTGCCAGAATCGACTGAGATGACCTACATCAATCAGTTGTACCAATTCCTCCGCAATTGGGTATGCTGGCTGATGAACGATGACACGGCATGCGGACAACTCACCACCCAGATGGAATCAACGATCCATATATCGTGCTGAGACCTCACTGAGCCAAAACAAATTTGGGCTACTATACAAACCGACTTCGAAAAGGCCATCAAACTTGACGGTCGATACGAGATGACGAAGCTCACATCATTTCAACTCAAGTCATACCCCTCAGTCACAGAATGGATCTCATCCCAGCACAAGATGATCAATGTCCTTGCCGTATGCGACAACACGATCGAAGACTATTGGAGGAAATTCTACATCATGTCCAACCTCCCAAATACCGAAGAATGGGGAACCTTAGCATCCACACTCGAGCTCACTGAGAACGCGGACACAGTGGCGAGCATTGTCAACCACCTCCTATCCTTCGAAGCCTGCCTCCCCAGTGCCAGCCGTCTTGCACCAGATGCCGCATTGTGTGTAATGAAGAATGGTCGAGGACGACACTCGAAAGGTGAAAAGGGCAACCACTGCAAGGGCAACGATTGGAAGGGCAACGATTGGCAGAACCAGGTCGTATGGCATGGATGTGGAGTCAAAGGCCGTATCAAGGCGAAATGCATGAGTAAGCATAACTGGGCCTCATATGAGAAGTCCAAAAGTGATGCTGACCTGGCTTTGAACACATCAACCTCTAAAGCCGAGTTTGAGTCGGAGTCATTCCTCATTTCCGTCATACATTCTGACCCTATCCCTGACTCTACGCCAGACTCTGTGATGACGGTCAATGTGGCATCGGCAAGGCGATCTGCCGATCATTGAATTGTTGACACTGGAGCGACACATCAAATCACCGGCAATCGTCACCTCTTTGAGACCTTTCACTCCATGGCAAAGGCGGAGCCTCAGGTCAAGATGGCAATCAACAGCATTGTCGATGCCGAAGGCTCTGGAACCATTACATTTTACGTCGACAGCCCAAATGGGAAGCCTGCGAAGACAGTCCTTCAACATACACTTCATGTGCCAGCCCGCAGCACAAAGAACTTCCTCAGTACCATCCAGGGGCTAGGAAAAGGAGTCAACTTCGATTCCAAACTCGATCGAGCTACTGCGAGGCTTTGGTGAGTCGTCGTCCACGAAGCACCACTCACCGACGGTCTGTTCATCCCCAGAGCATCTACAACCTCAGCCTCAGTATCGAAAGCATCTGTAGTAGTGGACGATCCACCAAGCTCCACTCTGAGCTCCGCTCCAAGCTCCGAGATGTCTGAGACGTGTTCCCCAATTTGGCAGGCGGTTGATGATATGGATATCCTTGTGTGGCATGCTTGCCTCAGCCATGTGTCTCTTCCAGCTATCAAGTGGCTCCCGAATACAGTCAAAGGTATCGAATTACATGCTACAAGGCCATCGATATGCACCTGTGAGGCATGCATTATAGGCAAGATGTACCGGAAGCCTTTCCAGCGCTCAGAGCATAAGACTGAGACAAAGACTTCTTGAGTTGATTCACTCTGATGAGATCGGGCCAAAGCAGACTCAGACGACAGGCGGCAACCGATATATTGTTATGTGTACTGTTGACCAATCCAGGTACACCGAGGTCTAATTTTGGAGAGCCAAATCTGAAGCTCCAGTGATGTCCAAGGAGAATGTGGCAATAGTGGAGAAGTAGCACCAAAAGTGGAAGGTGTGCCAAAAGGGGAATTGATGGTGGAGTCGAGTATGCTAGTTGTGAGAAGTTTCTCGAGTACTTGGCAGAGGAAGGCATCATTAGGGAAGTATCATCCCCATACTCACAGCAGCAAAATGGCATTTTGGAGAGATGCAATTGCACAGTGCTGGACGCAGTGTGGTCTATGCTGAAGCACGCTGGGAGGCCGATCACACTTTGGGCTGACGCTGTATCCACAGCTGTCTACATCAATGATCGACTACGATCAGGAGCTGTCCCAAATTCGACGCCTTTTGGAAGATAGACCCGGAAGAAGCCCGACATCTCCCATCTTCAAACTTTTGGCTGCCTGACATTCCCGCGGATTCATCGCAACCTCAGGAAAAAGGTTGATAACCACGCCTTCGAGTGTGTGCTCCTTGGCTACTCGGCAGAGACATTGACACAGTACCGAGTTATGGATGTCAGTTTGGGCCGAGTTTTAATCGCTCAAGATGTCAAATTTGATGAGTCTACGCTAGATCACCAGCTACTGACGACTAAGGCTTCAAAGATCACCCTCGAACCAGCCGAACATGATAAGGATTCGGAAATTGAGGGCGAGCCTCCCAAGCCGCCAAAAGCTACGGTACTGCCGCCCAAAGCCATGGGACCATCTCCAAAAGCCATGATACAGTCTCCAAAAGCCATGGTACAGACTGCGAAAGCAACCGCATTGCCTCATGCGATCAATCCAATTGACATCTCGGACGATGATCTCACACCACCTCCAGAGACACCACCTCCAGAGACACCGCCTCTAAAGCCTAGAAGGAGTGGAAGAACTGCAGCCAAAGTCAGCATAGCCATGATGCTCAAGCAAGGACCAGAGACAGACCATGCAGCATTGGATGCAGAAGATGCCGAACAGTAGAAAGAAGCTATCGGCAAGGCAGGGGCATCAATGGAAAGTCTTGAGGTTTCCACCTTCTTTGAGAGAGTCCGAGAAGTAGTGTTAGCAACAGTTCCGGACCTTTACTTCGGGTCTGGGTCCGGGTGCAAACCAAACTGTTCCCAAATTGGCGATCCGGGTCGTCAACAAACCCGAACTGCCCACTCTGGTGCGGTTCAATTTTAAATTCCTAACCCGTCTGATTCGGGCGAGTAGTAAGCCGGTCGCACAGCGGGTCCATCTCTACATTCATATAAGGTTCTTGTATTTGCAGTGTGTGAATAGTATCTTATCAGAATCGCGTTTTCAGCACCCAACGATGTGTTTTTGATTGTTGAGCAGTTTGCAATATCGATCAATTTGGTATCTGTGTTTCACCTTTGATAGATGGTATTTTTGCCTCGCAAGGCGGTCAATAATACAGTTATGCACACGAAGATCCGAGCGACGCCTCGATTAAGAACTATGCACGTCCTCAAACTGTTGACGCTCCATTGACGCTCATTTTCACGATGCCGCAGGGAGCATGTCCCTGATGTCTTTGCCTGTAAAGGCTGCCAATATCTCATAAATGGATCTCTGCAACCAATCGGAACATAACTTACCCAAGATTGAAAGCTAAAATTCGTGGACGCTGCGTGGATGCTCATTTTCAGGATGCCGCAGGGAGCGTGTCGGTGTTGTTCTTGCCAGTACAAGCTGCTAATATTGGATAAATGGATGTCTGCAACCAATCGGAACATAACTTACCAAAGATGCAAAGCTAAAAATCATTGACGCTCCGTTGACGCTCATTGTCAGGATGCCGCAGGGAGTGTCTTGCTGTTGATTTTCCCAGTCAAGGCTGCCAATATTTGATAAATGGATGTCTACAACCAATCGGAAGATAACTTACCCAAGATGCAAAGCTAAAAATCGTTGAAGCTCCGTTGACGCTCATGCTCAGAATGGGGTGGTGACCGTGTTGGTATCTCTTGTGCCAATAACAGCTGCCAATGCGTCTGTTATGCAGAACAACGACCAAGTCACAGGTGAATTACGGTACTTACAAGACCACAAATCGCTGACTGATCTGTCGACGCTCATTGTAATGAATTGTCAATTCATTATGTGCTGCCGCCGAGAATTGTTTTCATCCTGATTTGACTTCATTGTTTGCCTTTCTGCATGATTGAGACTCAGCCCTGTGGCAAAGCCACGCGGCATAATAATCTTGCACTGTTCACTCTCACACGACTAACAATGATGAATCATGCCAAAACATTCATTGCGCCTGCTAGATATCTATTTATCAACCAATATTCACCCGCAACTTCTTACAATTCGCCTATAATATATCTCTCACTGAAACTCTCAGTCAAGCTATAGAAAGCTGGTGAACCTTTAACACATTCTGTCCTACTTTTTCTTCCCTCCTGTATTTCTCCGTGTTTCTGCTGCATTGACCGTGATCAACAACTTCTCAGCCTGTTTCTTTGACTTCCATGTTGGCCGAACCAATCCGGGCAGATGTGGTGTGGCGCTCATATCCTGCTGCTCTGGGCATTCCGGATCCTCGATGCCATTGTACTGCTATACATCGGATTCACCGTCCGCTGCGCAATTCTCTTCACTGTCAATTGGATTATCCAAGTCGCGATTCTAGTTTACCCAATGATCGGTGTCTGCAATGCTTTCAGGTGCCCTATCCTCGTCGCTTTCGACCGGATCAGGGTTGATTCTTTGCTTCCGGCGCACATTTAAGATTTCAGTCCGTCCTCCAGGGAGGTCCTTTCCAGGCAAAGGTGGTGGCAAAGGTGATCTTTCGCACAATTTGAATGCAGCCGCACCATCGTGTTGAAAGGGTGACCAGGATGCTTTGACAATCTCTTCTGTGTCCAAGATGTATCTTACGGCAGTCAACATCTTGATTTGAGCGCGAGATTCCTTCTTGGTAGAACATAGGTTTTGGCTGCCCTGCCACATCACCAAAAAGTCGTGAACTTTGGCCATTCTGTGCAATTTCCTTTCCTCCCCCTCTTTCTTCATTTCCGAGTCGTTTTCTATGTTCAGGGTATCCAATTCTGGGTCATTGCCTGCCAAAATCCCGTTATTGGCTCGAGCAAACTGCCTTACAATGACGTCTTCACGAATGGTCTCGCCAGTGGATTTCGACTGCCTCCATCCAATCAGATCCCGGCAAAGGGAAAAACTGGCCTCCACTCCGACACCGTGTAGTATGATAGAGAATATGTCTCGCGCCACATTGGAGAGATCGGCGTACTTTGAGTGCGTTTCATCCTGTTGGCGCCACCAATTGGTTATGTCCGGTATCCAATATATACTACTAATCTCCATTTGGTCGGAGTGGTAATCATTATGATTTGGATTAATTCGTCCCCAGTTCTTTGGTGCTTCAGGCGGCGAATTCAAATGGAGTCTGGCGGCAGTCAATAAGCAGGCTGCGCAATCGCTTCATCCGGGTGTCATCTCAGCCACATTGTTAGGCGTTAAATATTCCTCATCATGGCTGGGCAAATCATATGGATCAAAGGATGATTGCTAGGACGCTGACGACGTTGCAGATGGGAGGAGATTGTTGCTCAGTACGGTTTCGAGTTTATTGACGGCCACACGTGGAGGCTTGGCACAGTATTCATTCTCAACATACTTCGGAAAGGCCTCTTGGTATTGTGTAGTGTAAGATGTCTCGTCCTCAGGATTAATGTTCATTCCCTTGTCCCACTTTCCGAATGATCGCAACTTGCGGAATGGATCAAGGAGGTGTGCGGAAATAGGAATCATGCCCAGAGTAGGAGTCACTTCAGCGTAGTATTTGGCAAGCTTCTGTCTAGCCAACTTTACAGCGAAGAACAAGTCTTCTTTCCACTGAGTCTTCTTTTTAGCCAAAGTTCGCATTCCGCCATCCATGTGATCGAACATGTCATTGTACACTGTGATGACATGATGCAATGTGACTGTATGTCTCTTCGACATCCAAAGGGTCCAATATCGAAATGGCCTCAATACTTCTCTGACATGCTTGACATTCGTCCACTCATCCTCAGTTGTGTACAGTGGCCAGTATTCACTGTATTTTGGGTTTTGAAGCCACTCGCGTTGGAATCCCCGTAATCGGTAGGCGCGCTCGAACATCTCCAGTGTAGAGTTCCAACCTGTCTTCCCATCCATACTGGGAAGTACTGCAATGCGGACTTTACCTTTTTGACACACAATGAACTCGTTTTGGCGAGCAGGTGTTAGCGTAATTAATCCAGGAAGCATTCTCTGCTATATGAAGGTTACCTTCAGGACATTCAAAATATCATGAAATACGTACTTTCTCAATTCTCTTTGCTAAACCTGGTTTCATGGCCGACACCTTGTTGATTCTAGCATTGCCCTCTTTTCGACGCCTCTGACTCTTCCCAATGTCCATGCTTGCATTCTCTCCAAATTGCTGATCGCACTCATGGGCTTGCCAAGGCATGGTGCTGCCATTCACACCGAGACTGCTCATGAATGCACCTCACGCCCCCTGTATGAGGTGCGCCATGCATGGTACGTTGTTCCTCAATGCCGGCCAATCAATTCCAGAGGCCTCAAGTGTTGATTGCAGCTGGCGTGTCATCAAGTAGTTTGAGAAATCATTATCCGTTGCAATATCGAGTAAACGGCCGTCGGTAAGCTCAAAACGATCCAGCACGTCCTTCAAATGGATAGCTAGCCTTGCTCCAGTATGTTGGCCCTTGAACTATCATCCTTAATTAGCTTTCGAAACGGGAACAGAACAGGCGATAGACCTCATCGAAAGCGAGTTGAACCTCACGTAATGGCCGATTTTCATCCATATAGGAAGCAATGCCCGACGTTACGGCATGTTTGTTCGTTGGAGCGCATCCGTCCAAAGCTAAACTAACTTCATTTCGTAACGGCAATTGCTTCTTAATTGCATCAACATTCAGTGGATATTCCCTCCGGCAAATGTCACAAAGGGTCGTAGCCGACGTTAGGACTAGGTCGTTGTGTAATACCGTATATGACAGTGGTAGCTCAAGATTTGATATAGCGTTGCATGGATTGCGAGCCGAAACAAATCCTAACATGAGATAGCGATTCCAAGTGTCTTGGTGAGATTCGGAAGTTTCAAAGTCCTTAGCGGCCGGTTTGGAACGTTTTGTCTGTCATTTTGATCAATATGAATTTAACTGAGTATCAAATCTGATTTCCCTCTGCAAACTTACTATTGTGATTCCTCAACTTCCTTGCCTCTTGAGGATGGCCAAAGCTGTTTCATCCACAGTCGAACTGGTCAATTCAGTAACCTCTGACTCTTTTAATTCGTTTCACTTTGCGATGTGAGCTTTTGCTAGCAAGTGTTTCCCTATTCGGCTGGTCCCATGTTCTGTTGGATGGCGAAGAACTTGATGACAAATGATATAGATGATGCCAGGGCGGCCGGTCTCACCAATTCCGCCGTGTAAACAGAATCGCCACCACGGCGCATGTCTAGAATTGTTCCAAGCAGTAGGCCGCTTCGAGAATTCATTCATTGAAGCCCACCAAGCACCAAAGATGATTTGCAATGTGAGGTCGCTCAAATCGCGAATGAAGACAAGTTCACATTTGGAAGAGATCATGACCTCGGTCAATGAGGTGTTTAATAATTTTCTATTGGACATGGCCATAGAAAGTATGATGCTGGGTATTCCGACTTGAGAGACTGCCAAAAATAACGATCAAGTAAAGCCGACCGCAGGTTCTTAAATATTGACTCTACAGCTACAAGGAAAATAATCAGATCAGTGAGACATTGCATGGATATTTGTGAAGTTGAATACAAGGACAGATTGCAACGACTGACCGCGTAAAACACGATTTATGAACGGCACAATGCAGTGTATTGCTGTATCGCATTCTCAGCCTTGACACACCGTGGGGGCTGAATTGTAGGAGGCGGACGCGATATCGTCACTTGCATTTTTGCCAATACAGGCTGTCGATAGAATAATGGCGGTTTATCTGCGTTCCATTCTGGATAGATTATCCAAGATGCCAGTGCACAAATTGTTGACGCTGCGTTGACGCTCATTTTGGGACATGGTTACGATCTTGTCCTAAGCAGATTTGCCTAGAAAGGTGGCTAATAGTAAGATTGTAGATCATTGTGGTCGCATAGCCCCTTGATTTTCCAAGATGGAAGGCCTAAAATTGTTAACGCTCCGTTGACGCTCATTTTTAGGGCATCGTGACGATGTCTTGGAAAGCATTTTTGCCTAGAAAGAAGGCTGATAGTTCGATTATGTGTTAATGTCGCCACACTGCCCTCGGATTTTCCAAGATGCATGGCCAATAGTTGTTGACGCTCCGTTGACGCTCTTTTGTGTGGCACAGTGACGCTGTCGTTGAAATCATTATTGCCTTCAAGACGGACGTTGGTTCGATTATGTGTTAATGTTGCCGCACTGCCTTCGGATTTTCCAAGATGCATGGCCTAAAGTAATTGACGCTCTGTTGACGCTCATTCTTAGGGCATAGTGACGATGTTGTTGAAAGCATTTTAGCTCAGAAAGACAGCCGATAATGATGATCTGTTCCAGTCGCCGCACTGCCCTCGGATTTTCCAAGATGCGTGGCCAAAAGTCGTTGACGCTCCGTTGAGGCTTATTTTGAGGACATAGCTGCGATGTGGTAGCAATCGTTATTGCCTGGAAAGGCAACCGGTAATCTGACCATGGCTCAATGTAGCTGCACAGCCCTAAGATATTCCGTGATACAAGGCCAAAAGACGTTGACGATGCGTTGACATTCATTTTTAAGACATAGTTGCGCTGTTGTTGCAAGAGGTTTTGCCTAGAAAGGCGGCTGATAGCGCGATTATGGTGTAACGTCTCTGCACTGCTCCTGCATTTTCCAAGATGCGAGGCCAAAAGTCGTTGACACTCTGTTGACGCTCATTTTTAAAATATAGTAGAAATGCTGCCACCACCATTGTTCCATATAAAGGCAGCCAATATTTCGATTATGATGTACTGTAACTGCGCAGCCTACTGGATGTTTGCTGACACAATGCCAAAAATTGTTGACGCTCCATTGACGCTCATGTTTTGGATGAGGCAACAAGTGTCTCATTTGCCTTTTTCGCAACACCACCGACCTCTACTTCCGCTTTGGAATGATGTGACAATGCAGCCCATTCAGTGCTCAATGTGTAAGACTCAAAATCGTTGACACTGTGTTGACGCTCACATCGAAACAGCCTTTGTACACTCAATCATTGTATGCAACCAATCATATGCTCCGTATTGACCTCTGATATTGCATTTGTATGTATTATCGTTTGCATCCAGGAGTTGCGTTACCTCTCAATTTCTGATCAACTGCTATCCACGCTATCTGAGTCAGAAATCAGGTGGCCCTATCACATTCTTGTGCTTTCGTCCGGCAATTGACAGCATGTGGTTCATTTCACTAGTTTTTGGTAAATATAGCTCAACTTCCTCAGCATTCCTTATCCAGCTCCTTCTCCTCGATTTCCACGACGTACCACAATCAATTTCAAATATCTCACCCACGTGCACCAGGTCCATGCGGAGAGTTATGCAGTTGGATACATGGATGTATTTAGCATGACGGTTGTCTTTCAGATCAATTCGTCATGCACACTGACCGCTCTTTCTATGACACGTATGACATCACTCCCTTAAATTTTGTTAGCACATTTCTTCACTAATATTGCTTTTGTTACGGGGGTGCTTCCACCTAAGTAACTATACCTATCTTTATCCAATGATACCTATAAGAAGATACTAGATATAGAGCCGTAGATCCTATTGAAATTCCTTACGCTTAATCCCAGAAAAAAGGTCCTGGGAATCGATAAAGATCGTCTACGCAACGAAGACAAATATAAATCATTGTATCAGAAGCGATCAGATGAATAGCAACTAAATCGTATCGTGGTGTAATGCACAACTGACAATACATATAACTCTTAAAATCAATCCCAGTGATATATTTTCTAGCACTTAATGTAATGCCGGTTAATAGTGCAATATGATTGAACACGTATCTTCACACCCTTCTGAATCATCCTTCATAAATCTGTCATTCAGATACTATCGGCAATATTACGTCTATGTGTAATCTCCATTCTGAATCTTCCTTGGTAAATCTGGCGTTCAGATACTATTGGCAATTGTACGTCTACGCGTAATCTCCCTAACTCGTCAATCATATTTCCTTGCTTCCAGATGTGTGGCAAGGGTATCCTTGGGAATTGCATGCAACCCATTCCTTTGTTTCTTAGTTAAAGGTTTTACCTGAACCTTTCCCAACCTCGTACGAGACAATACACAAGGCTTCTGTTTTAACGCCTTTCTTTCCTTCCGGGACTTGCAAATGGACTCCTGTGTTTTCCTAATCATTTGTACAGCCCTTCCGGATTCGGAATCACTATTATTCACACTGCAATTGCCACAAACTGTATTACCGATTCGATTCATTCTATCGGGATGAATGTATTCTGATTCAACCTCGATACTCAGGCAATCAGAAATATCTTGAGGCGCAGTAACTTCCAACTTATTGGGTTGGTTCGTAACTGGCGTACCAACTAACTCTGTATTCCCTCGTGTCCTTAGATTATTGATATGCGTAGCAAGTCCTTCTGTATGTCCAATAACTGAAACTATCCACCAGATGCTCTGCGCCACAAAGATGTATAGATGCTTTCTGGCGTAACTAATACTCTTCTGTAACGCATATACTATAACGTCGTTCGCGTTTTTGAAGGTCAAGGTCATTACTCGAGGTAATACTTATCGAAAGGTGCGGGGCTGCCTCTACACAAAGCTAATAAATTTTATATATACTAATAGATAGAGATCGGTATCATAAAAACTTAATAATAAATAACGGTTCTCTTCCGCTGGTAGGTATCGTAGTTTTGTTTTGCTGCTAGACCTTGTTCTTTTCATTGACGGCACAATGTGACCTCTTTATAGAATGTTCATTGGAATGTTACGTATGCGCACCGATATTTTCTTTCCATGATTCTGATAGCAACGTGCTGTGCGTCTTACATTCATTATCGTTCGGATGCATTCTAAGGCAACTCGGCACATCATGAGCATGGTAGAGATTGCCACGAATCACCAAGGTTATCGTGTTCATGCGTGTGCGGCATTAATGCGTTACGCTACTGATAAAAATCCGCCCACACCCGCATGATATCATATATCAGGTCATAACTTCAACTTGGACATCTCACACTCGTATGGTTTGGAAATCGGGAACGCTGCCAACATAGTGTACAGACGTCTTCGAGCTAATCAATACTGTAGTATGATTGCACCATAGGTTTACGTGGCAGACAACCACAACTATGCCAATGTAGATTAAATGACACACGCTTTTTCGTATCTGAACAAAAAGCTCTAGCAGTTGCCATTCCGCCCAACCCAATGTGCGGGGATGCAATTGTAGTCATATCAACAGCCATTGTCATAATCTCTCAATCACGCCGCTGCTTAGGCCGGGACCACTCCCTTTGCCCGGGGAGTACCCAGCACTCAAATATCACTTATGACATCGGTCTTGAGATCACACGTAATAGCTGCAACTAACGATTGCCGTGTCTGCGGATACGAACACCTTTGTTCTACTCCGATCATACATAATCACTCCAGCATTGGAAATAAACCTGGTTGATAATTACACGCTCGGCAGGGTTGTACCCCTTTTGATCTGGCAGTGTGATTGAATCATCAAATCGGCTGCCGCAGCATATGCTATCAATGAATCCGCAAAGCTTAAACTTGACCAATTGAGACGAGTACCACTCATACCCTGCTAACGGTAATCATGACCGAAAGTTCTTAGCATTCCTACGGTAGTCGTTTTGCATGTCAGGTTTACCTGACAAGTACCCATTATTCGTTATCTCAGGTTACGTATACTCTGTTAAGGGAGAACCCCTGACAGCTTTTGCATTGTCACTTAACAGTCCCTTGCAGAAAGACACTGCACGTTTTGGCTGTCATACAGTGCGATTTGGATTCTAGAACTTTCACATGCTGCGTTCGACCCTTGCACAAGCACAGACGAATTATCATGTCTCACAATTTTGTCACTGAAATCGAGAAAAAGCTGACAGGTAGTGAAATTCGTGAACAACTTGCTTCTCACCGCGATCAGAGGTCAAGTATTACAGTTTGCATATCGTTTCTTTCGCCGACGCCGGAGCTATCACCAACCCTTCGTCGGAATCCGATATCTATATGGTAATTAGCTGGAGGCTATATGCAGGGGTAAAAGCTTACTGGTTCAACCGAGCTTACTAGTTCAACTGGCTTCGCTTTCAGCAACGTTGATGAATCGGGCTCCGCAGCTGGTTGACCACTAGGTATGCTCGATTTTGACTGCGGCTTCACTGAACCTGACCTGATACAACCACTTCCTGTTTGGGAAGTCCCTTGCGGCCTTTGCGATATTCCGGGGACACTGTCATCACTGTCAATAAGCTCACCAAATTTTGTCGGTGGAGGTGCCGGAGCCTAATCGTTCATTTGCGGCTGAACGACTGCCGGAACCCTCAATTTGAATGTGCCGTACTCCTTATCGCATTCACGGAAGTAGTCGGCTGCATCCTCCCATCCTGGTTGAGTCAATTCATCGAGCTTCATCTGCTTCTGCCGATACCGCTCCATGTGCTGCTGCACCATTTTGGTGATCGTGCCTATCACCCAGCCGGGTTCATCATCTTCGCTCAGCTTGCCATGCTCAGTCTCTTCATGATCTTCATCTTCCCCAAACTCCCCATCGTCAGGACTTGCAAGCTCAGTCAGACTGTCCCCGATAGCAACCAGTATCTCATCAAACGTCTTTTCGGGCACTCTGTACTTCAATACCGCGATTTCAGCATGCTTCATATCGTCCTGCTCTGGCTGAACAGCTGCCTCTGAACCTTCAACTCGCTTTCTTGCCACAGCGGTCTCTCTCTCAACATAATCCTCAATCCATTTCACTTTTTCTTCTTTGCTTAAGGAATGCGTTTCTCGTCGTTTCTCTGCCGCAAGCTTCTTTTTGAATCTGAAGCTGTGCAATGCCCCAGGTACTCGGACTCTCTCTACTTCCAAGCTGCTCTGGCCTTCATTCGCGTGATGACGTTGTTGGGTTGACCGCTTCGTCGATTTGCCCTATCTGTCCGCCGGAAGTGGCGAAAAGTTTTCTCTCGGAGCATTGACCATTGTTGTTTCTGATGGAATTTGTTGTTGGGCGAGATGTTGGATGTTGCGAGTTATGGAGAATATGGACGCGAGCTGCGTCTTTCATGTCAAGGTTGGTACGTTTACTCATCTCGAACCACGCAAAATCTCCCTCTTAACTGTCAATAACTCAGAAATAGTGATGCTAACCGTACAACATGACATGATTGTTAGAGTCACTTTCATGCACTATCCCGGGGATTATTTGAGACAAACATCAGCAGACGTCCTTTCCCTCAAACAACATGCTATTAAAATATAGCGATTAGGCGATTCCGGTGGTGGTACGCAGCAGTTTATCCCTGTGACCAAACACACAACATCAGACCGACTTTTTGGAAATTGCGGGGCAGTGGGAAACCCCTGCAACTTGCAGCCATACTGACCAGGATTCGTCGAGCATAACAATCATGTTGGCTGCTACTTATTCCATTCTGACAAGAAGCTAACTATATAGTCCTCAGGGCTTCCCACTTCCTCTCATTATCATCTTCCTCTCCTATTCCTCACCAGCACATCATGGATACAGAACCACCTCCGCCAGGGGAGTGCGGATTGAATACCGGCCGATTGCCGGGCGCTACAACAAATACGGACAATCCTGGCACTCAACAAGAGCGCAGACACAAGTTAGTTGACCGCGATGCTGCCAATGTATCCACCAAACATATGACCCAGGATGCACATTTACAAATTGTCCGCAAGACTGGAGGCAGGAAATATAAGAAGCAGCATCCAGTGGGATGTGAGTATATCCATATTAAGGCAAAGGGCAGTCAATTGACTGTGTAATGTACCGCGAGGATCCGTAGGGAGCTGCGTAACTAATTTATCGCTGCCCGTAATGGGAAACCTCCATGGTCGACAGAGGCATTCGTCTGCACAGTCCACGAAATCAAAGATCATGATGTTGTCAGCTCTGGGATTTTCAGAGATCAATTTCCTGATAAGCATCCCCGTGAGTGGGCGAAGCAGGCATTAATCACCTTAGAGGTGGCCACGGAAGCGTATATGGTACAGGTAACAGCCGAATTCCATTGTTACAAGCAGCAACTGATGTCTTGTAGGATTTCGGCATATCTGCAACTATGGCAAGGTGAGCCGGTCGGGTACAGCTGGAACAGTCCGAGATGCACCGGGCGTTGAATATGGCCAAAATGGCCAAAGAACGCTTTTCGCGCGCCAAGATCGAGGAAAAGAAACACCTCATTATGAAACCACGCGCCGAGGTCTGAGGAGAGAACAAGCAGGGTGTTGAGTTTGCTGGGCACAAAACGCTGAAGGATACGATACAAAGACACCCAGCAATGCTTCGTCAAAACCAAACGTTCGACTGCCTTTCTTGCCAAAATGGCACCGCAAAGGATCCGCAGACACGCTGGAGACGTAAAGGAAAAGGTGCACCTCCACCCGCCCGACGCAGAGAGCGCATTCCAGAGCCGGCTCTACCACTGCCTGGCAGGCAACCCGCCCCAGCCGGTAACACTTCCGGAGCTCATCGTTCTGTAAAGGGACATACGCCGACGCTTGCTGGCAGATGTATAATATGGTAATACGGTTGCACACGAGAGCGAGTGAGTATATATGGAGGGTATAGTGGTAAGATATTCGATACAGATCTAAGTGCCGTAGCGGCGACCTATATACATTGGCGCTTACCCGGCCTCGGGTCACGTGTCACCGTTACATTATCCCCCTCGTTAGGCGCAGACCTCCTGGGCTGCCAAAGCCAGTATAAGAGAAGAGAAGGAAAGAGAAACAAGGAATGAAACAATCACCCTACGTACGCAATCGTACGAACCCATAAGTCCCACAACCGATCGGTACAGCTCAATGGCGACCTTTCGGCGGATCCGGCGCACGGGGAAACTCCACCTCCAGTGGTTGGTGGTAAAAACCCATGCCGACGCCATTTGTACCGGGCCGAGATCCAAAGAAGAAATAAACAGCAGAGAAGAGAAGGAAACAAAGGAACAAAGGAAACGGCTGAACTGCTTCCATATCCTCCGCACCGCCACTTCCGAACTGATAGTCCACCGACCATCCATACCCGTAGCTCGTATATCTTGGCGTAGGTTGTTGTCGGAATCATCAGGGTGGCAGAGAGCTGCCGCTCATGACTTAGCATCGAGGGGAGCTTCTGCTCGTTACTCGGCATCGATGGGAGCTTCCGCTGCCGGCATCGTTCGTAGCCTTCGGTAATCATCGATCGTATACGTCAATTGCGTGTAGTCTCGTTCGTAGACACCTAACACGTAAGTTTCTCTAAAGATGGTTATACTTACCAAGTTCAAGCGCGCTCGCGCTGTCTGAGCGCTCTGCGGTGCTTCCGCATGCTCTGAGAATGTTGCAGCCAGTAGTCATCAGTACTCGGCATTCACTCGTAGATGCTGTTTGACTAGGTAGTTGTCTTTGGAAGTCCACTTCGGTGACCATCCGGTCGACTTCATAGATGCGTTCTCGAAAGGCGGCTTCAATAGAATCTTGGTCGACTTGGTAGACATTGCCGGTCGACTTCTCGGTGCGTGTCTCGGTAGACTGCATCTTCGACACGGTCATCCCCCGTTTTGAAGTTCGTTGCTCCGTCGACGACTTAGACTCAAATCGGTTGTTGATTGCCATTGTGGCTCCGTAGACTTATGCTTCGGTAGACTTTTCGTGATCCCGTTCGGTACGTCTCTTTGTTGACCGATGCGTCATTCCGAATCCTTCGTCTCTGGATTTCGGAGGTCTTCGACTTCGCTTGTCTCTTGGCCTGCTTCGTCTCATTTTTCCACTTGCTTTGTCCTTTCTTTGACTCGCGCTGATTGTTGACTTGCTATGTGTTTCGACGTGCTTTCCGCCTTTTCGGACTTCGCTTGGTCTGATCCCGTTGTCTCTGTCTTTGGGCTCTGGCGTGAATTCTCTAGGTGGGCTTATCATCTTCCGGATGCTAGGTGCGTATGTTGATTCTTCTGGTACGCTTATCCCCGCTCTCCGGGTGCCGCTGGACTTTTCTGTCA
>Ga0307512_10004096_pt1 | contig 16206 bp, 23 predicted proteins | sample 14_EM_MG_FD_200267 | JGI IMG/M metagenome (GOLD analysis project Ga0307512, IMG submission 200267) | Populus trichocarpa ectomycorrhiza microbial communities from riparian zone in the Pacific Northwest, United States - 14_EM | ecosystem: Host-associated > Plants > Roots > Unclassified | place...
AGAGGGACTTGTCAGGACATGGAAAAAAAACCAACTGAGCTAGGGGCACTCACTTCCTGGAGAGTCAAGATGGCAGAGGGAGGGACTTTGTCAGGACATGAAAGGGAACTAACTGAGTGAGGGGCACTCACATCCTAGAGATGGCAGAAGGAGGGACTTTTCAGGACACAGAAAGAAACCAACCAAGTAAGGGGCACTCACTTCCTAGAGATGGCAGAGAGAGGGACTTGTCAGGACATGGAAGGAAACCAACAGAGCAAGGGGCACTTACATCCTGGAGATGGCAGAGGTAGTAACATGTCAGAACACAGAAAGAAACCAACAGAGCAAGGGACTTGTCAGGGTACAGAAAGAAACTGACTGAGCAAGGGGCACTTACCAACTGGAGACAGCAGAGGGAGGGATGTGCCAGGACACAGAAAGAAACCAACCAAGTAAGGGACTTGTCAGGATGCAGATAGAAACCAACCAAGACAGGGTTACTCACTCTCTGGAGATGCCAGAGGGATGGACTTGTCAGGACACAGAATGAAACTGACAGAGTGAGAGGCACTCACTTCCTGGAGACAGCAGGGACTTGTCAGTACATAGAAAGAAGACAACAGAGTGAAGGGCACTCACAAACTGGAGAGCACAGAGGGAAGGGCAAGTCAGGGCATGGAAAGAATGTGCAAGAGTAGGCAGAGGGCAATGACAGAAATCAGCATATGGAATATGGATTAGCAAGGACAGACTGACATAAAACTGAGGGGTTCCTGTCTTTCAGTAAGGCATTTATTTATAACAGGTAGTATAACTTACCCAGATCAATGGAAAGGCCATCATGCATATCTTTCTTACAGATTCTGTACTCCCAGTTCCCCTCTCAAGGAAATCATGGGTCCTGTAGTGGGACTACACACCTTCATCACTATCCTGCTAATTATGAGAACTCACCATTTAATGGCTTGCTTTATGCTCAGCTCAAGGTTATCACTCTGTACAGCCATGAGCATAAGAGTAACTACGCCTGCACTGAGTGCATTGGCAGTCACTTCAATAAGATCAGTACATTGTTCATCATGCTTGTGCATTCCTACAGGACAGGAATAAATATGGGTGTGAATTGGTTAAATGAATCCTCACTCTCCAAGCAAACAAATGGTGGGGGTCCGCTAAGGCTGACCAGATAATATTCATTGAATACATGTTCCACCTCGGTGTCGAAGTGAATTCCCGGGTCACGACCTTCATCCTCCAACTTCATCTTGATGTCATGCTTGAACTGATCATATTTTGTGAAAACTGCTATGACAGGGACTTGAAAAATCACCCATGTTAATCCACTTCACAAAACTCAGCATACAGTAGTTTAGACATGCCATTCGTATCTGGACAAATATTTGCAAAATGCTTTAAATCGAGTGATGGCCGATCATTGTCCATTGGAATGCAATACCTGCGTGAGAAGAAACGTTCTGTATCTATGACTGGCAGACACGGTAAAGAACAAACCATATTGCATGCAACCTGTCCCTCAGTCGCTTCTCCCGTGACTTGCGAGTGACAAAGACTTGGACAGTCTTCAACTCGTCTTCACTGCCCGCTTCAAATCCACAGGAGTCGTGGAAAACGTATCCATTATGGTTTGTGAAGATGAGTTCATCCTCAATGTTGTGATGGCCACGCTGTCAGCAGGATCGTCATAATCAGCTGTTTCCGACAAAAATATGGCCATCGAACCTCTATTGTGGGGTCGAGTGTAACCTGGATAGACGATGAGATTGATCATAGCGCTGTTGGGAATGAGCACGTACCCGATGGCGAGTACCCTCCGGGCCAGACCTGTAAATCTCTGGACTCTCTGTTGTATCACAGACTCTCTGCAGAATTGAAGTCTTCCCGGCATTTGCTCTTCCAATGACGAGCACTCTGAATTGGGGATTTGAAACGCATGGGGGAATCGGAGACGGAGCCCGGGCCGGAGACAGAGACGGAACCGGGTTCAGGCGACGACGTTGAGTACTCTGCTTTGCACCCATGGCAGAAAGTGTTAGGAGAAGTGAGAAGAAAGGTGTTGATCAACCCGGAGCTTGTTATTATTCACACGGTACAAACATCAGCTGACTAGTGTGCATGTAGGGGCGTGGGGTTTCATTTCACGGATTGATCGGACCTGACATGGCCTGACAACCCACTTGCAGGAATGCCCCCGCGAAAAGCAGCGCGATAAGAACGAGAAGCGTTCGAGTAATGGATACGGAAAGGGTGTGGTTGGTCTGACTTGGTCAGTGATTTACCAAAGGTCCTTTGCATTACGAACACCCGCTGCCATGTAACATCGCGGGACAATCTCAGCACCCTGTGTACTGTACTGTACTCACGAACCCGAACCCTAATAAGGCTCACTTAGGGCCGGCCCGGCCAAACTCGGGAACTTCCCATCCGGAGTCCAATGGCGCCGGTCTTCCTACCAACTCACGACGCAACAGGCGCAATACACGCTGCGCCCTCTTATCCTCCACATTCTGCGCACCTTCTCTCTCCGCCACCGCTGCCAGCACCTCCCTTTAATCCTCAACAGCAGCCACAAGCAGCACGTTGCCTTTGTGCCTGACCCTTCCTACAGTGCAGTGCTGCTGATCTCGATGGTCCCTCTTAACCCTATTAAGCATTCAAACCTCCACAAACTTGATTCAAACCGTATGAGGATCCTGGCCTCTGGTCATGGCTCCGGAGATGAGAGCGACTCTGTGGCCCCCGCCGGTACAAGACTTTGGAACGCACAGAGTCCGTCTACCATTTAACTCGTCCCCGCATAAAACTGGCTGATACCTTCTGCTCCGACTCGCATATCCAGGTTCTTCCATGGCAATTTTGTGCAGTCCCAACAACGTTGGTCAACGTTCAACCTCTGCGTCCATAAAGACGAGTGTGCGAATTAACCCACACCCGCCATTCGCCGCGGCTGGTGGCCCGAACGATGTCACCCTCCGTCAGGTCCACTGTGACCAGGCCCCGCCGAACCGAGCTATCCATCGTCATGGCCATGTACAACGAGGACGACAGCGCACTTACAAGGTCTATGCAGGGCGTCATGAAGAACCTTTCCTATTTGTGTAAGCATGATCGCAGCAAGACGTTGGGTGAGGACGGCTGGAAGAAAGTGGTCGTCCACATCGTCGGCAACAGTCGCCGGGGGGGCCATATGCGCGTATCAGGAGGGCATCGTGGCTAATATCGTCGACGGGCACCCTGTAGCGGCGCATACATATGAGTACAGTACGTTTCACGACACATGTTTTCCTAGCTGTCTTACGTCCTCTGTAGTATCCGTCACCCTGTCGAACAAGATTAAAGGCTAGGAGAAAGGAATTGTCCCGGCGCAGGCCATCATCTGCTTGAAGGAGAAGAACCAGAAGAAGACCAATCCCCACCTCTAGTACTGGTTCTTTAACGCGTTCGGACCCATCCTTCAACTCAATGTTTTTGTCCTCCGAGTCATTGACGTCGATACCGTGCCTGTTCTCAGCTCGATTTGTCATCTGTGGAGGGCGATTGACATGCACTCGAATGTCGGCGGTGCTTGCGGTGAAAGTCATCACCCTCAAAGACAAACACGGGGAGAAGCTTTTTGAGTCACCTGGTACCTCTCTTGTTCAGCTTCACCCAAGTCTCGTGTTTATTGATCTTGTGCTTGACAACGCAGCGGCTACGCAGAACTTCGAGTATGAGATGTTCAGCATTCTTGACAATCCTATGTATATATTGTTGCAATTTTTGATTACCCGTCTCACACCTTCAATTGAGGAATATCTGTGGGCGTTTAGCGCGATTACCAATACACGCCACTCTAGAACGACGCTTGTGGCGAGGGTCTGCTGTAGAAGTACTTGCTCGGTGAAACATGGTGCATTGATCCCTTTTGTGGGTCTCTCTCTTAAAGGCCGTGACATGGTGCTGGCTGTATCTGCCAGCATCTTTTGTTGCGACTGACGTAGTATTTTGCTGGTATGTTTGTCGCTCAGGTGCTTTCGAATGTACTCGGTACTGACGAAGTCTTTTCTCTCACCGTTTAGTGGCCCTCATGATGTCCGCCGACATTAGACTCGCTTACACGACCGACACTCTTCACTTCAGTACGTTTAGGCCCATTGTACGGATGAGGCCCAAAGACCATCACTTCTCATTGGAAGGAATTCTTCACCAGAACCTCGTGTTCTCCTATGAGACGTAATACCCTCTGTGGTGTGAAGAAGTCAACCCTGAGCCGATCGGATCGACGATTGGTGGAGCCAGAGCGACGGAGGGAGCCGCGAGCGTTTAGGGGAGCACGGCTGTCGATTTTTGTTTTCGCGCAGAAAGGACACATTCCGCGCTGTCGACCCTGGTCGCCCGATAAAACTGTTCGGTGACGAACGTCCCACACGGATCCCCACGTCATACATGGCTATAACGTGCCAATCCTACCGACTGTTAGCCACACGCATCAAAACATTCCGAAATCCATGACTAGATCTTGTTTTCCTATTTCTTCGGTTTTCACGAGGTGCATAAATATGATATGTTGCTTTTTGGTTTAATTGATTTTGACCGTTCACTTGGGCCTTGAGTTCCTTCCATTTATGTATGGTAGAAGCCCCGATGGTAGATCGTCGATGTTCTGTGAAACATATATTTTTATACCTCGTATCAGGCGCTTCCTAGGAAGCTCAATAGAAGTACAACCCAAAGTTTACATGATTTTTCTCCCGCCTTGCCCGAGGATCTGTCGTCACATGCCATGAAGGAAGTAAGAGAAATGAGCTGAGGCAGAGATTGTGTCATTCCCCTCTGTTGGTGCTCTTCGCCTTGATGGGCTCCACCACTCGCAACACAAACAAGTGAATCCCTGACTGGTTCGTTTCCTCCAGTTTGGCGGGTCGACTGGTCATGAAATAGAAACAATTGCAAGCTTGGGCGGCGACTACTGTGCTAGATGAATGTCAGTGATGGTTGGCTCGTAGTAGGCGATTATTATTGGGCCACAGCACGGTGACGCACCCTCCCGAGACTTCCTTGGGGGAAAATGCTGATATTCGCCTCCTCATCCGTCGGTGAGCTCATGATATTCGCCTCCATGCCATAATCTCTCTTGGACGACGCGAACGACGGATGTGGGTCCGCCGAGGCAGACGGCTCCTCTCCCTATGACCAGTTGGTACATGCCTTTGGGTTGCGCGACGACCGGGTGCCTTTTGTTTTGAAGCCAGACATTTAGGCGCTCAAACCGGTGGGATCCACACGAACGTAGAGCCCGTTTCCGAGGCGTCGACTGCCAGATTGCTCAAGTGCTGGCGGGCCGATATCACCCTCTAGTAGATGAATGATATATGATACCCCACAAGTAGGTTGCCAAGCGGACACATGGTAGCGCATGAAAACATCAGCCAGGGACTGAGGTGTGAGGTGTTGAGGAAAGAAGTGACTAAGTCAAATTTGTTTGCTTCCGGACACACAATTAAGCGGTAAAAGGCTTGTGTCATGCACGAAAAGGCAAAAAGCTGTCCCCAGCCACGCGTTGTTGATCAAATTTGGAGAGGAGTCAGTCACTGTACAGTACTGCCTGTCCTTCCTCGCGCCAAACTGAAAAAGCCTGGGGTGGGGTCAGCTGCCTTGCCCCGCAAGAGAACGCCGGATTACTCACCTTGTCATCACCACCACCCACTTCCTTGGAGGCTGCTAGGGTGCAGCGCTCGCCGGCCGTCAATGCAGGGACACCGGCAATCCCAGAACCAGAAGACGGTGCGGGTTTGGGGCCGCCGCCGGATTACACGTCGCTGCCATACGAGGCTGCGGAATCCCTAACTCAACAGCCGTCCGAGCAGATCCGAGCCCCCACCGAAGTTGGAGGGTCGTTGAAGCCGCTCCGGGGCAAGGCATCGCGGTGCGCGATGAGCCAGATGTTCTTGACATCGGCACATCCACTCGAGGGTAACACACCCAGTTGGAGAGGCGCATGGCCGTCCTGACCTCCCCGACCTGCAAACACAGGGCTCCATTGTTTGGGGGCCAGAGTCCATCGAACCCATGGCCGAGGTCCGCCCACACCAGGCGCGGAGGCCCGTTCTTGACGAGGGTGCCTGTGTGCGCCCCGATCCGTGGCCCAGCCCGAGTGTCGTTATCGTCGATCCGGATGCCTGTTCAGGGTCAGCATCACAACTCGAGGGGGAGCAAAACATCCACTCACCAAGTGTGGGCAGCGAGGTGCATGCTGCCCCTTCTGCCCCTCAAAATTCCTCATCATCATTTTCACCCTTTTGTAGGGCAGAGTTGGCGTCTGCGAATGAGTTCGAAAGGTTCCCCAGAGTTGAGAGAAGAGAGGGGGGGGAAACGAGCACGCGCAGACCAGTGGCACTCGGGGCCTGGTCTCGGGGCCTGGTCTCCTTGTGCTCCCGTTCTGCGCGTGGATTTTATATAGAGGTTTTGTAGCTATTTACAATCTAAGCTACGTGTGTCCTTAACAACGAGAAAAAGTGTGACAGGTGAGAATGGAGAGAGCAGCAACGCGTGCTCCCTGCCCTGTGGCGTCGGAGGTGTCGGGCGAGGTGGTCGGATGTGTTGGCGATGGTGCAAATATGTCGATTTCGAGGCTAGCGCGGACGCATGCCTCACACTTTCCATCTGACACCCTCGCGCGCGAGAATCCGCCGGGAGAGGGCAATGCCTCTGAATGGGGCGCCACTGACATCTGCCCTAAACCCTCGAAAATGCCGAACCCGCATAACGAGGACCTGCAGGAAGCAGGGGGAGAGCCATCAGTACTGGGCGACTCACCTGTGTTCCTTGAAGATATTGAACCCTGTGGGCTCGCTCGTGTGGCCGAGAATGCGGACGTGGGGGGAGTCGAACCTTCGGGCATTGACGCGTACGAACGTGCTCCTGCGTCAAACGCCTGCTCACTGACACGGGTTTCATTCTTTTTGGCAATCGGCCTTGATGCATGATGTCTTGGGCCTGCCCGTTGTGGGACGTGTGGGTACATCACCTGACCTGAGAGGCGCAGTGCCGAGCTCGACGTTCGTGTGACGTGACGCACCAGTAACACGTGACCAATATATATATTATATTCACATCGATAATAACACAAATTTCTACCATTTCGCCATAGTTTGTTGTCAACTCATGTTAAAACTGCGCCGGAGGGCACAACGTTATGAAGATGAGTTACAAGTGACTTCAACGAGAGGCGAAATGCCAGTTTCATAACCTGGATGGGCTAAGGAGAAATTAACACTGATCAAATAAAGAATGAGAGAGCACACTTGAAACTGTCACATAGCGTGGCATCTGTATATTCAAGCCCTTCACCGTGCGCTCGAGGAACTTCACACACGTATGAAGTGCTTTCTCGGCCTCTTGTTTGCTTCGAATGTCCAGATCCTCAGTGTACCGGCCAGCTTGATCCTCTTGCAACTCGGCCTTCTTTGTCCTTAGTAGTAGATCATACTTTGTGAAGACGACCACGAGAGGGGCTGATTCCGTGATTCGTGAATATCAGTCCATCCTGCCGCAGGTACATGATTGTAACGGTACGGAACGCACTTTGGGTTTCATAAGCGAGCTTGAGCAATTTCTCGTCCCCCGCCTCGAATATACGCCCTCCGGCCCTCGGCATCTCCGCGCATAGCCTAGTAGCAGTGAGATCGGATTGACGGCACGTCTCAAAAAGGGTCCTCACCACACAGCGTGGAGTCGGTCTTTGTGGGGAACACTCGGATTGCGTCGTTGCAGGAGGAATCTACTAACGATATCGAAGGTTTTAGTATCCCCTGGTTCGAATCCTTCGGAGTCATGCAGAAGGAAGGCTTGATTTCCGGCTGAGCAAGTGAATTCTTGTTCTATGTCGGCATGTCCTGGTTTCCAGTCTGAAACGACCTTGATCAAGAGCCAACTCAGTCAGTTGCACACACCTCTGACTATGGGCCCTTACCGCTTCCTTCACACTGAATACGCGATTGATCAATGATGACTTCCCGACGCCTGCCTACGAGCGTACATCAATGGTCTAAGGCACAAATTGACGGTAGATATCGGGTGGTAACCCTAACCCACCCGACCGACGCAGAGGACACGGAGCCTAAGAAACGGGATTGAGTAAGCCACCACTTAGTACGGACGAAGGCTTTTCTCTCACCGTTTAGTGGCCTTCATAATGTCCCTTGACAGTGGACTGGCTTGGATGACAATCAAAATGAAGCGTAGAGTTACCCACGACTGACACTTTTCACACTAATATTACCAATCACGACCCCATGCCCATTGCGCCGCATGAGGCTCAAACTTGAAGCCCGTCCACTTCTCATCGGAAGGAATTCTTCATCAGAACTTCATGTTCCCCGATCCCCTATGACACGTACATCATCGATAACCACCTCATGGCCCTGTGGTGTGAAGCAGTCAGCACTGAGCTGCTTTTCGTCCATAGACAGAAGAGTTCCAATCGCGAACCTTATCGTCACCGAACATACGGTTCATCCTCCCCACGTGACACGTAGCCCTTTACCATCCCTTTTCGGCCCCAACAGCACGTTCGCTTATACAGTACCCCAGGTCAGCCTGCAGCGATGAAGATACAGGCCACGATATCCGTCGTCATCGCATCCTGCAACGTGTCTCCCGCCGGCACAAAGCCGTAAAGCGCGTAAAGTACGTCTACTGCTGAGCTTGTCCGCGCGTGAGACTGGCTGACGCTCTCTTCTCCCACAGGCGCACCTAGGATCCTCCATGGCAACTTTGTGCCCTCCCCGACAAAGTTGCTTATCCACTGCGTTCATAAAGAGCGTGAATTCGTCAGCACTATTCTACGACTGGTGACCCGAGAGACGTCGAGGACAACGGTTTCAACCTCCGTCAGTGCGCTCTGACATGCTCCGTCGAACAGTTATTCATCGTCAGAACAGTTTAACGAGGAAGACAGCCTATTTACGGGGGCCATGCACCGCGTCATGGAGAACTTTTTTTTATCTATCTATGTAAATGCGGGCACAACGAAACCTAGGGTGAGGAGGATTGGCAGATGGTAGTCGTCTGCATCGTCAGCGATGGCCGTCAGAAGATCAACTCACGAACCTCGGTGTTGTCGTGGTTATATTAAGGGCCTGTCGGGGCAGCATCGCGACTCACTTCATCCACGGGAAGCCTGTAGGGTCGCATATATACGAGTATACCATTCAGAGTGCGTGTGACCGACGCTTACTTTCCTAGCTCCTCACGTCCTCCAGTCTCCTAGCAGGCTACTGTTGTTGCTATCTCCTGGAGAATTTCCGAGATTCAGGGACTAACTTACTTTCTTCCCTAGCTTGTTTTCCATTTTTCGCCTATACTGCTGTCCCCGCACCGCCCTGCCGGATATATGGCCGTGTAGCCCCCAGCCCGAGTTCACTCACTCCCCATGGTCGTTCGTCCAACACTCTCTTGATCCGAATTTCCTTCCAGTCCACCATCGACGGAACCCAAGTCTTGTCGTTGGCCTTCTGCTTGTGCGTGAGTTGCGGTTTGGAATAAGTGACATATGCTAGATGGCTAGATGACTAGTACCTGGCGACTCGAGAGAGTCACCTTCCCTCTTGTCCCGCCCCAGGGGTAGATAGTAATAATTAGCCCTTTCGTCCTGCCAAAGATCTGGTACAGCGTGGTATCCTGAGTAATGTGAAGGGCGGCGAAATACACTACGCTGTGCCCGCTTGAGTAATTCCGAGTCGGGCCATTGGCTCAACGATTGGTGCCCCGAAATGGCCGGGAAAACCATCCAAATCGGGCCTTGCCCTTTCATCCCCAGGCCACGAGAATATGCGATAGGTTACAACTTTTGCTTGGAACAGGGTTCCAAATCTTCCGCTGGGTGGGTCCGAATCCACCGTAGTGAAATACGAGGTTGGAGGGAAGTCCTGCGACATGTTTAGTCGCCTTGGGGACAAGTCCATGGAGTCCTGCGTAGTTCTATCAAATTCTGGTTTTGTCGTAGACATCTGGGAAGGACCCGTGGGCTCTCAGTGTTGAAAGGGCCTCAGCAGCGTAAGGTTTCGTAAGTGCAGTGCAGCACGAGGCTTCTGTATTGGTACAGATATGGTGCCAAGTGGAACGAATCTAGACAAACACAAACCGTTTACTGTGATGCGGCAAATCTCATCTTCGGCTCTTACTGTAGTACGCTCCTCGCTACTACGCTGGTAATTTCCCCGACGCCTCGGACAAACTTCGATCCATCCTGGAACAGTATCATGGCTACTACAGTACTATTGTGTCCGCTGGGTTTGAAAGGTCGTAGGTTTTTGAAAACTCGAAATAGAGCCCTTCCTCCCCAAACTTGCACCTTCGGATACCCCGGGATGAGTGGTCAGAGTGCATACAAAGTTGTCTGTGGAGTTTATTTGAAGAAAATCCACCAAGTTCTGGTTGAACAACAGGAAAACTTCAGAAGATTTCGAGTAATCAGCAGAAAATCATGTCTGGCTCATGTCCAAGGTGGAAAATTGTAGAATAAATTTGATATGACCAAATATCATGTATATACAAAGCTCTGTGCAAAATCTCAGGCCTTGGAAATGACTGTAGCATACATTGCAAGAGATATTGAAAGAAGCGTGACTATTGTGTGACTATTCATCCCAAGCGGGCGAGGGTCAATTGGCCCAACAGACACTGTGACTGGTGTGACAAAAATTTTCAAAAACCTACGATTCGCAGTCAAATACTCCGGCAAGGTGCTCCTCAGGACACAACCTCTTATATCCATCCTTTATTCCTCATAGACATCTATTTTAGAAGCATACCTACCTCCTACAGAAAGCCGGAAGTCCGCACTTATCAGCAAGTACATTTCCGAGGCAAGTTTTCAAAAATTTTCAAAAACCTACGACGCGATAGTATGGCGTTAGGCCCTATCAATGAAAAATAGTGATGACATAAAAAGGCAGGTGGTAAACAGCCCCAAATTGAGCGCCCAATTGAGCGCCCGCTTACGCTTTGCTTGGTTCCGGGCACGTGTTGTCCTGCATGCATTGCAGTGCGTGCGGGTGAGTGCTGTATCACTCACTTATCTGTACTGGTACCGTCCTACCTCTCGGTAGCGCCGGAAGTTTCCTGATGTAGTCCCCCTATCTTTTCTTTAACTATCTGTTTCATTTTATTATGTCCCGTTACCCAGAGGTCTGTCCTTGCTTGTTCGATCCATACTTATTCATTCATTTTTGGTTAACTAGTCTGACGAGGGCCAGTACGGGCGGTACAACGATGGCCACTCGCCCCATCCATCGAGGAACCGCAAGAACCACACCCTAGATTTCTCGACCCTCCAAGAAAACCCTTCTCATCCCTTAGCAGGATACCAACCACGTGGTAAAGAATGTTACCCACCCGTAGGCCACATCCGTTATGCAACGCCATTAGGGCAATCCCTACTCACTATCGCCTCCTTTTTAGTTCCAACTGCAACAACAGCGCGTCTCTCACACACCTGGTCGATCTTACAGTACTGCGGACCCCGGTGACCCTCCCCTGCCTTCATCGAGCAATCAAACCTCTTCGGCTTTATCACAAACGCATGCGAACCTGGATGATGACCCCGGAGATGAGGCCGGCATACCCACTGTGCGAGGTTCAGGTCAGTCTTACCCAGGCGATCAAGCGGACAGCGGTATCTCCCATCGTCGCATCTCGCACCGCGTCCCCCGCCGGTACAAGACCTTGAAGCACGTGGAGTGCGTCTATCATTTAGCTTGTCCGCACATGACTGCCTGATCACCTCTGCCCCCTCTTGCTTCCTAGGCTCTTCCATAGCAACTTTGTGATCGACTCGACAGTCCCAACTAAGTTGCTTAATCTCTGTGCTCATAAAGATGGGCGCGAATTCACCCACATCCGTTATTCTGCTGCGACTGGTGACCCGAACGATTTCAAGGACAATGGTTTCACCCTCCGTCAGATGCACTATGACCCGCCCCGTCTAACAGAACTATGCATCGTCATGACCATGTACGACGAGGATGACAGCCTATTTACAAGGACGATGCACGGCGTCATGAAGAACATTGCTTATTTGTGTAAGCGGGAGCGCAGCAAGACGTGGGGTAAAGACGGTTGGAAGAAAGTGGTGGTCTGTATCGTCAGCGACGGCCGCCAGAAGATCAACTCGCGTACGCTTAGCGTCATCGCGGCCTCAGGCGCGTATCAAGAAGGCATTGCGACCAACGTCGTCAACGGTAAGCCCGTGGCGGCACATATATATGAGTATACTACTCAGAGTGCGTATTACCGACACTTGGTTTACCAGCTGTCTTACGTCCTCTGTAGTCTCTGTTACCCCATCAAACAAGATTGAAGGTGCGGAGAAAGGAATTGTCCCCGTGCAGATCATCTTTTGCTTGAAGGAGAAAAGCCAGAAGAAGATCAATTCGCACCGATGGTTCTTCAACGCGTTTGGGCCGATTCTTCAACCTAACGTTTGCGTCCTTTTGGACGTCGGTATAATGCCCGGCCCCACCTCGATTTATCATCTGTGGAAGACGTTCGACATCAACTCGAATGTCGGGGGTGCTTGCGGAGAAATCGTCGCGCTGAAAGGCAAATATGGGCACAAGCTCTTGAATCCTCTTGGTCCGTCTCTCCGTTCAGCGTCCCACAAGTCTCGCGTTTTTATGACCTTGTGCTCGACAACGCAGTGGCTGCCCAGAACTTTGAGTATAAGATGTCTAACATCCTTGACAAATCTTTGTATGTCTCATTGGACCCTCTTGCCTATTCGTCTCACAGCACCGCTTTAGGGAATCGGTGTTTGGTTACATCACTGTACTTCCGAGCGCTTTCAGCGCGTACCGGTATATTGCGCTGCAGAACGACACTCGTGGCGAGGGTCCGCTGCAGAAGTACTTCCTCGGTGAAACAATGGTGCGCTCATCCCTTGTTTTATGAGTCTCTCGCTAAACGAGCGTAGCATGGTGCTGGTGCTAATATCTTTACGACAAACATGTACCTGGCTGAAGACCGTGTGCGTGGGAAATGTGACGTGAATGTGACGGGCCTCCGTTTCTTATCCATGGCCTTGATAGATCCTATGTTGGGAACTGGTGTCGAAGCGGGGTGGATCATGGATTCTCCACTACGTCAAGTCCGCGTATGCCATTACCGACACGCCGGATCAAGTACGCGATGATCCGTCTCGGAATGGCTTTCCAATCTGATTCTTCTCAGGTTCCTGAGCTGGTCTCGCAATGTCGCAGGTTTCTCAACGGCTCATCCTTTGCCGTTACACACAGCATCGCGAAGTTCTATTACATATATCGCACTTCGCACACCTTTGTGCGCAAATTCTTGATACACCTCGAACTACTACACCAGGCGTTCAATTTGATTTTCTCCTGGTTCGCCCTCGTACGTTTCCCATATAACTCGTAAAATTTGCGTTTGCATACTCACTTACCTTGTCTGTCTGATTCAGGGCAACTTCTTCGTGTCATTCTTTGTCCTTACCAATGCCCTTGAGGATCCGGCCATTATCGGTGGGAAGACAATCGAAGTGGTCAATACCGTCGCCAGGTATTCCTACGCTGGTCTGCTGCTCATGTGCTTCATTCTCTCCCTTCGAGTTGGCAATCGACTCGGAGCTCGACGCTCTCAGGCTAACACAGGCTACACGCTTGCCTTTGTGGGATATGCCGTCCTTACCACCTACATGACAGTGCGTCACCATGATCGGTGTTAATACATGGGAAAGTTGGCTGACAGTGAAGCGAATTCAGTTTGCTGCGATCTTCCTGGCGATCAAAGGTGTTCAGCAGGTGGTCACTGCTCCGCGTCGTGGCACAACATTTCATGACCTTCTTACGAATGCGATATTCCGTGATGTTGTCATACCATTGTCGGCGACGATTGGTTCATACGTCGTTGCGTCCATCATCCATGTGCGTGGCTTAAGTTTAGAGGTCCATGAATCAGCAATAGTTACTGTGCCGCATATTAGATGGACCCATGGCACATGATTACCTCGTCCGTGCAGTACACGCTTCTTCTGCCCTCATACATCAACATTCTGAACGTCCATGCTGTGAGTGACATGTTTGACTGCCCAATTTGCAACCAATAATCTCTAAATAACCACAGTTTGCGAATGCTCAGTGAGTTGCTGCGCGAGATTGCGAGTTAACATGGCCTCATTTGTTTTTCACAGCATTATCTCTTGGGATACGAACCTGGGCGTTGTTAAGACGAGCACCCGGGAAGACACCGTCGATGTGCCGGTGCTGACCGCCGAGACGGACACCAACGCAGCGTACGAAGAGGCGATACACGTACTGTCGACCAAGCCACCCAAAGAGGAGAAAGGGGTGGACGCAACAACTGCCCAGGAGGATTATTACTGCGATTTCGGGACAAAGTGCTCAGCGTCTCCCTCATTCTTATCGTTACTGATAGTTTTCTTTTTTCTTATGTAGTGTGTTGATGGCTTGGGTGCTTTCGAATGTGGGTGATGAATCGACCTTCCAGCTTGTTAAGGATGGCTCACGATGTGCGCCTCACCTTTAGGCGTTGTTGGTCGCTATCGTTCTGTAAGCGCTTATCTCATTTTCCCCTTCTGTACCCGCTCACCTGGTACGCAGTACTATCAACGGGAACGCCAAGACGGACGGCGCGGACCACACGGTAAACGGATACCTCATTTATATATTCTATTCTGTTGCACTTCTCGCCCGTGCGTTAGCTTCCCTCCGCTCTCAGAGGTTGTTTTTGACATTGTCCCCTATTTCCCTTCAGTTGTTCGCTTCATAGGGTCGACGATGTATATGATCATCCGCTTGTTCGCGGGAGAGTGAGATCGCGAGAAAGGTCGGATTTTTGGATTTTGGGTTTGAGACGTGACTGTTAACTACCCGGCTGTATGGATGGACGTTTTCATCGCATGCGAACTACTTGAACTAACACAATCTTTCATAAATCGATGAAGGACTTCCACAACCATACCATACAAGTTTTGTTTCCTTCCAAGAATTTCTAAAATTGGGACTGGCTTGTACTCTACCTACCCGATCCCAAGATTATGATGTGCTGCTCTACCATTGCTAGTACATTGGATCATGATGGCGATGATAATGATCACGTACACGGCCCATGATAGCGAACCCACCTGATCGTTGTGGCCTTTCCTCTCACCGGTTATGTGCAACGGGTCTGCTTTCTCACCTCACTAGTTCCGAATCGTCCTCGCCCCTCAACAAGCCTACCAGACGATCGCAGCTGCTACTTTGCTTTACGTCTGCGGGGATTATTTTTTTTTGCTTCGCATCCCTGTTTGCGTCGCCACAACTTTCGAGTTCAAGGTTATGACTTTCATAGTCCGTTACGTGCTGTGTTGCATATAATTAATACAATACAGCACATAACAGACTAGAGAGTCTTGTCTGGTTGACCTCCCGAATCCTCGCTCGGCTACGACGTTTTTGGAGATGTCCCTGGAGTTGGGGTGCTCCACGTCCCCCAGAGGGACAGGGTTCTTGAGCGGTTATGGAAGCGACGCGATGGCTGGAAGTTGGTACCGACTGGTGAGTAGAGCGAGGTAATAAGAGATATGCGGTGAGGATTGGCCCGACTCGGACTCAGAAATGGGGGATGCCGCTTGAATGGGGCAGGGACGTTTCGAGAGCAGCAAGCAAGCCCTGGCCCTCGAATAATGGCCCAGGATGGTCAGGGCCAGCCCTGGTCCGGCCCTTGAGCGGTGTAGGCTTGGAGTAATCGCAGGCGTCCTTAAGTACTTGCATCGAAGGGATTCGAGTTTTATAGCCAAAATGTGGACCACAACTGTCTACGTGATAGTGTTAGACAGTAAGTACAACGGGATGGCCGTCAAAGCACGCGAGTCCGAGGTCCAGGCGTCAATAGACCCAATACACAACGTTTGTCTCACTCTGGCGCCTTGTTTGGAATGTCGCCACAAACGAAGTATATCCGAGTCTGAGTCGGAGATTCAGGGACATCAATGCATCAATAATCCAATTGTTCCGCTCTAGTTTCCGCGCCGCGCCCCTCGGGGAAGCGCAGATAACGGAATATCTTATGATAGTGGGAAGAGGTTCCTTCATGGAAAACGGAGCTTAGGCCAGTATACTTGACCACTCAAGCTGAACGCTACCATACTCTGGCTGATTGTCGACTGTCGGGTGGACGCACTTTATAATAGGATTGTCTAATCTGCGT
>Ga0307512_10004097_pt1 | contig 16205 bp, 18 predicted proteins | sample 14_EM_MG_FD_200267 | JGI IMG/M metagenome (GOLD analysis project Ga0307512, IMG submission 200267) | Populus trichocarpa ectomycorrhiza microbial communities from riparian zone in the Pacific Northwest, United States - 14_EM | ecosystem: Host-associated > Plants > Roots > Unclassified | place...
CCATGATTGTCTGTCACCGTCGATCAGCAGAGGAAAGAGGAACAGCAACGCCTCATGCCAGATACTGATGGCAGTACTGCCCTGGCAAGTTTATCAAGATGGTGTCCAGTTTCAGCTGACCAGGAATCTTCGAATAGCAGATATAAAAACAGTAAGCAAAGTTTGTATCATGAACTGAACAGTCTATCCAGTGGACCCTTCCTCCTGTGCCGTCGTGCCTGATCATGTGAAGGCCCTTGATGCTTAAACCCCGTGACAAACATCAAACCTGTACTACTAACGTCTGTCAACTTGAGTCTGTGCCCTGTGTCGCACACAATCTGTCTCAGCGCCGAATGAAAACCTTTGGCCACCTTTCTCAGACTCTGACATATTTACTTTGCGTTGCGCATATGCTCCTGGAATCCTTATTGGCTCGGAAAACTTAGCTCCCGAAATGTATGGAAAGAAACCTGTGATGAATGCTTACAACAGATCCCAGTGTCCTCCAGCCTGCCAGTAGTGGGTCTCAGCCTGCCTGATATGACCTTCTTCAAAGGTTACGTGGCCATCACTCGTTTGGCCGTCATATTTGCGTACCTTCACATGCCTGCGAACAACATGACTTCGCGGTCAGCATTCAGCAAGGCCGGAGCCGTCGTTGGGACACAAGTGTTCACCTCCCATCCAAGATAACATAGGAAAGAGGTGAGAATTGATGTGTGCTGTAACCACGGAAGCTCAGTAACTGAGCCACACTTGTGCTGTTCAGATGGACGTTCATTATAGCCGCGATCTGTTGTGTTCTCGGTATCCTGATGACATACTTCTTCGTACCCGATCTGACGGGGGTGGACCTTGCTGAGGAGGACGCGCAGTTCATGGAATATCTCAAGAGGAATGGTTGGGAAGGGGTGGTCGGCGACGATGACGACATGAATCTGATCGAATGAACGGACCCAGTCACCGCTAGATGGCAAGTAGTAGTACTGTAATGGGTTGCAATGTCCAAATGTATCAACTTTGAAGAACGAAACCACGTTTCCGCGTGCTGGCCTTCTTGGGTTCTAAATCAGCGGCGTAATACCATGTAGATGGAAACCACATATACGTTTGAGAGGAGGCCCATCGGGGTCTCGGGTATCATCATCGAGCCGGAAGCATTCGCAGGTATGGCCACGATACTTGGTCAGTATGAGCACGGTTTGGAAGCTGGGATCCCCGTTCAGGGTGGGACTCTTCATGGAACCCTGCTCGCCAATAGCTGACGAAACCACAGCCCACAATCGACATCGCGCAAGTGTGTTACTACTAGTAAAGCTGGCCGATATGTATATAGATATAGTATTAGAAGTATGTAGATAGGGTAGAACATTTGGGCAGGCCACAAACGCGCACACTGAAAATTTCGGACCTAACGCTTGCGTTTCCCTCGACCTACCACCCTAGGTCCCGGGCCTGCAGCCACCTGCACCGGGGGTAGCATTTGCTGGAGAGGAGGAGGACGTGGTAGTGGGGGCATGGGGACAGGAAGAAGTGCTTGCAATGGGTTGTACGGTTGGGCCTGGGGAGCTTGCAAAGGGTGATACCGCTGGGGAGGCGGCGGCACTTGGAATGCGTTGAACTGAGGGGGAATAGGCATCTGGAACATCACTGGAGTACCCCGCCTCGGGGCCGGAGGTTGATGCAATTGACCAAAATATGGTGGTCCATGCGCAAGGGGGTGTTCGGGGTTGAATGGTGGAGCAGGTAATGCCGGGAGAGGGAACGCCGCGACAGGCCCGACAGGGTGGGCAATTGGGACGTGGGCATTGCGAGCGTGGCGGACTTGAACATGAGCCGGTAACGGAGGTAATTGAGGCCCTCTACCAGGAGCATGCTGCGTTCGCATGTTGGGTTGAGGCAGAGGTGGCAGTTCGACTCGGATATCCTCGTCCTGAACATCCGGGTGAAGTGACTTATAATCTTTCAGAGCCTTGTCAGCTGCAGCGATAACCTTACATATTTATCAGGGCTATGTCTCAGGAGTTATCATTGGCAAGGAATCTGTACCTCCTTGGCGTGTCGGTCTTCTGCAGTGTCCCATAAAGGACACTTTGAACTACTTCTGGCGCGTCGAGCGTCACCAGGTCGCTGTTGGTATCGAATGTCAGGGACCTATCAGACGAAGGGTACAGGAACCTCACGGATTGGTCGAAGTGTTCGTAGCCATTAATGATGGAACGGCAGACATAACAAGATACTGTATGGCAGGATGTACATCTCATTTTGTTGCACTGGTGAGTACTGGTCAGCAACGAGCGTCCCATTGACCTTTAGGTCGCCTACTCCGTATTCCTTTACAAAAGCTGGACGGTGCCAGTAAGTCTAGGCATGGGGGGAGCCTCGAATGTTTACGCACCCCTCTGACACTTAGGACAGTTGCGCATCAAAGCTTGAGCTAACGTATTCAGATTAATCAGACACGTCAGAACAAAGCGGGAGGGGCACATACTCATTGCTTCCTCGATTGTGTGCTTTCCATCCAACTTCCTGTCTTGCTCCACCTCTGAGTTGTAGTCAGTATGATGCACGGACATCAACTTGAACGCAGCTGATGATAGACACACCTTTACAAGATTTCGGCACGTGGTCCTGACAATCAAGAGTAAGCTACTCCCATAGAAGAACTGGACATTGTGCGAGAACCCACTTCCTTCTTGCACTTCCGGCAGCTGAACTTCCCACACTCTTCATTCTGACACCTCAATACCTTATCCTCCTCGAAATCCACATCGATGACGGCCTTGAAATCGCAAAAAGGACATTCTTCGAGGCCCTCGATTTCTGCCAGTTCGATGTCGCGGCGTTGTCGAATTTGCTCATATAACTCGAATAACTTTTTCGGGAGAACACGGCGCAGTTCGGAGTCCGGAAAGGCCATCCTGCATCCAGATATGTCCATGCAATGAAGATCTGAGTTCTGCTCCCCTAGTTTGGCAGATGCATAGGACGTCACACAACTCTTACAAAAGAGGTGAGTGTCTGTGCATTGTGCCATCTTACTCTGTGAGGGAATTAATAGGACGAAAGCATAGCGGCCAGAAATACTCACGAAAGAGTAGCTCGAGAAGCAACAACCACATTCAATGTCTCCACCCTCTTCTTCCACATCTTCCACATCTTGGGACGTGGTGTCTGGGACTGATGGGTTGTGACGGTTGTTTAACTTCTGAGCGAGCCAGGCATGTTCCTTCATGAACTCCCTCTCATCAAGAGCAGATTTGCTGCTGGCCTTGCCTTTCCTTTTCCTTAGATGGGGGGCGACTGGCACAACTGAGCTCGGAGTTGCGCCCTGGTCTAAAAGATACAAATAGGTAGGGGCATAACGAGTATCATGCAAGATGAAAATCTCCTGGATGTATGTGTGATCGATGTGGGGGAAATTGTTGCGGAGGGATTGCTGTCATGCAAGTCAGCAGTTTGCGGAGGAAAAGGAAATCGAAACGCACCAAAGACAAAGTGCGATACACTGACCCCAAACGCCTATTCTTATCCGGAAGCGTGTAGTCTACGCCAGTATCAATATCCCCCGAAATTTCCTCGGTCTTCTCGACTGCTTTTGCTTTCCCCTTAACGTCCTTGGGATATGACCGGTCTTCTAGTAGAATATGAATTACTGCGTCGAGGAGGTTGTTGGGAAAGGCAGTCTCGTGCATAGCAAGAAGCTTGAAGACGTGCACAGGTAGAACATCCGGGACTACCTCACGCACCCGTTCAACAAGCCTCTCGTGAGATTCTTGCACGACTTCCGAAGCGTCAGCAGTAACTGGCGGAGGCGGTTCCTCACCCAGTGGAATATGTTCGACGGGGGGTGTCAGTCGATGGTCAGGTACCTGGGAACTACTAGGCATTGCGGGAGGTGTTGGGCCCCTAACTTGTACCGCTCCAGGTTCCTGCCCGACAACAGGCGTAGGATAATCATGGGGTATTTGATCAGGAGAGGTGGTCCTTCGAGGCACCGCGCTTGCTTGCCGTGACGTATTGGCCTGGCCTATTGGTTTGCGCATCCGTCTATCTACTCGTGGGCTGCGGCATCGCGATGTCAATGCAACAAGAAACGACGAGTGGGCATACTACCGCACCTCAAGGCTCGGGTCTGGGTAACTGGGATGTCCCGTGAAGTACTTGGCCCAGCGCTTGCGTCCCCATCCGCCTTTCGCCTCTTAGCCCTCTTACACGGCGTACCACTCTGACTGTCCGTGGAATCGGTAAGTTCGATGGTGCTCTCATTTCCATCGGGGTGGGACAGGGGTTCGCGCTTGCGGCGTAATGGTCGATAAACGACTCGGGGCTCTAGCTCTGGGGAGGGCGATATCTCAATCACGTCTCCCATCATGTTGGAAGGACATAAACAACGTCGTGAATACTCTGTCGGTTGTACTGCGATACTAGTGGAGATCGAGTGAGACAGAGGCGAAGGGGATCACGATAGGAGTACCCAGAAAGGGTAGTCTGGTCTGGCTGAGACGTTATAAGTACCATGGTCAGATAGGGGAAGCAAGCCTTACTGTGCGCTGAGAGCTTTGTGCCAGGTGTGCCACCGTAAGGTAACAGCTACTACCCTACACAAGGCGCTGGCGGATACAATTGGCTCATGGCTCGATCCCGTGACCTGCATACTCGTGGCCGCGCCCATATCGGCAAACAACTACACCAATCACGATCATGGTACCAACAACTGAACAGTACAAACTGTCCAATGTCGGAAATTTTGAAGGTGCCAATCGATGAGATGAATGAGAGATGGATGACCGGATGTCGAATTCCTCACAAGGTGTCATACTAGGACGGAAGGCGTGACACTTCGCGTGACAAAAATCATCAAAGGCAAAACGGTTTGATTATTCAACACTGTCACACAGGGATCCCACCGTGACAAGGCTTTTCCTAGTCATTTTCCTCTCAAACTCGCTGCGCATTTATTTTCCCCACAAACCGGCTTCAGGAGAACAGGCAGAACGCGTTCCATGTCTCCTTCTGCACATGCAAAAGAGGAGGGGTCCCAGGATCCTGCCCCTGTCTCTCCGGGGGGAAGCTACACCATCCGGGTGAGCCACATTGTGCTTAGTCATATGACAACCTCACGACTCACGACAACCCCCACGGCCACTAGGACATCTCAGTTGGTTGCAAGATTTACGCCAAGCGCTGGAATATAGATGTGTCAGAACCAGAGGAACGACTTGCAGAGATTCTATCCATCCGCGACAAATTAAACAATCCATATCTACGTCGACAAGCGTCTACTTCGAGCAACGGCACGTCCCATGCACCCACCCCTACTCCCGAACTGTTTCCCCCAAACCCTGAACTCGACAAACTCGATTTTTTCGTTCACTGGGACCAATTCAACAAGCGACTGGACGAATGGATTCCCGGCTCTCGACTGGTCCTTTCCCGCGACCTCGAATGGCCGCGTCAGAAGAAGGAGAAGAAGGAGAAGGAGAAAGTGGTGAAGAAGCATGGCAGCGCTCCCCCGGCCAATAAACGCCAGGGAAAGATGCCCAGGTCCAGCAAAGAACACGCCTTACTTCGGCGTGCCACCCTGAATAACGCCATTGGTGTCGGCAAGGGCTGGGGAACGCCACGGGGTGCCAGTGCCTCGCCATCCCCTGCCGCATCGCCATCGCCATCTCCCACGCCCAGTGGCTCTCTGAAGCGCAAGGCGCGTTATGAGGAAGCCCAAGAGGAGGAAGAAGAGGACGAGGACGCTATCGGGGACCCTGATATCGAAATGGCCGATGCGGATGCGGATGCTGACGCTGATGCAGACGCAGATGCAGATGCAGATGCCGACGCCGATGCTGACGCTGATGCCGACGCAGATGCTGATGCTGATGCCGACGCTGACGCTGACGGAGAGGTTGACCCAGATGCCGATGCGGACGGTGAGGTCGACCCTGATGCCGATGCAGATGCCGACCTGGATGCAGATGGGGACGTCGACGCAGAGGGCGAGCTCGATCTGAGCGCAAGCCCTCCGGTCAACCCTCCTCCATTCTCCTCGTTTTCGAAGGAAGCCGAGATCGAGAAACTGCGGACGAGCGGTTCCATGACACAGTCCGTCTCCGAAATCGCACGCGTGAAGAACCTCAATCGAATCTCCATCGGGCGGCACGAAGTCGACACTTGGTATTTCAGCCCGTACCCACAGGAGTATGCGCATCTCCCGGTGCTCTATATCTGCGAGTTTTGCCTCGCCTACTTTCCGAGCCAGTTCATGTCGGTGCGGCATCGGAAACGTTGTACGTTGCTGTGCCCCCCTGGGAACGAGATCTACAGACACGAGGACCTCTCTTTCTTCGAGATCGACGGGAAGAAACAGTTGACGTATTGCAGGAATTTGAGCTTGTTGAGCAAGTGCTTCCTTGATCAGTACGTTCCGTCTCCATTTGCTTCTTCCCCATCTGATCTGATATGTGTGGCTTCCTTACAGCAAGACGTTGTACTACGACGTGACACCGTTCATGTACTACGTGATGGCACGTCCTTCCCAGCACGTCTTGTCACCTGGACTGACGTAGTATTTGGTTTCTAGTGCCAGCGAGACTCCACAGGGTGCCATTTAATAGCATACTTCTCTAAGGAGAAGGAGTCGGCCGAAAACTACAATGTGGCGTGTATCCTGACGTTACCTCAGCACCAACGACACGGCTATGGGAGACTCGTCATCGAATTTTCTTACCTGCTCAGTCAACGCGAGGGCAAGCTGGGCAGCCCCGAGAAACCCCTTAGCGACCTCGGCCTACTTAGCTACCGTGCCTACTGGGCCGACAAAATCGTCGAGACCGTCCTAGCCGCCGGCGAAGAAATTAGTGTCGACGAGATCGCCCAGGCAACGTCCATCACACATGCCGACGTGATGAATACGTGCGTGGCGTTTCAACTTTGCCCTTGTCAACTCCACCATACGTTTTTGGTAACATGTACTGATTTGATCACACACCGCTCAGATGCACGACCTTACAACTGTTCAAGCATTACAAGGGACAGCACATCATCTGTCTCTCAGACGCGGTTCTGGAACGTTACGAAAAGTCAAAGACCAAACGGCGTCGCCGGGTATTCAAAGAATATTTGAACTGGCGACCGCCAAGTTTCACCCGCGATCAATTGAGGTTTGGTTGGTAGATCACTTGGCGAAGCCTGTTGGTGGCGCTGGCGGGTGCGAGGGACGTAGAGTGGGCGGGCGATTTGATGCCTCTTTGGACATGTACTTGTACTGGTGCCATAAAGGTCAACAATTAAAACGAGTAATATTCACCGCAGGTTCCTCCCCGAGTAGGCCGGAACTGAGCCCATCAAACACCATTGACACACCTTGTCGTAAATGGATGTTCTAGGACGGTAGCTCCAACAAATGCCACCATCAGGAGGAAAAGCGGCGGACAGGGGAGTAAGGAGGAAGAGAGGCGCAGTGCCTCCGGATACGCATTGCAATGAATACAGTCAGTTACAAGCACCGCTACATATCATAATTTTTACGCAAATTTGGTCATTCATCGGCGCTCGCAGTGCCTGGGGCAGCCCGTCTGCGAATGTGGGCGCCTGCGTCTTCAAAGCTCTCCTCGCGATCCAGCATCGCAAACGACGACTCCCCGCTCGTGCTCCCACCACCGTTCGTCCAACCGGTTCCGTCCGACGCAGAACGGTCGTGCCCACTACCTCCGTCCTGCTCATGCCCTCCTCGCTCCTGGTCTTCTGCTTCTTCGCGCTTGCGTCCAAGGCCACCGCGTAACCGCACGGAGCGCGCAGCGGATGAACCGCTCTCCTCGCTGCCGCTGCCGCTGCCGGCCTCCTCCTCCTCTGCCTCTCTTTCGAGGATGTTCCTCCGGCTCGCAACTGGCGATCCCGGCATGCTTGCAACGGGCGAGAAGACACCAACGCCAGCGAGGCGCGCTGCACCATCGTCTTCCGAGCCCTCCCCGCCTACGAAAAACGTAGGCAAGGACGGAGTGCTGGGACAGCCTCCACGAGCAGGAGTCGAAGGCTTGGTTGAGGCACCGGAGGGTGGGGTCCCGTCTTTGGGCGGAAAAACTGCGATGGGGATAGGGACGGGGACGGCGGGGATGGTTTGAGAGGTGTCAGCGTCGGTGTTGGGGATTTGGGGTTCGGAGTTGGCAAGTGGCTGCGTTGTGAATGAAGATTTGTGCGACGTCGACGCGGTCGGGTCACCGAGTGTGCGTGCAATGATATAGGACGTCACATCCTGTATTGGGAAGGGAAAAAGAGGATATAATGAGTATTGCTACCGAGCGGGAGTGCTCTGTGGTATGAGTTACTGACAAGGAGGCCGAGCACGAGGGTTGGGAGAATGGTAAAGATGGCCCAAATGCGGAAGGCGTAGGCAATATTGGCAACCCATGAATTAGAGTCATAATTCCAAAGATAATGGAGGTAGGAATTCCAGAGATAAGAAGGAGGGGCGAAGATGGAGGAGATGGACATGGTGAAGATCTAGTCTACTGATGGTCGCACGAGGCTGTCAGGTCAAAGGTCACGATACAAGCAATACAACCAAAACAAAACAAATGACGACCTCCCATATGGATCTGGGAGGGGGAATTGTCGCCAACTGTTGGCAAAATAAAATCAAATCGACTAACAAACTAAATTCTGCGGCAAATCAAAAATCCGTGTCCGCAAACACGAGCCAACCGTTCCCCCTTTTCCGGCGGCTATAATATGCAACCGAGCCCCAAAGCGAAAGCATATGCAACACAGCAGGATAAGGACACACAGGACACTAAACGAAGTAGAACCAATCTAACAAACATGAAACTAGGGATACATGACAGACGAGGGGAAGACTATACCATCCCCTCGTACCAGGATAATAGGTCGCCGTTTTGTCAGCTGGTTCTCTGGTGGGGGGCATCCCAGAACTTCCGAACACCGCACCTCGACATATGGCGATGGCTCTGATCCAAAGAAGACAGACACCGGGTCAGCCTTGGAAAAGTTCTCCCCATAGAGCGTCAGCGATTTAGAAGTCTGTGGACCCGGTTTCGCTAGCATGTGGCGCGTCCCGTGGCCTTTAGGCGCTTCTGATGCGCGGTCAGGGGGTAAATACTTCACCACACCAGGGAAAGGCGTGACAGGCTTCGAAGGCGTTGGGAATGAACCCGTTTGCGGGGCGTTCTGGCTGTCGAAGAGGACTGGCGGTACATAAAAGTTGTACCGAACCTGGTCTACATCCCAGTGGTCTTGTCAACAAACCCCAGGAACCACGATAAAATTAGACCGACCTGTGCCAACAATGGTCCAAACGCTCGTCTCGCCAATATCCACCTGCCAGAGGGCACCAGAGGAGGCGCCCGAGTCACTGCCAGTCTGCCGGCTGCCCGCAGAACCAGCGGAAGTAGGGCGCCTTCTTGGCTTCGAAGCACTGCTCTTTGACAAACCACCTGCGCTTGACGAGCCACGCTTCGGTTTCTTGACCCGTCCACCATCGCTTGATGGGAATTCCATGGGGTTCGGAGCAGGAGATGCAGGCTCGCTTCGAGCCGCTGATGATGGTCCCGATCCAAAGTAGTCATTGCCCGAACCGTTGGACGCAGGGGTAGAAATGATGGGTGAACTGGGCACAGCAGGTGAATCCGGACTGCGCGAGCCATCGATGCCACTTTGCCATTGGCGGCCTTCCACTGGACGATAAGTATTGACTTTTTCGCCCATACAGGAAAGGAATGCGCCCGTTGGACCCGGTGATCCTGACTCAGGAGCGCCTTTACCAGGCTCAAAGACCTCGAACGCAACCTTGTGCAATTGGCTAACAGGATCACCACAGACCTCGCCAGGGGCGCAGTACTGCTCGCCAACACCCTTGGAACCTTCTTGGGCACCCCCTCCCACAACGGTGGTTTGGCGATCAACTTTTCGAATGATCAGCACCGGTGATACGACCCCGGATGTCAAACATTGCAATACGACCGTCTGATTGTAAAAGATTGGGATCGGGGTGCCATTATTCATGAATGGAATTGCGTTTGGTGGCGGTGAAGGGTAGTCCGCGTGAGGTGGAGGCGGCGGTGGCACGTCCATGCCTCCAGCTGGCTTCTCGGCATCCACTATGTACATGACAAACGGGTCTATAATGGGGTTTAGGGCACGGATCACACTGGCCTGTCGAAGGCCATAAAAAGTAAGGCTTACCCCAACTAGAGGTTTTTGCGATAAACGACGGCGTCGATGCACGACTACGCTGATCGATACCCATTAAGGGGGCGCCATCTGATCCCTTGAATGAGGAGCCAGAACCAGAGACACAGAGATATTTGGTCGATACAGTTTGAGATCGTAGTCGATGGAAGAGGGAAATTGTGGACCCGTGATTAATACACACTGTGCGGCGATGCCGTTAGAGACAGTGTCACGAGGGGAGACGGAGCACCTACGCTCGAGGTTCTTCGCACTCTGCCGCTTCTTGCTAGGCTTGCTGATGACCTTGATTGGCCTGCTGGGAAAGACTCCGATGACTCGCTCGGGCTCGTCCTCCCCAGAGGGACCGATGACCTTGACAAGTGCTTCTACCTTTTTCTTCTTCTCGTCCACATCAGAGATAAAGAGCTGTTTCCCAACACAACGGCCTATGAAGGTGGTGCCAGTGGGCGGATCGGAAACATCAAAGGGTTTGCCGGCAGCTGCGGACCACTCGATATTGCCCTCCTGGCCTGCAGCTTCGCCAGAGATAGACACAATGACACGTGGTGGGGTGAGTTTAGGTTCGTCACCACGGCGCACGACATCCGACCACCATGAATTGCCAATCAAAATTGCGGTCGGAGGAGGGCATAAGAATCTAGTACATTGATAAGGAACTCAGGGCCTGCGAAAGACCAGTCACAATGTGAAGACGCACCGCTTCTCTGTGCCGTAAGATTTCTGGGCGACCTTGCTTGACATAACTATGACGGTGCGTTCACCAAAGGCTAGGCGATTCGGTGCCCGGACATACTGATCAATGTATGGTCTGGTCGATTGGTATGGCGTCATTAAGTTGTTTGAAAAAAAACCGGAATCATCCCGTACGTACCTGATAAATGTATGAAGATCGGTGGAAGAGTTTAGTTGACCCATACGCATCCTCATCATGGTATCCTCAGCGCCAGGAATACGCAAACCCAAGTTGTTTTGGGGACTCGGAATGATGTAGCTAGGAATCTCCTCGTAGTTCACGCCACCATCAAAACGGTTGTGAGTGACCTGTGGAGGAATACCGCGAAGCTGATCAGAAGGATGTCCCTGCAATTGAGGTTGCGCGATGAAGGTGTCTTGAGGGAAGCGTGGCAGGCGATCTGGGTAGGGAAGGAGGGTTGTCGAGACAAAATTGTTGGGATGGGAGTTGACTCCAAGGGAGAAGTCGTCTTGCATGTCAGATGGGAAGGTGGGGGGGCTCACAGCTGAGAGACGTCGGTCCGACATCAGGTCGCTAAAGTCCTGCTTGATGCCGTTCGGAGGTCCGGTAGAGAAAGGAAGGCCGCCAACGGGATCATTAGGAGTGAGAGGAGTTGCTTTTCCAGAGCTTAGGGACGAGGACATGCCGCTCATCATGTCATAGGGACTAGTACTCTGAGAATGGAAAGAGGGCACGGAATCATGGGAGAACATGCCAGAATATATTGGTTCGGAGTTAGGACCATACGATGGTGCGGCAGGAGAAGTGTTTGAACGAAAACGTTGGTGGGGGAAGGAAGGCTGAGTCTGAGCGGGCGGGGGTGGTGGGGGTGGATGGGGGAACATCTCATAAGGGGAATGCTCAGCGACGTCCATTTTGTCATTATCGAAGGGATGCACGAGGTGGTTAGTAGGGTGTGGTGGTGCATGCGTGTCGATGGGTTGGTCGAAATGGGAAGGTAGGAAGGTACCATGGTTTGAATGAGGCAGTGGAGAAGACGAGGAATCGACGGACATGAGACGATCTCTGGATACAGTGCTGGTTTTGAGGATCTCGCCGAGTTCCCAACGAGATAGCTCAGACCTGGAGGACTGCGCGGGGTCGACGGAGCTCATTGTAAAGTCGGTTCTGGAATCAGAGGGGGGTGGGTGCCAGGTCGCAGCGCGTGCCATGGACAGCAACGGGAAGAGATGAGGGGAAGGGGGAGGGGGAGCAGTGGGTATATGCTAATTGGGGAGGAAGACTTAGAAGGACATTTAGACGGAAGGAGAACTTGGGAGTCTTTTATTGAATTTGGATTGCGGGGAGGGTCGAAGAGGGCGACGAGCCGGCGGGGGAGGCCGTCCGGAGAGAGAAAGAAGAGGAACAGTCAAGGAGCGTTGAGTTGACCGTGAGCCAGAGTTTGTGATCCTGATCTCGAGCCTGTGCGAGGTTCTCTGCATCCGGATCTGAACCTTATTCGATCTCTGCACCGATAGACAGGTGTTCTCGTTCTCTACACCACACATCTCTCTCTACCTCTCTCTCCTTACCCTAGTCAGCTGAGCCTCACAGCACTTTTGTGATCCCCCTTCTTTTCAAAGAACAACCCTCATATCATCTTGTCAACATATATCACAACAGCGCTCGAACCCCCCACCGACCAATTCACTGTTCACTGAGAGGCTATCTCCGCGATTAGGCGTCTGGTCTATTGCAGTGTGTCCCCGTCAAAACACCCCCGTAAGGCATTCGTATCTATACCGCATACATTGGCCAGGGTTACCCTGACGTAACCGCCAAACTCTCGGGACGGTCACTGTACGGCAAGCTAAGGCACAATTACGGTGCGCTGCTTCGGTTCGCTCCTCTCGGCGCTACGCAACCAATCCACCAAAAAAACCAAACTGAACTGCCAGCCCTCCCCCCTCACTCATTGCCTCGCACTCGAGGCACCTACCATGAACGACATCCAGAAACCGCTCTCTTTCATTCCTTCTTCCCTTCCGCTCAAAATCCTCCTTCCTATGGTAATTGGCGAATCCTCGTCTTCCGGCACCTTCCGCAAAGAATCCGATTTCCTATAACCAACGCCATTCGGCGCCATCGCATAACGGCATCCTCCCTCCATTGTGCATCACAACCCACATGGTTACACCTTTCTGTCATACGGATCTGTTTTTTCCCTCCGTATTTCCAAGGACGACCGTACATCATTTCCGTTTATTCGTGGTCGGTCTGTCGCCCTTGTGTCGTCCTCCCGGCGGAAGAGCTCCCTCCCTCTTTGCCCCGTTTTATGCGGAGGTCCACGGCCGGCCTCCACACACATCCTTATCTAGAACCGACTAACCCGGCCCATCAGCGCCTTTTCTCTCGACCGAATTGAGGTAAATCGTGGCCGATTCACCCATCATACTGAGCTTCAATCACCCGTGCCTGTCCTTCTTTTCGTTTCGACCGCTTTACTATGACCACTCTTGTGACATGGTTCTTGAGACACTCCACTTTTGGCTTCATATAAGTTTGAGTGTGCCAACGGTCCTGGCCACAGAAACTCCGGGTTTTCGGTGTCTTCACTACCCAGATTTCCGGCTGTCATTTCCCTTTGTGGACAACACCTGACCCTGTTCACGCGCTCTGCTTAACCAGTACCCTGCACAGATAGACGCCAGACGGATACTACCCAGAACCTACTGTAATTCGTGAGATGTACCCTTGAATCAGAACCTTCCGTTCCTCGTGGTCCTATTTGATCAAGTTTGCCAACAACATATCATTGATGACTCGACTGAGCCTGATCTCCGTGCTGAACACCATAACTGTGCTCGTTAGCCCTAGCTGTGCCTGTACCCTACGACGACCGGTGATCAGATGGGACCTTCCATGAATCCCATCAAATCATGAAACCAACGCCACAGCGGCGGCAGTTCTGTACTCCGGCGAGGCATCCGTCCAACTGTGGGTGGTAAAAATGGTCAGGGACAACCCCCCCCCAAGGTCCACAAGACAGATCCGAGATCTCGGAATGGGCATTCAACTGCTAGCATCGGAATCCGCTGCGTTGCCATTCTTTCTCAACGATTCAAAGGCTCTGCCTACGGCCCAGGGGCAACTGTGACAGCACCACGGTACATATCATGCACTCTTGGACGTCAAATGTCCCACAGGGGACCGATTATCAATATACGACTCTTGATATATGCATGCGGTGCACATTTCCAGCGCCGTAAGGCCAAGACTTTTTCATGTCTGTTCGGTTCTTTCAATATTTTTCTGTCCTTGATCACCTAAATGATACATCATAACCCCACAGCATCAAAATCAGTCTGCATAACGACATCTGGATATTATCCAAATGCAGTCTCTGGAAATATTTCGTGCCCTACGAATTTTTTTCCACCGGCGGGCAATAGGGCCTACGTGCATTCTAGTGGATGTAATCAAACGGACGCTCGTAGCAATTGGTCATGGAAACCCTAAAGACTCACTTGGCGGCTCCATAGAGCGGTTTAGATGGCCCCCATTGGCCCTTGACTCTTTAAGGCTTTATCGCACTACATTGACATTCATTATATGACCGGACAACCCCCCGCGGACAAAAAGTACCTTGCCCCAGATCGAGGCACAACCCCTTCAGGAGGTGGGCATGACGGGTGCTGTGCACGACCCTATTATACCGTTATTACAGAGACGATCGTTCCCCGAGTTATTTATTCTGTTACAGGACAACCTCTCTATATCCCTCCGACTCTTGGCCTTTTCAGCGAGCTTGACCAGTCCTCAGCGATGTGGCTCAAACTGATGTAGGTCCTGGCATACCACACGCCTTTCGACTTAACCACTAAAGGCTGGTTCGCAACTTCATGCCGTACAATGACGGTCTGAAGGCGGGCTTCTCGGACGGACTCATTGCTTACGATATTACTCGGTCGCTTTATACACGCACCAATCGAAGATGGAGTCAAAATACTCTACCGCAAGATATGTGAATTGAGAAGGGAACACCCTTCCATTACTCTCCTGGGAGGTTCCCTGCCCGCCCCTAGTTGTGCAAGCAAATTTATTCTGATCACCAGACAGCGAACGTCTATGAGGTTGGTTTCTGTGTAATATCTGTCAGTCTAGGCTGCCATGGCTCGAGGCCCTATCCCAAAGGCTCATATACGCTCATCAAAAATATCTGCCAGGCCTCGGCAGGCCTGACCACGGCGACGTCTACGTTTGTACCTTTCACGGAAGTCGAAGCCGCAGCCATGATGGAGCGATCAAGAATGTCGTTAGGCAATGGCGTTGGAACGACATCGTCCGGTGACCGCTGGCCGGTGAGTCCCGCCCTACGACTTCTCTGCCTATCACGCGAGTTCTTCTTCCCCTTACCTCGTAATGGCTCACGACTCAAAATCCGCCGAGCTTTGAAACCCACGATGAGTGGTCGTTTCCCCCACTGCGATATTCAACTGAGACCGGTGATGCCTTGCAGAGCCCACAGTCTTCGCGGGGTCCTTCTCCGACGCAGCTCACAACCTCAACTGCGACGCGCGGCTCTCTGTGATTTGGTAAACCTTCCTTCAGTGGTTTTGTGTGACTGTTTGATGATAAATATCGCTTAAGGGCATGGGCTTCTATACCTAAGCTCCATTCTTCCCTCTAAACGCCAATGCAACTCGGACATCTGTGCCCGAGTAGCTCTTCCCCGAAAATGCCCTCGGTTGTTAACCCTCGTAGAGACTGTCTCAGTGACCAGCTTTGTCCTCTCAACCGGAAGTGGCCCACATGGCACTCCGTATGTGGCGTGTCACGTGATAGAGGATGGCCGTGTGGGTGTGGAGACTTATTGCCTTGCCACCGTATCATTTGGAAATGGAATAGAAATATCGCGACCTAGTTACCATGCAGGCATGTGCCTTTAACAAAGATAATTCTATTCTTCTCTTCGAGGTGTGAAGTCGAGAGGCAAAGTTGATGTTCGTCGCAACGGCGCAATCTGCTCGCTGATGTCCGAAAAAAAAACCGTGAACGGCGCCACAGACGCGAAGAGATGGTGACCGTGATGAGATGTTGATGTTGTATTGGGGTCGAAAATAGCTTTCGTTTACACCCAACACCAGCAACGCGCTCCCCTCCTCGCTCTCCTAAACCATTTCCCCAGCTATCATCTGGGGAACGTGCTTCCTCGCCTGCTCCCTTAAGGTGCCCCATTGGACTCCGATACTGCGTATTCGGCTCGGTCCACTCCACACGGCCCCCATAGTGCCAAACGATCTATGTATACGCTTTGTCGTGTCCTTCAAGGTTGAGAAATACGTTC
>Ga0307512_10004098_pt1 | contig 16202 bp, 18 predicted proteins | sample 14_EM_MG_FD_200267 | JGI IMG/M metagenome (GOLD analysis project Ga0307512, IMG submission 200267) | Populus trichocarpa ectomycorrhiza microbial communities from riparian zone in the Pacific Northwest, United States - 14_EM | ecosystem: Host-associated > Plants > Roots > Unclassified | place...
AGGTGAGTTTTCATATGAGATCCCAGGTCGTTTGGAGTTCAACGACGTTCTATTGTCGGGAAAGCACTTCTCCAGGGGATGTGTTTAGGTCCCCCCGCTAAATCCTAGAAACGGGTTCCATCTCAGAGGTATCACGCATTGCGCCTCACCGAGACTCCGAGAGGTATTCAAGGGGTCTGTCCTTGCCTTATCGCACATTTCCGCGAGTGTGGTGAATTGACGCGTCCACCTATGACGAAGATTCAGGTTTGTAGATACACCAAGCAAGAGGCTGTCTCGTCGATACACGTCTCACTTGGCCACCGCCGGTCCGGTCCCATCGTCCTGGAAGTTGTCATTCCCGATGAGGCGAGTTTAGGGACCTCCCCGGTCTGGGAGAGCTCTAATTTGCAAGATGTTCTGACTGTGCTCAGGGGGACGGGGCAAGGTCTGCAATACTGCAAGTAGCAGGTAGATCAAGCGAGCTCCCGTGAGACGCGTGGGCCGCGGCGAGCACGTTAGAGAAAACGCATAGAAAACGAGCTCACAAACGAGGGTGTGGGATCATAGAATATCACACGGCCGTCTGGGGCATTTGGGATCTCAACAAAATTAAGCGACCTTTTCCGTAGTTATTGAGCAGAGGAGTAAGAAAAGAGCCGCAGCAACGGGATGCTGAGACTCCCTTCCTTCCTACATTATTGCCGAAGGACCCTTGCCATGCAGACTATAACCATCTGCCGCCTCTTTTGCGTGATCCTAACGCAACGGAGCTCCCCGGCATCCTCAGGCTTTTTTTTTTTAACCAAATCGCGGTCTGGTACAATCTCGGCCAATACCAACGCCTACGCAGCCAAGAAATGTTCAGAAGTCAATCAGAATGGAGGTAGCAGGTGGACAAATGTGGCTCGGGAAGCAGTGGGTGTCTGATTCGGTATAGGGACCGACATAAGGGTACTTTGCTCCCCAACGGTTGCGGATTAACTTCCTGACATGATACATATGTCTAATCTCACATACGTGATCACCGACTACATGAGCCAGACTCGGTTTGTGCAGATTAAGACATATATGTGCACATTCCCACCGAACGATCCTACCGTTACTCCAACTAGGCGCCGGCTATGGCGATTCCATGTTGACCCTGTGCTTGACTTCCTCCGTAGGCTACGTTAATCCCTCATCGTTTGGATTCCCTCCGGAAATTTTTGAAGAAAGACATCGAAAAGCTTCCTACCAGTCAGCTAATTTTAAGGCTGTCAAAATCTTTGGCCAAGAGGTGAGGACAGCGATGTTCCTTAGTACTTGGGGATTAATCCATGATATTCAGAGTATGATCAAATCCAGAGCTATCAAACAAGGGAACGGCACAGAGGGAAGGACTGAGAATACCAAAAGTACCCGCTTACCTGCCGGTAGGCATTATTACTGCGGCCACTTGGCTACCCATCGGCCAGAACGACGTCTGTGTTGGCAGGGTTCTTAACAGTACGGCTGGGCCAGTCCTGACCTCGGACCAGCTTGGCCTGTGAGAGGCAGTCCACACGAGTCGACGGCCCGCGGGAGAACGGGGTTTTTTGGAGCCCGGTTGGTTGTCTGGACTGGGTCGGCCGGCGGGCTGTGCAAACGATTGAGACCTCATGTCCCCGTAGCGTCCTAGCATATCTTAGGTGGTGAGTGGGTTTCTGGGTTTTGGAATAAAGCTAGGCCGCCGCCACAATAGGCAGAAAATCGTACACACATATACAACTACCGGAGAGAGTAAAGGAACAAGACCATCGAGATAAGATGGAGGAACTGTAAGCGAAATCGGGTCGTCATTTCTTGGTTTCCGGGTTTTGGGTAAGCGGAATCGGGTCCCGCATCGGGATCATAGCTGGGATTGCTGTCTGGCGTCGCCGGCACGTAGTTTGATTTCCATCGGGTTTATCCGGAGAGGGGGAAATTGGATAATTTGTTCCAAAAAAAAAGGCGGAAAAAGTGGAGAACACGATCAGAAACTTTTAGTACTACTTGTAGGATTAAAACAGAAAAGAAGGTTCCCATTTCCGTGTGGAAAGAAACCTTTTGATCAGATCAGACTTGGTCTTTTGATTCTGTGGCGGGCTGTGTGTGTCACTTAAACGGTTGCAACTTACAATTGCCTGGTCCCGCGGGACGGACATTCGGTACAGTCCGGGGGGTGGTGGACCGGGCCTCGCAGTGGCCTTTCCTTGCGGCCGGACGTCCCGTTGGCGTAGAAATTTGAGTTGCGTGAATTTTTTTTCTCCGGCGCCATTTGCAAGACCCCACTCACCAACAACTACTTAAGTATTCCCACCACCGTCTCCATCCGAGATGCCAAACATTCTCCCGGCCCCATCCAGCCCACCACTGAGAATACCTAACAGCGATCTTAGTACCGATTCCTTTGTCGAAGACAAAACACTCGAGTGAAAACTCCTTCTAGATCCCGAATTATCCTCCCCATCGATCGGCGGCAGCACATTGACAAATTTTACACCACATGTTTCGTGAAAACGGACGAGTTGGGTGTGCTCGCCTAAAATGGAGACGAGTACATGAACATGTAAGGTACCATCTTCTACAATTCGCTCGCCACTAACATTTGGTTAGGTCCCAGCGCATGTGCAGCACAGACGCACCTGGATGCTCCTCCCAAAAACGCAACCCTACACCTTCGGTTTGTTCACAAACTCTGCCCGGATGGAGATTTGCCACCGCTAACCGCCCGCCAGCAGAGCCTTCGGGAGGCATTCGGCAACACTACTCCGCGAGTTACAATCAATCCGGATGGGTTTAAGGCCATTGTTTTACGTTGGATGAGTATATGCAGTATTCCTTTCAACGCGGTGGAGAATTCCAGCTCGCACTTACGGGCTGGTTACGTGGCCCGATGCGTACGTTCCCGTTATTCTTTCCCACCTTATACGCAGCTAATATGTACATAGGTGCCAACTCCAAAGTCCCGACGGCCCGTTAGGCAACCCAGATATTCAAATTCCCTTCGCACGCCAGTCTCAGAAAGACCTCTCCGACAACCACAACTGACTTTCCACAGCGGCGACCCGGCACTCCCAGTCCAGCAGTTTTGGTAGCTCGTAGAATTTCATTTCTATTGTGGCTCTGTCGGCGATATCCAGATTTCTCAAACCACGAACTCAGTGTCGTGTGCCGAGCGTCCACCCATCGTCTGGAAACCCAGGGTTTCAACCTACATTTTTTGAGGTTGAAATTGTAGCTCACAACCGAACAGGACTTAATCTAGGTTCAGTGGTGATCTCGTCGTCAGCAATAGGTCCCAGGTGGGAACGACGGAAAGATGCTGGTTGCACTGCCAAAACAGGCCGCCGTCGAGGATGGAAGCTATGTCACTGCAAACTGGGCTTTAGGGATGCACACCCGATTTCGTGTACCCACAAACTTGAAACCCTCACAAGATTCAAGAAATGCCTACTGAATTTCGCTTTTAGTTCCAACATCTCTTCTCCGATCCACCGAGATAATCTTTTTCCCCTTTTCTTTCCGATGCTCTCCGGTGTGTGTACGCTTTTCTGTCTGTTGTTGTGGTGGAGGCCAACAGCTCCCACTAATCAGGGCTGTCTGTCAAGAATATAGATAGATGATTAGTTGCTCGATTGTTCGTACAAGACTATGGAACCTCTATCCAAACTGTAGGGAATCTGGGCTTTCACTCTCCGGACTCTCCGGACTAGTCCCATTAAAATCCCGTCCGGGACACGCCTGAACTGTAGGCCCCTGGTGGTTGAATTGGCGTTCGGCCGCACAGTCCAAAACCCTGGAACCCACTCACAACCCAAGATATGGGAGATCTCAGTCGTGCGCGTCCTTCGGTATGAACGATTAGTAGAGCTCAATAGGAAGTGCAAAGGAAGCGCAAACCTCGATCAACTTGACAATCTGAGTTTTGTCGAAGGCTGCACGTCACTCTTTTTTCTTTTTGAATTGGTCACACTGATGGAAGGAGCTGGGGGAAGGAAGGAAGGAAGGAGGAAATACAAATGTTTTTTGCGCTCTCCACCTGGGAAAAAATATCAAGGCCGTCCTTGCGCATGAGAGCAGCGAAATATTTACCACCGCCCTCGGGGACGAGAGTGGCCCGTGGGCTTTTTTTTTGTTTTATCATACTCGCATTTGGCCTATATAGACTATGGCGGCGTACATTTTGACCGTTTCCCTGCCGCTGTCCGCGCGCTGGCGGCTCGTTGCAAGCTTTCCTTTGCCCTCCGCCCCAGCCTGTCCCAAGAAGATAGCGAGCACATCGGAAGAAAAGTCAAAAGAAAGCGAAACACCCATCCTCTACTCCTGTTCTGCGGCCGCCATGAAGGCAGGCGTGGGGTGCACAGCAGTTCCTCAACCTCGGCGCCCAGCTCCTCCGCCGCCACTCTCCATTCCTCTTCCCTTTCTCCCCGCGCCCGGAGCTCCCAATCTGACGCCTCACTCTGCGCGTCCTCTTCAGCCGGAGGTGGGGCGAGTCTCCCTACATCCGTAGTGGCGAGGAAGTCTAGCACCGCCCTGCTACATCTCTCATTGGCCAATAGGTCTCGGACTTTCCACCGGCTTTTCCACCTCCCCGCTTCCTTTCTGACCTCTGCCCACAGGGTCTTCTGCTGGCCTCTCCACGGGGCGCATACCTTGAAGAGGTGGCCGCGCGTCTGTGTTCCTCACGGGCATCACCAGCACAGGGGCGGAGGGGTGGCTTTTCGTCCTGTTCAGGCATTGTCCGGTTTTTTTTTTGTTTATTCATTACTCACATGCGACCTATCTAGATCATGGCGAGATTATGTACAGTCCGTTTCCTGTCCGCTGTCCCCGCAGTGGCGGCTCGTTGCAAGCACCCCTTTTGCCTCCGCCCACAGGATCTTCTGCTGCGGCTTCCACTCGGGGCACTCCTTGAAGAGGTGGTCCCGGGTCTGCGTTCGGTACCGGCACCACCAGCACTGCGGGGTGAGTCGGTTGTTCGTCCAGTTAAGGTGGTGCCCGGTCAGGCAGTGCCCCGTCTTGAGCTGGTAGAACTGCGAGGCAAGTCTCTTGGTGCTGCCTGCTACCATACCGTCCGGCCTGTGGCTTTTCGGTAGCCGGTACTTTGCCTTGGAGGTCCGACCTCCTGCCCACTGGCGCGCTTCCGCCCACTATTTCTCGGAGATCTCCCGCTTGAGGTTTGCAAGCGATCGCGGGAGTGGCACGAGGTGTTCCACGCCGCGGGAGCCAGGCTTCTCTGCCCCGATCTTCGCCCACTTGTCGGCTTCCTCGTTGCCGGCTATGCCCTTGTGAGCCGGGCACCACCGGATCTCGATGGTGATGCCCGGCCTGGCCCTGCGCAGTGCGGTGATGTGCTCCCGCGCCCGGATGGCGTACTGCTGCCCTGGACCAGGTTCATCCGATGCCATCCGTCTGATGGCCGGTTGCGAATCCGTGAAGATTGTCACCCGTTCTGGGACATATCCTCTGGTGACCGATTCCAGTGCACGGGCAAGCGCAGCGCACTCCGCATCGTAGGCCTCCCGGTTGTAGCCCATGTGGGTCTTGGTGCCCTCCCAGGTCTGGCCGTTCTTCCACACCACCGCGTACCCGGTAGCCCTATCGTCCAGCCGCGACCCATCTGTGAACATGGTGAGCCCTGGGCGAGTCCTTTCCGCTTCGGCCTTGTCCTCGTCCTCCTCTTCCTGTAGGAGCTCCGCGTCAAAGGTTTCGGGCTCCTCTAGCAGGACTGTTTTCTCCGTGCTTCCGGCATAGGCGAGGGCGTTCGTGAGCCTTCGTCCGACTGCCGTTGGTGCGCCGACGATTCCTTGTGCTTGGTCTCCCTGTGGCAAGCTGAGTAGCCGCAGCCCGAAACGTCGTTGTCTGTTTTCGAGCTGTGCTGTCGCCGCTCGAAGCCCCGATTCCATCGAGAGGGCTCCCTGGTTGGTCGTCCGGAAGCAACCAGTTGTCGCACGTGCCTCATGGTTGACCAGCCTTTGCAGTTGCTCCCCTCGGCCGATGGTGCCCTGGACGTAGTCCCCTTTCCACCAGAGCTCTGATCCGAACATGGCGACCGACTGGACGCAGGCTGTCATAACCTTCCTGCAGTTAGCCGGTGACAGCCCCACTTGCCCGGTGAGCCGGCGGAGCCAGACCATCGCCCTCCTGCCCTCCTTTAGTCGGGTGGCATGGTGTCAGGCATTGTCCGGTGAGACAGTGACCTGTTTTCAGCTGATAGAACCTCGAGACGTGCCTCTTGGAGCTACCCGCAACCGTTCTGTCCGGCTTCTGTTTGGCAGGCATCTTGTACTCCGCCCTGGTTGTCCGGTTACCAGCCCACTGGCGTGCTTCCGCCCATTTCTTCTCCGAGATTTCGCGCTTCAGGTGTTCGAGAGATCTCGGGAGTTCTGCTCCTCGTGCGCCCGGTTCATCGGCTGCCAACTTAGCCCACTCGTCAGCTTTTTCATTGCCAGGGACCCCCTTGTGTGCCGGGCACCACCAGATCTCGATAGTGATGTCTGGCCTGGCCCTCCGCAACTCTGCAATGCTCCTCCGTGCCTAAATGGCGCAAAGCTGTCCTGGGCCAGGCTCCTCCGAGGCCATACGCCTGATGGCGGCCTGGGCATCGGTGAAGATGGTGACCCGCTCCGGAGTAGTCTCTCGTCTGGCGGCAATTCCCGGTGCAATGGCGAGGGCAGCACATTCTGCATCGTAGGCCTCCTGGTTGTAGCCCATGTGAGTTTTGACGCCCACCCATTGCTGACCGCTCTGCCAGGTGACTGCGTATCCGCTTGCTCCGCTGTCGAGCCGGGATCCGTCGGTGAACATGGTGAGTCCCGGTCTGGTACGCTCCGCCTCAGCTTTGGCAGACTTCTCGTCTTCCTGGATCATCTCGGCATCTAGTACCTCCGGTTCCTTAAGTAGGACTGTCGTCTCTGTCCTGCCTACGTGTGCCAGTGCGTTCTTCAGCATCTTCCCGATCCAGGGCGTTGCTCCCACCACCTCTTTGGGCTGATCGCCATGGGGTAGGCTGAGTAGCCGTAATCCGAACCGTCGTTGGCGATACTCCGACTGAGCTGTTGCTGGTCTGAGTCCTGACTCCATCGCCAGTGCCCCACGGTTGGTAGAATTAGATCCAAAACATCCTCTGACCGCCCGGGCTTGCTGATTGACTACTTTCTGCAGCTCCTTGAATCTTCCCATGGTACCTACCACTCTGTCGCCCTTCCACCGCAGTTCTGGCCCGAACATGGCGACTGATTGGATGCACGCTGTCATGACCTTTCGGCAGTTGGCTGGGGAGAGTCCCATTTGCCCGGCTAGTCGTGGGAGTCGTCCCATGGCTTTCTTTCCCGAGTGTCCCGAGGGCGGAAGCGAGCGACTTTTGTAGGTAGATTGGTTCATTTTACCGTGCCCACAAGCTGTCATCAGGTCGCGGCGGTTGTAGTTATCCGTGCAGTAACCGATGATCTTCGAACACGATGGTTGTCAGCAGGGAGCACCGCATGCTGAGAGAAGAGATCCCTACCAGTGGAGTTTCTCATTTTTTCTTTGATTTTCGTTTCTTTTTTCGGCTTTTTTCGTTGCTTCCGGTCTCTCCGCCTCAGGGCGCCACCGCACATGGCCCGCAGCCATCCGACCTTACCACCCCCACAAACCGCCCACCAGGCCAAGGCCAGTGGCCACCAGCGCCACGGCTGCCGCCCCAAACACCGCATCGTAGAGCGACTGGCGCTTCTCCTCCAGCTTCCTCCGCTCCTTCGCCAACCTCTTCCTCAATAACTCCGCCATGGCCTCAGGGCTAGGCTCCGGGTTACTTTCCGTAACCGGTGGCCTCATGACTGGTGCAGGAGCAGCAGCCTCCGGTGCACGCCTCCGCCGTACCCCACACACCACCCAGGCCTTTTCCTTCGGCATGAAAGCGTCAGGAGCCAGCGCACTATCGTCCTCGATCGGAGGCAGGGGCGTGTTTTGTATGTACTGAGGCGTCCACCAGTCAAAAAGCGGAGCCCGTGGTCGAGGAATTTTCCACCAGTCGACGATCGGACCCTGTGGTCCCTGGGGTCGGACCACTGGGGGGAAGAGGACAGCCTGTTGTTGCGGCAACAGCTGCTGAGGAGCCGGAGCTGACGCTGCCACAGCGGGGCCAGCGAACAGCGCAGATTGCTGCGCAGGAACATACTGAAGCGCTGCCATCGGGCCAGCGGAACCAGTAGGCTGCTCTGCGAGCAAGAGCTGCGTGGGAACCTGTTCAGTCGGTGCTGCCGCGGCGGGGCCAGCAACCGGAGCTGCCGCTTGAAGCGGCGTTGACGCGGGGCCAATAGGGCCAACTGCAGGACTTGGAAGAGATGGCTCCCACTCCATCTCATCCTCGTCGCAACTGCGCTCCACCTCAACGGCAGGCTGGGAAGTCTGCTGAGAAGATGAAGCCGGCACCCATCCGGAGGGACCGGCAACTCGGGGGGACACAGAATCTTCGAGTCCGGTCCGCCACCGAGATACCTGGTCGATACAGCTGTCAACCGCCTCAAATACCCAGAGGGGTAGTTCGGGAAGGGTTGGCCTCTGTACCTCCTTGATGTACATCAACTCCTGTAGGACACCATCGAGTCTTGCGAGCCCGTTTGGTGCGCCGCTACTCCCCGCCTTGCTGGCTTCACAGACCAAACCCTGTAGATATAGCATCTCTGCCGTACCAACTGGGTTCGCCTGGCGCCCGGCATGGATCGTAGCAGAGCAGGAGGACGTAGGATTGGAGGTCGCTGAAGGGGCAGCCGAGGCAGGGCGCGTCTGCGGGGCCGCTGTGACGCCCACCGCATCACCCGTCGCAAGAGCCACGCTCGGACCGCAAGCGACTGGCACTGTCTGGTCCATGTCGGGAGCAACCTTCGGCGGGCCTGCTTGCTGCGGTGCAGGGCTGACTTCGGGAGGCCCAGAAGCCGCAACTTCTCTCCGCCAGTCGCCCACCATCTTCAGGGCATCCTCCAATGCCTGGCGTAACCTGGGGCTTAGGTCAGGAAGGCGAGGCACCTCCACCTCCTTGATGCGCACCAGCGTCTGGAAGACACGATCGATCTCTGCGAGCTCGGTGTATCCTCCACTCCTCGCCATCCTGGCCTGAGCGACCAAATCCCTCAGACATTGCATTTCTGCCATGTCATCCAGTTTTGGCTGAGGAGCGACGCCGGCCACAAAAGGAGGGGCTGAGCTCCCCTGCTGACCCCCAGTGGGACCAGAAGCCGCGGCTTTGGTCCTCCACCTGGACACCAACGTAATAGCAGTATCAAGTCTCTGGAAAACCCTGAGAGGCAGGTCTGGACGGACGGGCACGTCCACCTTCTTGATGTGCCTCAACTCCTTGAGGATACGCTCGAGCTCCGCAAGCCCAGTGTATCCTGCGTCCTTGGCCAGACGCGCTTGCTCGACCAAGTCCTTCAGGCACTGCATCTCTGCCGTACCATCCGTTCTTGCTTGAGTAGCAGCGTCGGCCACCGCATCACCCGTCGCAAGAGCCACATCCGGACCGGAAGCGACTGGCACGGACTGAGCCGTGTCAGAAGCGACCGTCGAAGGGCCTGTTTGCTGAGGGGCTGAGCCGCCTTGCGGCGACCCAGAAGCGATGACGTCGGCCTTCCAAATAGATACCCGGTTCAGGGCAATATCCAATGCCCGGAGCACTCTGGGAGGAAGGTCAGGAAGTAGTGGCACCTGCTCATACTTGGTGTATGTCAACGCCTGAAGGACACGCTCAAGCTCTGGAAGCCCGGCGTGTCCTCGCTTCTTCGCCCGAAGGGCTTGAGCGACCAAACCCTTCAGAAGCTGCATTTCTGCCGATTCCTCCGGTTTTGCCTCAGACGCGACGTTGGCCACAGGAGAGGTGGCTTTCGCAACCGGAGTCGCAGGACCAGGTGAAGTCTGGGACTTCATACCTGCACCTTTGGTCTCGGGACCACTGGCAGGCACTGCCGAACCAGATGCTTCGCCGACAGCAGTACTCCCAGTGAGCAAGGTCAGGCCAGGAATCACTACGGCATTACCCGAAGCACCCATACCTCCTGTTTGCTCACTGGGCGCAGCTGCTGCTTCAGAAGCACCGGTAAGAGCAGCGGGTGGAGCCGGAGCCGAAGCTCCAGGCAACCCCGTAGCCGCTGTGGTCCTCACAGGATCCTAGATGAGCGTCAGAACACCCCGTCCACACCCGCAGCGTCACCCAGGTCAACTACCTTCCATACCTGGGAGCTGGGCGCTGAGATATCTCCAGTAGCACCGGTGCTTGCGTTGGCACCGTCGGCTGAAGTCTGCGAAATTTCAGTATACTCCTTCGGACAGTCATTCCACTTCTGGACCCGCTTGAAGGTCGCTAGGGCTATCATCGCAACCGCTGAGCCAAAACCGCCGGTACCAAAAATCGAGCTGATGTGGTACCAGACGATCTCAACCCCAGCGCAGACACGACCTACTTGGTCGGCGTCATACTCGTTCCATGCCCGCTGAGCACGCTCATCCAGTTTGTTAAAACCGTCGCGAGTCACATGGGCTGAGGGAAGGGTGGCGCCGGAAGTAGGAGGTTGTGAATGCGAGAGGGCTGCAGAGTCTCCAGCAGTGGGAGAGTGGGGTCGAAACGGAAGAGCGGGGGGGAAATTGGCAGTGCCACTCACCATCTCGATATCGCCGGGCTGATCGTTCGAAATCGTGAGCAGGTAGTAGGAAAGCTGTTGTTTAGAAATCGGAAAGAAATCGTAGTCAACAACTTTGATCGTAAACAAGAAGAAGAAAGGCAGTTGGTGGGATAAACGCCACCTTTTATACGAAATTTTCGAGGCTCTGCAGTGGCAAAAACTATAAGCTAGGGCTAAACCACGCCCCACCAAAAGGAGCCGTTAGCCAAAGGAGTGGCGGTGACCTCGCTGGGTAGTTGGGCAGTGTGCGAGACCACTAAAGCTGCTCTCACAACGAAGCCCTAACATCGGTAGGGTCGAAACCTTGCCGAGCAGCGAGATCACAGTATACAAGCCACATGCACAGTAGTAGCGTATGTTTCTTCCATCCGGAGTTACCCCTGCCGCCGGGAAAGACCCGAGACTCGCCGCACCTCTCGCCATTATGTTACATCACTCGACAGGTCGATCAGATCAGTTAATGTGATGTGTAGAAGAGATCGTTGTCTATTCTAGGACTGACACCACTGCTCCAGATGTACGTGAGGCACCTAGCATGCTCTGGCTAAGCAAAGACGACAACGGTCGCTGTTGTTTCAGATGAAAAGAAGCCTATGATGCTAAATGTTCAGCGAGATTGCTCGGGCTCTGGAAACGGCAGCGCGGTGGCTTTGTGCCTCCAAGCGGATGACAATTTACTACGATGTCCAGATAGCGATTTCGAGGGTGCCCTCAGATAAGCCGGTCCTTAGCAGGTATATACTCTCGAAGCCAGGAAGCATATCTCAGCACTTTAGCGGAGGGAGCCGTCGGCAGCAATCGAACTCTGGTGATGCCCTACGGGTGGCGGGCTGCGGGAATGGGGGAGGCGGGTGAGTGGGCGAAGCTGACTGTAGAAGAGCCAGGCCCAAGGTGTGGAACAGATTCGGCTCGGCCAGTGTAGTAACCGGCCTGGCATCCGACACTTGTCACCCCGGTCGCTCGTCCATCTGAAGCGGTCCAGCACCGAGGCCAAGTGGGCGAAAGATAAGGCCTGGGCGTTACTGGGAAAGAATACCGGTACAGCTGGCATTAGAAGCCATGACAGATGCCAGACTCTGCTCCAGCCACCGGCCAAGGTAGACAGAGGAACATCTCTTCGGGTGCTTCCCACACTGGAAACACCGGCCAGCGCTCGCCATGGTCCGTCCGGGTCCGTCATTTAGGAAGAACTGGAGTGAACCAAGGCTGTCGGTCCGGTCCTTACCTAGGACCGGACTGGCAGTCTTTTTACAGCAAAAGACCGGACGGACCACGGGCGACCACGGTCTTTGGAGGTCTTTCAATTGGAAGGACTGGACTGAGGCGGTCCCAGAACTCCGCAGTCCGGGCCGGACCATGGCGAGCGTTGACACCAGCAGGAAATCCTGCTGGCGGAGATGCGAAGAGTGACAGGGTGAGGTAAGCACCGGTTCAAGATCCGAAACCTCTTCTAATCAGCGATGCAGCCAGACAATCATAGACTTCTTCTCTACCATGGACGTGGGGAGGTTGGTGTTGGCGCATGGTGTTTGCGGAAGCTTGGTATGCCCACACAACCACGCGGTTGCGGCGCGTGTCTTCTTCTCTGTTTGTCAGATAGCTTGACACGCTTCTTCTTCTTCTTGTTCTGGTTGCAAGTTATCATCTGAATTGATCATAGTCGTCACTCTTTTCTCCCTTTAGTGCCGCTTCACCGCAACAGGTTATGAGCCTTAGGATGCACATCTGATTTCTCCGAACTAAGAAACAAATACTGCTCTAGTGTTCCTCGCCGTCCGGCCAAGACAGCCGTCCAGAGGAACCGACGGGGTTGGTCCAGGCCCGTTCACCCCAATTTGAGGATGGCCAAGAACTGTCCCGGCCCGACTTAGTAAGATGTAAGACGGGTTGGACGGCCGTTGACGGCAGTCAACGGGTACCTCTAAGCTAGGGGTTAAGGTTTTTTTTGTTTATTCATACTCGCGTGCGACCTATGTAGATCATGGCGGCGTACACTTTGCCCAGTTTTCCTGTCCGCGGTCCGCGCAGTGGCGGCACGTTGCAAGCTCCCCTTCGCCCTCCGCCCAGGCCTGTCCCAAGAAGATAGCGCCCCAAGGAAATCACGAAGGAAAATGACATAGGAAAAGCGGCCGTCCCCTACTCCTCGTCTGCCGATACCATGAAGGAGGGCGTGGGCAGAAACAGCGGCCGTTCCTCCCCAGCACCCGATCCTGCCGCAGCCCCCAGCTCCTCCGCCTCCACCTCCGCCTCCTGTTCCTCTTCCCGCTCCCGGCGCTCCCGGAGCTCCCACTCGGACGCCTCACTTCCGGCGTCGCCTTCCTCTCCCAGCGGCGGCACCAGCCTTCCCACGTCCGTAGAGGAGAGAAAGTCCAGCACTGCCCGCCCACATCTCCCATCGGCCAGCAGGTCCCGGACCGTCCACCTGCTCTTCCACCTCTTGGTCTCCTTCCGCACCTCCGCCCACAGAATCTTCTGCTGCATCTTCCATTCCGGACACACCTTGAAGAGGTGGTCTCTCGTTTGCAAGGGGCACTTGCACCACCAGCACTGGGCATTGGGGCGAACTTTAGCCCAGTGCAGGTACTGTCCAGTGCGGGCGTGTCTAGGGGTTAAGGTGGGATGAGGTAAGGCACCTACTCCGGATACCTTCAGAACGGAAGTGCAACGCCACTTAGTCCCAATCGATGGATCGACCCCGGGAAATTTACGACGTCAGTCGTCACGCCGAGGAGTGGGGTAGCGCCTCCTGGGGGTGAGTACTCGGTTCCAGGGCCTCGCCACTGGCTATTTCTCGAGGGATTATTCGCGAAAAAGCTAATGGCCCTTCTGTGGCCAATCATCAATGGTCTCGGATCCCGAAACTCCGCTGGGCAGGCCTCGCAATAGTCCGTCCTGCCCGGCCGGGCCCGGCGGTCTTTTAGGATGGTCCCGTCCTGGGCAAGGTCTCTATAGCCCTAGCCCGTCCTGGTATAGGATTTGACGTAATACCGAAGGCTTCCAGGCAACCCCACTAGTGTAAAAAAACTTTGGTTTAGGGTGAAACTCGGCGGGGTATGCAAGACCAACTCACCAACCACTATGTATTAGGGAGGTTCTGCAGTTTTTTTGAACTAACTATAAAACAGGTTTCCATGGTAACGGCAGGGGTCTGAGCGGACTAGGCCAAAAGTAAACGCCAAGAGCCACTAATTATCACTCAAGTTGTAGTTCAAGAGGAATTCTGTCCCAGTCTGCACTATAGTAGTACAGCGTTAGTGTGAACTACAACTGAACTACGAGGTTTGTTTACATGTAAACAAAGGCTCTGATTGGCTGAACACAGCATCAGCTGATGACCACGTGACTTAAATTGTCTCAAAAAAAAAACCATCGCGAGAACTTCTTCTATCTACTATCATCACAACCACCTTTCTGATCACCCTCAGTCAAGACTACTCTTGACTTCCTGGACAGCGCTGCATCTGACTCAGACAGCGGCACTGATAACTCTGGGTTTATCTCCACCCTTGCTGGTTCCAGTTCCGGAGTCGGGCTCCAAATTGGGCTATCCTCAAGGTCTTCCATGGTGTCGCAAACTCAGAGCTGGACTCGGGTAGGTGTTGGGCAGGTGGATTCGGGCAGATGGTGTTGCGAACTCTAGATCGGGGCAGGATTGGGGGTGGATGATTCTGGGATGGGGCGAACGAAAAAAATTTCTATAGTTCAGACAACCACAAAACCGCCAAACCTCCAAAACTACCACTGCCACTACATCTCACAACTTGAACTAGCCATTCCTAATTCATCACCCCTGCTAGTGCGCTCATAGTGCACACTACTTTTGCAGAACCTCCCTATTCCTACCGCCGTCTCGACCCAAGACGCCAGACATGAATCCCACCAGCAACACCCAGCCCACCATTCAGAACGCCTAACTGCTATCTCAGTACCGATGCCTATGCCGAAGACGCAGCACTCGATGATAGTTGTTCGCCCCGAGGATTCGGCTTCCCAGCGACAACTCCTTGTCGATCCCAAATTACTCTCCCCACCAATGGGCGACTGGGAGTCACGGACATACGAAGAGATGATACATACTAGTAGCTCTGAGGCTGCCGTGCTGAGCGAATTGACGAAGCATGTGAAGAAGACGGAGGCAGGTAGGGACAATGTGAGAGATATATAAAACCACAAAGATCGCAGAAAATGAGGGCACAATTTCTCCTTTATACCATCTCTTGTCCGATCACCGTGGCGGTTGCATCTTTTCCCACCCCCTTCGTCACTTCGTGCTCTTCGGTAGTCGATAGTGATAAAAATAGTAAATCGATTGATTAATACATACATGTCGGAATCAACAACTGTTGCTTTGCAGCACAATCGACGAGGTGGTGGGACCTAAAGCGCATGTGACGGTTGCAGGTCGAGAGATTGCTGGTGCTGAGGACCTTAACGGCACTTTTGTAGCCATTGCCAACGACATTATTGGCAGTCTCGCTCGACTGCTCTTGCAGTATTACGTCGATCAGTTTTACGTCGCTCATCTGGATTCTGCACCTCGTTCCATATCTTTTCGCTCAGGTCGACATCGATTGGGTCCGTTTTGTTGAGTGTTGATTTTTCTCCGGCACCATCGTTCGAGACTGGCTTCTGTTGAATCGTGTTGATGCTCACCATACATCTGTTCGCAGGCTTGCAGTTCTCTCTCTGCATCTTCGCTGGTGCGGCGCTTAGCAGCTTCACAGCCGTGGCGTTCTCTGGCTTCACACGGCTGCCCGATACCTTCCTTCTGCAGATAATGCTTTGCTGAATACTCCCACATGCCCACTGTTCTCAGATGTTCTCGCTCACAATGCCTTTCTCAGGTACGCCAGTTCTCCCTCATTCGCTGTCTTCTCGTCCATATATTTCTGGTAGTCGGCTTCAAGTACCGCTGTTCTTTCCAACGCTTCTCCCGATAGTTGTGTTTGATCTTGTGATTGCGGATAGGCGGAGTCTTCTGGTTTTGGCTTCTCTGCTGATGGCCGCTATCTTCCTCGGCTACAATATCTTGTGGTTGTTCTGTCCCAGGACGGCACAGAAGATTGAGCGCACAATGCAGTGTTTCTTCCTGCTGACTCCTCTGACAAGCAGATCTGGTGGTACCCTCTGCCCTGGCCGGTTGCCAGTTCATATCAATAGATAGATCGTCACCTCTCCCGCGTCTAGCAACCCTCTCGACAGCCTCTGGTGGCGCAGCCGGCGCTGTCTCTCTTCCATCAAGTCTGATTCGGGAAATTCTCAAGGTGGGAAGAGTTGGACTTGAACGTCAACAGATTCTGGTTGGATATCTTTATAGAAGGTGGCTTCATTGAATTTGATGTCATGGCCCGTATACACCTTGACTTGATCTACCTCACTGGGTTCAGTTACCGTCAATGCCAAGTCCTCTGTCACAGACTCTTCGGATGGTACCACTGGCTTTCTCTAGCGTAATCTCGTATTGCTGAAGTTCACGATAGTACCGGCGGAAGTTGGAACAAGTGTCAAGTCCAAGTAGGCAGAATCTCTCGACTCCGGCTCCTACGGGTCCATCTCTTTCTC
>Ga0307512_10004099_pt1 | contig 16198 bp, 17 predicted proteins | sample 14_EM_MG_FD_200267 | JGI IMG/M metagenome (GOLD analysis project Ga0307512, IMG submission 200267) | Populus trichocarpa ectomycorrhiza microbial communities from riparian zone in the Pacific Northwest, United States - 14_EM | ecosystem: Host-associated > Plants > Roots > Unclassified | place...
GCTTCTGGAAGTCCGCGAAATTCTCGGACTGGTCATGAGTACTTGAGTGTTTGAAGCAAGGAGGGTGTGATGGAGTGGTGGGCCACGTATGCTCTCTATCATGTGAAGATGTGTCCTGATCGAGAGGATCGTTTCAGTTTTTGTCCCTGAAGGATCTTCTGCTCAGATTCTGCGTCCAGGCAAACAATGATTACATAATGTGCAACACGATAACCTTTCGGAAAGATATTTCCGATTTTCCGGCTACTAATCCCACACTGTCGTGGGCATCGTTGCGTGGCACTGGCACTACAGCAGCTGTTGCAGTGCCACTGGCGCTCCACATGTACCCGGGTCAGTATGCCCAAAGGCGAATATATCTTCCTCGGCGATCAAAAAGAAACAATCTCCACACCCGCCGTAGTAGGCATATAATGAGAATCTGGCCACGCTACTGTCCAAGGGGGCCCGGGACGAAACGTACAGTATGGTTCCGTCTCCGCCTTGGCAGATGCAACATCGTCGACGTGACGCACAAAGAGCGACTGGCAAAATATTGTTTTCCTTATTCTGCGAGTCCTCTTGAATCACTCTCACATCCCATGCCTGAACCTACACTGGCACCTTGACTTCTGGTTCTTTCGCTCACCTCTGATAGTTGATGACGGAAAGAATGAGTCGGACTGAACAGCGGCTAATCACACAATGGGTCCCAAATTCTTCCGGTAAACAGGAAGTACATCGAACCTGGACTGTGGTTCTCCTTTACCTGACTCGTGAGTCTAGCTCGATACGGTCAACATACTACAGCACCGCTGAGTACATCTGAGATCCGTTATTTTATGTCTTGGCCTTACTATAGCGTTTCTTCCTGCCATCGTTTCCCCAGCTGCTCAACCGGGACTGACTTTTGTCGCACGCCGGAAGCAGCACCCTGCAGACAGCTCGGATGGCATCAAGTCTATGATCCAACTCTATCGACGCTGAACTACGTATCCTTTTTCACGTGATCAGGCGGTACATAGACAGCACTTATACAGCCACAATCCATCTCCTGCAATTTGAGACTGTTGTCTGGGCAATTGTCGCACATAACCACGCTTATATCGGCTGCTGGAGTAAAGACATGCTAGATGTGGGCCTATCTATCTATTTTTATTTTTATTTTATTTTTAGAATTAGGAGTTTATTCACCACTGCGTGAGCAACAAGTGACGTAGATACATAGTAACTACTGATCAAATACAGGGCTTCGAAAATGTATGGATGGGTACATAGGGGGTGCTAATATGGGGGTATGGGAAGTCCGTCAGCATCTGGCGCTGGACCTGAAGGCGTTCAGGGGGGGTCCGGTTGAGGCAGGAGGGGGCGGAGAAGGGAGTTCAAACGGAGAAGGAAGGTCGCAAGAGATTCTGCACCTTTGATAGTGTAAAATAGATTACATACGTTTACCTGACTGAGAATGGAGTCATGAATAATATATCTAAAGGGGGCGGTTAGCGGGCATTCCAGGAGGATGTGCTCCGGAGAATGGATTTTCCTCAACAGGTCAGGGCACACACTTGCTTCCCTTCCCATGTGCTGGGGTCTGGCAGACCGCATATTTGCACAGACATTACCAGCTGGGCTGGCGGACCACATATTTGCACAGACACTACCAGTGCTTGGGGTTTCTGGGCAGAGGAACTCCTCCATCAGGCGTGTGAAGCCCGGGGAGGGGTCGCCTATCTATCTATTGTAAAGTATGATTAAAACTAAAAATAGCCAAGAAGAGACATGGCGAGACCATCGACCCAGGGACTCGACGTACAGTATTCCAAGTGCTGCAAAGTGGACTCACTTGGCACCGTATTCTGACAACAATTTTGTCACATCACTGTGCTGTCGTTCTTTGGCATAATGTAGCGGTGTCCTGTCATCGTCATCCTTCGCCTCGAAGTTAGCGCCATGCTCAAGCAGCATGCGTGCGACCTTTATAGCGCCCCATACCGCTGCCCTGTGTAACGCTGTTGAGCCATCGTTTGCCCGAGCGTTCACATCTACACCACGATCAAGTAATAAGCGAACAACAGTGGGATCTTTGAGGTGAACGCCTTCCGATAACTGGTATAACGGAGTCCGTCCATCCTCGTCCTCGGAATCGATGTCGGCACCGAACTCGATCAATTTCTGGACCACTTCGAGATCTCCATAATAAGCTGCCGAATGCAGCGGAAACCTCATGCATTGTCCCTGCACATCCAAGTTTGCACCGTTGTAGTGGAGTAATTCTGCTGTCCGGAAATGCCGCCCAGCCAATGCTGCCACTAACGGTCGCAAATAGTAGCCACCTTCCGCGTTCACATCCTGCAGGTTCTTGACAATGAGGTGCTGTGCGAGATCGTGGAATCCACAAAGTGCCGCGTAATACAAAGGGGCTGCGCCAGATTTCTTAAGGGCATGGAAGATGTAAAACGTTGATCCGGTTTGAGGACGGGTGTCAATGTCGTACAGCTCGACCCATGCAACGAAGTGTGGTTGGTCGGGGTCGAACAGACATTCCATGGCCTTTTGTACTTGCGTTGATACATTCTCGAACTGTGCGTGAGTGACCCAGTGTTGTGCAGCATATTCAGCCAGGGGAGAGCCGACAACAGGATCGTCCGGCCACAGCAAAACACCCAAGCATGCTTGCGCAAGGATCACGTGTGCAGCTTCGAGACCGACATGGTACCACGAGACCTCTCGGCTTGAAGTAGCAAGACGAGGCGATGTCAGGAATTCTTTCACCGAGAAGTGAGAGAATTGCACAAAACGGGAATTCTTGATGTCGACAATCGAGATTAAACTCGAGCATGACGAAAGAAGTGCTTGTTCCCGGTCTTCCCAACGCCAATCCGGGTTCAATCTCGAAACTCCCTCTTCATCATCGAAGTCGACTGCGAGGACTTCCGCAAGCTCGTCAATACGAAGTGGCCGGACAGCCACAACGAGGCATCGCAAAAGACGCCGAGCATGATCTCTGTTCGGTTTTTTGATCTCCTTGAGCATACGCTCGTACGTCTCGTCCAATGATTCTGGTAATTCATCAAGAGTACGCCGGACACTCGATGGAAGACAGTGTCGAAGGGTTTCCAACTGGCAGAATATCCAACGAAACCTATTTGACAATCTCAACAAGTGGGGCGACCATGAACAGAATCGCTCACATTCCATCAGCCCTTTCGGATAGTATCTCGATCACATGGTCCTTATCCTCTGTCCGCCATCTCCTCATGATCGGTTCTGAGTCCGAGTAGACAATGGATCGAACATAGGCTTCGATGTCCTTCTTTTGTCCGCTTTGGTCATGGAGGGATACACGGAGAGAGGTCAGAGGCTCGATCACATGTTTTATGTCGATCTCGGGTCGGCTGGTGACGCATATGTGGAGATTCGAAAGTCGAAGTTTGACGAGCTCATTCAGAACCTGAAGTATGCGCTCGCGAGGTGACGGAATGCCAGAAGTGTCAGGAGACTCATCGAGAGCGTCGATTATAAGATAGATCGGAGGTCGATCTTGTAACAAAAGCATTTCTTTCAGGCATTTTTCCAAAACAACATCGCTGGGCTGCTTCCTGCCGTCGTCATGGGTCACATAGAGTCGCAATAGGACGTCGAAAAGAGGTTCCGAGTGAGTAGAAAGTTGGGTGATAAGAGAAGGGATCAGGTCATTCAGATGTTGCTTGTTGATGCTCCTGAAATCAAGATAAAAGTAGCACATCGACGCTTGTCCGGCCTCGCACATGGCTTCAATATCTTGTATGATCGTGGAACTGACGGACTGGATCAGTACTACTAACATTTGGCAGAAGTATTTCAAACCCCACGAACCAGAGTATGCTCTTTCCCGAGCCAGCTACGAATGCAACGTCAACAGAGAGCATTGGGTGGGAATCGGGAATGGCGTACGTTTACCATAAATCCAAAGGAGCGAACCTGTGGACACCCATTCCTTGAAGATGCTCCCTTCGAAGAACCAGGTCGCTGTTCTTTTGTGATGAGTACCACATGCGATGTTATGATTGGTAGATGGATCCGGTGGGGATAGCCATTTGTGAATGTTTTCCCGCAATTGATTCGCTGCAATGATGGTAAGGCTACCAGATAGCGTTGATGATGTGAGGAGACGACGAACTCTTGACATGTTCTACCTTGTTGTCGACACCAGCCACTCGATCGTCAACACTGGTTACACCACCTTCGACCCTGGCCACCCGGTTATCCACCCCAATTAGCGTATCTGCGACCCCCCTCACTCTTTCTTCGACAGTATGCGTAACCTTCAGAACTTGTGCGGTGGCCATCCGAGCCTCCTCATGTGTCAACTTGTCCAGCCTTTTCAGCCCATCTTCCAGATCTGTTCTTCCAACAAGCTTCTTCACATACTTTTCTGATCGTCATTCAGCCGATGACGATATATGGTCATAAGAATGACTCACTTGTTTTGCCTTGCTTGATTTCCTTTGTCGCAATCCCGAGTATACACAAGACCTCGACCATGATCTTGACAGTGATATCCATCATGTCTGCCGTCAGTGGCACCTCGGTGTACGTTTCGAGACGTCGGAAGAAGTTCTCAATGCGCTCGAAGATATCTACAAGAGTGTCTTGGCCTTCTCGAACATCCTTGGCAGTCTGATATTTGTTACCGTTACAATGGCGTACATAAATCTATGATGATGTCTACATACTAAAAGGAGGACGCCAATTCCGGCAAAGATCACCTTGGCTGGCGAGAATATCTATCAAATGATCATGAGAGTGCAGATCTCCTACGGGTTCATGAGCCGAGACATACCAGGCTGACGCCCTCACCAAGTGTCTCAGAGAGGGTATACAAGACATTCACGGTTGGGTCGAGCCACTTTGTCCACCTCTCATCGGCAGTTCTTGACTGATCGAGATGTTGGACTTGCTGGTGGAGCACGGCAAAAATAGCGGCGGGAGAGTTGCATGTTTGAAGCTGGGCGGCGAGTGGGTGTGCAAGGAGATCACTTTTGGTGCGCTTTTCGTAAGCTTTGAGGGCATTGTTGAATATCAGTTGAAAGTTGTGGGACGGAACGGCAGTATGGGATGGGTGGGACATGACCTGGTTGCGGTGATGGCCGCACAGTGTGTGTTGATAAGCGACAAGAATTCACACGGTGGAAGCTGGATTTATGGCCAATAAGCGCGCAAGGCACACGATTACAGGACTTGAAAGCAAGGAAGAGAAAAGTATAGTATCCAATAGTGCTACAGCGAATGTAGTATTATTGTGATACCAAGTATATAATAGCGTTATGTAAATTGAGACCAAAAGTATCGGGAAACTCATCGAGAGCATCGATTACCAGGTACATCAGAGGTTAGTTTGGGAGTGGAACCATCTGTTCCAGGCATTCCGCCAATACGACATCATTAGGTTGTATCTGTGGAGCACGGCGCGGAATCGAGGACGGGGAGGGGAGATAGAATGGAAGGTCGAGTTGGGTGGTGTCGCGTGCGAGGGTCGTGGGTTGCATACAGCACACACATACACATATTCCACATATGTTCCGTCGATGGACCTACCGGGAGACTGGAAACAGATACCGGGCCTCTCTCTCGGGACTCGGAGAAGAGATATTGGGCAGTTGATATATGCGTACAGTATTGTTCGATCGGCATGGGGTGGATGGTTGACGTAGGCGCCCAAAGAAGGTGTCAATCCATAGCCATGTGTTGGGGATATCAATGGTTAAGTGTCGATCACAACGCGTGTTAAATGAGTTGAGGGGAATTGCGAACGAGTCTTTACAGAGGTGAATCCCACCATCCGATATAAGGACTGTCTGGCGTACCTGAGGGAGTTTGAACAGGCGAACCCCGGGTGGGCAAGTTTGGCAAGGGTCTAGCGCATCAGCAGGTGAGATAAACGTGTATTGGGCGTCTGAAGAGCCATGGTGTCGTCGCGCCCAGCGATAGTGGCGCATTTGCCGAAGGTTTCACCCTTGACACAGAACATAGTCATGGGGCAGCGAAGCAGAGGGTCGCCAGGAAGGGGTGAGGGGTTACGATATGTGCTGTAATGTGAACGGTGCGTTGTATGTCCCCAAGTATCTGAATTTTCGCGTTTTTGACTTTTCACGTTGCCGTTGCCCCAGCGACAAGCAGCTCCGGTCTTAGATCGCCAAGGTGAGTAGATGGCCAGCGGTGTAGCTGGCGCGCCGAGGAGATGGAGATAAGAAAATAGAACGAACGGAGAGGTGTCGAGACGCTTTCTCCTCGCTCCAGTCTCGCAATGGTCCCGAGGAAGACGGAGGGACGGTCAAGGATGCGGTGATTACGCCTCTGGAAGTCCGCATTATTCTGGGCCTGGTCATGGGTGTTTGAAGCAAGGAGGGTGTGATGGAGTGGTGGGCCACGTATACTCTCCATGTGAAGATGTGTCCCGATCGAGAGGATCGTTTCAGTTTGTCCCTGAACGATGTTCTGCTCAGATTCTGCGTCCAGGTGAGCGAAACAATGATTACATAATGTGCAACCGATAACTTTTCGGAAAATATTTCCGATTTCCACACTTTGGTGGGCATCGTTGCGTGGCACTGGCACTAGGGCAGCTGTTGCAGCGCCACTGGCACTCCCCATGTAGGGTCAGCATGCCCAAGGGCGAATATATCTTCGACGATCAAAAAGAAATGCGTCAGGATTATCACAACCTCCACATCCGCCGTAGCACGCATTGGAATCAGTATAGTAAGTTAGAAGAGACGGAGCTGAAGGGTTCGTGCGAGACAACACGTGATCTACTAAATTGCCGTCGCGATGGCCTCTGCCTCTGCCTCACACTCGCAAGTCGCAACGTCCCTACGAATACCTCGACGCCCATCTTGCAACTATCCCATATGAATCCATTCCTCGAGATATAGCGAGCACATCTCGGGGCGCGGGCCACAGTTCTAGCCCGTATACAGAATTCATTGACACCGTGTTGCCCCTTGTTCTCTGGTGGTTCCCCGCGCGCCGGCGAATTGCCACACCGCCGCGACGCCTGGCCAGACATCCAAGCGTCCGTCCACCGTGCTCTGAACGCTCCCCACCGACCGAGCTCCCCCCAACCACCCGTAAAACGCAAATGTCTTCCCTCGTCCCCAGTCGCGAACTCAAAGAAGCCCAAATATGAACGAAGGGAGGAAAACGGACAAGCGGGAGATGCTGCCGATGAAGACGACACCGATGACCCACTGCACCTGACTCTCCATTCGCCCTCCGCGACTGCACCAGTGCGACACAAAGTCGACATCACGCTGCGACTCGTACACAGCACCACAGCCGCCCCAACTGCGCGCTACGAACGCGATGTGCTCACGCGGGCGATTCTTCTCTTCACGCGAGCGCGCTTGAGCGGAGCGCTGCAATGGACCGCGCTGCTCCTCGCGGGCGACAAACCGTGGCACCACAGCAACTGTTGTATGTCCGCTGGCGCCGCCAACGCTCCCCATGTGCCCAGGTCAGCACGACCAAAGGCGAATATATCCTCTTTAACGATCAAAAAGAATTCTGGCGAGATTATCACAATCTCTACGCCGGCTGTAGTACGCATTGAATGAGGATCTAGTCACGCCACTGTCCGCAACGGACGAAACATATGGTTCTGTCAACGCCCCGGCAGATTGTAACTTCGTCGACGTGTCGAACAAAACCCTGCTGGCACGAATCACATGCGTGAAGGCGTAATATTGTCTTCCTTATTCTCGGAGTCCTTTTGAATCTCTCTCACATCCCATGCCTTCCGTGTCCTTATGGAGTTTTGCAACCCGAACAAATCGCAAGCAGGGTCCGTACGTATCCCAGACGGCGTGATCAGACGTGCTGGGCTCCTCTGCGTGTGCGAAGAGTACGCCGTCTCCATGTCGAGTAGAGATTCTAACTCAGCATACTCCGTTGCGGATCGCTTGATTGTTAGCAGAAGAAGTGCTCATGCCAAGAAGCATGTTTTTTTCCCCACCGAGCTGGTTCTCTCTCTTTCGTCAGGTCGCCCGGCACCATACTCGTCTTTGTATTGGGGTACTATTTATGTCATTGTATCAGGTATATATCTGAGAAGGAGAAATGCTCACCGCGCAACGATCACGTTTTCCACAAGCGTGGCCTGACAGGTCTCCCACCTAGTTTCTTCGGTTGTTGGCTGGTGCAAGGCAACGACCATAGTAAGCATGAGCTACGTCCGCGTCGACTTCATAAGCTGGAGCTTTCCGCACTCGTGACGCTTTGAGTCGGATTTCAACTATGACAGAGCGGAATGAAATACACTCTGTGACTGACATAGAATATTTCGGTCTCATCCCTGCACACTACAAAGCTAGGCATCCAAAGTTTGCGACTAGCCTGGTATGGCGTAATATTTCAAGTGCATCCATGGGTCCCTATGATGGGTCCAAAATTCCTCCGCTAACCCGGCACTAGTAAATCGAACCTGGGCTGTAGTTCTCTTTTACCCGACTCGAGCAAGTCATGTCTAGTAGCCCTTTACCGTTAACATACTACAGCACTGCTGAGGTACAGCCAAGATCCGTTTTTCTGTTGTATGTCCTGGCCTTACTATAGAGTTGCTTCCTGCCGCCGTTTCCACGGCCGCTCAACTGGGCCTGTCTTTCAGTTGCGTGCCGGAAGCAGAACCCTGTAGACAGCTCGGCTGACATCAGGTCTATTTAGCTCTATCGACAATAAACACCGTAGGCATTTTCAGGTGTCTAGCGGTACGCATACAGCACTTATACAGCCCTAACACATCTCCCGCAACTTGAGACTGTTGTCTGGGCAACTGTCGCACAGAATCACGCTTATTTCGGCTGCTAGAGTAAAGGCACGCTAAACGTGGGCCTATCCATTATAACGTATTACTAAGATTGGTCGAGAGGACATATGACGAAACCATCGATCCAGGAAGATGACATATTCCAGTTGTTGGAAAGTGGACTCACTTTGCACCATATTCCGACAGCAATTTCCTCATATCGTTACGCTGTCGTACCCTTACACAGCGTAGCGGCGTTCTGTCGAGGTCATCCTTGGCCTCTACGTCAGCGCCATGCTCAAGTAGCATGCGTGCGACCTTCATAGCTCCCCAGCTCGTTGCCCTGTGTAACGGTGTTGAGCCATCCTTTGCCCGAGAGTTCACGTGTGCGCCATGACCAAGTAATAAGTGAATAACACTGGGATCTTTGAGATTAATGCCTTCCGATAGCTGGTATAACGGAGTCCGTCCTCCCACGTCCTGGGCATCGATGTCGGCACCGTACTCGATCAATTTCTGGACCACCTGGAGATCTCCATAATAAGCTGCCGAATGCAGTGGAGTCATCATTGCTTCTCCCTGCACATTCGGGTCTGCACCGTTGCGGCGGAGTAATTCTGCTGTCCGGAAATGCCGCCCAGCCAATGCTGCCACTAACGGTCGCAAATAGTAGCCACCTTCCGCGTTCACATCCTGCATTTTCTTGACAATGAGGTGCTCTGCGAGATCGTGGAATCCACAAAGTGCCGCGTAATACAGTGGGGTTGCACCAGATTTCTCAAAGGGTGCGAACATGTAAAATGTCGATCTGCGTAGAGGGTAGGTGTCAATGTCGTACAGCTCAACCCACACAGCGAAGTGTGGTTGGTCGGGGTCGAACAGACATTCCATCGCCCTTTGTACCTGCGTTGACACATTCTTGAACTGTGTGTGAGTGACCCAGTGTTGTGCAGCAAATTCGGCAAGGGGAGAGCCACCAACACGATCGCCCAACCACAGCAAAACACCCAAGCATGCTTGAGCAAGGACCATGTGCGCAGCTTCGAGACTGACATGGTACCACGAGACATCTCGGCTTGAAGTGGCAAGACGAGGCAACGTCAGGAATTCTTTCACCGAGAAGTGAGAGAATTGCACAAAACGTAACTCCTCGATATTCACAATCGAGATCAAACTGGAACATAATGAAAGAACTGCTTGTTCTTCGTCTTTCCAACGCCAATCCGGGTTCAATTTCGGAACTCCGTCTTCATCATCGAAGTCGACTGCGAGAACTTCCGCAAGCTCGTCAATACGAAGTGGCCGGACAGCCACAACGAGGCATCGCAAAAGACGCCGAGCGTGATCCCTGTTTGGTCTCTTGATCTCCTTCAGCATCCGCTCGTACGTCTCGTCCAATGATTCTGGTAATTCATCAAGCGTACGCTGGACACTTGGTGGAAGACAGTGTCGAAGGGTTTCCAACTGGCAAAATACCCAACGAAACCTATTTGACAACTTCAACAAGTGGGGCGAGAATGAACAGAATCGCTCACATCCCATCGGCCCGTTCGGATAGCGTTTCAATCACATGTTCCTTATCCTCTGTCCGCCATCTCCTCATGAACGTTTCTGAGTCCGAGTAGACAATGGATCTGACATAGGCTTCGATGTCCTCCTTTTGTCCGCTTTGGTCATGGAGGGATACTCCGAGAGAGGTCAGAGGCTCGATCACATGCTTTATGTCGATCTCGGGTCGGCTGGTGACGCATATATGGAGGTTCGAGAGTTGAAGTTCGACGAGCTCCTTCAGAAGCTGAAGTATGCGCTCGCGAGGTGACGGAATACCAGAAGCGTTGGGAGACTCGTCGAGAGCGTCGATTATAAGATAGATTGGGGGTTGATCTTGGAGCATAAGCATTTCCTTCAGGCATTCCGCCAAAACAACATCGCTGGGCTGCTTCCTGCCGCGATCATGGGCCATGTAGAGTCGCAATAGGACATCACAAAGAGGTCCCGAGTGAGTAGAAAGTTGGGTGATAAGAGAAGAGATCAGGTCGTTCAAATGTTGCTTGTTGATGTTCCGGAAGTCAAGATAAAAGTAGCATATCGATGCTCGTCCCGGCTCGCACATGGCTTCAATATCTTGTATGATCGTGGAACTGAAGGACAACATCAGTAACAGTTGGCAGAAGTATTTCAGAACCCACGAACCAGAGTATGCTCTTTCCCGAGCCAGCTACGAATACAAACGTCATCGGAGACCATTCGGTCGGAAGCGGGGAGGGCGTACGTTTACCATAAATCCAAAGAAGTGAACCCGTGAATACCCATTCCTTGAATATGCTTCCTCCGAAGAACCAGGCCGCTGTTCTTTTGTGATGAGTACCACATGCGACGTTATGATTCGTAGACGGATCCGGTGAGGATAGCCATTTGTGAATGTTCTCGCGCAATTGATTCCCTGCAAGGATGTAAGGTCGCACAGATAGCGCTGATGATGCTAGAAGACGACGGACTCTTAACTTGGTCTACGTTGCCAGCTGTTTGTTGTGTAACTGCCCTTCCTCCCTTTGCGTCTAGGTGGATGAGTGCTAAATATACCCTCAGTGACTAGCTGAAAATAGGTTGCGTACCTTCAACGACCTCGTCGACCTTGTTGTCGATGGCCTTCACTCTTTGATCGATACTGTCCACCTTGTTGTCGACGCCAGCCAACCTGTCGTCAACGTCGTTCACCCTTTCGTTGACACCAGCCAACCTGATATCAACACCAACTACGCTCTCGTCGACACCAGCCACTCGATCGTGGACACTGGTCACACCATCTTCAACACTAGCCACCCGATCACCGACCCCAAGCAGCGCATCTGCGACAACCCTCACTCTTTTTTCAATAGTATGCGTAGCCTTCAGAGCTTGCGCGGTGGCCATCCGAGCCTCCTCATGTGTCAACTTGTCCAGCTTTCTCAGCGCATCTTCCAGATCTATTTTTCCCACAAGCGCCTTCACATACTTTTCTGATCATCATTCAGGCCATGACGATATATGGTCATAAATATTACTTACTCGTTTTTCCTTGGTTGATCTCCGTTGTCGCAATCCCAAGTATACACAGGATCTCAACCATGATCTTGATGGTGATATCCATCATGTTTACCGTCAGTGGTACCCTGGTGTACATTTCGAGACGTCGGAAGAAATTCTCGACGCGCTCAAAGATCTCCACGAGAGTGTTTCGGCCTTCTGGAACTTTTTTTGCAGTCTGATATTTGTAGCCGTTACAATGGCTCGGATGAATCTATGATGCCTACATACTAAAAGGAGGACGCCGATTCCAGCAAAGATCACCTTGGCTGGTGAGACTATCTATCAAATGACCATGAGAGAGCAGATCCCCGACAGGTTCATCAGCTGAGACATACCAGGCCGACGCCCTCTCCAAGTGTCCCAGAGAAGGCATACAAGACATTCACGGTTGGATTGAGCCACCTTGTCCATTTGTCATCGGCGATTCTTGACTGATCGAGATGTTGGACTTGCTGGTGGAGTACGGCGAGAATGGCGCCGGGAGAGTCGCATGTTTGAAGCTGGGTGGCGAGTGGGTGTGCTAGGAGATCGTTCTCGGTGCGCTTCTCGTAGGCTTTGAGGGCATTGTTGAATATCTGTTGAAAGTTGTGGGATGGAGCAGTAGCAGGGGGTTGGTGGGACATGACCTAGTTGGGGGGGGGGGGGTTATCAGTGTTGAAAGGTGGATAGTAGGTTTTGTTGCAAGACAGCTGAGTTGTTATCCGCGTGGGTGAAAGAGCACCGCCACGGTGACGGCAAGAATTCACACGATGGACGTTGGATATGGCCGATAAGCGCACAGAGCACATGATTACAGTGCTCTTGAAAGCAAGAAAGAAAAAAGTATAGTATCCAAAGGAGTCACGGTCGACTTGCAGCGAACGTAGTGTTATTACGATGCCAAGCATATACAATGGTTCTATATGGCCTAGATAATGTGACCAGCGCTCAAAAATGTCGCTGAGTGTCATGACTCGCGCGAACATCCTTGACAACCAGAGATATGTAGTCATTATAATGATCGGGATGAAGGTATTAGAACGGATACGCATTAAAAGGAGCGCCCCAACGCCAGCAAAGATTACTTTCGTCACTGAGAATACCTGTCAAATAACTATGAGAAAGTGAATTTCAAGCGAGTTCATGAGCCGAGACATACCAGACCAACGCCCTCTACAAGAGCCATGGAGATGGCAAACAGGACAGTCACGGTTGGATCGAGCCACCTTGTCCACGTCTTATCTGTGGTTGTAGACTGATTGAGATCTTGGACTTCCTGTTGGAGCACAGAACAACAATGCTAGGAGAGTTGGATGCCTGAAGTCATGCGGCAAGGGAATGAGCAACGAGATAATGCTTAGTTCGTTTCCCGTATACTTTGAGGGCGTCATTGTAAATGAGTTGGAAATTTGGGGACGAGACGACGGTTCAGCGTGTGTGGGACATAAGTTATGCGGGAGAGGGGAATATTAGTGTCGAAAGGACGATAGTACGATTGTAGGTGCCAGGTCTGAGGGGGGTAAGTAGCTCTATAAACACAAGGGCTTTGCCTCGTACTGGCTTTCACACGATGACCGTAACGAGTGATGTTGTCGGGCGGACCGGACGATGGAAAACCGCGAAGGAAACGAGAATAGAGAGAGAGAAGAAAACACAGGTGTACCCGGCCGGATCAGAAGAGACGAACGACGGTGTCGCAGCTCGGTTTGTCGTCTGCCTTCGTGAAAGCGAGTGGAACACAACACAACACCAACACACAAACAAACGTGACCGTTGAGGACACGTGATCTAACCATGGACAAGCGCACATGCAGTACGACACCCTTCTTGCACTCTCCCACATGATTCTATACCTCCAGACATAGCGAGCATGTCTCGGGCACGGACATCAGTTCTGGCCCATATCTAAATTCCCTCGACACCGTGTTGCGCCTTGTATCTGGTGGTTCTACGCGCGCCAACGAACCGCCACACCTCCGCGACGCCTGGCCAGACATCCACGCGTCCTTCCAGCACGCTCTGAATGCTCTCCGCCGACCGGCCTCCCCCCAACCACCCACAAAACGCGAATACTCTCCCCGTTCCTCAGCCGCGAACTAAAAGTAGCCCAAATATGAACTGAGGAAAGAAAACGGATAAGCGGGAGATGCTGTCGATGAAGACGACACCGACGACCCACCGCACCTGACTCTCCATTCGCCCTCCGCAACTGCTCCAGTGCGACACAAAGCTGACACCACGTTGCGAGTTGCACACAGCACCACTGGCACGCCAACCGCGCCCCTCGCACGCAATGTGCTCACGCGAGTTATTCCTTCTCCCCACGCGAGCGCGCTCGAGCGGAGCGCTGCAGTGGACCGCGCTGCTTTTCGCGGGCGATAAAGTGCGGCACTACAGCAGCTGTTGTATGGCCGCTGGCACCGCCAACGCTCCCCATGTTCCCGGATCAGCACGCACAAAGGCGGATATATCCTCTTTTAACGACCAAAACGAAACGTGGCAAGATTATCACAATCACCACACCCGTAGCACGCATAGAATGAGAATCTGGCTACGCTATTGTCCGCAACGGACGAAACATATGGTTCCGTCACCGCCTCGGCAGACTACAACGTCGTCGATGTATCGCACAAAAAGAGGGCTGGCACGACGTACATGCGCGAAAGAGTAATATTGCCTTCCTTATCCTCCGAGTCCTCCTGAACCCCCCTCACATCCCATATTTTCCATGTCCTTGCAGAGGTTTTCAGCCCAAACAAACCGCAAGCAAACTCCTTACGTATCCAAGACGGTGTGATCAGACGTACGGGGCCCTCTGCTGTGCGAAGAGTACGCCATCTCCGTGTCGATGTGTAGAGCTTCTAACGCAGCCGACGCCGTCAAGGATTTCTTGACTGCTAGTAGAAGTTCCCATACCAAGATGGATTTTTTTTGCCCACCGAGCTGATTTTCACTCTTTCGTCAGGTCTCCCGTCACCATACATGTCCTGATATCGGGGTGCCATTTCTGTCATTGTGTCAGGTATATATCTGAGAAGGAGAAATGCTCACCGCGCAACGATCACGTTTTCCACAAGCGTCGCCTGACAAGTTCCAACCCATCTTCAGTTTTGGCGTCGGCCTGGTGCAAGGCAACGACCATAGAAGGGATGAGTTATGTCTGCGTCGACTTCGTAAGTCAGAACCTTCCGCACTCGCCAATGACGCTTTGGGTCGGATCTCAACCATGACAGAGCAAAATGAGATATACACTGTGACTGGCATAGAATATTTCTGTCTCATTCCTGTACACCACAAAATTAGGCATCTAACGTTTACAAGGTGTCAGCTGCATATGGCATAATATTTCAATGGCATCCACGGGTCCCTATGATACCGTCGTACAAGTGTGCTTTGTTACAGGCTCTGTTGTCTACTGTGACGGATATGAACACACGATATGTTTGAGAACGAGTTACTCAACCTCGGGTATCCTTCTACGACAATAAATAAAACTGCTGGGTAACAGAGCTGTAAAGACCAGCTCTCACTTGGAGCCACGATATGTCAGCAACTCCTCGAATTTCACGTTTCAAAGCTAGGTTGTCAAATCGAGGCGTCGATATCATACAACTCCACCCATGCCGTATGCAAATATAGGGCTCAGGACGCCTGAACGACGTTTCTTCCTGTTTTCTGACCCACTGAACCTACACTGGCTCCTCAGCTTTACCTGACTCGTGCGTCTAACTCGATACTGTTGACATACTACAGCACTGCTGAGTACAGCGAAGATGCATTCTGCTGTATATCTTGGCCTTACTATATCATCACTTCCTGCCGTTGTTCCCTAGCTGCCGAACCAGGACTGTCTCTTAAGTTACGCCGGAAGCAGCACCCTGTAGACAGCTCAGATGACATCAAGTCTGTTCAATTCTGTCGACACTGAACTCCGTCTACTTGTTCAGGTGTTCTAGCGGTACGTATACAGCACCTATATGGCCCTAAACCATCTCCCGTGATTTGAGACTGTTTTTTTTTTTTTTGGATCGATTTCTGTGCGTCTCGGGGAGCAAAGCCCCATGTGGCACTTCTAGTTTAAAGATACTGTTGGAATTTGAGGGTGACGAGGGACGCACGCAGCGACCCGGCACTCGAGGCGCGCCCAAGGTGCACTCGAGCTGAGCCCGAGGTGCGCTTGCGCTGCATTGGGAGGGGCGGAGGAGGTGCGCAATGACCGGGGGCAACGCCGAGTGCGGCCCCTTGTCTCACTTTGATTTCTAACACCTCCGGCACATTTTCTTGATCATGGCACTCGATTACACTAATTTCATTTCGTTCCCAAGTAGGGCGGCGCCGCACGTGTTCCAAAGGCGTCGCCGCAACCCCTTTACCACTCTGGACTCAGTGCCC
>Ga0307512_10004101_pt1 | contig 16197 bp, 18 predicted proteins | sample 14_EM_MG_FD_200267 | JGI IMG/M metagenome (GOLD analysis project Ga0307512, IMG submission 200267) | Populus trichocarpa ectomycorrhiza microbial communities from riparian zone in the Pacific Northwest, United States - 14_EM | ecosystem: Host-associated > Plants > Roots > Unclassified | place...
TCTCGATTTCAGCACCGCCTACAAGATCTACGACAAGAACTAAAATGGTCAGGGATGAGAAGGTGACAGGCTGGGTTTCTGAGGTGACCGATGAAATGAGGGAGCGTTGCAGTACAACAGTAATATCAATACGCCACCCACTTCAAGCTAGTTCACTGTACCGAGTCTGATCTACAATCGCTTGGAAGACTCTTTCCACTTTCAATATCTTGGTCATTTCGTCGGATATGGGAGATTGGTCAGCTCGTAATCGAAGTCTGATCTGAACACGGATGTATTGGGCGCGGAGGAAATCTGAGTCTGCCGGAGGGAGGGAGGTCGAATCGAAACACGTTTGCCCTGGAACCCTCGTTTAAATCAGACGCTTGGAGGAAAAAAGTGTGTGGAACACTCGAGACCTTGCAAAGGGAAGATTTCCAAGTTCTCAGTCACCAACCATAGTCCACCTTGATTTCGCCTCCAGACTCCCTGAACTCAGGCAAGAATGCTTCCCAGACCGACTTGCCTTCCGGCCATTGTCTCAGTGTCAACAACAAACCCCCCTCGGCCTTAGTGTGCTTAGCAATCTGTGACAGCCACCTATCCACATCAGCCCACGGACCTGCCGAAGAGATTTGTTCGATGGGAGTCCAGAAGGATCCACTAGCAATAGATGTCAACACTGGAGCTGAGCCAATGGAACACAGGATCTTTGTAAGGTGATGTGAGAGGGCACCCTTAGAAGAAATCTTAATAATCAGAGTGGTAAGGGCGGGTAATGATGGTAGATGGATGGGAGGGCGAATCTCTTCAGTTGAAAAATCTGGAAGATCGGCCACTCTCGTCTCTGCTCGGTCTGAGAATCTGCAAAATCCACACACCAGTGAGCCCTAGTTCTACCACCGTCTTCGGAGAAAGCATAAGAAGCTCTTCTACGCCTGGGATGTGTATGACCAAGAAGAGGCGGATAGATATGAATCAATATTTAGCGAGGGCTTTTCCGAATCCGCCCACGATTCCTCCTAGTTCCAACAAGTGTAATGGTCCCCTTCGTGGTGTAACGGGATAGGTTGGAAATGGCTCTTCCGACGTGAGCATGAGGCCATGGACACTCAGCTTCTTCAGGTCGGGGAGTGAGAGAACTATAGATGTTATCGTCGCAGCCGTGCAAAATGGGAACCGAAGGTAGAGGTGGTGATCCCCTTTCCAAACTCTCCGCGTGAGATGTGACCCGACAACTCGTCAGGGATATCGGTTAGGCACAGTGACGATTTGGTTAACGAACTGAGGTTCCCCAGCATACGGCTGAAAAGTGCAGGCTCATCCCAGTAGATACCCCGGACTCCAATGTGGCGAACGTAGGATAAGATCCCATCCGAGCCCTGTAGAATGTCTGTGCACCGAGGATTCACTTCGTCTTCGGATTTGAACGAGATGGCATCGAAGGCACGTTGTTGACTCCTTCGTCGCCATCGCTTTGTAACGAGAGAACAGGAAAGAAGGCTGGACTCTGGGACGTTGTCGATGATTGCGTCGATGAGTTCCTGAGGAAGTGAAACCATAACTAGTTGGTGGTTATTGGAAAGAATGCGAGCGAACGCGTGGACGAACGTGGTAAGAGGCAAAAGAATTATTCTAATTCATTTACCAAGAATTAATAAACATCCCTCGGGACAAGTCGTCGGGACTGTCGATGATATCCCAATTACCTCGAATAATGTACCCACCCTGTACTCGAAGCCCTATCCCCGGTACTATACGAGTCCCGGGTCCTGTAAAAGTTTTTTTGCTCCCGTCCTGCAAAAAACGTACACGGTCACCTTTGTGCGACCATGACTTCATATGCCCGGGCTCCTATTCCCTACAGTAAATGGGGGTGAGGATAGTCAGGGGATGCGGGCACGGGAAACACGCAGGATACAAACAGGTATGTGCCTCAGACATATCAGCAAAGACACGTCTTCAACACGTCCAAGTCATCCAAGCGAAAGAGCACAGTAGTTCACATGTGAGCAGAAGCAGATACTTGGAAGACCACGCGCAGTGGGACGCTGGAGGATGTTGACGGTAAAACGTGCTACGCTGGAGTCTAAGGGGTGTAGCTTCGGTTTCCGGCCGCCCTGGTAAACCTCACGGCACCGCCCACGTAAGTGACCCATAATGCCGAACACGAGAGACATCGGAACTTTTGATGATTCCCAGCGTAGTCTGTGCTTTGCTGTGATCCTCACCTTCCGGTGGGCCTTCAAGCTTCATTGGTCCGGTCAGTGCGGAACCAACCACGATCCAGCGCCACGGGAGCTTCCGAGCTGCTGCGCCTATGCCGAATTTGAAATGTGCCTCTCCCCGATTGCAACGATGATTGTCTTTGATTCGATGAGATCGTCATGTGGCCGGGAATAGGTCCGCAGCACTGATGGCTTTTCCTCATAGCCACAGGCCATTGGAAGTCACCGCTTGTCCACCAATGGTAGATTCACAGTTCAGTCCGCACTAGCCTTCACACGAGGCGCCCGGCTGGCAGGTATAAAAGAAAGACGGATGGTACCTGCTCCTTATACACTCTTCCACACACACCGCGTGGTAGTACCACACCCAACTCCTACCAGATCCTCACTAAATGTCCTCCACCCCCAATAACCAACCAACGAGGGAGTTGACCCTCTCCTCCCGATGCGTCTTCAACACCCAGTTCATCGATTCAAACACCAAGGAGGTGTTGTACAGCACCCGAACGCCTAAGGTGTGGTTCACCCGACAGAGCGTTACCTCCCTCATTCGCCACGCTCCATCCACAAACCAACCTTCTGGATCCGGAATTAACTCCCCTATTATCCCTCAACCTGCTTCCCCAAGCTTCCTCGAGAAGGTTTCGGTTCTAGACGATGTCTCATCTGAATCCACTAAGGTTGCTCCTATACCCCATAACACTCCGGAAATCGAGCAGGAGCCGAAGGAGGGAGGGCGCGAGGTTGAGATCACCAAGATCCACTGGAAGTTCTTCCATGATACGCTCTTTGAGCACGACTTCCAGACGAAGGATGTTAACGAAATCATGGAGAAGTCCGGTCATCGGCCATTACGATTGTAAGTCGCTTCCTCAATAGTATCGTCGACACCAAAGCTGACGCCAACGAACAGTGACAGGACGTTCCAAGTGAACGGAGTCAGTTACAAATGGGACCTCGGTCTCGTCGGATTCGACTCTCCTAAGGTAAGCACCCTCTCGTCACGATGTTCATCTAGATCTGAGAGTCCGTGTGATCATCCAGCTCAAACTCAACGACAGCACTGAGGCCGTTATTGCCAAGTTCCACCGAACATGCCCCTTCACCTCGTCAAAGATCACTCTCGAGCTCCGCCAGGGTTCCGAGGACATCCTCGACATGATCATCATGACTCTCGTGTGGGTCGAGTGGAGGCAGAGGTTGAGGATGTTCAGTATGATTCCCACCGTCGCCTTTCTCCTTTGATGATCTCGTTGGTTCCTGGTGGATGATTTCTTTCTTTGTATCTATTTTTCTAATTTGTGCGCAGCGCATCTCTCTGCGCAATCTTAATCTTACTACCTACATAAACAATTATGCCAATGGGAGAATACAAACCACTGTACGTGGCCGCTCTTCTTGTTCGTAGGATAATCAAGCTCTCGGTCTGAGTTCTATTATTATGTGATCAACCAGCTGGGTAGTATGTGTAGTAAATCCGACCCTCCGGCCACCGTAAGTTATTTGATGTACTTGTAGACGGTTTGGAGGAATTCTCCAGGGCTATATCTCATCATAAGTCAAGGAATAAGCATACCGAAACGCGGAACGTACGCTTCAGAATGTACCCAGTGTCCAGTGTCCAACTCCTCCAATACAACCTCGGGGAACATGTCTTGCATTATAGGGAAGCTGTGTTTGTTGATGTAGCTGTCGTGTTTAAGAGTCGGTTCAACAGATAACACGGAATTTTAAATGAGGAACTCACTTGCTCCTTTTTCCCTTTACCGCTACGACCCGGCCGTCCCTCCAAGTACGCCCCCCTGTGCCTTGAGGGAAGTCCGCCAGCTCTTCCAGCGAATTCCCCAGGATCCGCAACGGAACCTTGAACCTTGCAGGCTCGTTCGGCGCAGTTAACAAGTTCGTTAACATGAATGCGCGGACCATCGGATCCTGTGTTAGGAGGTTAAACTGGAAATTGCGACCAGTTCACCACCTCACTTTTTCGTACTCTATCAGGATAGCTTGAGCATCCTGCCGAGTGCTGACCTGGGCGTCTTCGATCCTTTGCATTCCTTCAAAATACCCCGCGAATTCTTTAGATAGGGACGAAGCTCGGGAGGGTGCGATATCCACCACTATTAGGTTGGAAAGCACGTTTGGAGGTAATTCTGGATTAAGCGCTGTAGCCATCGCCACTTTGCCTCCCCTATTTGCACATTCAGCACGCTTTTTCAGCACCTTAAGTCGGAGACGAACGGACCCACATCGAGTGACCGATCAACGAGACGTTGGACAAGGAATGTTTTCGAAGGAAATGCAGAACATCGTTTGTCATAGCGATGTAGTTCATGGGTTCAACGTGGGGTGACGAGCCGTGGTTTCGCAAATCCTGCAAGGAAGCGTACTCATCACTACCATCTGACCGTTACTCGCTTGGCAAAAAGTACATACAAGTGCGTAAATTGGTCTCTGGAGTTCCCGGGACATCGCCTTTGATAATGACAGCCAGTTCCGCTTCGAACCTCTGGAGACCGCATCATGTGTGAGCTACATGAAGCCGCCATACAACGCAACCATTCATCACTCACAGTAGACCATGGAGGATGACAACCGGCCCCTTCCCACCGACCCCAGGTGAGCTCTCCTTGGGCGCCAAGAGATCATACTCCAAATCCACGACAGATGGGTGCACCTTCGAATAACAGCCTTAATTCAGGACATCCGTTCGGTCAGAAGGCCACATTCAGTGAACCGATTATGCGGAATCTGAACTTGCGATTGTATCTTAATGCCGCGTTTCCATTTACAAGGAGTGTTCGTCTCGCAAGGTCCTGCGAGACGCGTAGTAACATGGAATCGAAGAGGTGTAAGTGGTTTGGGAGAGAATGTGAATGAGCGCAGAGGGAGGGATCGGAGCTGTGCGAACTTGACGCCGTGTTTTTTCCACTGAATTCCCACGTATCTGACCTTCGTACCGGTTTGCTTGTGCCGTTTGACTCTGCTGGAAAATATTGACAGGAAACTTGCGACCACCCTTGCCCACCCTAGGATACTCAGGGGCATGATGAACACCACGTGCGCTGCTATTTTTCCCAGCCGGGGGATACAGCAACGGCTACAACGGCTAGCTTCTACTTGAGGATTGCCGAACCTTATCCTCCTTCAAACCTTAATTGCGCGTTCGGGAATGACTGGCAGAACTGGGACCAGGCTACTAAGAATGGATTATTCAGCTTTGCGTTGGTTAGTATGGATGCTCTCGAGAATCGTTTCTCCTGGACTTGTGAGGTCAGTAAAGTACACGCAGCTGTAGACTGCCACGAGTTTTGATGGATTTCTTTTAGATCGGGTTCAGAATACCTTGAACTCTAGTGTCGAGGCCCCGCTCTGGGTTTTACAAACTTGGTTTCGACAAAGGTTAGATGCCGGAAGCCCCACACCAGTCTCAAGGAAAATATACTGAACCAGATGCGATGGTCGGATAACTATCCAATGGGGACTATCTCCCTAGCAAACTGGTGGCGAAGGTGCTAGAAACATCCCCCTACCACTACCTCTGCGCCTCCGCCAACTCCTATCCCTGGATATTCTCATCCTAATGCATGGGCGGCTCCCAAAAATCTCCCCTTGCCGATTTCCAGTTATTCGTCCGGAGTATGGTGGCCACTCGCCTCTATCGCTTCCCGTTCATTATTACGAACTTTTCGTTCTCGCCCTCTTTCTCTTCCCCAGCTGCGGACACAGACTCATATCTAGTGACTCTCACCAAAATCTCACCTCGCCGGTCATGACATCCAGCACTTCCCGGAAAACACTACGAACCCGTCCAGGGCACGCGAGCGATTCTTTTTCCTTTCCTTCTCTCGTTCTTTATTTTGTTCGTTTGGTCGTTTGGTCTTCAAACATCTTCGGGGACTTTTTGCCTTTGGTCCTTGCCATCCCGCTATCACGGATCTCATCACGGCCTGTTTCCCCGTGTATAACGCTCCTAGCGTGCGGGCCTAGGGTTTAGTACATCGTGCGTTCCGCAACCTCTCAGCAAACGATACTACTGGTGGTCATTAATGATCATGACCTCCGGCCTTGGTATCTGGATTCGCAAATACCGGTGGAGTGTAATCGAATCGCTCGCTCTCTACGTGTTCGAGAATAGTTCCGGCCAAGTGCACACAGACCACGCGTACGTCTTCCAACCGTAGAATATAGTAATGTAAGTACGGTGGTAAAGAAAAAGGAACCTCAGTACTGAGTCCGAGGTCGAGAAAAATCGAGCGCTGTGTGAGGAGGATATTGGCTGGTGCACTTTCCCTCGCGCCACTCAACATAATTGTTCCGACGAGCAGTGGCATAACAACCTTGATCTTACTATTGTCCGCGGGTTCGGCCTAGGGTGTGTGGGCAACGCGTGGGCGCTCGCATTCAAGCTCTTGAGTGTAAGCCCGAAAATGAAAGACGGCAGTTGATCGGCATCCTCCGACCCTCCTCATCCACCCCACGAACATATCCGGATTCAAGACCCTGGTCGTTGACTAGATAGCTACCTGCCGCAGCTCATTCAGCAGGTGATCCTCACTTGCGCCATACTTATAGCTGCTTACCAATACTTCACGTTAGAAGACCATGGTGGCCTCTGTTCCTTGCACATTTATGGATAATCCCCCTTCGCAAGTCTCGCGTTTGCCCCCAGAATTACTCGTCAGGGTCTTCGAATACCTCGTAATCCACTCAAGTCCCACAATCCTCCTGCAAATATGCCATCGCTGGACGGATATCGCGTCTTCTATTTCCTCCTTATGGTCCAGGATCGACTTCTTGACCCCGCCGGCGCCCTTGCTGCAACGCTGCGTCAATCGACCTATCGAAGTCATCCTACCGTCCTTCCCCGTTGTGCCAACGTTTAATCAACTTAGGGCCGCCAAGGAGGTGCTCCTCCTCCATAACAATCGCATTCGTAGGTTGGTCTTGGATCTCCCGGCGGATCATCTACGGGCGATCGAACCTGAGGTTTCGGGAGTATTCCCCATCCTTGTCGATGTCTCTATCAGTGTTCAGCACGACCGCCACGGGAACCTCGGTTTGGACGACTTCCCCGAATGGAAACCTATCGCGATCCCTCCTTCGCCGATTCGTTACTTAAGGCTGTTACTTGTCAAGTTTCCTTGGATTCCAGGTCGTTTCCAGAACTTGGTGGAGTTCTTCCTACACGACCAATGGTATTCTAATTTCGACCCTACAATGGAGATATTTCTTGGGATCCTTGAATCGAGCCCTCAGCTTACCGTACTCTCGGTGGCGCATGCCGGTCCCCGATTGCCCCTCGACACTACCGCCCTCCCCCCGGCCACCCGTGTCATCCACCTTCGTAATTTACAACGTCTATACCTCGAGCAAGAAGACGCATGTGATATTGGGTGGATGCTGATTCACCTGAAGATCCCCACCTCTACGGATGTGAGAATTTTTGTCGACCTCGAGTACGACAGACGGGCCGCTGTCCCTGTTGGGCTCGTGTTCGATCTAGTTCTCCCAAATCATCCCGGGTTCCCCCACCTTACCAACCTCCACCACTGTACGTATGGGGTGGATATTCGGCCAATGTGCATCATTACCGCCACCAATTTCACTTTCAGTATCGCCTTGAACACTAACGTGGACACGCACTTCGACAATTTCATGATGCCGTTCCTCCGCCGGGCCATGGCCCTGGGGGTGATCGAAGATCTTACCGTTATTCACGACCAGCTCATGCGATACGGCACTACTACATTACAATGGGATCAGATTTTTGGCGCATTGCATTCCCTCCGAAAACTTAGAGTCCAAGCAACATGGGGCTGTCAAGACTTTTCGATTTGGGCATTGTTCGAGAGTCCGCCAAGTCCTGCGCTACGGGACCTATGGCTCACGTCCCCCGTGTTTGGTGAAGAACCGCAGAGGGAGGGGGGTGGAAATCGGGGACAACTGGTGGAGAGATTGGTGAATTACTGTGCCGAACGAGACAAGAGAGGGTATCGCTTAGAACGTCTCGTCATCGAAGACCCCATGGATCCCCCTCCAAATCTTGCTTCGCTGTTGGCTCCTTACGTGGACCACTTCGAAATCAAGGATGAAATTTTCACCGATAACTATATCTGGGAATTCGAGTTCGCATCTAGACAGGCGTTTGATTTCCCTCGAGCGCGTGGATAGAATACATCCCGATATTCCCGAATGATAAACGTAAAACCTTTTGTCCTAGGTGTAATTCGACACGGGGGGTATTATAACTGGTAGAATGCAACCGATCACGATCATGCCTCGGAACAAGGTATAAGGGGAAATTGTAAGGTGTTGATTTGTTCCTGCCACCCGGTCTACTCCCAAGCTCGACGTGCAGACTACGAGAAAGGCTTAAAGTTGTTCGATTCGGATAACGTCAGGGAGAACGAGGTCGGTGCTGGAGGACCGGTAACCCACGAATAGGATGAAGGGATAATGAGAGTTGTTGACTAGATAGTTGCCGGTCGCGGAAATCATGGATTGGGATGCAAATGGGCATGGGGGACCGATGGAGGTCTGTCGGGAGGAGGCAAGTGGAGGGGACGCGATAATGGGTGTCTCGAGAATGTACCTCAGACGGAGCAACCTGAAATGTCAAATCAAAAGGACGGAGGTGAAGACATGGCGTTGCCCCGGCGGTCAGTTAATCTTTGATCCCCCCAAGTTCCCTCTAATCCCCCCCGAGCTTTGAATTTGAGGCTGGATCTCAGCCTAAGTCAATCGACCATTTCTTCAGAATCCAGGGCATCCTGAATGAAAGGTGGGGAGAAAGCTGGATGATCAGCCGATCACACCCATCCTCAAATGCCTTCCAGCAGCCGCGAACACAACTCGCTTCACCAAACGGGCCTGTTTGTACGAGGCGCGTCATGACAAAATTGCCGCTCATTTCTATAAGGGTTCGGAGCCTTCCTCACAGCCTTCGCGCTTCCCTCGTCACTACCTCGAGTTTCGACCATGGAAGCCGAATCCCAACGACCTAAGGGACGGGAGGGTACCACCTTAGTGTTGAACGCTGCCATCGAAGTCTTGAATCTCGCGAAGGAACTCTCGAGTATTACGCCGGCCAGGGTTGTTTTTGGCTCCGTCAGCGTTATCCTGACAATGATCAAAGTGAATTTCCCCCCGGTTCTTTGTTGATTGGTTGCAGACTGAAATGCACCCAGGACACGATGATAAACCAGATGGATTATGTCGAACTTGGGCTTGCCTGCGCTGACGTCTGTACCGCCCTCGACCGGGGACTGGGCGGGAAGAGGTTGGATGACCTTAGCAGCTCCGTGTGCGAGGCAATCAAGCAGCTGACGACGTGAGTTACACCAGCAATGTACACTTTGAGCAACCTGTTGGTGACATTTTCGATCCGATCTCAGGGCTGTGGCGGAGATCCAAAGGAAGGTCATCAAGCAGGGCAAACGAAACGCGATTTCTCGACATCTCTACGCGGGGAACGACAAGGAAAAAATTGCTGCCTGGAGGTTGGACCTCGACAGGATCCTTCATATCTTCAACGTACGTTCCATCATTTCCGTATGGCTATTGTTAACCCGACATTCCTAGACCGAACTCACAATAAACACACATGTAACCGTCTCCGAAATTCACCACGGCGTCGTGAACACACACGTCATCGTTTCCGAGCTTGAGCGTAATGCTGCGAACACTCACACGATGGTCTCCGATATCCATCGTACCATTGTGAAAGATCAGGGCGGAAGTGATGGTAAGAATCCGTCGGTAAGTGACACTCATACCCTGTCCATCACAGAATGACCACTCACCGTCGCGTAGACTCAAACCAGGCGAGCAACCTAAACTACTAATGGACTCATTATCTTATGTTTACATCTAGGAAACTTGGTGAATCACCTCCTCCGGCGCCAAGGGCCTGTTTCGGACGTGTCGAGTTGATCGAGAAGATCGTTGGTCTGGCCGAAAGCCTTACCCCTATTGCTCTCATTGGCGCTGGCGGAATCGGAAAGAAATCCATCGCTCTCACCGTCCTCCACCACGATCGCATCAAACAACGATTTGGTGACAACCGTCGATTCATCCGTTGTGACCAGTTCACTATCTCATGCGCTCATTTCCTTGGCCGATTATCCAAGGTCATTGGTGACGGTGTTGAGAACCCCGAGGATTTCGCTAGCTTGCGTCCCTTCCTATCCTCCAAGGAGGTCTTTATAGTGCTGGATAATGCGGAGTCGATCCTTGATCCTCGAGGGACGGACGCCCGGGAGATCTATGCCGTGGTGGAGGAGCTGAGTCAGCTCAACAATATTTGCCTTTGCATCACTTCACGAATCTCTACTATCCCTTCCGATTGCGAGACCCTCGAAATACCAACGCTGTCGATCGAAGCTGCACGCGATGCCTTCTATCGGATATACAAGAATGGTGAACAGCCCAATCTCGTTGACAACGTCTTGGACCAACTCGACTTTCATCCGCTCTCCATCACCTTGCTTGCTACAGTTGCACACCACAACAAATGGGACCCGGACCGATTGACCAGAGAATGGGAGAGACGTCGAACAAGCATGTTACAGACCAAGCATAACAATAGCCTTGCCGCCGCGATCGAACTTTCGCTCACCTCTCCCACGTTTCAAGATCTTGGCCCCGACGCCCACGCACTTCTCGGAGTCATCGCCTTCTTTCCCCAAGGAGTCAACGAGAACAACCTTAATTGGTTGTTTCCTGCCATTCCGGACAGAGCCGATATCTTCGACACGTTCTGCGTTCTCTCCTTAACATATCGGAGCAATGGATTTGTCACAATGCTCGCGCCACTCCGAGACTATCTTTCTCACAAGAATCCAAGGTCGTCCACACTCCTCTGCACAACCAAGGAACGCCACTTCACCAGGATGTCGGTCGATATTGATCCTAACAAGTCCAGCTTTGGGGAGTCGCAATGGATCACGTCCGAGGACGTAAATGTCGAGCACCTGCTCGATGTCTTCACGACGATTGATGCGAACTCGGAGGGTATCTGGGATGCTTGCACTGATTTCATGAGGCACCTCTATTGGCACAAAAAGCAGCTCACCATTCTGAAACCGAAGATCGAAGGTCTGCCGGATGACCATCGTTCCAAACCGGGATGTTTATTTCAGCTCTCACGGTTGTTTGGCTCAGTTGGGAACCGGGTGGAGCACAAACGACTCCTTATTCATGCCTTGAAGCTCCGGAGAGAGCGGGGGAACGACCGTCAGGTTGCTACAACGCTAATGGAGCTATCTGAAGCTAATCGGCTAATCGGCCTCCACGAGGAAGGGACACAACAGGCGAAAGAAGCATTGGGAGTTTATGAACGGCTCGGTGACACGGCGCAGCAAGCACAGTGCCTGATCAAACTCGCTTTGTTGCTGAGTTCAGGCAAACAGTTCGACACCGCAGAAGAAGCCGCATTCCGCGCAATCGATCTCCTCCAAGAGAAGGGCGATCATCATCTGGTCTGCCGCTCTCATCGTGCTCTCGGCGAGATATATCATTCCAAGGGCGAGATAGGCAAGGCCATTCATTATAACGAGGTGGCCCTCGGGATTGCGTCCTCTTTCGATTGGCACGATGACCTGTTCTGGATCCATTACAAACTGGCGGGGCTGTTTCGCAGTGAAGGCAGGCTCGATGACGCACGCGATCACCTCGAACGAGCTAAGCCGCACACGGTCAATAGCGCTTACCGCCTGGGTTATGCGATGAAGTTGCAGGCAAGGGTTTGGTACGATCAGCACAGACTTGAAGAGGCGAAGTCTGAGGCTTTGCGCGCGGTCGACGTTTACAAGAAGCTTGGGGCTACGAATGATGTGGAGGACTGTAGAAAGCTCCTCCGGGATATAGAGAAGGAACTGAACACCCCGGTTTCCTCTGGTCAATCCGACTTCAATCGTGAGCTCCTGTAAATGATACCGCTTCCTGCGCGTATTAACTCTTCGTTCGAAGCTCAGGGGATCGAACGATAGCATCGATAATCATGTTGAGTTCTTCAAACTCATCCTTCAAAGCCTCGTCCCTCTGCCCCGCCTTCCCTTGTACTCGTTAATATCGCTACTTTCTTCCCCTTCAACAGAGTTGCCTCCCGGGCTTACTTTATTTGAATGTACTCTGAGATTCTTAGATATTTCCTGGATCTTTATCTTTATCCACGGTGTGGAATCTTCGTCACACTTCAGAGGCTGAACCGAATCAGTATCACCCTCTGTTTCCTCGGTGCCTTTTCACCACTGAGGCCTGATCACGCAGCTCCATCCCCGGTTCTTATGTGATGGCTTATATAGCATTGCCCACCAACAACAACAAAATGTTGAGCGATAATCTATTCTACTCAGCGGCGAAGACGAGGCATGCGCCATCGTCTCCAGCACTGATCACGGAACTATCGTTATGCCCAACGGCGACACCAAGTACGGGACCGTGATGACCTCTATGTTCTTTAAGCAACGCACCGGTACGGGTGTCCCATGTCCGGAGAGCGTTGTCTGCCGATCCTGAGACGACTAAGTGCGACTTGGGTGCCTGGAGCGGGACCAAGCACGTAACAGGTTCCTATTGGCTCTTCAGTAAAATATTCAACCGAGCGTTGTGGAAGACCGGAACCTACCCCGTGTTCTAACGTGTTCCTGACTTTTAATGTATTCAGATCCCACACGCAAGCCTTTCCGTCCGTCGAACCAGTCACAACCACTTCTGCCGTCCCAGCGAACCCCACGAAAGCGATCGCCTCTACGCTCTCGCCTTCCTTATGAGTAGCCAAGGCACCAACGACGTCGCCCTTGTTCAGGTTGACTACTCGGATACCTCCCGACGCACCCCCGACCACAGCGACTGTGGATGCGGGGTTTACAGCCAATGAAGTGATGCCATCAAGGTCGAATCGTCCATCCTCCGGCGTGAGCTTCCAGAGCGGTGTCGGTGAGCGTGGGTCCCAGAGGATGAGAGTGCCATCAGCGTCCGCGGTCAAGATTCGCTTTCCTGTCATGGAGAAAACGAGAAGTGATGAGAGGGATAACGAAGAGGACCAGGCAACGTACCATCTGGGGTGAATTCCCCACATACAACGGGTGACACATGACTTGCAAATACTTGCATAGTATTTCCGGAAGGTACTGAAGAGATGGGTCAGGGTTGTTCGGCGGATTCCAGGGATGGATACATACAATTCCATAACCACACGGTAGTGTCGTTGGACCCAGCAAGCAGTACGTTTCCTTTTGGATGCCATTTTAGCCACTACGAAATTGGGAGGTCAACGTAAAAATACCGGCGTAAAAGAAAAGCGAAAACTAACCGTGACCTCATCGGGTCCCTGCAACTCAGTCAAGAAAGTCCACTTCTTGAAGTCCTCCTTTCCGACTCTCTTCCATACTCGAACCTTTCCATCCATACCTCCAGTCGCGGCCATCTCGCCGTCATGACTGAATCCGACGTTCGTTACGCTGTCAGTGTGTCCGGTCAGTTTCACCAATTCCTCCCCAGTCTCGTAGTCCCAGATATAGCCTAAATCGTCTTCGCCGCCGGACACCGCTATTTGGGCAGAAGGGTGTACGGCAACTGTGAAGACTGAATTTGTGTGATTCGTGAAGTGTTGAACCGAAGTGTCTTCGTAGATGATGTCTGCTCCAGAAGGACCGGCAACATCTTCGCCATCCTCGCCGTCCTCGCCGTCCTCGTCCATAGGATAGTCCGGGCCGTCGTCTTCGACCATCTCGACAAGCACATCGTTAGGGTCGATGAATTCGTCCTCCTCGTCTACGATCTCATCGTGCTCTCGTTCCGGGTGATTGGAAGTCATCGTCGGTGACTTTTAGTGTTGTATCTGGGGTATCGGTGTATAGGTAAAGCAGGGCGACGGTTCAGCACCCGCCAAGTTATATACGAGTTTTTTTTCTCGAGTGGGAACCGGGGCGGTCCCGCTGGCTGAGTCTGAGGGATTGGTAAGATTGCTGATTAAAATTCGCAAAGAAAAAATGATCCTATGTAATCTCATCATTTCCTTCTCTCATCCTGTGTTCACACGCCACGTGGATTACAGCGAAGCTTAAAAGCCAAAGAAATCAGCCACTGTCTGGTCACAACACCGACCGTACCTTCTCCCCACTAACCATGAAGGTCACCTCTTTCTTCTTCACTCTTGGTCTCGGCGCGCTGGTTCTCGCACATTCAGGCCAGGAAACTCGTACGAACGTCAAAGACCTCTCTGTTCCATCCACCTGGGACAGCACTATCGGAAAGGGTGTCCCAGCGCTCGTTGAATTGTACGTGTCATGAAATTTCATCCTTCGGAATTTGAACTCATGAGATTTTAGCTTCGCTCCTTGGTGGTGCGTCGTGTAGTAACCTATGATGGATGAATGTTCGGTGTAATGACGTGCGCGTATAGCGGCCACTGCAAAAACCTCGCACCCAAGTACGAACAGCTCGCGGATGCGTTTGAACACGCCAGGGGCAAGGTTACTATCGCAAAGGTCGATGCAGACGGTGAGGGCAAGCCTCTGGGTCAAAAGTATGGCGTCCAGGGCTTCCCTAGTAAGTAGACCGCGTTTGTACCTATATGCACACGTCTGACGTATCCACTTATTACCCCAGCCCTCAAGTGGTTTGACGGAGACGGTAACGTCGCCGAAGAATATCAAGGTGGCCGTGAATTGGAAGACTTGGTCAAATTGTCTGTCGCTTTCATTCACCCGTCCTTCCATTCGTGTTAACCATCTTACAGCATCACCGACAAGACTGGTGTCAAGTCCAACCTGAAACCACCTCCCCCATCCGATGTCATGTCCGTCACCGTCGACAACTTCCCCTCTGCCGTATTGGACGACACTAAGAACGTTATCGTCGCTTTCACCGCCCCTTGGTGTGGACACTGCAAGGCTCTGAAACCCGTCTACGAGAACGTCGCGAGGTACTTCAAGGACGAGAAGGACTGTATCCTCGCCGACGTGGATGCCGACTCGGGTCACAACAAGCCCGTTGCTCAGATGTATGGTGTCAGTTCCTACCCCACTATCAAGTTCTTCGGAAAGGGCAAGGAAAATAAGGAACACCCCATTGCCTACAACGGTGCTCGGAGCGAGCAGGCGTTCGTTGATTTCTTGAACGAGAAGTGCGGTACTCAACGAGCCGTTGGAGGTGGTCTTCATGACTTTGCTGGCCGTATTCCATCTTTGGATGAACTCGCTCAGAAGTTCATCGATGCCACCACCGATGCTCGTACTACCATTCTTAGTGAAGCCGCCAACCTCGGTAAGGACGCCAAAGGATACATCCGGGTGATGGAGAAGGTGATGGAGAAATCAAGCGAATATATCACCAAAGAGCTGAAGCGGTACGCCCTTTACAGTTTACTTTCTAGCTCATAATCATACCTAACGCTCTACTTCGACAGACTGGAATCTATCCTCGCGAAAGGTACTCTGGGATCCCAGAAACTCGACGAGATCAAGATCAAGTCCAATGTCCTCTCTGCCTTCGTTAAGAAGGAAGCTACAGAGAAGCTTTCTCGAGCTGAGGATGAGCTGTAATCATTCTCACCTCTACCGCTACTCATTTCGCACTTCGTATACGTATACAACACCACCTGCCTACCTACGTGTGACTCGTTTACTGCAAAATGTATCGATATCATTCACGGTCCCTTCGTACTTGAGTTGAGCGGCTCGGCGATAATTCTATTCAGCCCTCGGGTCGTACAGGCGACTGATAAGTAAAATGTTTTATGGCGTTGGACTCGTAGACGGTGTCTGTTATCACGGACCTAGCCTGCCCATTGCGTATAGGCCTATCATCATCCGATGGACATTCTAGGCATCCCCGAATCATGGGACGAGGCGGGTTAAACCTAGACAGTCTCATTCGCATCCTAAGCGGTTAGAGCAGGGTTCTGCCAATTTACGACATCGAACCGCAGGTTCCGCCACACACACAAACCTATACAAAATGCCCTGCCCCCCCCCCCCTCCCGCAT
>Ga0307512_10004102_pt1 | contig 16193 bp, 24 predicted proteins | sample 14_EM_MG_FD_200267 | JGI IMG/M metagenome (GOLD analysis project Ga0307512, IMG submission 200267) | Populus trichocarpa ectomycorrhiza microbial communities from riparian zone in the Pacific Northwest, United States - 14_EM | ecosystem: Host-associated > Plants > Roots > Unclassified | place...
GAGCGCCGTCCGTACGAGTGTAGGAGAAATATTCGGCTCGTCTTCTTCCGGTATCGTCGGCAAACTGTACCATTCCTCCAAGGGCGTATCTGCGTGCTCGTCGAAGTTCGGCTTGGTCGGTGGGGGGACTGTGGGAAATTGCGTGTCCAGACACAGGTTGTCCTTGGACAATGCTTGTAGCTTTGCGCGTAGTATGTCCTCTACATCTTCACCACACATCCGCGCAGCTTCGGCCGCCTTGTACTTGAGTGTCATTGCCTCTAAGCGAGCTTCGAGGGCACGCACCGAGGGTGGCACGAGGTCGTCTGAAAATCGTTCGTTCTGGTCCGCGGACGTGGGAGAATCTACCTCTTTTACTCCGGAAGGAGATAGTAGTTGCGAATGCTCATCAGGATCCATGACAAGTGTGTCGGTAGACCCCTCGTCAGACACGGAATCGGTGTCATTGACGTCATGAGTGCTGTTCTGAATGGGGTGGTAGTTCGGTAACCTCGCTGGGGTGTGGGCGTATCGCTCAAGTTCTAGACGCAATCGACGGATTGTGCTCTCGGCACCGTCCAGCCGGCCCTGCGCAGCGACTAGTTCGTCCTCCAATGCGTAAACCCTTTCAGACGCCACGCCCAATTCGTCTCGCAAATCTCCGTTCTCCACCTTCGTAATTCGAATTCGGTGACGCGTTGCAGAGGCGTCCGCCTCAAGCTGAATAATCCGATTCGTCGACGTGACCGCATTTCGCTGAGCCCCTTCGAGCTCGAGTCGCAACTCCAAGATTTCGATATCCGCAGCCGCGAGTCTGTCTTGTGCATCGTTGAATGCAACTTCACGATGCTGATTCCACGCCTCGGAGGTTGCGAGCTCCTCGACCCTCTCTTGAAGATCCTGGATGAAGGCATCTTTGCACGCCGCGAGAGAATTGTAACTCTCCTCGAGATCGTCATTGAAGGTGCGGGATTCCTCTAGAAGTGTGCGGAGAAGAACAATTTCTGCCTCGAGGCTATCGATTGATGCCCGATATTGATCGACAGTCACTTCTAAGATCTTGATAGCCTCGCGATCTTGGCGTGAGGCGTCTTCAAGCGACGTTATGCGGGACTGTTCCTGAATTGAGGAGGCTTTCATGTTCTGTACGAGACGACGCTCTTCCTCGACGGCAATACGGAGTTCTTCCTTAATGCGGCGAGCATGTGAGAGGTCAACTTCCAGCGCCCGGATGCGGCACTGATCCCGCTCGGAAGCGGCCTGTGCTTGTAAGAGAAGGCGTTCCCTATCCTCCGCATGCTGCAACTGCTGGGTGGGGTTCCCTGACTGGTTTGCCTCCGAAACCTCGTCGGCAATAGTTTGAATACCCATTTCTATTGTGTTTGCACGGGCGGAACGAGCAGGCTCTGGATGTTGCTCAAACAAATGTATCTCCTCCGCTATTTTTGCAGCTGCCTCCAGGTCGGTGGTAACCTGCGCCAGCACCTCCAGAATATCGTCATGGGAAATCCCTTCAAACTCGAGAAGCTCCAGGTCGCTTGTGGATACTCCGGGCGATTTCGCTTGCGGCGATTCTTCGAGTTCGGCTATGCGGGCCAAGTATCGGACGTTCTCCTCGTGTGCCTCGGCCAATTGATCCTTCAGCATCTCTGATTCGCGCTGGGCGTCTTCCAGCGCCCGGCGCTGAGAAGCAGAGCTTTCGCGCGCATCGCGTAGCTTCACGCGCAGCTGTTCGATCTTGCGTTCCTGGAGCTGATTGGCACGGGCGTCGGCATGAGCATTGGCGCGGGCATTGGTTAGACGGCGTTCGTAAGCATCGAGCTGCGCCTTTAGGATGTCATTATGATCTTGGAGGCCAGTGACCTGCTGATCACGCGCACGAAGGACAACGTTGAATTCGCGGGACGGCCGCATCTTGACCCGGCGCGAACGTGACGACATAGTTGGAACTGCTCCGGAGGAGCTCTCGGCGTCGGATAAGACGGGAAAGCGAATCGCGAATATCGATGGCCACAAGAAATGTGGGAATTTTAGGTGATGGTGACGGGGTAACGGTGGACTGCTCGCATGTCAACGTTCGTCTACCTCCCAGCATGGTGAATTAAGACTCACGAAAGTCCGTATGCGGAGTTTTAGGCAAGTCAACGGGGCGGTGAGGGACCAGGGGTTATGGGTTGAGAAGAGATGCGGGCCGAGGGATGGGGTATATATGATTGCTGAGGGCCTCGTGCCAAACGCAAGGCATCCACGATGTTGACACGTGAACTCGGGCGGGGTGCCAGGAAAGGTCAGTGCTGTGAAGGGAATCAAGAAAGCTGTGTCCTTCCAGGCGAAAGAGGCCACTTAAGTTGGTGAACCTCCTAAGTCTGTGTTGTTGGCTGGAGGTAGTGGTCCCGGCCATCGTTCGGCTTGGACAGCTTCGCTGCAAAGTACAAGAATGGACATTTGCAATATCCCCAAACCAAGCTCTGAATATGCATGGGTCATATTAAGGGTGTTATTAGAATACTGAGCAAGACCTGGAAGTGACTCGGAGCAAGTCCAAGAACCGAGAAGGGTGTTGAGTGTCACACACAAGTTGATGGAAGGTGTTTGAAATGAAATGACCGCTCTCTGTCGCATCCGCGTGCCGTTCGTTCTGACTCCGAGAGGCAGAAGTCTGTCGGTCGGAAGCGATTTCTCCCCTCTGTTTATCCCTCCCTCTGGGCTTATTACCCGTGGCCTTCGCAGGGGGCTCACAATGAGCAACCCGCCAAAGCCAAAACAGAAAGCTTCGCGACCCTCGCCCAGTGGAGGGAAGCCGCTTCGTGGTCACCCAAAGGATTCACCTGACGTCCGCCTTTCGAAAACACTTTCCTGGATCCTACGTCATGGAGCGAAATCGGAAGGTCTCTACATGCGTCCTGACGGATATATCCGCGTGAACGACCTGGTACGCCTCGATGTCTAGACAAGCGTGGAATCTCATGCGTCGTGCCGTGTGAAGCTGGCTTCTCCTAGGCTGTCTTCGCCTACCCCGCTCGACCTCGCCACGCTAAAACGCATAGTAGAGAATGATTCTAAACAGCGGTACATGCTACTCGAAGGCCCAGATGAGGCGGCGCCGACAGCAGGTGCAGTTTGGTGGATACGTGCGAATCAGGGTCATTCACTGAAGGTGACCTGCCATGCGTGCGCCGCACTGAGACCACACTCACTCCCACGCAGGAGGTCAAAGTGGATCTGAAGCCAATTTTGTCCGCTGCAGATATTCCCATGGCGGTGCATGGAACAAGCAGGACGGCATGGGAATCAATATGTACGTCTTGATATATTCAAGCGGTGAGAACACCGTTAATTGTTGTGACGTAGCCGTTCAAGGCCTTTCGAGAATGACAAGGAATCATATACATCTAGCCCAGGGCGTTCCAGAAGATGGTGTTATAAGCGGTTGGTTCTAATAATTTGTGAAGCTCCAGTCACAGGTCTTAATCTTCCCCAGGTATGCGCAAATCCGCTCAAGTACTAATCTATATCGATGTGCAGAGGGCCCTCGATGCAGGAATATCCTTTTCTCTCTCGGAAAACGGTGTCGTCCTTACCGAAGGCGATGAGCGTGGCTTCCTCTCCACCACATGTTTCCTTAAAGTGGAAAACCGTCAGGGTAGGCCCCTTCCGGGTTGGCCAGTTTCTTCACCCGAGAATCAACCTGGCGCAGTGGATGTACGAAGTTAGGTCCGATAGTTCCGCATGAAGCAAAACATTGCACATTAATAGATTACTACCTGTGGATTACTATCCTTGGAGTCTATGACTGCTGGAGAGATGAATGCTATACGCTGTGTTATACGTGGATCATATTCTAGTCAGAGGAATCGTTCATCAGCCAGTCGTGACGGTCATGTCTAGGGTTTGATGTCCCGGCAACAGTCGGGGAGCGTCGCGCGCGCCTGGAAGCCCGACTAGTATAATCATTTAGAAGGGTTTTCACACTTTCAGGGATCTTTCGTCGGGCCAGATGGTCGCCATTTAGTGGTGGTTCGATGACCCTGCATGAGATTAGAATAGCACACCATGATTCCAGTGTTGAGCACTCACTCAACACTGGAATCGCGCCATTGACCTTGGTCTGTTGGTTGGGAGACGGGGTCGTTCCGCTCGGGAGGTCGGTCGGTGGAAGAGTTGCGCTCGAGTATTCGCCTGCGTGGCTTCAACCTTGGATTAGGAAGATCAGAGTGAACTCCAAGCTCTTGTACATCACTTGAATCTGAGATGCGTGGCTGCTGCTCGAATGCCGATAACTCGTCGCCCTCATCGACAGCCTGGGGACCATCCACGTTGATTGGAGTATTGATGCTAAGCCCCTCCGGCCTTCTCTGAGGTTTTCTCAAAATGGACTTTGGCTTTGGGGTAAACCCTTGCAGCTCCTGTCTGGAGGTGCATGCTAGAATCTGTTCGGGAGAGCTGGTCCGAGGGGATTGAGGCTTTGATCCGGCTCGAGGAATGGATGGCGGTAATGGGGAAGGCTCTGTTCGGAAGGAATCAGCTGCAACGTTCGAATAGACAACTGTGTTATCCTTGCGCGCGCTCATCATCCTGGGCTCACGTCCATCTGGACCACTTTCCGCATCGGTGCGCGAACCCGCCTTCTTCCGTTTCATCTTGTGCCGTGCAGTGTGAATTTCCTCAACATCCGTCGTGGTGGCGCTGCTGAGCTTCTTCGGGCGCTTGGAGCCTTTGGTTTGGATGGCGTGCTCTTCTTCAGAGTCCCTAAGAGAAAGCAAAGCCTCTGTCCGCTCTTCATCCTCGAGCTCACGACGCCGCGCGCGCGCACGCTCGAGAACGATATCCTCCCCAGCTCCAACACCGGGACCTTCGCTGGTGTCCGGAAACATGGCTACCCCATACCCAGCACTCTCGCGCATCGTCTGCACAGCCTTGAATTGGTCCTGCCCAGTGTCTTCCATGATTAGCGTAAGAGCAGCCTCAGGGACGAGGATACGCTGTATGAACTCCTGTGGTGCAAGGGGCGTGATGGATTGTGGATCGATTGAGGATGGAGGAAACATGTTGTAGAGGGTCTGATGCAGGATCATCGAGCCTAACTCACCATAGCTGATGCTTATAATTAGGATATAAGAGTCCTTTGATCTAGTATGCACTCACTAGCCTGGTTGAGTCTTCTCAAAGCTCTCAAACTGGCCCTTGACACCAGAAGCGGCACGCGACCCCAGCTTACGAACCTCCGTCATCACTGCTGCCCAATATATGCTTTCCTCCCTTGCGTTACCCTCGTCTAGGACCAGCCTCGTGAGACGACCTGCTAGTCTCTCAACGCGCTCCCTGACTTTGCCGAAATCAATGTCCGTTGGCCAACCTTTGACGATGGCCTCAGGTACCTGATGTGCCTCAAACCTATGACGTTTGCACGACCCAATGTATACACCCATCTGAGCTTTAAGCCCTTGAGGGTTAGTCGGACGAGGATCCGGATACGCTTTACGTCGAGCGCCTTCAAGAAGGGAGCGATATAATGGAGAGAGGTTGGGTGGAAGTTTCTCATCACAGAAAGGACATAGGCTAGATGGGTCAGTTGATTCCCCCATAAAAACTAAGAAACGGTCAGCATTCGTGATATCACCATAGAAGGACGTCGCTGACGGGAATCATCCGCAAACACGTCCAAATCATTGAAAATTGTGTTGTTTCTACCGTTGTCCGGGTGTGTCTGTTCAGTGCAAGCGATTGTGTGGCGGGGAGGGCGATGAGCCTCCTTCGTCTGGATCGCAGCCATGGGAAATGGACGAGGCTGTAGACTTCGCTTCGGGCGCTCATCGTCAACGTCTTGGCTGGCCATGACATCCGGAGAGTCCGGGAGATGTGTCCCTCGAAAAGCAGTTGCAGAGCTCGAGTCCTGAGACGGTTGATGGGGCGACGATGACAAAGGAGAAGGAAAAGGATAACGAGACTTGCTTTTTTTAGGCGTCGTCGTATCAAGGAGGGTTCTTCGATGGATCTGTGAAGGGATGCTAGATGTAGCATCTTTGAATGGGGCTCCGTCTCCCCCTCCGTCCAGCCCGGGGTCCATTTGACCAGAGATGGACAGAGGATCCAGAGTAGGAAATTTCCGTATACGATTTCTAGGATGCTTAGCAAGGGGTGTTGTTTCGCTGGAGTCACTCGAGTCCGAGGACTGAATTCTAGAAGCCCGACGGGAAGTTGTGGTGGACCGGCTCTTAGTGCCTGAACTGTGCGAAGCGGTCTTGCTGCGAAGCGGTTTAGATTGTCCATACGAGGTAGAGCCTTTCGTACGATCCCTGGGGGTATCGGGGTGGGGTGAATCCTGATTACCGGCTCGCAAGGGAGAGAGTGTTAGCCCTGGAAATGTTTGGACTTCCCGTTGCGAGGAGCCTTGGATGGACATGTATGTGTCGTCAACCAAAGAATCTTCGTCAGACGATGGCCCAGACGATGGCGAAGAAAGCCGTCCGTTCTCATTATCGTGGAGAGCGGCAAGCATTCCGTATGACCTCGCCTGCTTTGGCGCTTTCTTTGTGGTGCTGGGTGTCTTGCTTCGGCAAGCCGACGAGCTCCTTTCTTCCGGAACCGCATTGGTGACTTTCTTCTTGAAGTCTGGCAGTTTTTTTTTCGGAAGATAGTCAGGATGGTAATCCACTTCTCGCTCCTGAATAATGGTCTTCCCCAGTTGTTTCTTCTTTGTCCTCGGTTTATTTTTGGTTGGCACTAGTTCCTCGACATCCTCGGACCTAGAACTTGATGAGAGAAAGTCCAGCTCATCGTCGGAGGATCCAACTGTCTTCCTGGAAAATTCACGGCGTTTCGCGTTGCGAGCGGAAGGTCCAGGCTCTTCGGCATCGTTTTTCGCGGTGACAAATGTTGTGCTTCCTAAGTCATCCCAGAGCTTCCCTGAGCCCATGTTTGGGGTTGAAGTGAGAGATCAGCTTCAAAAGCTGGCCCTGGATGGACGCCAGTCGTTTCGTGTGAGAAGTACTTAAGGCGATAAATTCGATAGACGAGGTTCTGGTCGTATGCGCAGTGGTGCTAGACAGATGGAGAGCAAACCCTGGGGTTTGTGACTTCAGATCCTATAAGTACGGGGTTGCATGGGAGAAAATTCGTTCACTATATCAGACGAATATATTCGGACAAGATTACGGCGCACTTAACGAAATTGTGCACACGCCCCTGCGACTGTGAGGGACACTGAACGCACCGCACTTAACGGCAATAGAGAGGATCTCTACCTCGAGTTCTACACCTGTGGATGTGACACGCGCTTAACTGAGCAGTTGTGTGCTACTGTGACCCAAAAGTCAAAGGACAACTGAGTAGTGGTGCACGCGCCGAATGAGATAATGTAGGATAAAGACGCACCTCGTGGACGTGAATGCCGCGTCGAGCGCCAAACGCGTCACCACGTGACCAATGTACATGGTCCATGGGTCCATGGAGTGCCCACAGCTGTAGCACACAGATTGCATTGCCCTGTGCCTGTAAATCCCATTTGAGGGAACGACATCCTTATCACGACGGACTGCCTTCCTTGCCAACCTGTTTTGCCAATTCACTGATAACATTTTCTCATCGTCCTGCCCAACCTACGATTGGGATCAACGGTGCAGTCATTGACAAATGCTGCCCACAGCATTGACTACTGGTTCAAGTATCTGTTTTTCTGCGATGACCTGTCGATTGTAGTAGGAAAACACGTAGCACAGACATCATGTCGTAACCCCACCGAGGTCATTTTGCCGGACTTGTGCCCAATTGCAATCGCACAAATTGCACACACCTGATTTTCTCGGGAAAAATTGGGACACTGCGATTGGATGTCGGGACCGGGCCGGAGCAACTCGGCAAGGGGGATGAAATAAAAAGGGACGAATCCTTGCCCACCTCTCGCCGCAGACCCCCACCATCAACCTCCGCATCGTCAACGATGCTTAACCTCGCTTCCCGCTCTTCCCAGGCATGGCGTTCCGTCCAGAACCTTGCCAAGGGCATGGCTAGTGTCGCCGAAAGAATTGGCGACACCAAAGTGCGCATGTCGCTCCTTGAGACTGGCGCATTTGTCAACTATCAACGAATCGAGGACAATCTTGCCGTCATCCGCGATAGGTACTCTTCCTCTTTTGAACCTGTCACACTGTTCCTAACCGCATACTAGGGTCAACCGCCCTCTCACCCTCTCAGAGAAGATCGTCTACGGCCATCTCGATGACCCACACAACCAAGACATTGTCCGTGGTGTTAGTTACCTCAAGCTTCGCCCGGACGTAAGCATTCGCCTTTTATACCAGCGTCCGGTCTAATCGTCATAATGTTGTAGCGGGTAGCCTGTCAGGATGCGACGGCGCAGGTCAGTTGATTCATGATCTTTGACGCACCTGCCTTCCGGCTTGTCAATAATCACTGGCATTCATTTTAAAGGCGCTGACGTTATCGACCGTAGATGGCCTTGTTGCAGTTTATGTCTGCTGGCATGGATACTGCTGCGGTGCCCACCACCGTTCACTGTGACCACCTGATTGAAGCGCAAATAGGCGGCGTCAAAGATCTAGAACGTGCCATGCAAATCAACAAAGAAGTGTACGACTTCCTGGCTACTGCCACAGCCAAGGTAAGTAGTACCCCTTCATAAGCTCTTCCCGGCCCCCCTTAAGTCCTGATGCCACATGTCAGTATGGCCTTGGTTTCTGGAAACCCGGTTCTGGTATCATTCACCAAATCATTCTCGAGAACTACGCATTCCCCGGTGGACTTATGATTGGTACCGATTCACACACCCCAAATGCTGGCGGTCTAGGAATGGTCGCATGTGGCGTGGGTGGCGCGGATGCCGTTGATGTCATGGCAGGCATCCCCTGGGAACTCAAGTGCCCCAAGGTGATTGGTGTAAATCTCACAGGCAAGATTGGTGGCTGGACTACAGCGAAAGGTGGGAGTTCTCTCTCTTCTTACGCTTTTCGGGCTTTAACACCAGTCCTAGATGTCATCCTCAAGGTTGCTGGCATTCTTACGGTCAAGGGTGGCACTGGCGCCATCGTTGAGTATAAGGGTCCTGGTGTAGAAAGCCTCTCCGCAACTGGGATGGCAACTGTCTGCAACATGGGTGCAGAGATTGGTGCAACGACTTCACTCTTCCCATTCAATCAACGCATGGCAGACTATCTGAATGCGACTAAACGTCCTGATATTGCCAAATATGCTCAACGTTTCGCACACAACTTGCGTGCGGATGAAGGCGCTGAATACGACCAAGTCATCGATATTGTAAATTTGCCGCCAAGACGCTCTACTATTACTGGCTAACCCTTCTTGTAGAATTTGTCGGAATTGGAGCCACACATCAATGGACCCTTCACACCAGATCTTGCAACTCCTATCTCCAAATTCAAGGACGAGGTCGTGAAGAATGGCTGGCCCTCCGAACTGAAGGTTGCCCTCATCGGTTCTTGCACTAACTCCTCGTACGAAGATATGACCCGCTCTGCCTCTATTGCCCGAGAAGCTGCCGACCATGGCCTCGAGACCAAGAGCAAATTCACAATTACCCCCGGTTCAGAACAAGTTCGCGCTACGATAGAACGTGACGGCGTGATCAATACCTTCGAAGACGTGGGCGGTCTTGTACTTGCGAACGCGTGCGGTCCTTGTATTGGACAATGGGATCGTCAAGATGTCAAGAAGGGCGAGGCAAACTCGAGTACGTGTGTTTTGCTCTCGAAATCAATGTATGCTAAGGCGTCACAGTTATCACATCATACAATCGCAACTTCACGGGCCGTAATGACGCAAATCCCGCAACCCACGCCTTTGTGGCTTCCCCCGATATTGTTACGGCTTTTGCCTTCGCGGGCAATCTTCGCTTCAATCCATTGACTGATACCCTCACGGGTTCCGATGGCAAACCCTTCAAGTTCTCCAAACCCAATGGCAAGGAACTCCCGCCTCGTGGCTACGATCCTGGTCAAGATACATACCAAGCCCCTCCGGTTGATAGGGTTTCTGTCAACGTTGCCGTTAGCCCCCAGAGTGACCGTCTCCAACTACTCAAGCCGTTTACGCCATGGGATGGGAAGACCCCCGAAGACCTCCCTATACTGATCAAAGTTAAGGGCAAGTGCACAACTGATCATATTTCGGCTGGTGGCCCCTGGCTCAAGTATCGTGGACATCTCGAAAACATCTCTCGTAAATTGCTTCTTAGCTTGTTCGCCCTTTTCCTCGACTGACAGTTGTACAGAGAATTGTCTAATCGGCGCAATCAACTCTGAGAACGGCGAGGCAAATAAGGTCAAAAACCAGATCACAGGCGAGTGGGATGGAGTACCGCAGACCGGTGCCTATTACCGGGACAAAGGAATCAAGTGGGTCGTTTTCGGTGACCATAATTATGGGGAGGGCTCTTCCCGTGAGCATGCCGCACTTGAACCGCGATTCCTGGGTGGCCTTGCCATTATTGTTCGCTCTTTCGCACGGATTCATGAAACAAACTTGAAAAAGCAAGGGATGCTCGCTCTCACCTTTGCCGACCCTGCGGACTACGACAAGGTTCAACCATCGGATAAAGTATCCATACTTGGGCTGGAGAGCTTCGCCCCGGGCAAGAACTTGACATTACTCCTGAAACACTCTGATGGGTCGACTGACCAAATTTCCCTTGCTCACTCGTTTAACGAAGGTCAGATTGAGTGGTTCAAGGCCGGATCAGCTCTTAACCTGGTGAGCTTCAAAGCTTAACTGCGAGCCAGGCAATGTGCTGACAGTAACATTTAGATGGCGGCCAAGGCCAAGGCGAAAACTAATTGATGGGCGAACGTTGAACCCGAGTTGCATATGATTTTGTCAGTTGTAGCATTGGTTAGAACAAGACCCGGAAGTGCCGTATTGCCGAACCTCGTGCATCGTCTATCATTGCTATCACGAACAAGGCATGATCGGGTTATGTCACATTTGTTTTTCTGGCCCATGATAATATGACTTCATTCTATTCTACGAGTGCATTGTTTGAACGTGCGCCGATTTGGCTTGTACGACCTCCAGACTGGTTGTTCGAACAGCCTACCCCAATGTGCGCATGCTTATATCGAAACGCCTACAGGGAAATATAGTTTCTACGTCTATGATACAAGTGATAGCATGATTCTCCCCATTCATTATTCCGGGTTGATGCCCTAACAGGGTTACGTTGCGAATAATACCGCTGGGATAGCGCAGGAACGTTCTATAGATCACAAGCGCCGAAGTGTTCCTCACTGCCTCCACGCAAATAATTACTATCTAGCCTTCCGCTTTCTCACCTTCTTGTTCGTAACCTTCCACCTTCATGTCGTTTAGTCCGAGATCGTCATTCTGTTCCCAAGTGCGGTCATATAACTCGATCTCCATATTTGGGTCGGGATCTGGCGCATATAGGTTCTGTAGGTACGAGTTTGCGAGTGGGTCGTCAAGAATAAGGGTGAAGGGACGCTCCACATTTTTCACCTGGGACAACTCCATCAGAGTGGTAGCCATTACTTGGTGTTACTACATACCGCTTTGAGATTTCCCAGAAACTTTTCAAACTTGTTGCGCTCCTGAATGTCGGGGCCGTCGGGATCGGCGCTGCCGACTGAATCTCCAGCAGCAAAGACCTTCTCAGAAAGCTCTTCGTAGACCTGTTCTAGGATCCCCTCCAGCGTGGTGAACCTGCCTCCCAGAGTTCCAGCGTGAAGTACGAGGTCGATCTCTGAGACTGTGAGGCCGCATGTCTCGCTCTGAGCAACGACTTCATCAGAGGCTAAACACAAACCCTATGCGCAGAGGAGCGCACTTTTAGAATGTCCCTGCTGAGATCCTCGCGATCCTCGACCTTCAGTGTGATGCGCTTCCCTTTTTCAGAGATCGCTCCGCCTGACTTTACTTCGTTGTCCCTGTAGCCGCAGCGATCGCAGTTGGTAGACATGATGAGGATATCCTACCGGAAAGGTGAGACACGACTACGCCAATCATGAGGAATCGTACCTTGAAATAAGGGATTACTACTTTCTTCATCATCGTGTCGAGAGGGTGACCGCAACTGGAGCATACCCCCGGGAAGACGTATATTTCCTCATTGGGGTCATCCGGGGGAGCGGCTTCCGCAGTATCATCATGCTTGTCAACGACAGAATCACCGGGTTCATCAGGAGCGACGAGTCCAAGGGCAACATTTTGCTCGCGTGTCCGACGGTACGCCCTCAAATTCCATTTTGGATCACTCATGGAATCCACAAACTCGATGAACGAATTCCCGGATGGGTCATCGAGGCTGATTGTGAATGGCGGTATAGGTGCTTCTGAGTTGGTGGCTCCCGTGGGCGCAGCACCTCCTTCGCTGTCCCCATCTTCGTCAGGTACAATGGCTTTTAACTTGTCAATGAGCGTTTGTATCTTAGCGTAAGTATCCTCGTCCTGAATTCGGCGTAAAGGTTGATCATAGCTCAAGTCACGAATCGTGTCTCCGATTACCCCTTCTATCGTTGTAAGCTGCCCTTTAGAAGCTGGGATAGTTAGCTCGTACTCGGGGATTGCAACGGTACACGTCTGGGACTTGACTAGTTGGCGATTAAGATCCTTCCGCGATAGTACACGGACGGTGTAGGTCAATCCCTCGGCTGAATGGAATAAATCACTAGATAGGGAGCTTGATGCGCAGGGTTGCACTTACGCCGAATGACACCGGCTGACTGGACCTCATTATTGGAAAAGCCACAATGTTCGCAACGGAAAGACATCACAATAACCTCGTTGAAAAATGGGATAGAGGTTAAGAGGAGTCGCGTAACTCCCTATAATCGCTTTACATTCCTGCGTCAACAACTTGCATGAGGAGAGTTGGGTGCCCACCTGCTCCTCGCAATTCATACACAAGGACTCGACCTCCTCCACTACCCGATCATCATCTTCTTTTGGGTGTGTTCCGTTTTCATCGCTGACTGTAATCTGGTCTACAGAATCATCTGCCTGTTGTGCGACAGTTCCGATTGATGGAAAGAGATTTTGTGAAGCCATGATGGGTCTCGCGTTGACGAAATCTAACGCGCGATCTCATCTCTGACGCTACGCTCTGCTGACTCAGCAACTTGTCCCTTCCTCTCCCACACAAAGCACGGGTAGGTTCTGTGTACCAACCTTTAAATGAGTGTGTGGGTAAGTACGCTCTTCAAATTCCGTGCTGGAATACCTTATGGTTCACTCTCTCATAGACTGAGCATCGAAATCCCGAAGGGAGAACGTACTGGTTTAACACCAGCTCAAAGGAAAGTGTATGGGAAAAGCCAGATGGTTCGTCCTCGTCGCGCTACTCTGCTTGCCTTTGCTCACCAAAATAAATTCCAGATCTTAAAACTCCATTTGAGGTGTGCTTAACATGGTCTTCTTATTTGCCTAACCAACTAAATCGTAATGTCGCAGCGAGCGTTGAAGCAGACACCATGGAAAGAGTACTTTTCTGGTGGCAAAAAGTATTATTACAATGTGCGCTCTGCATGACTTTAACCGACATCAGCTCATCGTTCCTGCAGACAACGACGAAGGAGTCCAAGTGGGACATGCCAGAGGAGCTTTCGTTGCTCATGGAAAAGGTTGAGAAGGAGGCCAAGGAGGTTCTGGCACCACCAGCTTCCTCGTACGCTGCTTGTTCCCTGTTTATTTGGTGGTTTGATTTGACACTCCCTCAGTCCTGCTGCTCAAGCCGTTGTTCCAGTCCCTGTGGCCGTTCCTCAACCTGGTGCATTGGTCCCCTTGGGCGCCGACGCCCTCCCCGAACAAGCCATGAATCAACTGACCCCGAATCTTCACCAACCCGCGCCATCAGCGCTTCCTGCGCGTCCCAATCTCCCTGACGAACCGGCCATTCCACATAACGGCTTTGCGACGTTCGAAGAGGGCGAAAAGGCTTTCATGTATTTGTTGCGCAAGGCTGGTGTTGACGCGACCTGGACGTGGGACCAGACAATGCGTGCCATTATAACAGACCCACTATACAAAGCACTGAATTCACTTGCAGAGAAAAAAGCTACTTGGCAGAAAGTACGCCCTTTCGTCTCTTACTTGTTGACCCCACTCAGGTGTGAATTTATGGCAGTATACCGAGGGATTGAAAGCTAAGGAGCAAGAGGAGCGAGACGCTCGCCTTGCTAAGATACGCCCGGCGGTCCGTAACATGTTGAAAGGGAATCCTAACGTATTCCATTATACGACATTCTCAACTGCGGACAAGCTCTTTGCGAAGCACCCAATCTGGCAGCAAGCGCGGATAGAATCAGAGCGAAAGCTGATTTTTGAGGAGTACGTCTCCGAGATGAAGCAGCGTGAAGTGGTATGTGTTACGCCACTCTTCCGAGCCTAATCTGAAGTATCTTTCAGCAAGAGAACCGGGCAGCACGCAACCGTGCTATAACAAAGCTCATGTCCCTCTTCAAACAGCTCGGGGTCGATGTCATCACACGTTGGCGGACTGCTCATTCTCTTGTGCTGGAGTCAGAGGAATGGCAAAGTGACGAAGAGTTGAGGCAGCTTCCTGGCCTGGACATCTTACTCGCCTTTGAGGATTACAGCCGAGTTCGTGAGCGCGAGTTTGAGGATGAGATGCGCCGTAAGCAGGTCAACAAATTACGTTCAGAGCGTAAAGCTCGCGAAGCTTTCAAGGTACTATCCCGAACTTTACTTTCCCGCGTCGTCCCCATTGAACGCATATAGGCACTTTTGCAAGAGTTTGTCGCCTCCGGTGACATAAAGGCGCGTTCAAAGTGGAAGCATGTCTATCCGAAATTCTCATCCGATATCCGCTACCTTGACATGCTCGGCAAGCCTGGATCCAACCCAATCGAGTTGTTCTGGGATGTGGTGGACGATCTCGACCAGAAGCTAGACGCGAAGATCGCTACGGTTGATGCAGCCATCAAGCGCTACAATTCCAAACACAGCTCCGATGCCGAAGGTAGCTCCCAGTCGTGGTCGGTTCAACCGGAGACGACGGAAGCCGACTTTTTGAAGGTCGTGCAGGATAATGGCGATGAGGAGTCGGCTTCTTTCTCCACCGACGCGTTGAAGCAGATCTTCACGACGGTATTTCTATACTCTACGAGTTCATACCACACCTGACTTATCTTTGTAATACAGTTGCATGAGCAAATTCTGAGGCAACAGGCTGAAGAGAAGCGGCGAGCCGAACGGAGGGCGCGGCATATGCAAGACGACCTGCGCTATGCGATGAAAAAACTTCCTGATCCCTTCGACGTCAACCTTGGCTATGAGGGGGTACGTGCTTCGCAGTCATACCCGATATTAGCTAACAGAGCTATAGGCTGTACCGCTCATCGAGCACCTTCCCGAATTCAAGGCCCTGGATGATGAGGGCCGACGTGCAGCGTTCAGCAAGTTTATCAAGAGGCAAAAGGTGCGGTTATTATCCTTCTTCACAACAAGGCCTCATTTATTTTGGTCTTCAGGAACGTCTGCGCGAGATCTCGGAGGATGGCGGATCGACAACCAGTCGCAAGCGCAAAGAACCCAGTCACCGTGAGACGGAGAGAGAGCGCGACAGGGAACCGCGTGACAGAGACAGAGAAAAGGACAGGGATCGTGACCGGGAACGGGAACGGGAACGAGTACCGGAACGGGAACGGGAAAGGGACCGAGACCGGGACCGGGACAGAGATCATGACCGTGAACGTGATCGGGACCGCGACCGTGACCGTGACCGTGATCGGCACAGAGAACGAGACCGCGACCGTGAGAGGGAGCGAGATCGTGGCTCTCGGTACCATCGTGGGTATGACGACGACCCCCGACGATCGTCGCGTGATCACGGTCGTGACCGTGAACGGGATTGGGAAGGTGACTCCCCGCGAGACCGTCGTGACCGAGATCGTGATCGGTATGCGACACGAACGTCAAGTTCGAGAGGGGAGGACAAGAAACGACGTGCAGGAAGGGATGTGGAGGAAGACCGAGGCAGTCACGATGAACCACGAGAGAAGCGCGAAGCAGAGAACGAGGAGCGAAGTGAGAAAGTGCGTTAGGTTCAAGTCTCTAAACCAGCCTCTCAAATTTCTCTGACGCTCATGCACAGAGGGCAAGATACGACACGGAGGCACCTCCACCCAAGGACCGCAAGGGTCGGGCGGAAACACCAGAGGAGGGAGAGATATGACGGTCTGGTCATTCCCAGTAATTATCGCTTTTTG
>Ga0307512_10004104_pt1 | contig 16193 bp, 18 predicted proteins | sample 14_EM_MG_FD_200267 | JGI IMG/M metagenome (GOLD analysis project Ga0307512, IMG submission 200267) | Populus trichocarpa ectomycorrhiza microbial communities from riparian zone in the Pacific Northwest, United States - 14_EM | ecosystem: Host-associated > Plants > Roots > Unclassified | place...
CAGTAGTACCGAAATGAGCTTCTGACCAATGCGGCGCCAAAATATCCAACGTGCCTCATGTGAACCCTACGGCAGTCATCAGCGTTATCACGAATGTGTTGAGGGTCCGAAGCAACACTACCCGTGTCAGCCTGTTTCATGAAAATCGTGGTAAGTTTGTGCAGGGTGGACGTTACTCTGACCACGGATTTCTGATCCGAGTGGACGCATTAAACAGCGTTGGCAATCTCTCCAGGTCATCCTGTGAGTTGATTGTATCGGCAATCAGGGAGGAAGGTATAAACGGAATGGACGAAATGTGCATCAGTGGGGGGTCGTTGAAAAGGGACGGCTTGCGGAAACGGAACTATTTTTCTCCATACACGAGGGGCTAAGTTTTCCCCTGGAAGCGACGTTGGCTGCTTGGTGGTATCGAGTTGTGAGATAACGGGTAAACGTTCGTTGTACACGAGGGTAAGTAACTCGAGACAAGTGAGAGGGATTCGAACTCTGTTCGTTCGTAAGGTATCTAGTACATCGTTTCCCGTCTTATATACTAAATGCCATATATAATGATATCATAAGGTCCGAGTAGAAAGCGAGAGCTACATAGGGAGAGTAGTTTACCCAGAAACTCTGAAACTATTCGAGTCCGTGTGATCGGCGGACCGGGAGGCCGCGCGCTTACAAGTTGACCTGGGTTTTAGCGCTGGGTCTTCCACGATGCCGCATGCACCTCTCTCGTCTCTGGCCGTGGTGCATGGTGCGTAATGCCTCACGCTGGGCGGAAATCTCGTTACCGCCTGAGCGATAAGCAGGAGTCAATGGGCAAAAAACTGGCGGAAGAATCGACCTCCGAGAACCTCCGAAAGCGGGTGCCGTTGAGTGCACGATCGATGATTTGTGTCTTTTTTTGACCTATCTGCAGGAATACAGCTCTATTTTCAGCCAACGGAAGATCATACATTGCCTATTACCACGATTGAGTCTCGTCAGTTGGGTGATACATGTGTTATACTCCCGGCGGGTGACCGCGAACCCGTCGGACAAACGTGCATTCGTACATTGTGAATCTCTGTCCACAGAATTTATGGGGTCTGGCTGTTGGCTGCACCTAGTGATTCTGATCTTGCTGTTGGAATAGGTCAAAACCAAGTTCACGACAGATGTAAGTGGGTCCATCCTCGCGTCTACTCACCACACAGATTGTTCGAGCATGCATCGTTTGGATATGGATAGGCAATTATCGAGTTACTTGCCTTATCCATGACGTCGACGGCCCACTTCATATAAGAAGCCAAATCTAGAGACCTCCCTCCCCACGAATTCCCCCTCACCATCTGATCTCTTCCCATCTCCAGGATGTCCTCTACTACTGGCAAGTAGCACAGAGATCACCCCTTCCATGATTTATCGCTGATTCTTCACATAGACCCAACTCAAGATAACCCTGTTTACCCTTTCAACTATGTCCCTTCATTCGCAGCCGGTATCACATTCGTCGTGTTGTTTAGCCTCGTAACGAGCATGTCTTGTTCTCCCGGTTTATCCCGAAAGCAGGCTCTAACACCCCTTATCAGGCCTTCACCTCGTCCAAGCTCTACACAAGAGGATGTGGTGGTTGCTTCCGACAGTGGTCACAGGCGGTGTGGCAGAAATTATTGGTTGGAGCGGTAGATTATGGGGGAGTAAGGATCCAACTTCTATGGACCCGTATTTGATGCAGTTTGTCCCCAACTCTCTATTGGTTACCCGTGGCCAACGTATTTCCCATTCCAGGATCACGACTACCATCATCAGTCCTACGTTTATCCTCGCCGCCAACTTCGTGATAGTGGGACGGATCATCCAGATCCTCGGGTCCCAATACAGTCGTTTGAGACCCCGTTTATGTGAGCACTACCCCGTTCCAATACCATGATGAAGTTTCATGCTAAATGTTGCTTTCGAGACACCATCGTATTTTGTTCCTGCGTATGCACGCGTTACTATTCCAGTTCAACAGAGAGCTGACAATTATTCCAGGACGTAATTGCCCTTATCGTCCAATCTGTTGGTGGAGCGAAGGCCTCAATGGCCAACGGTCCGGCCGGTGCCGAACTAGGTGGGCACATCGCACTCGGTGAGGATCAATTGTCCCTCATTTTCGTCTCTATCATCCGGGTATAAGGCGGGTAATAAACCATATACCCTGTAGGTGGTATCGTCTTCCAGTTCGCTGGCATCGTCGTCTACATGCTCCTCACCTCCGAGTTCTTGATTCGATACTATCTGGACAAACCGTTCCCCCACCGCAGGACCACATACATCGGAAAATTGGCCGTGCTTGACTCCAAGATGAAACAGATGATATTCGGGGTATACTTGAGTTCGTTATGTGTGTTTATCCGGTACTTCCTATTTCCCTCTTTCAGTTCCGACGCCTCGGACAGCTGAATTTTCTGGCTGTATAGGGGTATATACCGTACCATCGAATTGACCAATGGTTGGAGCGGCAAAATTATCTCGAATGAACGGCTCTTTAGTCAGTGGAACCCGCCTTGATGCATCCTACGCCATCCTAACTACAAACCTCACAGTTGGATTGGATGGTTCCATGATCGCTCTCGTGATGGTTATTCTCAGCATCTTCCACCCTGGCAGGTTGATGGTCCAAGACACCAGCCTCATGAAGTTGGGCAGTGAATCTGTCATTGAGATGTGGTCAAAGGGCGTGTAGACACGTTTTCCTTTTGGGACACTAAGTTATTATGATTGTTTCCGCTTCTTATATTCGCGACTGAGTGACTTTCGTAGAACGTTTTCTAAACTCGTAACAGGTGCCGGTCACCGTGATTTGTATTTTTTGAGCCCCGGGCAATGGTAGGGGTCCTGAAAGTTTCCTCCTCCGGCCAGGATATCCCGGGTTTAAGAGTTAGTCTTAAAAATCTATGGAAATTAACTCATTTTGTATGCGCTATCTGGAGAGATTTCGAAAATTGCCTTTAGTATAATATCAGGGACGACCCAGTTGTATGCACACGATACTCGCAGAAACCCTTTTCACGACCTATCGATGCGAGATACCAAGAAATAATCGATAATCATGTGAGCCAGGATGCGTCTAGAACCTCAGATCGACTTTCAGTCGTTTCCGAGTGTACGCGGAGGGAGGGAGCTCGTCGCTCGGCAGACACCAGACAGTCTCTCCACCGCATAATCTATGTACAAAAAAGAAGGATGGGCATCGGGGCTACTCATGATTGGGCGACGTCGAGCGTCCCCATTGACAGAAGCCTCGAGGGGGATTGTCACGGGTTTTGTGTGGCCACATTGCACGTGCCCGGGACAATGTTAGCAGTGAGCATCGCCCGGAAAACATTGTCTGGCAAGTTCGCGAGTGGCCAACCAGTCATGATCATATGATGACAATCGGCTATCATCGACATCGCCCACTTTTGCTGAACTCCGTCTCTCCTCCGAGAGCACAAACATCAAACATCCAGAATAACCACCATTAATACTAGTACTCCCAGTTGAAGGTCGCTCGGGAGTGGATCGATGCCTACATCTTTCTCGGTATCGAAAGAATAAAAACGGACATGTCGAAAAATTATGAGTATCAGATGTTGCCCAAGTCAGCCGGCTTGCACGAAGAAACAAAGGAGGAGCCAAAGGTATGGGGGGTGTCGCCCGTCTTTACCAATTTCAAGGTACGCATTCAATATTCAACACCGGATTACACCACCTTCAAGTTCGCAGACAAACACCTACTACCCTAGGCCACGATCCACGAGGTGATTGAAGCGTCAGGGAAGGTCATCATCCACGCTTGTAGCATCACACCCACCCACGAAGCTTTCTTTCGTTGAGGAGGATGGGGAGTTCAAGGTCTCCCGGTGTCAGGAATTCATCGACACACAGGAGTATGGGATCTTTACTGCCAAGCTTGCCTAGGCTGTAACCGAGGGGGCGCTTGCTTCATAGATCCACAAAGTCTGCGTGGTATATAGCACAATAAAATTATTCGTATGTTCGAGGAATCGATGTGCAGGCGTGTTATAACGATATCTTGCAGTGAACGTGATATTCCTCCGAGTCGAGGAGCAGTGAGCCTTTGATCACAAAGAACTAAAATAGAAGGACTGGAGAGATTTATAAGATACCTCCGTCGTTCATGCTACCAGAAGTTGTGGATTGATGTAACAGAGCTCAGCAATCTCAGCTGCCGGAACGGCTAGAGAGGAAGCAACCGTGGGAAAGGGCTATCAACGATCCTGCCGTCTATGTACAACCCACCACCACCGTCAACGACGCCGAAGACCGTTAATGTCCAGAGATTTTGAGCGGCTGCTCATTCTTATATGTTGCCTTGCGAACCCATGACAGAATTACCCCCACAATCCTTCAGAAATATAACTACAAAATTGTGAAGCGACGAGTCCCAGAGGGTCCCCTCTTCTCCGAGGAGGCCATTTTCCTTCCCCATATACGTGCACAGCTGTCGCTTATAGCTTCCCAGAGCTAGCTTGCCCAATATCTGCCCCCACAAACACTTGGTCTGGCTAATTCCAAGGTGTTTCCGTTTGTCGATTCCAATGACGACAGATCACTCACGATGGTGGTGTTCCCAGACTATCAGCATCCAGGAGGATAAGGGTGCTATCCAAATTACTACCAGGAAACCAAAGGCCTCCCCATGCTCCGTCAGCTCTGGTATATCCAATATACGACGAATTTTGGGGTACCCCAGGTTCACGAACAACTAAGGAACGCCCCCTACTAGGGAAAGTCTGGCTCCGTTTTGTCGGTGAATATCTCCTACAGCATCCAGTTAGCTGTACGAGGATTCCTGCATGGTCTTCATCCATTCCCTCAACGCATCCCTCTACATGAGTGCCCGGCCTCCTCCCTCGGGCTGATCTAGATCCGACAGCGGACTGCGTTGGTCTAATCCCTCCTCCTTCCCTATCTCACAACCTCCTTATTCTTGCGTTTGTCGCGAATCCGGGGAAGTAGTAACCGAACCGCTTCAAGCGAGTCAAAAGGAGCGCAGTGGCGGAGAAGAGTCGGAATCGCCAGGAGAGGTTTTGATGGATGGAGTTGTGACATTGTGACAGAGAACCACCGTTGCTCCTTGGATGTTTCTCCGTATAGGTTGCTGGAGACCATTTGTGTGGCTTGTGGGCCCGAGTAACTAGTAACATAGGGCATGGCCAAACCAGACTGGTTATGTCGTTGATTATGGGGAAAATCAGAACGATAATCGACCTCGGTTTGACCGCACCTACAGAGAGCCCAAGTACCGCATCGGCGTCCGGATGACTGGATCCCCTGGAGCGGGAACTGATTCACCAGGGGCGTCGGTGGTGAGTATAAAGGCTTGGGTGACGCAAAACGCTCGTTCCTTCATCTCAGGGATTTAGCGACTTTGGAATACCATTGAATCTGATAGACGTCCCATTACATATGTGTGTACGAAGTACAAAAAACCACTGTAACGTCCCAGACGGAACAGCTGGCATTAGTAATGGGCATGGAAATCATAACGGAACGCCTAAAGAGGCCGGCCTCAAATGGGTTATGCAAACAACAGGGAAGACGATGTGCAAAATGAAATGAGGACCAATCAATCCCTATATCCATCCAACATAGTGGCAGAAGGATTGATGTAGGGACCATCCACAGGGTGCACAATCGGGTTTTTGTCCTGAGTCTTGGACAGAACGGCACTCCGGATCGTACTTTCCCACTTCCTGAACCATTCTCCTTCTCCCTCCCCTATCACGTAAGTCTCTGCTTGTATAGCTGCTGAGCTAGAGCCTCCAGCGGCCTCCTCGGAAGTGGGTAGTTGATGTCCATCGTCTCTGGCTAGAGGGAGGACAACTTTTAAGGGGTAACCGCCTCCACAGACTTTCCAAACATCTCTATGCTCCTGGGATCGTTCGGGCGGCCCCCCGAACGAGTCGATGGGGGTAATGCCCAATAAGACCTTTATGCAGATGAAGGTAAACCACAAAAGGGTCTTTACCCAGGTATCGGAGGCGAGTCCAGAGAGGTCATTCGCCGGTCTGACGATAATAAGGTCGTTTGCGGAAGGGAAGAGGGTGAACTCGACTTCTAATGTGCCACGGTAAGAGGTTTGTTTGGCCGTGGTTTCAATGGCTTGTTCGACCGTGGTTTCAATAGCTTGTTTGATTGTGGTTTCAATGGCTTGTTTGAGGACACCAAAATCCCAGCCGTATACACACTGGGATGAGAGATATCAGTGCAATTGAAATATTCGTCCCATCACCGCACACCTTGGTGTAGATAAACTCTTTGTGTAATCTGTCGCTCGCGCAGTAGTCGTCACACCATTTCCTGACGGTTCGGGAGGACCTGAGTCGAACCCCGTCTTCCGACGGAGCATTCCGAGAAGCCGACGGATTGCGAGAGCGACTCCTGATCCATGGTGGCAACCCCTTACGGTTCCCTTCTTTGTACCATAGCTCATATTCTTCCAACTCCTTCGTGTCGAGCTTCCTCATTCTCGTCTCACCGCCCGGGGTGTCGGAGACCTCGACCTCTTGATAGGCCTTGCCTCGGTACGCGGGCTCATTGTCTGGAACTGACCACTGCACCGGCGCATGGGCGGGGTCTTTGATAATGTTCGGCGTAAGGTCTATCCGGAAGTCGAAATCGACGATGACTTCAGTTGTGGCGGTGGCGGTTTCAGTCTTGATCTTGGTGTCGCTATGATCATCCCAGCGGTAATGGTGGGAGTTGAAGATGCAGGTTCGGTTTTTCTCGTGGGTGCCGATTATGTGGAGATGGTACGTTGGAGGAGTAGATGATTGTGCGAGGAGGAAGCGGTGGAGAGCTTCACCTGGATTGCGCGACATTGAGATAAGGGGGGTAGATCTAATCTGGTGTTACAAGTACGCACCGTCTTCGTTCAGATGAGGGTCATTGGATATGATAGTTCCGTTCTCGTCGGTAAAGAAGGAAGGGATGTGGGTGGAGAACGCAGGCGGAGGATCTTGCTGCGGAGGATCTGGGAGAGGTCTGTCCTCCGTAGCCTGCTCAAAACTTGGAGGTAGTTCCTCTAAAGTGATAGTATCGTTTGGCTCGGAAGAATTGAGTTGAGCCTTGGCTTCATCTTTGGTGGGCAGATTATCGACTAACATTTGGATAGTCGGGGATAGATGTGCTGCGGCCACGTGTCAAAGACAGGCTAAGCACAATTTTTTAATTCAAAGACCCATTGGGGAATGACTATTAAATCCTGGGCAGTCTCTCTTTTCACTTTGCCAATGTCCTCAACGCTAGCAGGATCATCCTTAACATTGCCGACGGCACTCGATCCTCACTGTGAGGGTCGATCATGTACCGCCGGCATTATCGCGATTGTCTGGGGCGCCGTCTGAGTCCTGGACCGAGTTGTTATGCGCTCCAACCGCTCCGTCTATTTATACCCCTCAAGGTTTCTGTTAATTTTTTTAGACCCCCCCCCCCCGACGGCAGATCACCCCGGTGTCCATGTAATCGCCCGCCTCGTCGGAGTTGCAATGTTTGACTTCTCCGCGAACAGGTTAATAGCAATTTCTGCATTGGGGCCTGTTTCCGTCATCACGACACGAATATTGAATCCCCTCAATGTTGATTCCAGTCGATTGAATTTTCCCCGAACGAGGGAAGGTATGACATCCGCAGTATCTATCTTGTTTAACCACATGACGATGGATCTGGAAGCTTCAAAGGAAGGCTTGAAGGATTCCAAGCCCCACGAAGTGCAATATGCTGTACAATCGAGAGAGATAATTGCCGAACCCCTCGACAGTTCGATTACAACATGCAGGGTGTGGGGGAGAGAACACAAGGGAATCATCCTAGGAATTAAGTCGGCTTCGAGTGTCCAATAGGTGGTCCACGCGATGCATTCGACGTGTGGTGCATCCCTCGTTAACCAAGAGCGCGTTCATGATACCTCACGTCTCCCTGGTTTGTGACTACCCGTAGGCATGATTCGTTCGAGTTTCGCCTTCGCTGGAGGTAGGATTGAACCGCGAACATACAGTAGTTATTGGCTTTCCACGTTTCGGTGACGCACGGAACATCCATCCCATACTAAGTTATTCTGCAGGCAGTGCCTCCGGACCCTGTGGTCGAGTGCAAGTCTTCCGAGAAAATCTAGCATCCAAGTTTCAGGCACCAAAACAATGTACAGCCGAGATTGACACTCCGCTGCTTCGCAACACCGAGCGGTTTGGATAAAAAACCTACGGAACGTCGGGGTAGGCGTCGCCGACTGACAAATACCTCGCTGCTCGCGGAGTCGTGAATGGAGATTATACTCACGGGCCATAGGCTGTCTCGGTCGAGATCCAGCCGAAAGACGAGACACGTAGGGGAATCAGCAGGGAATCCATCAGAAAACCCGCCCCCCCCTCCTACGTAGCGCTACCCGACCGCTTAGCAAAATCCCATTCAGTTTTTGGCACTAGCGCCGGCCAGTTTTGTTAAAAAGCCTCGGCTAAGCTCGGGTAGCGCTACCCGAGGGGGGCGGGTTTGCTAATGGAGTGAAGCGAAGAGTTTGACATGCGTTTCCAGGCGCCGAAACTCCACATGTTGGACACGCGGCATTGAGACACCACTACCTATGTTCGGACGGAACCCAAATGGACGACAACTTCCGGATCCTGACCAGGGAGGTCGTTGCAGCAGCGGAGTACGTTGCTGCGTCGCGTCGTGCCCGACGACTCGACATACCGTGTCGAATGAAGAGTGGCTGGGAAGGAAGGTTTGGATTATGATCATCACCTGTATGTAGTATGCACGCTAAATTGCGAGGGTCCAAGACCATCACCTTCTCGACTTGAAGATCCCCGAGTCCGCTCATCGCCCAGCCTCGGGGTGAGAACGAATTGAAAAGGGCTCGTGGATGGAAGTGTACAAATTCGTTTAGCCCGCCTACTTTAACTTATTATGATCAAAATCCAGAATCACATGTCTCGTGTGTGGGGTCAGCGGGGCCTCCTATCGCAACTTTACTGTATTAAAATGGAGAAAGGGATTAAAGCGTTAATTCTTTACACCCTCACAAACCGGCCCTCATCCGCTCAGTGCCATTGCCCTTCGTTGTTTATAAGCCAACAAACAGAAGACTACGAGTAATCACTCTTGTGAAGAGCCCACCCTCGAAGATGCAGGTCCACCCATCAGCTTACAGGTGAGCGCCTCCCTATTTCTCTCTCTTGTTTTTTACCCCTGCTCCCCTGCACCATCAACTCGAGGAAACAGCGCTGTATATGGCTGGCAGCAGAACCATCTCTTTTGGTCCACCTTGTCACCCTGGACACCACCAACCTTAACCCCATTCGTATTCTCCCAAATAATCCCTGCTGTTCATCTCGCTCATGCGATACCCATATCGACTCAAAACTCAAAAACCGTGCACGTTGATGCTCACAGCCAAACCCTTTCTCCTAGAACGGTCGCCTATGCATCTCATCGGGATCCCAACCCCCCCATATTCACGAACATGAAGGTACCCCATCTGGCAGACTTAACTTCTTTCCTCGAGCGGAACCCAGTGATCGCGATCATCCTCATGTTGATCATTTTGCGATCCATTCGGGTTCTGTGTAATCGGTTTTTGGGAAACGCAAACAAGAAGTAGACGACTCTCCGTTCCAACGAGGATGAAGGCGGTGAGCTAAACGCCGAGGGAGAGAAGGGTTGAGGATATTGACACGTGACCGGAGTGGGGCTCGGAATTTTTCCTGGAGATTCTCGGGAGCACGAGGACTTCAGGAGGTGATCGTGCGACCTTGGGCGAAAGAAACTCCCGAATAGAGAGATATCCCGGGTCCACAGGGGTTTTAACCCTGGATACGGAGGTGAGTTTATCAGCGCGGATTGAGGTGGGGGGACCTTGCCCCCTCGCTCATCTCCACGTGCGCCAATTTACGTCAGTTTTTTTCGGCTTCCAGCCGTGGGTGCCAGGCAGAGCGTTTGGTTCAGATACGTGGGAGTCACGAGACTGCGATTACCACGCCTCGGTTCCTGTTTGATAGCTGAAGCTCTCGATAAGCGGTCTGTGGCTCCACTTACGTTCTTATCTCGGACGACGAGGCTTACTCGAGCGCTTCATCCCAGCTGCAGGACTCGTCCATAGAGTATATATGCCCGCCTAAATTTAGCACAAAACTGAAACGTTATCCTTGGCGTCCCACAGGCACATCGTGTTACCTGCTCCCGTAAACTTTTCTATCGCCATTCCGGCGTGTAACGCCAGATATACATGTCCTGGGATGCCCTTCGGAAAGCAGTACCTTGGCAGTGATGACAGGTAGTGTCCCAATATTTGATGGTCCACGTAAATACCACGGTGTCAATTAGATATCATTGGCAGGATTGGATGAGCGGTATACTTGCTACACTTGAGAATTTCCGGCCTAGAGCGCATCACGATCAGAAGGGTTATACAGACGCACCAACTTGGGGGATCTCTCGTCGATTGTACAACTATATTGGGCGGTCATAGACTGGTGGTAGATAAGCACCCCGTTAATTCTCACGGGTGAAAACAGTTTGATTTATGGCTGAATAGATAAGGAAAAAAGCACACGAACGACAGGCTCATCGATTGGGTGCCTCACCCTGGCGGTACTAGAGTCAGCAGGACGGATCCCCATGGCCCGCGTGTGCCGTTGCGAATTCCTGGAGGCGTGAGAACAGAACCTGTTGGCTTGCAAGACGATAAGCCGGACTGAGGGAATCCAGTAGTTGCTCGAGTGTCTCGTGGATGACCTCGGTCTTCTCATCCAAGACCTAATTTTGTCGACCGTGAGCGAGGATGTAAAGCAGACCGCCGGTCAAAGAACCGACCTCAAAACCCCGGGGACTCAAAGACACGGTTACCGTGTTCCCCTCGAGGAACACCACGGTCGCGGTGGATTGGAGCTGAGTTTCTCGAAGGACCTGATAGTCTTTGAGGCCAAACGAATTTTCTCTGAGTGCTGATTCGAGTTCGGAGGCGAAGTTTGCGGTGGACATCGTGATCACGGTCATAAACTAAGCCGCGGATTGACGGGATCATCAGTGCAGCTCGGGAGGAGAGACAGTGCCTCAGAAGATAGGTTGACCATTTGAAAAGGTCCTGACCATCTGTTTCTCCTCTCCTCTCTCGGATCATCAGTGCGGTCATGTCCTATCATTCTCCCTCCTCGTTATGATGTCGCACCGACCGAATTCGCCCTCGACGCACAATAGGCCTCGATCGAGCTCGCACCCTGTTCGTCCCCAGCAGGTCCGAAGGCTCTCCGAGGCTAACGAGAGTGTACCGGTGCGTCCGCCCCGGAACCCTGCAAGGCGATTGACCCTCGGCGAAGAACGACTCGCACCGCCGCCGGTTGCATTCAAGCCCACGACGGCGTCTGAGGATAATCACAGGGAAAGAAAGATATATGATAGGGACAGTCCATCCGTCAATGTTGTAAGTATGCGTCTTCCCTATGATGATAGGGTTCAGATTATTATCCAATAATCACTGACACGTATCATCCCAACTACTTGGCCCCGGTTTATAGCCTCCGCCCAAATACCCAGTTAATAGGAAGCAGCCAACTCAGACGACCCCCCCTCCCCAGATAAACACCCTCGACCGCAAAATCCTCCTGGAGCTGAAGCGGTCTATGCTCGCACGTTCTGCCCAGTTCGCCCTTAAGAACAACATCAAACATCACCCTTTCCCTCCAGATGAGGCCCCGTACCCAAGGTCTTACGACCACAAATGCATCGACACCGACGTCTGGGAGAACGTGTTCTGTGAGCAGTTCTGCGGGAACGTCACCTTCCACACTTTCGACGTCCCTCCGACCAAGGTGTACGTGCTCATTCGTATTCCACGTCTCCGCCCGAACAGTCGCTTATCCAGATACGCGTGATCGGCGTTACAGACTTGACCTCGGGTGTGGTTCTGGGTCATGGGTCATGGCATGCGCAAGACGGTGGAAGAATTGCCATTTTGTTGGTGAGCACCCTCTCTTTCGCCATCCAGATCCTCGTCCTTATCAGCCATGCCGTCATTGAGGTCTCGACATCGTCCCCCTGCACCCAGACCTCGGCAAATCAGAGTTAAGTAAGAGAGTGAGCTGGGTTCAAGCAAACTTGTAAGATCGTCCCCCGTCAATCTTCTTCGCCGACACGCGTTCAATTCTCTTCCTTCTATAGCCTTGAACCACTTCCGTTTCCAAACGAGGAGTTCGATTTTGTGTGCGCTCCGGCCTCCATATTGATTGCCACCGAAATGTCCTGACTATCTCCCCAGCCACATCAAACGCATTGCCAGGGGTGTACCAGAAGATAAGGTGAGCGCCTCATCCAGCCACTGTCATCACGTCCTCTGATCTGACATTCCCTCCAGTGGGATGCGCTGTTCGAGGTACGATCACACTCCTATCTCAAACCCAAGGCTGTTGTAAATCCTTGGAGTAGGAAATTGTTCGCGTAATGAAGCCCGGCGCTGTGTTGGAGGTGCATGAGATGCCGTCATATCTTCCGCCCCCCTCGTTTCCTAATATCTTCTTTTGCAGATGCTAGAGGAAGATCTCTACATCCCTGGCCAAATGATGGAAACCGTTAACAATGATTCTCCATCACCAGCAGCCTCCTCTTCTGGTTCACTCGAAGAACTAAGCCAACTAAACGTGTCCTCGCTCCCAGGGCCCTCCACGTCGCTACCAGATATTTCCACCGAACAAAGCTACCGTAGTTCCCAGGCGATCCGAAGGTCTACATCAGAGAGAACCAAGAAACTGTCATCGGCGAGTCGAACCTCCTCCAACACACGTCCACCGCCTCTCCCAACCCGCTCAACACCCCCCAGCCCCCAAAATGTCCGCCCGTTTCCCTTGCTGAAACCTTCCAATCCTACAGCTCGCCCGATAGCTAGTCATTTCAACCTCCACAACCTGCTCCAGAAACGACCCAGTCGAGATGGCAGGGCCGGAACGGCTGGGGAACAACCTCGGAAAACCAAGAAAGAGTCGCCTATTCCAGTGTCGTTGAGCACAGATCTATACCCTCTGTCGATACCTGGAAGTTCTACTACACCGAATCAGAAGCATCCCGCCAAGAAAATGCACAGGCCAGTGTCATCCGGTGGAAGGTTGCCGTCTCCGAAACCATATCTCGGCACGACCAGGTCCTCGTCGAACTTAATGGTTGGATCGAATACGAACGTAAACGTCGTTGTGATGCCAACGCAGACCCTGCACGAGTTTGGTGAAGGGGATCCTCCGTTGACGTTACCCCCGGTGAGAGATACGAATGGCAGGCTGGAGGTCAATTTCCCGCAGGTTGGACAGAACGGGGATCCGGGACGGGCTCGTACACGGTCGTTCTCTTACCCAACCCCGGGAGACGATGGACAACAGAGGTCTAGTGCGAGCCGCGAATTTGGGCCATTCGACCTAAACACAGTTAGCATGCATGGTCACGCTCAGCAGGTTCGCCCTTCGAATGTCCAAAACTCCCAGAACCGTAGTGTCCTGACCGACGTGGAACCCATCGAATCGAACCGACGCGACACGAAGCTTATCATAATACCACCGGTCCCACCCCCGAAGGATATCCCCGGGAGATCGAAACCACAATCCATACCATCCAGCTCGTCGTCCAGTAACGTTTCTAATCCAACGACTGGTCTGTCTCGCTCTGTGCCTGATAGGTTCACCGACCAGTTGCTATCTCCCACCCTTGAATCATCCAAACCGATGAAATCCCTGTCGACCTCTTCGTTGGCTATCAGCACTAACCGCTCCACCGGACAAGTTCCTTCATTACTGCAGAATAGTCACTCTAGCGACAATTCGGGCGCGGGTAACTCTCCGACCATAGAAATACCCCCAAATCCCCGCCAACACAAGCTATTAGAAATAATTTATACGGAGATGCACACGGCGAGGTTTGTCAACCTCGCCCCGTTGAGCCTATTAGAGAACTACATTCGGACCTACTTCGAGAGTACGTGTTGGTTTTCATATTTTCCCGGGTTGATCACCTACTCACTTCTCTCCTACTTAAGATGTTCGTACCCATGCACCTCTTATCTTCACCTTCCCACCTCCCCCCGGTTGCGAACACCGTCCCGAGTTTGATGCTGCCGAGTCTCAACAAGGGAAGCTGAACCGAACACAGCAGGCTGAAGACGATGATGATCAAGACCACTATCTCAGACCCGACACCCCTCCCTCTGCCCGCTCATTACTCTTCCCCCTCCCGCCTGCGACCCCACCACTCGGTAGCCCCAAGTCCATCTCTTCACGCTTCTCTCGGGAGAGAAGCCTAAGCGTCACTAGTAACGAGCCTGGACCTTCCCGTGCGAGGATCTCGGGCACTAAGCTGGGTCGTCGCTCTATTACCGGCCCCGAGACTACCAATCACCGACGGCCCCGTAGTTCTAAGTCTCTTGCGGGACATGGGGACGGGACTGTACCCGATCGGGTAATCATGACTGGGACAAGCGAGTATGTGATGTCGATGACTGGGGGATTTTCTCCGGCCAGGGTCGCAAAAGCGGACAAGAGCACATCGAGTGCGAGTGACGAACGGGAAGACTCCAGGCAGCGAAGTAACTCGTTGTTCACGCGTTTGAATGATGCGAAGGGGAATGGTGAGGGTGGGGAAGCACGAACGAGGTTACTTGCGCCTGCTCTCAAGCTTACTCGACCCCCGACTACAAGCTCGTTGCCGCCAGCCCCCCCGTTCGAGTACAAGACTTATAACGCTACCTCATCCATATCCCTCTCTCCGTCCATAATTTCTTCGTCCTCCTCCACCATCATTCAGTCCGATTCGGGGAAGAGGAAGCTAGGACTCACGGCGGCCGACAAGGCACATTTGAGCGCATTGCTATTGTCCAACAAGAAGGCGGAGATTGATGTCAGGAGCCTGAACCTTCATTTGAGGGTGAGGGTTGTCGAGATTCTCGGCTGTTCTGAGGCAATGTGGGATTGGGTGAAGGAGTTCCAGTATCGGGAGCTAGAGAAGGAGAGGAAGCGGAAGGAGCGACTGGCTTTGGCTGCCAGTACCGTGCAGGGTGTTGGTGGAGGAAGGGTCTCCTATTACCACCGTGACCGCGTCAAAAACAACGCTGGGCGAGAGAGGCAGAATAGCGTAGGGAACGATAACCCTCTGCATCGTAAGAAGTCGACGAAAAGTTTCTCTACCAGTGCGAGCAAGAAAAGACACGGAGATGATGGGTATGGTTTGAACGGAGACTATCAGGGGACGTTGGTGAAGGTCCCGGGGAATGTTGCCGTATCTCCCACATCATCCTTTTCGACTTCCCTTGGATCCGCGAAGGGAGACGATCCGAGCGAGCATTTGGAGAAGAGTGTGAAGCAGGAGCTTTTGCGTATGACAAGGGAGCGGTTTGATGAAATCCTTTCTTGGTTCCAGTTGTGAGTAAACACTTTTTCGGCCTTTCCCTTCCCCGTTTCGCGTTGCATGGAAGCTGACCGTCGTCGTCTCGGCGTAGCGATATGGACGACTCGATTCGACTCACGCGTTCGATGGCCATAAGGACTCCTTCTTCGTCCTTCACGACCTTCACGACCGACCCGACCGAACACCGCAGATCATTCGATGAAGCGTGCCAGAAACTCAAGAGTTACCTCCAACAACACCCGCAACGGTCTGCTTCCCTCGTTAAACCCAACGACACCGCCAACGGGTGCGAGGCTACCAGCAAAAGCTCTCAACACAGTCAACAGTATGAGGAGCTGTGTTGTCTGCCTCCGTTGCTTAATCTGGTGCATCCGTCGAAACGGTTGTGTCGCACGATACGGGTTTGGGTCGCTTGGAAGCCTTAAGGCTTGACACTTCCGTACTTGGGTCATCCCTCATCCCACACACCGTTTCTGATCCTTTTTTTTCTTACTTTCTGGTGTTGCGTATAGAATATTTAGAGCGGGGATGACTTGGAGAGAGAGGGGGGGGCTTTCGTTCTGGATCACCCGCCACAACGAGCCTGATCCCATTCTCTCCTCTTTTGTCCTCTTGACCGCATTTTTATGAAAGTGTGTACCATGTAACAACTCACCACGTCTGCTTAACTTCCTTTTGTTCCTTTTCTCTCTCTCGGCAGTGTTGGGATACCATACTTCGATCCATTCCATGTACCTACATGATCTTACCGACTCTTCGTATATCTTCTCCCCCCCCCCCCCACCCGTTTTCTCGTTTTG
>Ga0307512_10004105_pt1 | contig 16189 bp, 19 predicted proteins | sample 14_EM_MG_FD_200267 | JGI IMG/M metagenome (GOLD analysis project Ga0307512, IMG submission 200267) | Populus trichocarpa ectomycorrhiza microbial communities from riparian zone in the Pacific Northwest, United States - 14_EM | ecosystem: Host-associated > Plants > Roots > Unclassified | place...
TAGAAGAGAATCGCAGATGGCATTGCCAGCCCTTCAAGGGCGCGATTATATAGTCCATAGATCAAATGAAAGCATGTGGAGCACTATCAAGTGACTCCACTGTGGTGAGATGAACACGAAAGTGGTAGCATTGGCAAAGAGGGAAAAGCGATGAAGGTAACTAGGGCATGAGACGCCCGGGACTGTGAGTGGGTCTGTGCTCAGGGGCACTGAGTCAAGAATGGTAAAGGGGTTGCGGCGACGCCTTTGGAACATGTGCAGCACTGCCCTACTTGAGAACGAAATGAAATTAGTATAATCAAATGCCATGATCAAGAAAATGTGCCAGAGGTGTTAGAAATGAAAGTGAGACAGGGGGCCGCACTCGGCGTTGCCCCCGGTCATTGTGCTCCTCCCAATGCAGCGCAAGCGCACCTCAGGCTCAGCTCGAGTGCACCTTGGGCGTGTCTCGAGTGCCGGGTCGCTGCGTGCGTCCCTCGTCACCCTCAAATTCCAACAATTACCTGGTCTTAGCCTACACTGATAACGATCAGAAAGAGTTCAACAAAAACACTATCCCAATCTGCTACTATAACAGATAGTGGAGATGACTAGGACACTCTCTCACTTACAAGGCACCAACCATTGGAGATCCAGTCGCCATAGTAGAAACCTACAATCTACCAGGCGAAGAGTTTAACTTCACACCACAACTAAGAAGCCCATCACCAGACGTACAGCCCAAATCTGACCAAGACACGGTTGAGGACAGTGACGATGACATCATCAAATCGACTAAAGAACCCAGACAACTTGACAAGCAAATTAGACTTGCTGCTATCCCAGAATCATTTACCCCAGTGTCATCTCCAAGACAAGCGACCATCTCTCTACCAAGGCATCCAAAGAAATTATCTCCTATCTCATCGTCATCACTTGTGGGAATGTCGACTACATAGGTACAGCAACCCTCAACTCTCACCCAACAGCCATCTACGGCTCCAGTATCAGGCACTGGAGGAACATCTGGCTCAGGAACAGCAGCTCCAACAAGTGGTAGCTTGGCTGCAGCAGCTACAGGAATGCCAGCAAGTGTTAATGCCAAACTCAGAGCATCTCTCCGACAATACACCAATCTACTGCCCCCAGGAGGACCCCCTGGTGGGAGTGGTGGAGGTGGCAGAGGATCAGGATCCCCTGCTGGTCCACCACAACCTCCTCCAGGCCAACCCAGTGCAGGAGGACAAGCACCAGTGGCAGTACCAGCAGATGTCAAAGCCATGGGAGGACTCCCAGCAGCATTCAATGGAGATCGCCTCAGGGCAGACAATTTCATTGAGGAAGTCAAAGGATTCCTCCGACTCAACCAGGATGTTGCAGGCTATAACTTGCCTATCAAGAAAGTCACCTTCACCCTCACTCTCATGCATGGACCACAAATCGCCAGATGGAAGCATGATGTAGGAAACTTCCTAGACACCCTAGACCCGGTCCATGACAATATTCCGGATGTATGGAATCAATTCCTGCATGAATTCGCAGAACAATACCAAGATTCCCAGAAGGAGAACAGAGCTAGAGCTCAACTTGAGAACTGTTGCATGAAGTTCCCAGAGATCGACAACTATATCTCTCGATTTGAAGAACTCTGCCGCAATGCCGGCTACACCCAAGGGAACAATGAAGTGTTCCATCTATTTGTCAAAGGACTTCCAACCGATGTCATGGAAGCTGTATTCGTATCTCCCATCCCGGCAGACTACCAAGGACTCAAGGACAAGGCTATCAAGGTCACTCGATCTAGGATGCTAGTCAAAGGAATCCTTGAAACCAGGGGACGATCCAACCCTGGAGGCTTCAATCGAGGAGGCAGCAGCTTCCAATGACCAATGTACCAACAAAATCGACCCTTTCAAGGTAGAAGACCAGGGTTCTTCAGCGGCAACCAAGGAGGACAAGGGAATCTCTTCAACCAACAGCACGGCCCAGGCTTCCATCCCCAAGGCGGAGGACAGACCACAGTTTAATTCTACCAATGCACCTAGGTGGATGGCTAACCAGCCCATCCCAATGGACCTGGATCGTGCCTGTGCCTCCAATCAAAACTGGCACAGACAAGGCCAAGGACACGGACAATTCAGGTCCAACGTGGCTGCCACCAGACCCCCTTGTGGCACAACCAACAATGCCTGTTTCGAATGTGGGCAAATGGGACACTTTGCTCAAAACTGTCCGTGCCGTCGCCAAGGATGCGCTGGAGCAAATCTCATCGACTTCAATGATGAATTCGACTTCTACAAGGAACTGGAACCTGTTGATCAGGTCACTCAAGTTCAAAACCAACTCAACTTGATGACTCTCGATGACAAAGCTCGATTGGCGGAAGAAATGGGAGTAGCTGAGGATTTTCCCACTGCTTGATTAGATCGGCACTAATCAAGCAAAGTAGCAATGACAATGTGTACATATCCACTCAAAAATCTATGACTGTTTGATTTTACACACACTCGATTGCTAAAAGAGCCGAAGGGGTGGCACTAGTCGACTCAGGTGCCACCGAAAATTTCATGAATCTCACCTATGCCAAATGGCTGAAGCTTCCTATCAAAAACCTGGAGAAACCAAGGAAGCTGTTCAACATTGATGGCTTGCTAAACAAAAGTGGCGACTTGAAATACTACACTGACCTAGAGGTTCAAACCGGCACTGGTCGCACCAACCTACGATTTTTTCTATCAGACCTAGGAGAACACAAAGCTATCTTAGGCTACCCATGGTTTGCAGCAGTGCAACCAAAGATCAACTGGAAGCGAGAATGGATTGATTCATCACAACTACCCATCATCCTGTGATCAAACGATGCAAAAAAGGCCCGCTTCCTCCCTAGAACTCAAAACGTTCCACAACCCATCCATCACAACCAATATTACATCAGCTGAGTAACTATTGGATCCATCACTACCTCCGAAGCAAAACCAGCCATCCTAGACGAATACCATCGTCATGCCAAAGTCTTCAGTGAAGAAGCATCACACCAATTGCCAAAACATATGGTGTGGGATCATGCCATCAAACTGCTCCCTGGAGCTCCCACTACACTCCCGGGCCAACTACCTCCCTTAACCCAATCAGAACTTGATGAAGCCAGTAACTTCATCAAGGAATATCTGGCCAGGAACACTATCTGACCATCCTGGAGCCCCTATGCAGCAAACTTTTTCTTTGTAAAGAAGAAGGATGGAAAACTGCAGCCAGTACAAGACTATCAACCCCTCAACAAATGGACCAAACGGAACAGGAATGTCTCTCCTCTCATCCCATCAGCAATCAACCGATTAGCTGGATGCACATTATTCACTAAAGTCGACGTTCGTTGGGGGTACAACAATATCAGGATCAAACCTGGGGACAAATGGAAGGCAGCCTTCCTAACCCTGGAGGGGTTATTTGAACCAACCGTAATGTTCTTTGGACTTACAAACTCCCCCGTGACATTCCAGATGATGATGAATACCATCTTCCGACCGGGAGTAGCTGTGGGACACACATCCATCTATATGGATGACATCATGATCCATACTAAATGATGGAAAGATGAAACAGAGGAACAACACCTCCGATGACACTGCAAACTGGTCCATAAAATGCTGGACGAACTGGAGGCTAACAATCTCTACCTCAAACCAGAGAAATGTGCCTTCAAGCAAGAAGAAATTGAATACCTCAGTGTCATTGTAGGAAAGGGATGCCTCTGCATGGACCCGAAGAAACTGAAAGGAGTGGCTGACTACCCCATCCCCAGAAACCCCACCAACGTCAGAGCCTTTCTAGGCTTATGCAGCTACTACCGCTACTTCATCCCTCATTTCTCCCAAATCGCACAACCACTTTTAGAGTTAACATGGAAGACAGAGGCATGGCATTGGAATGAACCACAACATAAAGCATTCAAAGAGCTGAAATCCAAAATGTGTGCTGTGCTGGTCCTCAAGCAACCCAACTTCAAAAAGAAGTTCTATTTGCAAACCAATACATCTGCATATGGCGTGGGAGCCGTACTCTCGCAGGAGGGAGACATACCAACAACATCTGCCCTTTTGAAATGTCAAAAACCCGTCCTACACCCTGTCGCCTACTACTCTGCCACATTCATTCCTGCAGAACAGAACTACAATATCTACAAGAGGGAACTATTAGCTGTGATGAAAGCCTTAACTCACTGGTGACCCTACCTAGGATGGACAAAAGAACCCTTCACTATCATGACAGACCACGCAAACCTACAATACTGGAAGTCCCCGAAAAATCTGAACTGCCAAACAGCCTGTTGGCATGCAGACCTACAAGAATACGACTTCGATATCCTATACATCCCAGGAAAGACCAACATCCCTCCAGATGCGTTATCCAGACTCCCTGGTGCAGACAAGGGCAAAAATGACAATAAGGAAGTTGTGGTCCTACCCCCAGAAAAATTTGTCATAGCTACCACTCCAACTCAGCCCAAAATTGAAGTACCACCCCTCAACTCAGTCAAAAGAGGCATCATGAGGCTTGTATACAATCACTCTTCAGCAGGACACCCAGGAAGAGATGAAACCCTTAGGAAGACCCAAGAAAGGTACCACTGGCCCAACATGAAGGAATGGATTGCGAACTACGTCAAGGGATGTGCCATATGCCAACAAAACAAGATTCTCATGCATCGAACCAAGGTTCCCTTATACCGCATCCCCACAGAACCCAACACACACCTATTCCAATGTGTGGCTATGGACCTAATCATGGGATTGCCACCCATTTGAGGGAAAGACGCAATCCTTACAATTGTGGACCAAGGATGTTCACATGCTGCTATCTTCCTAGCATGTGACACTACGATCACTGGACCAGGCATTGCCCAGCTCTATCTTGATCATGTGTACAGGTGGTTTGGTCTTCCCATCAAGGTCATTAGCAACTGAGACCCACATTTCATGTCCCACTTTGGGAAGGGTCTAGCCAAGAAACTAGGGATCCAACAGAATCTGTCAATGGCCTTTCACCCCCAAATGGACAGCCTCTCAGAACGGAAGAATCAGTGGGTAGAACAATACCTCTGGCTAGTCATATCAGCAGCGCCCAAGGACTGGACTCAATAGCTAGCACTGGCCTCCGCAGTCCATAATAACCAGAGAAACAGTACCACCGGTTTATCGCCCAATCAAGTCTTATTGGGATATGACATCTCACTCAACCTGGATCTGGTTTCATCAGTCATCAATGAAACTGTGGAAGAACATGTCAGGCTTATGGAACAACAGTGGGCACAAGCGACTGCGGCCCTGAATGAAATTGCAGAACAATCAGGAACCCCTTTGGCTCAATACTTGCCTGGGAACCAAGTATGGTTAGAAGGGAAGAACCTCCGTCTTCCCTTTCAAGCAACAAAGCTTGCCCCGAAACGGTATGGACCATTCAAGATCATCAAAGAGATCTCCCCTGTCATGTTTCAGCTGGAATTACCCTTGTCATGGAAGATTCATGATGTGTTTCATGCGTCACTCTTATTGCCCTATAGCGAAACGACTGCACACAGACCTAACTTCTCCCAACCTCCTCCGGACCTGATTGGTGATGAAGCAGAGTACAAGGTGGAGCAAATCCGGAATCATTGTTACTCTGGACAAAACAGGGTCCTTCAATATTTGATCAAGTGGAAAGGGTACCCTGAAAGTGACAACACATGGGAACTGGCATTGGATGTCCATGCATCTGACTTGGTACATAACTACCACAAGGGAACTCTGCTTGAAAGTATAAAAGCAGGACAACTTTTTGCTGTCAACCCCATCATCCTTCAACCTGGCTCCTCATCACATCTCCTCACTCCCCAAGTTGAACCACAAGGACTTCCTACACAGTCTTCTTCGACGCGCTCCCTACACTACCCATTGATTCCACAAGTTCAAACCTGGACAGCGGATCCACGTCTCTTACATTCACACACTTGAACACCCCTTCTTCTGCAAAGAATGCCTCTGTGTATACCATTGATAGGCCCTGTTCACATGTCTGCAGCATTGTCCTCGACATCCTCAATGCTTCCGCCTCCATGTCCAACACCTATATGTCTAATGAATCCCCCCGTAGCTCCCCTCCTGACTCTCCAGCCTCCTACCATATGCCTCATATCCTCACTCCCAACAACCCCTGCATGTCGCCCAATACTGTGGCAACTATACTTGCCACCCAACCATCCATCAACACCATTACCCTCTGCAGCATTGCCAAAGGATTGGTCAAAACCATCAAAGAGCAAGAAGAATGACACAGCCATCAATTGCTCTCAGCCCACGACTGTTACCAGCAACTGGAAGACAAGCTTGCTAACTATGAAGAGGGCTACTGCACTGCCCCCAAAGGATACCAGCACAATATCAACTACCCAGACCTCAAGATCCCTATTGGGGAAGGGCTGTACCGCCCTGCCAAGTGGATCAAGATGGCCGATAAAGGCATGGTGCTGGCATACACTGAAGAGCAAGGCCCCAAGTCTGATCCCTATCTTGTCCCTATCCATGCTGCCCCTGTCTTTTTGTCAGAACCCATTGACCCCATTTCCCAGTGGCTCCACCAACTTCTCATTGGCCAATCAGCCATCTTCTACATGCTCATCAATGCCACCAAGAAGTTGGACAATTGGGGCATTGCCACTGATATCACTTGCTACTGAGAGTACAACGATAAGTTGGCCAATATCAACATGCATATTGAGCAGCTCCAGGCTGAAGCAGACTCGGTGCGACTCGCTAAGCTGCTCTGTGAAGGGTGGCTCGAAGCAGCTAGGGCGCCCAAGCAGCTGGCACACATGGAATGCCTTGTGCCAGTCTTTATGCGCCACAAGAGGAACAGCGATGGGCCTCAAGTCGCCATCTGAGGGGGTTGGAAGCGTCAAGCACAAGGTCGTGCTTAGCTCGAGTGGGAGGTAATGTGACTGGCCTCTGGTTTAGCCAGTGTAAGTCATGGGAACCGGCCCTAGTCAGGTGATCGTATCAGTCATAGTGCTTCATCATAGTTTGTAATCGTATTAGTGATCCTTTGTAGTATCGGTCAGTGTCTGTGATAGGCTTACTAACTGGTTAGTAAGTAGCTTACTGATAGATTAGCAAGCGTCTTAGTACCTTAGTCATAGCTTGTATCTGACTTACTAAGTAGCTTAGTTGTCTCCTTGTATCTTTAGTATAAATGAGGCTCACTGTCATCCTTAGGATGGCAAGTTGAATCTCCTGTCAATCCAGGCTTATTTCCTCTTCACACTCTCTCATAAGTGGGCCTTAGGACATACTCTAAGGCAGGAACCACTTCCCTTATCATATCGACTACGACAAGTTAACAAGTTAACAGCTACACCGACTTGTCATTCAACTTCACATTCCAACACTGAGTCTTAGTGTTGCCCTCACTTCGTGGCAGTGACACGCAGCACCTGGTGCCCACCCCTGCTTTTGCCCTTGTTCTTGCTCCCTTGTGATGGCATGTTTGACTTCACGCTTACCCTCTTGCGGCAGCATCTCTACTTCATGCCCAGCTTGCATTGCGGCATTTCACACCTGTGTGCTCCCTTACCATACCCCCTGGGCTCCAATGCCTTGAGTTCTGCAGTAGTGGCTTGCTCAGCCCTGCCAGCAAGCTCGACGCCTATAGTACCCTTGGCCAGGGCTGGTGCAGCACCCACAGGCAATGGTGCTCCCCCACATTAATGCATGTCAATATCCACATGTTCGACTTATACTGTAACACCATATATATTTGGTACCAGTGAACCACTCTGTTTGTTGCCACACCATCTGGCCCTGTCTGGCCCCATCTCATTGCCATGCCGCACCTTGCTGTCTTTTCCCTTTACCATCCGCCTAGCTGGATGAGTCCAATTTGATAAGGGGCAATGGAAAGATACAATTGGAGGAAGTGAGGGCCCAGGGCAAGAGAAAAAATGTGTGGAGGTACATACATCAAGTCCAATGTAGGAAAATCTGGTCCGTCCAAGACTGTATCCAATGATCAAACACTCCAGTCCATCCCATAGGTTTCCGTTGATGGTGCTGTGCACAGAGATGACCTCTTCCGCATGTGTGGTGAAGACAGAGGGCTAGGAGGCGAAGAGTGTGTCCTCATGTGTCATTGATGGTTGAGTAGCCTTGTTGATAAGGCCGAAATCATGCAAAACATGCCGGCATGCATCCAACTGGCTTGACGAACTGCACAGCTTGATTGGTCCGTAGCCAATGCCATGGTATGTGCTAGCCATATCAACACTCTGGCAGAGGAGTCGCTGGGACAATGTTGTCCCCCTTGCAGCTTGTGCATCCTCACAAGCATTGCTGACCCTTGACAAGATCGTAGTGGTAGAGGCATTGTGCGCTGCACTGGGTGCCATGTCATTGTGGATGAGAACTATGCAGTTTTAGTCCATCAAGGCTGAGCAACTTCCTCACAATGGCAAAAGTGATTTTGACTAGCACAGGTTCCATTGCCATCTTGAGTTATGAACGCAGATCAATCAATAAATAAAAAAATCAATGTTGTTACAAATCAAGGAGGGCTGAGTTGCAAACACAGATCAATCAACAAAAAAAAACATCATTAATATTGGTACATACTGAGGAGGGCTTATAAAAGAGGTGGCCCTTGTCGCAAACTACTTGTTCTGTCTCTTTCCTCTGATCATCTCGCCTCCCCTTGTCCCCTCATGCTCATGGCATGGCAAGACTATTCCAACCTTGGGTTGAAGAAGCTGTTGTAAGTTTTTTTGCCTTTGCATCCACACCAAGGAGCGCTCATAAAAGCAGTGGCTCCTGTCAAACCCTACTTACTCCATCTCCCCTCCACTCTCACAGGTGAAAGGACCAAGACAGACTTTCACACTCTTGCTGTGAGTTACATTTCCCCACTTGTGTATGAAGGTGACTGAAACGATACAAGATCATGCACATTTCTCTGTTAGATAATGAACAGTTGGTGCACACTAGCATGGATGGCACATAACCACATTATGAAATGACCCTTATGTTGTATGCACGCACACCGTTCCTCCCCCCCTCCTTCTCATCTCTGACTGACACCTTTCCTTTTCCTTCTGGCCTCTCACATAGCTCTTGTCCCTCGCCCACCAAGCTTCAGCAGAAGCGACATTCCGTTACATGCCCACAGTGCTCAAAACATTCATTTTACCACCAATGTGTAGCAGGAATAGATGTTGCCCCCCATGCCCAATGTGGAGCCACTGATGCCAGTCTTGCTTGAGTACCAGCCATACTCATGGGCCACTGTGCCAGACCTGTGGGTTAGTGGGGGTGCACATACATGCCAGGTGACAACTCACAGTAGTTAGGATGTGTCTATGTCTTTACATGTTGGAATATCAAACAAGTCATGTTTCTTGCTTGCATATATAAAATTTTCATTTGTTGCAATTGATTTCAAGCCTTACAATTCAATAACATTCTCATGGGTAAGAAATGCTCTGGTATTTGGTCATAGGTAGGGATCTGCACGGGTCACCCATGGGTCACAAGTGCTGGGTCATATGGGTTTGGGCATCACCATATCACACTGCAATGTCCATGTTCATAGATTATATATATGTATTTTTACTATACTATGTGATCCCATCCCTCTTCAAGCTCACACTTGTCATTCTCCTCAATGTCATCAAGAGTGGTGACCACTAAAACATCAGTATCCTCCACCAGTCCCAATAAGCTCCAAGATCCTAAACATAGCAGGGTGCAAGTCGATTGTACTGACAGTCGATTACAGACATGAGATAGGACAAGGCGGCCATGGCTGAATAAATGTTCAACATCAACAGAAGTTGCTGGTAAGGTGTTGTTTGAGCTGGCACAGAAATTGGAAGGGGGGTGACAAATGCACCAGGGATTGTCAAATAATCCAGAGCCATGTGAGAGAGGGAGGGATACATCGCACAGTTCCTGTACTACCACTTCAACACATCCTCAATGGCTTCAGGATCTGTGCTGAGATACCTGTCGAGTTCATCACATAACTTGTCTCACCTAGGGGCACTGAGTGAAGGAAGGGAGTTGAATACATTTGCTGGCGCCGATGTCTGAAAATGTCTGGCTATGAACTTGAATGGGGTACTCAATGTCAATGAGTTCATACCTTTTTTCTGGTGATCGAGTTGGCCAGAAGGGATTTGTCTTGATCTCAGGTATCTTCCTGTTGGTAGGATCATTCAAACGCATCACATACCATGTCCTTTGCCATCTCGATCCATTCTTGTTCCCAGCCAGCTGTTTTAAAGTACGAAAGTTTATGATGTGGGTGCAAAACTAGTCAATAGAATGTAAGGAAGGGCTGACAGATAAGAACACAAGCTACGTACCCATAGCAATGCAGTACACCTCTGACAAATCTGTGAGTGAGTAGTAATGGTTTAGTGTCTTCTTCCCAAGTTCAAGAGAGGCTTTGATAGCTGGGGAAAGTGTCCAATCATGAGCATGGGCAGTGAGCTTGTCATTGATAAAGTCCATGGCAGGAATAATGGTAGCAAGATTGGGCGTTGAACGCAAGAAGAATAATGTTGCATCCTTCAAGACCTGTGTGTGACTTGTGACTCAGAATTCCACAGAATGCTGATGTTACTCACCCTGAGGACGTCACCCAATTGTTTCGCGATCATCCACTCCCTCTTGCTCAGCTTGTAGTCTCAGAGCTTGTTATACCTGTCTGCTGTCAGGGCATCAATTGCCTTGCGATACTCGAATGCAAAAGCCAACATGTCATAGGTTGAATTCCAATGCATTGCCACATCACGAGGGATGATCCATTCCTTCATCTTGAGCTCTTCCAGCAACCTTCGCCACGATGGCAGAACAATTGTTGTAGAGTATATGACCTTGAAAGAAATCTTTTGGAGCTGCAAGCATGTAAGCACACAACTTCCCATGTGTTAACATTGTTGATATCGCACCTTGACCAGAACAAGCTTCACTGGTCAAATATCTGCTTCAATCTGTTTGCGTTCATGTGTGGATAGCAACACCATCTTGTCAAACCATCCTTCAATATCATCAATGCCCTTGTCTCCCAAAACTGTTTCACCACTGATCTGATGTTGTTCCATCGCTTCTACAGCCTGTTCATTCTCAACATCAACATCACCTGCTAGGTTGTGCAACTCTTGTTCTTTGTTATCAAGATGTTCGTCCTTTTTCTTTTTCTGTACATCGAATTGCTTTATAATTGATTTTGCAACAAGGTTGATAATATGCAAAAAGCATTGTGTATGGCCAACCTTGGAGAAGTTTGGTAGGACTTCTGTGAGCTCAGCTATCGTGACGTTGTTACACGACGCATTATCACAGGTAATACTTAGAACCTTCTCCCCAGTGAGTGTTTTGTTGTCTGGAATCATTTTAATACTTACCTTGTCTGCGATTCCAAATTCGTTTAGAATCTTTGTAAGTGCCATCGCCAAATTCCATCCCGAGTGAGACTATGCAGTCACAGATTAATCTATGGGCCTTTCAGATTTTAGGTGTGTACATACTTGTGCAACTTCAATAACATCTAAGATGGCACATTGTGGCTTGCCATTCTTTTCCATGTGGACTGTAAGGCCAACAAATGCCCTGTGATTGGAGGAGGACCATGTGTCTGTTGCAAAGTTTAGTTCACCCTTGTATTTCTTAACTTATGGGTAAGCCTTTTTGCCCTTGATCTATTGGAGGTTTTTACTTACCCGTAGTATGCTAGCAACCCTCTGCTGTGTGTGTGCGAACACCATTCAAACGTCATGGGATACTGTTGAAGGAGATGGTAGGTAATACCCTGGACGCCTGGTCTTCATTAAGGACTGAAAGCCACAGTCATTCATGATCTCAAAAGGCTGGGCACTCTCAGAAATCCAACAGACAATCTCAGCTCTACAAGTGGTATGTCAGTGGATTGTTACTTGTTATTCTGGGGTAACAAACCTAGCTTTGGTTGTTAAGGTCCAAGACCTTGATGGTGCGATGTGCATGAGTTTGAACTGAAGCAAGTAGTGCATGTACGAAGGGGTGCCTTTTGAAAGGACTTAGTCTGAATAAGGTGCTCACTGATGTTGACAGTGTGAAGAGAGATAATAAGTAGAGTCTTCTAGCAATGCTAGAGACGACTCAAAGATAGAGGGAAAGGAGAGAGCACACAAGGGAGGAGCTGAGAATGTTGGATTGCAAACCAAGTCAAGCTTAGGGCTTGACTGTAGGGAATACAGCTAGCTTATATACAGGAGAGAACAATGGTAAACTATGAACAATGGGACTTGCCTAAGCAGGCAGACAATAAGCTAGACAGACAATAGAAATGAGGAACAATGGGGAATGAACAATGAGGACCCTGAGTAAGAGTCAGATGTGAATGAGTTGCATAAGAATGAGCATCGTGAAACAATGGACACTCTCTAAAATGGGACAGACAATGGGGACCTGGAAATGGTCCAGACGAAGGATCGAGGCATAAGGTATCCACATGCCAAGTGGCAAGTCATTTGAAGGTGAATTGATGGACACATGCTTGAACGTGTAAACAGGGCGGGCTCTGCCCTAAAGAGGAAAGCAAGATCAGCACTCAAAATAGGAAGGTGGGATGGTGCATCAATATGCTGCCATATCAGGAAGGAGGTAGGGCAGGTTGCTCTGGGGATCCTGTGGAGCTCTGTATGAGCGACGCTTGAGACGGAGGCGATAGCACCTGACTTGGCGGGGGGCTATATGGATGCTCCATCGTGGGCAATATGTCTGGGGTGGTGTAGCCTCCTTCTGAGAGGTGCAAGCGTTGCGAAGGGGACATAACACTACTGGGTGATATGCTGCGCTTGTGCTCCTGAGGTGGTGAGTATGCTAGGTACTCCCTCCAAGATTGGGATGGTCTCTCTGTATGCGGGAGCTCATAAGTGTTGTGACAACACTCCAGGGGACTGGTATGCTGGTATGGTGTGAAGGGTTCCGTGACAATATAATGAGGGGACAGTGGTGGTTCTGGATGGCTGATGACTGGGGATGGACCAGGACTGGACATGTCGCTGTCCTGTAGTTCCTGTGCTGGCTCTGGTGGTAGCTTGTAGTATAACTCCATGGAGGAGTACTGGCGAACGTGCTGGCCCCAAGGTATGGGCGGCATAGGGATTCTAGGCATAGGTGGTACTGGTGGGGATGGTTGAGTGATAGTAACAGCTGGTGGGGCACTAGGTGATGGGGGTAGAGGTGCAGGGATTGAGAAGAGGAGTGAAAATTGGGGTGGATTGTAACATCGGTTTTGGTGTGTTGTTGGTGTAAGTAAGTAACCTTGCTTCCTTCACGTCTCTTGAGGGTTGCAGTGATTGATCTATTTCTTCCTGCTAGACTGGTCACTGAATTACAAGCCTCTGATGCGTCTTTGGCTTCATCAGCAGCTGCAACAATTTCAGCTCCCCAGCATTGCTTTGCATGCCTTCGTAAGTTCCCTGTTGAGTTGAAGTCCTTCTTGTCCAAGTAACACCGTATTTTCTTGTTGTATCCTTTTGCACCACAGGTGAACATATGGAAGCAGTACCCCTTATAATAATCAACTTGTGGGGTTGGCTGAAAGAAGGCATAGATGGTTGCGTTCCAATCCTTTTTCAAATGCTCTAGGAACTAACATAAGTATAGCTTTTTTACTAGAAATGATGACATACCCAGCTCAGCATCAGAATCTTCAATCATAGATTCATCATCGCCTGTATCAGTATCAACATTGAGAATTGTTGGACTGTGAGTTGTCTCATTGTCACTTGTTTGGGTGGGGACTTTGGATGGTGTCAACAATGAGGAAAGGGTGTCATCAGTGGGTCTTCTTGTCTTCTTCAGTAGGTTTGCATTGATGACCTTTGACACTTTCCGCTTTAGGTTCTCTGTGACTTTTTTGGAAACCATAGTTGATTTCTGGGGTGATGGCATGGTTCAACTGTTGGGTTTTTTTTTCTGTTTGTACACATTAGTTCAGAACTCCGAAATATAAAGTTCAGTAGATTTGCAGGGCTGGGAGACATAGGTAAATATTATGTATAGGTGGCGGGTCAGGATGGGTTGATGGGTTACATACTGGTGACCCAGACCCACACCCACTGTGACCTGTACACATGACCCGCATGGGTTAGTAAACCCATGCTGATCCCTAGAGGTAATGATGTAAGGGGTGTTGCTGGTGCTGTTGGCAGGGGACGAAGAGCAAGAAGGGATAAAGATAGGGGAGGACAAGTGGGACATTGTTGGAATGGTTGAGCAGTTGTGTGGTGTGTGGAAAGCAAACAGCGAATTTGTATGGTTGACGCAAAAGGGGCAGTAAATTGGAGAAGGTGTTGCAAAGTAGTGGAGAGCCTGTTGAGACCTACTACTGTTTTATGGCAGACAGTGGGTGACAACTTGGTATTTGAGGTGGAGGTAACTGATCCAAAGGATTATCAAAGAGATGTTGGTCAAGAGGAGCGCAAGGTAAAGACTTGGATGCTCAATGGTGGGGGTAGACAAGAGAACAGTCTGAGGACTGTTCGCTCAATTTCGCAGGTCTTATATACTAATACAGGGTGGTCTGTGCATACATGTTTAGGGCAGGCATACATGCTTAAACAGGCAGCCCATACTTTAGGGCAGGTACAAATACAGGTAACGGGTGAGCGACTTTACTGCGCTCCAAGGTCTTGTGACTTGTTCATTGATTCGTTGATTCATTGATCATTCCCACGGTCTTCCACATGCCGATCAATGGACTAGGCGTGCGCCTGAAGCGCACTTGATCAGGTGATCATGTAGCGACTTGTGATTGTGTTGATGACCAATCCCTTGGTAGGTCATGTGATACTTTCCCAGGATCATGTGCTTGTATATCACATGATCCCAAAGTTGTCAGGATGTCACATGATTGAACATGTGACAGGTCAGGTGATAGTTTCCCAGGATTATGTGGTCGAGGAGTGGATCCTACCACATGACTATACTTTAGCTTAGGGGTGGTTTTGGGAGAACTTGGACTTGGGATTCTTTGGATGTGTAATGTCGCGGACTCCGTCCTTGACAGTATCCCCTCTTTAGGTTTCTGTTGCACCTGCAACACTTGTATCCCCTCTTTAGGCTTCTGCCTAGAGAGGAATTCTTGGACTAGTTCTTTCGCATGGGTTAATTCTTTGGCTGGTACCCAAGTGCGATCTGTGTCAGTGTAGCCTTTCCAATAGACCAGGTATTCAGTGCTTCTCTTATTTCTTGTGGGTTGCAACTGAAGGATTTTTTCAATTTCATAATGTCCTTCTTCTCCTCCTATGATTTCTGGAGGTGGTCGTGCGAAGTTTGGCCCATGTGCTGATGTTTCAATGTAGGGTTTTAGTAGTGAGTTGTGGAATACTGGGTGAATCCTCATTTGCGGTGGTAACACAAGTTTGCAATTTGTTGGGGAGGCCCACAGGACTTTGAATGGTCTGTAGCGTCATGGTGCGAGTTTCACTTTTGGGTGGGTAGTCTGTAGGTTGGTGGCTTCCAGGAGTACTAGGTCATCTTTGTGGAATGTGTGTGATAATGTGGGCGGTCCTCCACTTCTCATTTCTTGTGCAGCAATGTGAAGTGCTGCTGTGACTTCCTTACAAATTTGTTCTAAGTATTTAACGCATTTATCCACACTTTGTAGTCTGGTTTGTAGTTGTAGTGGTGGTTTAAATGTCAGGTGAAACCTGTACCAGATTTCAAAGGGGGATCGGTGTGTACTGCGATGTGGTCGTGCGTTATATGCAAATTCAATGAGAGGGAGTAATGTTGCCCAATTGTCTTGTTGGAAGTTTCCACAGATGCAAAGGTATTGTTCAATTTCCTGGTTGACTTGTTCAGATTCTCCATCCATCTGTGGGTGGAAGGCGGTGGATAATTTCTGTTTGATTCCCAGTTTTCCCCAAAGTTCTTGTATCACTTGTGCTGCGAATTGTGGTCCTTGATCTGAGATTATTGCTGAAGGGAAACCTGTACGCTTCCATACATTATCTAAGAGTAGTTGACTTGTCTTGACTGCTGTAATATTCTTGTTGCAAGGGGAGAGGATGATTGCTTTACTATGTCGATCTATGATGGTAAGGATGCTATCATATCCTTTTGACATCGGAAGGTCTGTAATGAAGTCCATTGTGATGGTGTCCCATATTCCTTGTGGTATTTCGTTGGGT
>Ga0307512_10004106_pt1 | contig 16184 bp, 13 predicted proteins | sample 14_EM_MG_FD_200267 | JGI IMG/M metagenome (GOLD analysis project Ga0307512, IMG submission 200267) | Populus trichocarpa ectomycorrhiza microbial communities from riparian zone in the Pacific Northwest, United States - 14_EM | ecosystem: Host-associated > Plants > Roots > Unclassified | place...
ATCGCGATTCGCGAACAACAATGATCATATTGATGCCCCCCCCTTCCCCCCTCCCCCCCCTCCCCTCTCAATATTGTGGAACCTGCAACTGGCACCCCCCACCCGTTCGCCAGACAGAGTTCGTCGGTTTCTCAGATCCGGGCAGGCAGGCAGGCAGGCAGACAGGGGTGCATTTTGGTTTGTTTTCGTCTCTTCGGTAGGGCGGGGCCATGACGAGGAGTGCGAGATCAGTCGCGGTCCCGATATCTCCCGGAATCCTCAGTCGGCACTGCTTCGGTATTCGCTGGGGTGGTGCTCAAGCGGCGCACAAGACCGTTGGAGCGCCGTCGAAGTTAATCCGGGTTCTTCCGAGCACAGCCAATGGAATGCGACGTAGCAGTGGAGCGAATGGAGCGAATGGAGCGAAGAACCATTTTGAGCGCAAGGAGCATCTCGCCCGGTCGGCTGTGGGCCTGTTACTACATGGTGAAGCGACAGTGGCAAGCATCAGAACCTTGACAGCGCTTGACCAGCATCGGAATCAAACGTCCGCAACCTGCATCAGCAGCTTCCCCAGGATCTTCGCTTTGGGACATTCTGCGCCATTACTTTCCGAACTCCCAGTCGTGTGCATTCGATATCCCCCGACAAAGCCACTCGCTCTCCCGACCTCGACGAAAATGGCTTCCGAGAGCGCTTCAGCTTCTTTGAGTGGTATAAAGATCACTGCCGCCCCCGTACCAACCGACTCTTTGAAGCAATCACCACCACCTGCCTCTTTCTCAAAAGCACTCTCCAGCCTTGTCTCTACTCGAGTTCAACGTCCTGCTCAATTCCTCAGCCGACCCGTCCAAAACACTGGAACTGCCACTGGAACTACCACTCCTACCCTCAACGCCAAAAGAACAATGGTTTCCATCACTCCCCATTCTGTGAACCGCACATCTCTTCACCCTCACGGTGTCCAGTACGTCTTCTCTGCCACTCCTTCTTGCTCCGAGCTTGCTCGAGCTCTGTCAAGCTTCACTTCAACTTTTATGTGGTGCTGACGTCATTACCTCATAGGCCTCGTGAGCATACTGAGATTGAAGAAGAGCTTCATGACAAGGCAAATATCGACTATGACCGTGTAGCAATTGTTCGCATACCTTCTCTACAGCACTCGAGTTTCCCCACTAATCCTAGTCAATAGATTCAACATCCGTCGGTTGCCGCTCTCTACGAGGATGCTTTGGTGTATGAGACCGGTACCGCCATTACGTCATCTGGTGCTCTCACCGCCTACTCTGGCGCCAAAACCGGACGTTCGCCCAAAGACAAGCGGATTGTGTACGAGGCCTCCTCCCAAGATGACATTTGGTGGGGTCCCGTCAACAAGCCAATGAGTCCCGAGGTAAGCAGCGTCTAGATTCGGATAAATGGTGATCACGTGCTAATGACGTCTGGTAGGTTTGGCGCATTAACCGAGAACGTGCCGTGGACTATCTGAACACAAGGAATCGTATCTACGTCGTCGATGGTTTTGCCGGATGGGACGAACGCTACCGGATCAACGTCCGTGTCGTGTGCGCACGTGCCTACCATGCCTTGTTCATGCGGAACATGCTCATCCGCCCCAAGCCCGAGGAGCTCGTTCACTTTGAACCTGATTACACAATCTACAATGCTGGTTCATGTGAGTTGGAATTTTCGTGTCAATTACATTTCAACATTTTGCTGATCTTCATGGTATAGTCCCTGCAAACAGGTTTACCGCCGGTATGACTTCGTCCACCTCCGTGGCTATCAACTTTGCCGAGAAGGAGATGGTTATCCTTGGTACCGAGTACGCAGGCGAGATGAAGAAGGGCGTCTTCACCGTTCTCTTCTACGAGATGCCTGTCAAGCACAACGTACTTACTCTCCACTCTTCTGCCAACGAGGGCAAGAATGGCGATGTTACTTTGTTCTTCGGTCTCTCTGGCACTGGCAAGACGACCCTCTCCGCCGATCCCAACCGTGCTTTGATCGGTGATGATGAGCACTGCTGGACCGATACTGGTGTCTTCAACATTGAGGGAGGATGTTACGCCAAGTGCGTCGGCTTGTCTGCTGAGAAGGAGCCCGATATTTACAACGCTATCCGCTTTGGATCCGTCTTGGAGAACGTTGTGTTCAACCCTGAGACCCGTGAGGTCGACTACGATGATGTCACACTGACCGAGAACACACGTTGCGCATACCCCATCGAGTACATCCCCAATGTCAAGATTCCTTGCGTCAGTGACCATCACCCTAAGAACTTGGTCCTTCTCACTTGCGATGCTTCCGGTATCCTCCCACCTGTATCGAAGCTCACCCCGGAGACGGTTAGCTACCACTTTATCTCCGGTTACACTTCCAAGATGAGCGGAACTGAAGACGGTGTTACCGAGCCCACTGCCACCTTCTCTGCTTGCTTCGGTCAGCCATTCTTGGCCCTACACCCCATGAGATACGCGAAGATGCTCGCGGAGAAGATCCAGGAGCATGGAGCCAACGCCTGGTTGATTAATACTGGTTGGACCGGTCAGTCCCAGACGTCCGGCGGCAAGAGATGCCCCTTGAAATACACTCGTGCCATCCTCGATGCTATTCACAGTGGTGAGCTCGCCCAGGCCGAGTATGAGAACTACCCCATCTTCAACCTGGCCATTCCCACGAGCTGTCCTGGTGTCCCCAGCCAGATCCTCAACCCGCGGGGTGTCTGGAAAGCTGGTGAGGACAACTACCTTGAGGAGGCCACCCGGTTGGGCAAGAAGTTCCAGGAGAACTTCTTGAAGTACCAGGATGGCGTGACTAAGGAGGTCATCGCTGCCGGCCCCCAGATCTAAACTGTTGGTTGGCTTACAAAAAGTGCTCGTGTGTTCATTTCCTTTTGGTCTTAAATGGGTTTTATTCATTGGCAAGGCGTCTAGAGTGTTGCCCTTGGCACACAGGTATATTGGGTTGGAATTGAAGGGGGAGGGGTCCAATGGGGATGTGGATCGTGGTGGCGGCTGGGTTTCTTTGTTTTCTGCGGGCCTTGACTTTTCCTAGCGATTGTGTTTTAGTTCTCTACTGTTCATATTGCATTATCATTGTACAATTGTTTCCTTTGCATGCGCGAAAAACCGTGACTGTGAATATGGTTGAGTTTATGTGTAGCTGACAGAGTTGGGGGAAATCGAAATTAAGAGTTTTTGTTGCATTTTTGGTATACTATACCATCCTTTGGTGTTCCGCTATCATCGTGGGCTATGAAGTAGACACAACATCCACTCTACAAAACCCAAACACAGACAAACCGAAGCAAGCTTAGGGCACTTATCCCAGATTAGGCTACTAAGTAGTTGGTAGAACAGCCGGAGAATATCCGTGTGATGTAGACGGAGGAGCGTATATGCCTTGCAGGGTAGAATGTAGAGGCAAAAGAAGCCCAGACATCAAGCACATGAAGATAAGGTTGGGTTTCCCTATCACCGTAAAACTCGCTAGGATTCGTATTTTTTTTTGTAGATTTTTTACCCTAGCTTTCTAGCTGCTACTTTCGTTATGATCTGACAGCGGTTGCTGCGGTACCAGGAAATGTTCATCGGCAGTTTCTCCCTGGCTTCGCTTTTGCAATTTATCTATCTTCCCATCTGTATGCAGGTGAGGCACATACGCATACACTGTAACTCAGGATAAGACAAGGGTTCTTGATGTGAGGGGTTTTTGCCCGGGGCTGGTCGTATAACCATAGGGCTGAAAAATCCAGTGAAGTTGAATGCATGGGTTGGGGTTGGAGTTCTCGCACGACGTACGTACCCGTTTAATTTGTGCCCCGCCGTACCCCAGAATATGTCGGTCGGATAGGAGATAGCTCTTCCCGGTAATAGCGGAAAAACTTCAGTTTCGATGGAAAAACTTCCTGGTCGAAAACAACTAACCAAATTTGGCGGATTTTCCTGGATCTGCGGTTTTCGGGTGTTTTCGGCATTAACTCGCTCGTTTCACCCAGAACCTGACTCCGCGGTAACGTGTGAGTAACCCGCGCGAGCTCCGAGACCGACATACCAGCTGCATATTATTTTGTGGCGTTGTGTGTGGTGGGCGAGTTTTTTCTTCCTGCATGCAGTGACAATCTGAACTCGGCAGTATGTCAGACGACATTTGTTTTTCGCTGGGGGGCTGAGCTCAGATCATTCGGGACTCCCGAGGCGTTCGGTATGGGATACAGGGTTACAGAAAAGTAATGCAGCCCTGTTACTGGACTACGTGTATCGGTTTTCGGGTATTGCAGGAGAAGAGTCGCCACTTCAATCTAAGAGGTGGGGTTTCCGTTTACTTTTGGAGCTGAGGGACTTTGAAGTGGATTTGCAATCGGTGTGAAACTTGTAGGCCGGTCAGCGCTGCCGGGTTTGTGCTCGTATACTCTTGCAAACAATCAGCGTCTGATTCAGACGAAAACATAACCACAGATCCATCGGTCTCCCGCCCTCAGTCTGTCTCGTCCAGTAGATCATTAACTAAGGAACTCGGCACCACCTTTGCCGGTTTCATATTATTGTGTCAACATTGGTCGTTCGGAAAGAAGGGTGCTTTGAAGAAGGTAATGTTCGACCTGTTTCGGTCGAAGACGTCGACCTGTTTGAGACAAGCAATCATTAACGTTTGCCAGATCAACGTGGCCCAATAGAGTAAGTAATCAGTGACGTCCGAACAGGGTCTCAGCCCCCGTCCGTTTACTCCCGAGTTGCAGTCTCACTCAGTTGGAAGAAACTTTTCACTAGGTTTCAAACTTTTAGACTGAAAGCGTGGGCGGATATCCGGGTAGTATTAGCCGGGTCACTCGGCAGAAAAAGCAAGGTCACAGCGAGCGCTGACATGTGTGACTCGGGCATCCGTGGTCTGCCGAATGCTTTCTGTACCTTCATCCGCTCTGCCGTTTATCACTCGTCCCCTCGGCCCGAATAGTCGGGTACTGTACCGGGCAGGGCGAAGACAACGGTCCCTGAACCTGACGGAAACCTTTGAGGATACGCGGTCCAAATGACCTGTTTTTTTTTTTTCACGAAACAGATTTGTGATGACATGTAGTACCACAGATATAAATGTGGATGGGCCGTTGTTCTCGCATTGAACAGGGCAAGTGAACAGACCTTTGGACCCGAAGGCCATGGTGCAAACTTGGGCTGTGAAGGAAAGGTGAGCAAGCTCTAAACAGCGTGCCCTAAGCAGCATACTTCTACCTCATCCAGCGGTTTTACCTTAATACAAGCCCGCTCTGACAGATTTTTTTGGCTCATACACCCTTCCACTAACCTCTAATTCTTGTAATACATAGGTATTCGCACTCTGACACATGTATTGCATCCGTAGATGCAAACACTTGGTCTGACCTCTGACGTTGTATCCGCCCCGCCCGGTACAGTATAAGGTCCCATAAAAATTAGCCCCGTGGGCGGAGGTGTGGGTTTCTCAGCTATACCCATCCGATGACTATACTAATGATTCATGATCATAGACTCTAAGGTTATGCTTACGCTAAATACATGAGGTGGGAACTGAAGGCCGCATCGCTACGCTAGCTCTCGAGACCACGGTCTTCTTCGTAAGTAGAACTGAGAACTTCTTTGCAAAGTCGTTGCCACATTTTAAATAAGCGTATTTAAATGCCAATCAGAACTGGATGAATATGTCTTGTTCGTTTTTGCTAAATCACTTCACCAACTGAGAATAGCCATGCACCATTAATTACCCACATTGTCGAGAAGGAGCTCGCAATCTATCAACCGATAATGCTCTTCAACCTGATGGTATAGGCCTGAGTATCCACCATCCCTTTCGCCAGCCAAAGTGACTCTCCAGCGCGTGATTCCATCCTGCACAAGCGTTCAGCACCGAGATCTCCTTGTCCCTTAAGACCTTCTCAATGTACCCAGCTGCTTCCAACACTTTGCAATAGGCCCTGTGCAGTCGCAGCAATTTATAGCGGAAGAAGATAATACCCAGATCCCTGTAAGGAAGACAAGCACTTCCTCTAGTAGCATAGACAGTGTAAACATTCTCTTTGCCTTATTATACTCTTCTAGGGCTACTAAATGAGTGTAGTTTTGGAGATATTGAAAACTACGGACACTTGCTCAAAGTACATCTTTAGCTTGCCAAATACCGTGATAATGGTTTAGCGGCGTCATTCCAATGCAGGGGCTTTCGATCATGGCGTTGTCTACCAGGTTTTGAATCCCAGGAGAAAACATTATACTAGGCTTTATATATATAAATACACAAGTCCTTACCTATGTCTCTTCCTCAAGGATCTGGATGTTCTTCGCGAGCCTAGATTAACACACCTCTGGTCGAAATCCCTCGCATGAGGTCATATGTCATATGTCATCACTCGTGGGTCTCGGGATATCTCCACAGCTACGGCTGTTTCTTCCGCCCGTGCTCGAGTCCCGGACATCTCGTCTCATGGCTAACCATAAGTGGAAGGGACGGAAGACTTGGAGCATTAGATGGAGTGCCATCGCAAATCATGTTAAACTTGCCTGGTGTCGTTGCTCAAGGAAGATGCGCAGTGTGCCTTAGACTAGGACGGACTTTAGTGGTTGTTATCGGTTGTAGAGTAGTTAATCTGGCCGCATGCTTGGTTTAATGATCTGCAGGTACAAGGCGTTGTGTTGTACTGTCTTGGCGTCTGGGGGCGGGATCAATTAGCTCCGACTCCGACGTCACCTCAGCATCAACATTCGCTCAACTGCTGAGGAGACGTGATCATGGCAATCACCCACAACGGGTCACGCTTCCTCACTGCCATCGCAGTCGTAACGTTTTCTCTCCATGCCTTCGGCTCTACACGAACCTCTATCACCTATCCGGACAATACGCCACCGAAAGATGTCGACATTTGGTGCGGTAAAGCATACAGGGCCACAAATGGTATGATTTAGTGTGCATCCTCAGTACCACAGTACAATGTTGAGCGAGCTTGAACAGCATCCTTTCCGGACCTCGTAGATGCAGGATGGTTGCACCCTCCACCTCGCTCTGCAGAACCACTCTTAGATTTCACATGTCGCCCTCTTATGAAGCCGTACGTAGAGGACAGCAAGCGCTCTATTCATGCTCTACAACCGAGAATTATCTTAGACGGAAAGGTAGCGATGTTCCACCCTCGAATTGCTCACTATTCTTACTAAACAGTCGTAGGTCTCTCATGATGTGGGGGTCCGGTTCCCTCGCTTAGTGGACGACAAACCACCGAACAAGATATGGGTCACCGTGTCTGCCATATACCTTAATCCCCATGACCCGACTGCGCCCGCATCGACCATTACTCTAAATAAATCATCCTTATACATAGACCGTGGAAGACAAGAAGTTCAAGTGGACTTGAACGCACTCCCTCCCCGCCCTGAACCGTACATCATTAATTGTACCGCTGCCTTGGATAAAGGAGATGAGGTCTTTACAACCGCCTCAAGCGAGCTGTACTGGCTTCCACCTAATCCTTACGGCGGTAGCACAGTTTACCTTGACTCTAGCAGCGATGAGCTAGTGGTATTCGACAAGAACTCTAAGTTACGAGGTACTCTGGTACCCACAGATTATCATTATTTTTTCCCAATCGGGTATTATACGGGATGGGGCGATTATCTAGCATCCAACTTCAGCATCCTCAAAGATATCAAAAATGCTGGCTTTACCATGGTTCATCCAATTCCCAGTGAAGGCCCTGCGAACTCTTCCTGGGGCGATGATCCAAATTCTCTCCAACATTTCTTGGCGTTCATGGACGCCTGTCAAGAAGTTGGGCTGTGGGTTATGTACGATATGCGCCACACCTACTCGTCACCCGAGGACCTCGCTATTCATATCAAAACCTTCCGATCTCATCCCGCGCTACTGCTCTGGTATACTGCCGATGAACCAGATGGTCATAACGACCCAACAAACGCAACGCTCCTCGCCTATAAGACCATCCAGGAGATTGATGGATATCATCCTATATCATTCACTCCCAACTGCCAAAATTACTTCTTCACACAGTACACAAGCGGGGCGGATATTGTCGTTCCAGATATATACCCAGTTGGTAACAACCCAAATTTCTCAATAGTTTACAACACTGTGTGTAACCGTACCTATGGCTGCTGCGGTTGTGACAATTGCCCCGGCACCCTTCATGATTTGGGGGATCGCATCAATGAGATGCGAGAGTATACGCGCTGGACGGGGACACACAAGGTCTTTTGGGGAGTGGGACAAGGTTTTGGTAGTGCTGAGTTTTGGGAGCGTACGCCAACAGGGGAGGAGGTGGTTGAAATGAGTGATAGTGCAGTTAAGGCAGGCGCGAAGGGATTGCTGTATTGGAGTGCACCAACGACGGATGATATCTGGAAGCACACGGCGGAGTTGGCGAGGCGGCTGAATCCAAAGGATTTGCGGCTGAGATGGAAGAGGCGTGAAGAGTTGTGGAAGGATGATAAGAAGGATGAGAGAATGAGAACTGAGCTTTAGGATGGCTTCGCTTGGGTCAGGGGTGAAGAACAGTATTTGGCAACCTTGATGCCCGCGGTTTTGATCGAGGTGCTGTGGCAGTCGTTTGTGTTTATTGATACGCTCTACAGGGTCAGGCTGAGGCCGGAGTGGTGATTGCTTGTGTAATGATGGATACCTAAATTGTTAATGATAGGATACCTAAGTGTTAGGAATAGAATGCTCATTGTCCAAGTCGCATCACATTCTGCAGTAGTGTTCTCGCTTGGCTGGCTGTTTTCCATACTTAAGGCATCGCTGCGTTGCACGCGGGACGAGACGGGACGAGCTTTAGCTGGTAATACGTAGACTATGAGCTACGGCCCTTGGCGCGTCAATTTATTGGCTGACAAGACTTCACCGTAGAACATATACCAATTATTTTGTTGTGTGCACTTAGGTGTACGCGGTATGTATTGACAGTGGAGATGCCATTGAGGCCCGTGGGCTCGGGATTCCGAGGATGTACTGTACGTCTCGCCTGAATTCTCAAGTGCGTGCGGTCGTTGTCCCATTCTCCGATTGTAAAACGATAACTAGTGCCGAGTTGAAAGATATATAGTCGGCGGTAGGTGTAGAAAGTACAATCAGCTTTCGCGGCTGAATTGTAATAGTGCAATGAGTACGCCGTACGCAGATGAACCAGCCGATTGTGGCGAAGTGGAACATTACCTGTCACTCGCAAAGTTTCCAAGACGCTGTGCGCAAAGACGGTCATCGAAGTTTACCTGGAGATTTGAATGAAAGCTAGAGATGGTGCTAGACCTTCACAGTTCTATCGAAGCTGTGGGTTTTGATGCCGGAAGTGAAGGTCTTGTTGTACATTGAACTTCTTTATCTCAGGAATGAGGTCATTAATTGTCATGCACCGCTTCGCTAAAGCCGGCGGCATAGCACTTTTCAGCACTAACTTCATATACTCGTATGGACTTTGCCCAGCAATGTTACTGGGAATTATTAACGCAGATCTTTCCTTCATCCTAATGTCCATATCATAAAAAGAGAATCGATTGCCATATATTTTTGAACTTATATGGAGAATAGCAGGGAAGAGTTTGGAGGATATTAAGATGCTGAAAAGGGAAGAGAAAGTGATCGAGACATGGGCGATAGTGAAAAATTCACGTCTAAATGCTCATTTTAGACTCTACTGAAGCTAGAATATCTGGTGGCAACCCCGCAAGTCAACTAGTGCAAGGTATTAGAAGAATTTCTGGGTATGACGGAGGCATCACACAACAGAAAACTTTATTCAACGCCGCTGTCTCCGCCAATGGGAGTACTAGTGTCGGCGGAAATCCTTTGGTATGTTACCATCGATCTGTCTTATTACTACAACTACATATTTCTAACAACACTGCTCGCAGACGTTGATTGTATTCTACTATTCGATACTCGTTTGTCCTCCTTTCCCAAACGACATCGATGTTCCGCATTCATCCATCCAAATGCCGATGAGGATAGACCCGCGAATGCATCTGGTGACTGGTGTTTCGATTGCAGTTGGAGTGATCTCCCTCGTGGTCGTCACATTGCGGTTTGTATCAAGATACTTCATCCAGAAAAGGGTCTCCATAGACGACTGGTTGATCTTGATGGCATGGGTATGGAATCGACTGACTTCACCGGGAATGAGAACTGCTAACCTGCCGTCGTTTTAGTTTCTCGGTCTCGGGCTATCGGTGTCTTTGTGCATTGGTGAGATTTCGACAACTACGAGGTATTGATGGATACATGAACTGAGAGGTTATTTCAGGTACCAGAGTAACCTCGCGCTCAGATATGCAGAAGGTGCAGCCGATATTACTCTAGTTGACTTTAATGCTGATGGAACCTGTAGTGCCGGTTCGTTTACACCCTTCTATACGTAAGGAATGCCCATATACCCATTGAGGATTGCAAAAGTCTTATTCATGCTGTATACAGGAACCCGCCTTTGCCCTTATGAAAAGTTCTATTTTGGTGTACTATCAAAACCTCTTCAAAAACTATGAGACAGTGAAATGGTGCTCCTGGGCTATAATGATTATTGTCAATGTCGGTGCATTCGTTTTGACCATGCTTGTTCTATTCCAATGTAAACCCGTGGGTCTTCTCGTTCATTAACAGAACGCAAATGCTGATAGTGACAGTTTCACGTCGTTTTCATGGCACATGAGCGGGTGCGACCTGGCAAATGGAAGTGTTTGGATGTTGTTAGATTGGTGTATGCTGCTGCACCCTTTCAGATTACTACCGACTTCGCAATCATTTTGCTCCCGATGCCAATCCTTTCGTCGTTACAATTGCCTTGGAAGCAAAAGGGTATGTTGATGGCCATTTTCGGGGCTGGTGGATTGTGAGTAGCCGATTGAACCACCTACAGGTCTTTTTGCTAACTCAACGAAGCGTTGCCGTGCTTCAGATTGTACGGGCTTACTACTTCCAGGAAGCAAGCGATTGCCCGGATTTCAGTTGGCCCGATGCCATCTCATTCTTGTGGGCCGAGGTGACAGTTTACGTCGGCATCATCGCCGCTTCCACACCGATGCTCAAACCTCTTATTACACGATACCTACCGGGGCGTTGCGGATTTGTAGAAGGTTATGTGAGCGTGCAGGCTGCAGGGTCTCAAGACAACCAGTTTATAAGAATTTCTACGCCCCCGCTCGACCCTGCCCTATCTCTGACAGCCTCGGTCACGCCTCCTTCTTTAGAGCTTTCGATCAGCCCTCGAGACGATAGTGCTCCTCCGTCCAGGCAGCCCGTTAGAGTCCCGCCAGAACCGAACATCGTGGGTGTCCATACAACTGGGCAAGCTATCTCGACTTTAGCTTTAATTGCTGGTCCCTTCTGTATGTACTCAGAAGCCCAATCTGCTCCAGCGAGTGATTGCTGATGAAATCGGAGTGATGTGGGGACTCTCCAATGGCTTGGTCAGCGTGTTGTACAAGAAATTCGAGGCCATCCACGATACTACTGAAAGACAAGCACTTGGCATGATAACCTCGTATTATGGGCATGAATCGCTGTTGCTCCTGGATGGAATGGTACTAATCATACACACAGAGCTTATTCTCTTGCACCTCTCACCTTTGCTGGGTATTTACTTAGAAAATACGGGTTCAAAATCACTATCGCAACCGGTCTATTCATTTTTGGGGTCGGCTGCATGTGTTTCTGGCCTTGTGCGGTGCAACATTCATATCCTGGTATCGCCATAACTTTGGCAGTTGTTGGCGCGGGTTGCGGCACAATGGAGACAGCAATAGACCCATTTGCCGCATTGATAGGTCCGCAAGAGTACGCCGAAATTCGGCTCAACGTTTTCCAAGGAATCCAAGGTATTGGGGGTCTTGTAGTAATCCTGGTGGAAACAACCGAGTTTTATGCCAGTGTAGACACCCTGTCGTATTCAACTCTGAAAGACGTCCAGTGGATTTATTTATCTTGCGGCTTCGCAGCATTTACTCTAGCCGGAATATTTTGCTGTGTCAAACTACCCGAACTCAAGGACTCCGAGCAATCCTTTGTAAACTCTTCTCGGGCTCTTTTCGGGGGTAGATACTGCGTTAGCTTTGTTCTTGCAATCGTAACGCTTTTTTTGTATATCGGATGCCAGGAGATAATTTCCCTGTACGCCCGGAACGTGCTGGTTAGCGGCCTTCATAATAGCGATGCGAACGCATTAAAATACAAGAAAACTGCGCGGGGACTCTTTTCAGCCGGGAACTTTCTAGGAGCCTTAATGATGCTATGTTTCCGACCGCGATGGATACTTTTAGTCTTTACATGTGGTCTCATCACCACTGGCGTGGTAGAAATGACGCAACAAGGATCCTTAGGAATCGCCGGGTTTATCCTAAACCGATTTTTGCAGAGCGTCGTTTTCCCGACAGTCTTTGTTCTCGCGATCCGAGGGGTCGGTAGACACATCAAAACGGCCTCGACATACTTAGTCTCTTGCACGAGTGGTGGAGTGGCTTTACCGGCAGCTTATTGGGCGCTTGAGAAAGTGAGGGGTCCACAGGTTGCTTTGTGTATCTGTGTTGCCGCGTACGCGGTTATGATTGTGTACCCGCTCTGGCTGAGTTTGTCTCCGTTTGATAGAGAGCGGACGAAACGGGTGGATGAGGACGGACGGCAGCCGGGGATGAGTGCTGTGGAGAATTCAGACAGTCCAAACGGAAAGTTGGGGTTTTTTGGTATGATTGGAGAGAGGAAGAGGAGGAAGAGTTCTTTGGGTGTGGTGGGGTTTTCGAAGCATGTGGAGCTGTCAAGTGGGAGAGGAAGTCCTGTGTAGTTGGATCTGGTGTTAAATCATGTTTACGAGGCTTGGAGTTTTATATGCCATGTTTTGGATGGTCATTTTCAATTTTCATGTACTGAATATGGAAGACGTTAAGGACAATGAATAATCAATATGCGGGCGCAGGTCGCCACGTATCATCACTAAATATCATACTACTTTAAAGTGGCCGTCCATCATAGCTACTCATTTTAATAAGACAAATGCGCCATAAGCCGAACAAAGTCAGAGAAGCTGCATAGAATCTGTACAGAAATGTAGATGGACACACTTCAAGCTCACATCTCATCGAACATGAGGCAAGTAATTGATAATGCTCTCACTACATGTAGACGGGATTAAAAAGTACGTGAGCTATCTCTACTATATCTGCCATGTGCTATCGCAAAGTAGTGGGTCTAGGTGAGATAACACATCATGTATCGAGTCCATTCGGCTTTCCCTTCAATATGGGCTGGACGTTATGTTTCCGAGGCAACCCTAGCCCATTATACATAGTACGAATGACCATTGAAATGACGCTCCAAATGACAACTTTTGATAACGATCTGCGGCGTCCCTGGATACAACTGCGGCGCAGTTTTCCGTTTATTCTTCACGCAGGGTTTACTCTCTTCAACCTGGTTCCTTTGCTAGAGATACGCCGTGCAATGTTGCAACGTTCACAGGAAAGGCTACAAAGGCTGTGAAAGGAGCGACGCTGCGAAAGCTAGAAAGCTCACAGTGCTTTCCTAAATAAGGAAAAATACTGCGAAAGCGTTGGAAAGCTGGAAAGTTGATAGTGCTTTCCGAAATCCACCCGAACTTTGAAAGCGGCACGGAGTCCGACGATGCATCGTATGGAAGAAGATGGGATGGACGTTTCTAACACTAGCTCTGGAAATTGTGATGTCGGGAACTTGGGCATCTAGATACGTAGCTGCATGAGTATTGGAAGCATAGAAATCTGGAAGTTTGGCTGCCAAAAGCTCTTTCACTGGAGCATACATTATTTTCTCTTTCGCGAATGACCGTTGGGCAAGTATGGCCACTGCGGACCCAGGATTCGTAGGAACTTCCCTAAAGGGAATCCGACATTATCTTCAGATGGTTTAACTGCTGCTTTACCATATCCATTTTATTCTGCAATATATGCATGAGTGCTTGCAAGTTATTGTTCTCCGATTGTGCGTGTTCCAGGGGTTTAATCGCTTGTTCTCGGTCTTTGAGGGCCAGTTGAAGGGCCAGTTCCTTTAATGGGTTTAGTCTTTCGGAGCCGGTCTACTCTTGCTTACCTTTTGGTAGAACCCGATTTCCTTTTGGCGCAGTTCGCGACCATTTTCACGGATTTCGTTTTTTTGCAGGGCTATTTCCTTTCTTAAGAAATGCAGAATATATCGCGTACTTATCTAAAAGAGTGATAAGTAAGAGACACCTAAAAGGTTATAGTAGTTACTACCCTCTCCACGAGATCGTCGAAGGCCATATCGGGATCAGTAGAGTAGAGGGACATAAATGCTTTTAAAGTTAGCCACGAAACTAATACCGCTGCTGAAGATGTGTCTTACATAATTTGTAGAGTTTTAGATGATCCTTAGTGATAACATTGTCTTCTTCAGCGCCCATGCTGGCGGCTGTGAATGTGAACATAGCTGGGCAGTAGATAACAGTCGAAGCGTAATCGCAAGCGTGCGGATGGCCGTGTTGGATGGTGGAAGGAGGTATTTTTGGGTTTCGAATACCGGCGATGGGATAGCAGTAGGAGTGAAGTGAAGATAGGTGAGGTGGGGCGAAGCGATCGCAGGCTTGTCTCGCTCCAGAGAGTAAGCAATACTTTCTGAGGTCACGTAGATATCGCTCGTAACTACTAAAACCTTAACTAAATCTTCAGTTTGATATTAAGTTCTTGCGGATATTTTCGGAGAAGTCTGTTGTTTACCCAATTACAAAACTTCACTCCCTCACATATTTCTAGTATGCTTTTGTGTATAAGATCCCTATATAATTCCCCTGCATCAAAACCAAAGCCTAAGTGACAGTTCAGGTAGTGTGCGGTTTTCGGGGAAGTTTATTTTCAGACCTTAATCGTGTGGTGATGAAAGGAGGTACGACTGGAGACGTATAACGTGAGGGCTAGCACAAGACAAGGGTGAGACGATGATTTTAGAATCAAAATCCTTTATAATGACAACACCAAGGAACCCTCGATGCATAGATAAACGTACATAGGCCAGGGACGCTACCTATGAAAATCTCAAGCGCAGTAGGTTTGTCTGGAGGCGGCTAAAACGCGCTTCTGGATCACTAGGAACGCGGTGTTGGGTATAGCACTAGGCCTCGATACTGAGTGAACTGAAGCTCTTGTGCAGAATAAACCAGGTCACGGATACTCACTCGGCTTCTTCAATCCGGTTTGTGTTGCATGTGTACCTGCATCGTGAGCCTCACTGCTCAGGTCCGTTTGATATGCAGTTGGTGTATGAAGATATGCCTCAGGAGAGTGGCTCATATCAGTGCAGAGCGGCTCATATCAGTGCAAGGGGATATGCAAACGGATAAGAGATATGGAAACGAATATGGCTATGAATATGGGAGACAAGTCTGTATATATACGGGCCTTCTGACCTCGAGAGATCAGTCAATCAACAAGTCTTAAAAGCATCCAAAGTAACAGTTTGCTCGCAAACCCCTGGGCCTTAGTTGTTTGTGGATTTACGCCCCAGGGTATAGCATTCAATGATACCCATCACCGGAGCGCGAGCACATCTCCCCTTCCCTAAGACCCTCCCTTCGTCCCCCCTCATAAAACGTCACCCAATTACCTCTTCCCTTCACAATTTCCCTAAACTCCTTCGCTAGAACCCTTCCGACCTGTTCCCCAGGATGCAACTCATCGAACCACATGAACGCATCACGGTCCTCCATCCTGTATTCCCAACACTTTGAAGAATCCACATTGCAATGGCTATTATACCCCTTGACATCCAGAGGTGCTGTGCTATTGAGATACCGTTCGGGATGATTATAGATATCCCTAAAAAGCCCATGCGCATCCATCACCGCAAGCTTCGCCCCGCGAAGCTTATGCGTGGCGGCACGGAGATGGAAGATCTCATTGGCAGCGGCCACCTCCTCCGCCATCATCAATGCGATCTGCGTCGTGTTTGTTTGTTTGTTTGTAATCATATTGCATTCGGCCGCTGGCGGCCATGGCATATCCCGTACATATTTCCTCCCCGCTTCTTCCGTAACATAAAGAAACAAAAGCAAAGTTGCGAGTCCTCTTCCCCCCTTAACAAAAGAAACCGCCAAAAAACAACATCAACTTTTACACCCCCCCATCACTCGACTCCTCGTGATCTGAGTTCTCCGCCTCCTCCACCACTCCGCTAATTCTGCCGACATCTGTACAAGA
>Ga0307512_10004108_pt1 | contig 16182 bp, 15 predicted proteins | sample 14_EM_MG_FD_200267 | JGI IMG/M metagenome (GOLD analysis project Ga0307512, IMG submission 200267) | Populus trichocarpa ectomycorrhiza microbial communities from riparian zone in the Pacific Northwest, United States - 14_EM | ecosystem: Host-associated > Plants > Roots > Unclassified | place...
GCTGGCTCGCGAGGCGGACCAGCAGGCCCGGGTCGAAGGTGTGGTGCACGCTCGTGCGGGCGGCCGCGATGGACTGGAGCAGGTTGGCCAGCCCATAGGCCGCGATCATCGCGGCGAGACAGAACCAGCCCGGGGACATCACGGGGCGAGAATAGTCCCTGCGGGAGCCGGCTACCCGGCGGTCTTGGACGCTAGCTTGGTGAGCACGTCCTCGTGCAGGGGCCCGTTCGAGGCGATCGCGCTGCCGCCGCCGGGACCGGGCCGCCCGTCCAGATCGGTGAACCGGCCGCCGGCCTCGGTGACGATCGGGATCAGCGCGGCCACATCCCAGAGCGAGAGCTCCGGCTCGACCATCACGTCAAGCGCACCCTCAGCAAGCAACATATAACCATAAAAGTCACCGTACGCCCGACTGCGCCATGTTTGCGCCATGATATCCAGCATGGGCTGGAGTCGGCCGGTCTCCGCCCAGGTGCCCAGGCTGGAGTAGCAAAACGAGGCGTCGGCGAGCCGGTTGACCGCCGAAACCTTGATCCGGGTGGCGCCCGCCTGATGCCGCCCCGCGAAGGCCCCGTGCCCGGTGGCACCCCACCAGCGGCGCCCGAGCGCAGGCGCGGAGACCAGCCCGGCAACCGGAACGTCGCCCTCCATCAGGGCGATCAGGGTGCCCCAGATCGGCACCCCGCGGATGAAATTCTTGGTCCCGTCGATCGGGTCGATCACCCAATGCCGGCTGCCGGGCCCCGCCGCGGCCTCGGACATGCCGTACTCCTCGCCGAGCACGCCATCGCGCGGCCGGGCCCGAGCCAGGGTCGAACGGATCGCCTTCTCGACGGCGGTATCCGCGTCGGAGACCGGAGTGAGATCGGGCTTCGACTCCACGTGCAGATCAAGCGCTCGAAACCGCGCCATCGAGATCCGGTCGGCGGTGTCGGCGAGCATGTGGGCGAGGGAGAGATCGTCGGAGTAGCCGGCCATGCCCGCACGCTAGCCGATGATCCCCACCGAGTTACGCGCGGTCGCAAGGATCCCATTCCAGACACCCGGGCCGCCCAAGCCAGACCTGTCGCTCCAAGCGGTGCCTGGCCCGGCCCGCAGCCACGGAGCGTGTCGTTCCGGGTGGTCGCGGGGGTTGCGCTCGGCCCGCAGCCACGGGCCGTGTCACTCCCGGGTGGTCGCGCAGGTTGCGCCTGGCTCGGCCCACAGCGACAGAGCATGTCGTTCCGGGTGGTCGCCCGGCCCGGCCTGCAGCCACGGGCCGTGTCACTCCGGGTGCTCGCGGGGGTCGCCCTCGCCGGCCCGCGAGGCGAGCAGCCGACGGTACGAGGCCAGCCGCCGCGGGTCCGCCTTGCCCGCCGCCACCCAGGCGTCCAGGTTGCAGCCGACGTCGTTGGCCGTGTGCCCGCAGTTCGGCGGGCAGTCGACCGTGCCCTCGACCAGATCCGAGAAGCCGTGCAGCAGGCTGTCGGCGCTGACATGGGCCAGGCCGAAGCTGCGGATGCCCGGAGTGTCGATGATCCAGCCCGGATCGGTGCGGGACTTGCCGACCACCGGCAGCCGCAACGCCACCGCACTCGTCGACGTATGCCGGCCCTTGCCGACCGCGCTGACCACGCCAACCTTGCGCAGCGCATCCGGCACGAGGCGGTTGACCAGCGTCGACTTGCCCACCCCGGAATGCCCGACCATTACCGAGATCTGGCCGGCCAGGCGGCCGCGCAACTCCTCGAGATCGCTGTCCGGGCGGACCAGCACGTGCGGCAGATCCAGCTCGGCGTAGTAATCCAGCACCGCCTCGGGGCCGGCCAGATCGGCCTTGGTCAGGCACAGCAGCGGCTCGATGTCGGCGTCATACGCCGCGACCAGGCAGCGGTCGATGAAGCCGGTGCGCGGCGGCGGGTCGGCCAGCGCGCTCACGATCACGAGTTGGTCGGCGTTGGCCACCACGACTCGCTCGAGCCGGCCCTCGGGCGTGGTGTCGTCGTCGTCGGCCGTGCGGCGCAGCACCGACGTGCGCTCCGCGATCCGGACGATCCGGGCCAGCGCGCCCGGCGCCCCGGAAGTGTCACCGACCAGCGCCACCCGGTCGCCCACCACGACCGACTTGCGGCCCAGCTCACGGGCCCGCATCGCGGTGATGATGTCGTCGTCGAACGAGCCGTCCTCGCGGACACAGCCGTAACGTCCCCGGTCGACGGTGATGACCAGCGCGTCGATGGCGTCGTCGTGCTTGGGCCGGGTGCGGGTGCGCGGGCGGGACGACCGGCCCGGCCGGATCCGGACGTCGTCCTCGTCGTACTCCCGCTTACGGCCCGGCAGGGTCAACTCCTCGCCACGAGTCCCGCCCAGAGCTCGGGGAACTCGGGCAACGTCTTCGAGGTACACGCTACGTCGGTGAGCTTGATGCCCTCGACGGCGAGGCCGACAACCGCCGCGGCGTGCGCCATCCGATGATCCGCATAGGTCTCGAAAGTGGCCGCGTGTAGCGGGCCCGGGGTGATCTCGAGGCCGCCGGGGTGCTCGACCACGCCGGCGCCGACCTTGGACAGCTCGCGGGCCAGCGCGGCGATCCGGTCGGTCTCGTGCCCCCGGATATGCGCAATGCCGCGCAGCTCGGACGGGCTGTCGGCGAGCGCGGCCAGGGCGGCGACCACCGGGGTCAGCTCGCTCACCTCGGACAGGTCGGCCCGGATGCCGTGCAGCACGCCCGTGCCGTGCACGGTGAGCCCCTCCGGGCCCTGGCTGACCAACGCGCCCAGGCTGGTGAGCAACTCGGTGAGCCGGCCGACCGGCTGCCAGCTCTCCTGCGGCCAGCCCGCGAGGGTGACCGAGCCGCCGGTGACCATGGCCGCGGCGAAGAACGGCGCGGCGCCCGAGAGGTCGGGCTCGATCTCCCAGCTGCGGCCGCGCAGCACGCCCGGCTCGACCGCCCAGACATTCGCAACCGTCTCGTCGACGACCGCGCCGGCCGCCCGCAGCATGTGCGTGGTCATCCGCAGGTGCGGCGCCGAGGGCACCGGCGGGCCATCGTGCCGCAGCACCAGGCCCTTGGTGAAGCGGGGCGCGGAAAGCAGCAGGCCCGAGACGAACTGGCTGGAGCCGGACGCGTCGATGACCGCCTCGCCGCCCTCGACCAGGCCGGTGCCGCGGACCGTGAGCGGCAGGCCGCCGGTGGGCGACGCGTCGATGACCGCGCCCAGCGCGCGCAGCGCGTCGATGATCGGGCGCAGCGGCCGGTTATGCGCGTGCGGGTCGCCGTCGAAGGTGACCGTCCCGTCGGCAAGCGCGGCGACCGGCGGCGCGAACCGCATGATCGTGCCGGCCAGCCCCACGTCGATCTGCGCCGGGCCGCGCAGCGGGCCGGGCTCGACCGTCCACCGCTCGTCGGACGCCGTGTCGATGGCGACGCCGAGCGCGCGCAGCCCGGCCGCCATCAGCGTCGTGTCGCGGGCCCGCAGCGGGCGCACGATCTCGGACGGGCCGTCGGCCAACGCGCTCAGCACGAGGGCTCGGGCGGTCATCGACTTAGAGCCCGGCAGGCTCAAGGTCGAGCTGATCTGGCCTGCCGCCGTCGGTGCGATCCACTCAGTCACACCCCCATTCTGCCGGTCGGGTACGACATCTTCATCGGCGCGTTACCGCCCCCCGCGATCGTGGCGGCAGGCGTAGGGTCACCCGCATGTGTGGCCGGTACGCGACGACGCGGAGCGACGCCGAGCTCACGCTGCTCTTCGACGCCGTCGACGTGACCGAAAACCTCTCCCCGAGCTGGAATGTGGCGCCGACCGACCCGGTGCCACTGATCCGGGTCTCGCAGACGCACGCCGCCCGGGTGCTCGACACGGCCCGCTGGGGTCTGGTCCCGCCGTGGGCCACCGACCTGCGCGGCGGCGCCCGCATGATCAACGCGCGGGCCGAGACGGTCGCCACCTCTCGAGCCTTCGCCCCCTCGTTCGAGCGCCGCCGCTGCCTGGTCCCGGCCGACGGGTGGTACGAGTGGGCCCGCGTCAACGACCGCAAGCAGGCCTTTTATCTGACCCCGGCCGACGGCTCGGTGCTCGCGTTCGCCGGGCTCTGGTCGGCCTGGGGCCCCGAGTCGGTGCTGACCTGCAGCGTGTTGACCACGGCAGCGCTCGGCGGATTGGCCCGGGTGCACGACCGGATGCCGCTGATCCTGCCTCGCGATCGCTGGGCCACCTGGCTGGCCGGCGGCGGCGACGGCGCAGAGTTGCTGCGACCGATGACGCCCGGCGAGCTCGAGGCGATCGAGATCCGCGCGGTCCGGCCAGAGGTGGGCAATGTGCGCAACAACGGGCCTGAATTGACCATCCCGGCGGAGCAGGAGCCGACCACGGCAACCCTATTCTGATTCGTCCGATTTCCGGCTCCGCGCGCACCGTCGCCCGGGCCTTTTGCCCGTTGTGTGGGCACTTTTAATTGAAAAGTTTGTTGCGAGATAGACAAGACCCTTGTTCTGACCTCCTTTGGTGCGATACAAACCAGCGCCGGTGTGGTGCCGGTCCGCACGGGGCGGACGGCGTAGCCACGGTTCTTTTGCCGGTCCCACGGGGGAGGTGGGCTGATGACACGGGCACGGATGCCGCGTCCACATGAGGTCGCTATCGCACGGCGCGACCCGAGGCTACTTGGGGCGATCGCGGGTCGCCGCACCGACGAGGCGTGGCGCACTCGCGGCGCATGCCGCAGCGTTGATCCGGAAACGTTTTTTCCGGCGCCAAATGAGCCGTCCGAGAGTGCTGTCGCGCTCTGTGGCGGCTGCGTTGTTCAAGGGCCATGCCTGGCCTGGGCGTTGCAGGTGGGCGATTGCCACGGCGTCTGGGGCGGCACGACACCGCGGGAGCGCCGGGCCATGCTCATCGCCTGGCGCGAGCGGGTGCAGCCCGACGGGCAACCCGTCGACGACGCCACGGATGAGGAAGAGCGCCGACTGCTCACCCTGGTACCGATAAGCCGCTAAACATAGGAGCTGTGCAGAACAGCTTGACGTTCGATACGCCGCGCGGGCCGGCGGGGATCCGGGTGACCGACCCTGCCGGCCCGCCGGTGTCCCTGCTGGTCTTGGGTCATGGTGCCGGCGGCGGTGTCGACGCCCCGGATCTCACCCGGATCCACGACATGGCTGTGGGCGCCGGCTTGCGGGTGGCGCTGGTGACCCAGCCGTACCGGATGGCGGGCCGCCGTGCCCCGGCCCCGGCGGCGCAACTGGACGAGGCCTGGACGGCGGTCGTGCGGTGGCTGCACGTCGATGACCTGCCGTTGATCCTGGGCGGCCGGTCAAGTGGTGCGCGGGTGGCCTGTCGCACGGCGGTCACGCTCGGTGCGGCCGGGGTTCTCGCGCTGGCTTTCCCCCTCCACCCTCCGGGCAAGCCAGACAAAAGCCGCGCCGGCGAGCTCCCCGCCACCACCCCCACCCTGGTGGTGAACGGCGACCGAGACCCCTTCGGCGTACCCCAAGCGGCCGGCCCGGTCGAGGTAGCAGTCCGCCCCGGAGCAACCCACGACCTCCGCAAAGACCTGACAGGCACCGCCAACACAGTCCTGTCCTGGCTACAAGCCCACAACTGGACCCGAACCCCCTAGAACCGATCCGGGGAATTGCCGAGGTGGGCTGGTGGTTGGAGCAGGGGCACAGGTTTTTTGGCGGAAGGGGTTTGTCAGTGCCAACCGGATCGGAGTTCATGGTGCGCGACGCGACGCAGGAGCGCCGGGTGCGGGACCTATTGGGTTCCCCCGAGTGGCCCGCGGCCCTGTCGGCGCCCGTGGCGCCATCGGTGAGCGTGAGCACACCGGCGGTTTTTGAAGCAGCTAGTGGGGCACTACCCGTATCCTCGGCGGGGCGGTCGAGGGGAGACGTGCGGGTGACGCCAACAGAGCGAACGGAACGGACCGACGAGCGCCGTGCGCGTTTCGAGCGGGACGCGCTGCCTTTCGTGGACCAGCTGTACGCCGCCGGTCTGCGGATGACGCGCAACCCGGCCGACGCCGAGGACCTGGTGCAGGAGACCTTCCTGAAGGCATTCTCCGCGTTCCACCAGTTCGAGGAGGGCACCAACCTCAAGGCGTGGCTGTACCGGATCCTCACGAACACCTACATCAACTCTTATCGGCGCAAGCAGCGGCAGCCGGTGCAGGCGCCGACCGAGGAGATCACCGACTGGCAGCTTGCTTCGAGCGAGTCGCACACGTCGGCGGGTCTGCGTTCGGCCGAGACCGAGGCGCTTGACCGCCTGCCCGACAGCGACATCAAGGACGCGCTGCAAACGCTGCCCGAGGATTTCCGCCTGGCCGTCTACCTCGCCGATGTCGAGGGTTTCTCGTACAAGGAGATCGCCGACATCATGGGTACGCCGATCGGCACCGTCATGTCTCGGCTGCACCGCGGCCGGCGTAACCTGCGCAAGCTGCTGGAGCGGTATGCGGTCGACCGGGGGATCACCCGTAGCTCGTCCGACTCGCCCGCATCGCAGGAGGCGTGAGGATCGTGAAGGACGACGACGACAAGACCGACTGCGGCGTAGTGATCAGCGAGGTCTACCTCTACCTCGACCTCGAGTGCAGCGAGGACCGGCGTTCGCTGATCCAGAAGCATTTGGACGACTGCTCACACTGCCTGCGTGAGTATGGCATCGAGCACGAGGTGAAGGCCCTGGTCGCGCGCTCCTGCGGCGACGAGCGCGCCCCCAAGGAGCTACGCGAACGCCTTCGGCTGCGGCTCAACGAGCTGGTAATCGAGGTAGAAACCCGCGAGTACCTGCCCTGAGTTAGCTAGACGCAAGCCCGGCAGCGCACGGCTGCCGGGCTTGCGCATGTCTGGGCCACAAACCAGAAACTAGCTGTTGGGGCGCTTGCCGTGGTTCGCGGCGCTCTTCTTCCGGGCCTTCTTCTTGCGGGACTTCTTCGCCATGGTTCGACTCCTGTTCGTGGCACGTCTCCAGCGCACGATCGTAGTCGGCGTGTCTTCTCGCTCGGGATTCCCCCACTACCAGCCCATGATTGGATACCGTTCACCGACAACGCGCGACGAGGAAGGCACTCACGATGGCCGATGAGATCCGAGCCGAGATGGTGGCCAACGTGTGGAAGGTCGTGGCCGCGACGGGCGATCCGGTCGAGGAGGGTGACACCCTCGTGATCCTCGAGTCGATGAAGATGGAGATCCCGGTGCTGGCCGAGTCGGGCGGCACCCTCGCCCAGCTCGCTGTGAACGAGGGCGACGTGGTCCAGGAGGGCGACCTGATCGCCGTCATCGAGTAGGTCGGCGAGTCAAGACGGGCGCCAGATGATGCGCAGCAGTCGCCGCAGCAGCCGCTGGCCGGCCCGCCGGCGCTGCCGGGGCACGAGCGCCACCGCGTAGTTTTCCTCGGCCCGGATCACGGCCGCCGCGAGCTTGCGGGTTGCCTGGTCCGCTTCCGGCGTCGCCAGCGTGAGTTGCGCCACCGACCAGGCGATGCCGAGTGGGTCGCCGCTTGCCACCTGGGCGAGCCGGCGGGCCACCACCGCGGCCACGTCGGATCGCGCGGCCGGATCCACCCAGGCGTAGGTGATCAGGGCGAACAGGGCCGCCTCGGTGACCCGGTCGGTGCCGCCGTCGGCCAGTTCGACCAGCAGCCGGCGCCGGGTCGAGCCCAGCCAGGGCTCCTCGGTGTCGTGGTGCAGTAGGCCGAGGCAGGCCCAGACCTGCGCGGCACGGCCCCAGAGCGCCGGGTCGTGTGCGGCCAGGGCGTGGCCCACCTCGGTGTCGGGGGCGGCCGGCGGGTGCGCGAGCATGGCAAGCAGCTCGTCGGGCTCGACTAGGACCAGCCCCACCGCGGCGTCGTAGGCGGCCGGCGGGTGGGGCCAGAGCGGGTGCGCAACCCGGTGTAGCCGTTCGACCGCGCCGGCGGACGGCCGCGCGGCCGTGATCGGGGCCCGTCGCGGGTCGAGGGGTGTGTCGGGCGCCGACGGGACCCGGCTCAGCCAGGGCAGGTCGGCGCAGCACTCGGCGAGGTCGGTGTGCTCGTGGGTGTCGTCGGGGTGGTCGCGGGCGAAGTCGGCGAGTTGGACCAGGTGGCTGAGGTCGCCGTCGGCTTGGAAGCGCAGCCGGTGCGCGGTGTGCACGGCGCAATCGAACGTCGGATCTCGTTCGAGCGCCCGATCGACCCAGGTCAGCGCCTCGTCGAGGCGGCCGTGGTCGGCCAGGGTGCCGGCGATGTCCGCGTACACGGATAGGTCGTCGGGGTCGTGTTGGACGGCCCGGCGCAGCGCGGCGAGCGCCTCGCTCACCTGCCCGGCGCTGCGGTAGGCGTAGCCGAGCCAGATCTCGCCCAGCTTGGACGGCTGGGCCTGGGCGCCGCGGGCGGCCCACTCGACGGCGAGCGTCGGCTCGCCGATCCGGCGGGCGAGCGCGGAGCCGGCGCCGAGCAACAGGTGATGCTCCGGGTGCACGGCGACCGCGTGTCGCACGACGGTCAGGTAGGGCAGCAGGGCGGCGCGGCCGGGCTCCGGCGCGGGGTCGCCGATCGCCGTGCAGAGTTGCATGACAATCCGGGCAAGCAAACCCGGCTCCATCCGTACGCCCAACGAAGGCTCGCTGACCCACGGCACGCCGGCCCAGTCGACGTCGGGGGTGTGGCCGCTCGCGGCGGCGAGTAGGGGCAGCCCGTCCTCGGGGCGGCCGGCGGCGGCCAGCAGATGCGCCCGCGCCACGACCGTGCCGACGAAGGCGTGCTGGCCCAGGGGGAAGAGCTCGAGGCCGCCGTCGGTGTGCGCGGCGAGTCGGCTGAGCAACTCGTGCGTCTCGGGGCGGGTGGGCGCCTGGGCGATGGCGCCGGCCAGATGGTCGGCAGCGTGATGCAGCTCACCGCGCTCGAGGGCCGCGCGGGCCTGCTCGAGGTCGTTGTCGGCGGATCGGCGAGGGTCGTCCATGCTGCCTGCTCCGACCTTTCACGCGTCGCGCTCCGTGCGCCACCCGACGCGAGCTTAGGCGACGGCGGTCAATATGTCAGGTCCTAACTCGTGCGCAGTACTGCTCGAAACATTGCGTTTCTCGCCTTCTTCGTGCAAGACTGCGCACCGATCGCGCATTTGTCCCTCGGGTTCTCGTGCCGTCCGAGGGGCCAAGCGCCGGCAACAACGCCGCGCATACTGCACCGGGAGGGTCCATGACGCAGCGAGGCCAGGGCATGGCGGCTGACATTGCGGAGCAGCCTGCGGGCTATGCGCGCCTGCTTGAGGGCGGGCCCGCGGCGGCGATCGCGGCCGTCGCGGCGGCGGTGGCCGAGCGCCGCCCCCGACATGTGATGTTCGTCGGCCGCGGCACCTCCGACCACGCCGCGCTGTACGGGGCGTACCTGACCGAGATCCGGCTGGGCATTCCGGCCGGGCTCGCCTCGCCGAGCGCAATCACCCTCTACGGCGCCCGCCCCGACCTGTCGGACGCGCTCGTCGTCGGGGTCAGCCAGAGCGGCGGCTCACCCGACCTGACCGGCGTGCTCACCGTCGCCCGGGAGAGCGGCGCGCTGACCGTGGCCGTGACCAACAATCCGGCCTCGCCGCTGGCCGAGGTCGCCGAGCTGTCCGTGGACGTCGCCGCGGGCCACGAGCGGGCGGTCGCGGCGACGAAGTCGTACACGGCCGAGCTGCTCGCGCTGCTGCTGCTGATCGAGGGCATCCGGGCCGGTGACGGCGTGCTGCCGGCCGACGAGCGGGCCGCGCTGGAGAAGCTGCCGCAGCTGGCCGAGGACGTGCTCACCGACTCGGGCGCCGACGAGTTGGCCCGGCACTACCGGTTCGCGTCCCGGATGGTCACCACCGGCCGGGGGTACGCGTACCCGACCGCCCGGGAAACCGCGCTGAAGCTGATGGAGACGTCGTACCTGCCCGCGCTCGCCTTCTCGGGGGCCGACCTGCTGCACGGGCCGCTGGCCATGACCGACCTCGACGTGCCCGTGCTCGCGGTTGTCGGCTCGGGCCCCGGCGGCCGGTCGATGACCGACGTGGTGCAACGCCTCGGCGAGCGGCGCGCGGATGTGGTCACCATCGGCGCGGCCGACGTGCCGGGCGCGGCTGGCCGGCTGGCCGTGCCGGGCGTCGACGAGCGCTACGCCCCGCTGCTGGACATTCTGCCGCTGCAAAAGCTCGCCCTCGCCCTGGCCCTGGCCCGCGGCGAGGATCCGGACGCGCCGCGCGGCCTCAAGAAGGTCACCACCACCCTCTAGCGGGACGACCCGCTAGAAACATCCGCATGGCACGCTTGGTCCGTGTCCACGCTGCGCGATCTTGCCGAGGAGCACACCAACCTCGGCCCTGCCGACATCGACCACCTGCACAGGTTGGCCGGCGACTGGCAGTTGCTGTCCGACCTCTCCTTCGCCGACCTGCTGCTCTGGGTGCCCGTGAAGGCGCCCAGCGGCCAGCCCCGGGAGTTCCTCTGCGTCGCCCAGGTGCGCCCGACGACCGCGCCGACCGCGTACCAGGACGACCAGGTGGGCAAGATCGTCGGCGGGCCGGAGGTGGCGCACCTCGACATCGCCTTCACCCAGGGCCGGATTTGGCGTGAGGGCGACCCGGTCTGGTACGGCGACACCCCGGCCCGGCACGAGGCGATCCCGGTACGGCTGCGCGACGAGGCGCCCGAACGCGATGTGTTCAGCGAGGTCATCGCCGTCATCGGCCGCGACACCAACCTGTCCACCGCGCGCACCCCGAGCCAGCTCGAGCTCAACTACCTGACCACCGCCGACGACCTGGCCCAGATGGTCTCCGACGGCACCTTCCCGCCGGTGCGGCACCCGGGTGAGACCACGTCCGCCCCGCGCGTCGGCGACGGCCTGATCCGCCTCGACGCCGCCGGCAAGGTCACCTACGCCAGCCCGAACGCCCAGTCCGCGTACCGGAGACTGGGTTTTAACGCCCACCTGGTCGGCGAGGAACTCTCCGCGCTGACCAGCCGGCTCGCCGCCGACCCGCTGGACGGCACCGACGCGGCCGAGCGGATGCTCTCCTCGCTGCGCGGCGCGGCGCCACCGCGCAAGGAGGTCGAGGCCCGCGGCGCGACGGTGCTGATGCGGGCGCTGCCGCTGATGCCGGCGGGCGTCCCGATCGGCTCGCTGGTGCTGGTCCGCGACGTCACCGAGGTACGCCGGCGGGACCGAGCGCTGATGACCAAGGACGCCACGATCCGGGAGATCCACCACCGGGTGAAGAACAACCTGCAAACCGTCGCCGCGTTGCTGCGGTTGCAGGCCCGGCGGGTGGACATTCCGGAAGCCAAGATGGCCCTGGAGGAATCCGTCCGCCGGGTGGCCTCGATCGCGCTCGTGCACGAGACGCTCTCCATGTCCAGCGACGAGGCGGTCGAGTTCGACGGCATCGTCGATCGGGTGGCCAACGCCGCGACCGAGGTCGCCGCGACCGAGGTCGCCGTCAAGATGCGCCGCGAGGGCACCTTCGGGGTGCTCCCGGCCGAGATCGCCACCTCGCTGGTGATGGTGCTGAACGAGCTGCTGATCAACGCGGTCGAGCACGGCTTCCCGGGCTCCGATGAGGCCGATTTGTCGCCCTCGCCGCCGGAGACCACCGGCGAGGTCGTCGTCACCGTCCACAAGTTCCGCAAGCAGTTGCATGTCTCGGTCGCCGACAACGGCCGGGGGCTGCCCGAGGGGTTCAACGCCGACGCGAGCGACCGGCTCGGCCTGCAGATCGTCCGGGCGCTGGCGCTGGGTGAGCTGCGCGGCAGCATCGAGCTGCGGAACCGGGCCGAGGGCGGCACCGAGGCGATCCTGGTGGTGCCGCTCGGTAAGCGCTGACCGGCGCCTACTTCACGATCTTGACCTGGCTCCGGGGCAGGTAGAGCGCCACGATGAAGCCGTCGAGGTCCCAGCGTTCCACACGCTTGTAGGGCTTCAGCGCGTCGTTGTCGCTTGGGGAGAGTCGCAGCGCCGACGGCTGGCCGGGGTCGACGAGGTCGTCGGCGATCACCGTCCACACCCGCGGGGTGCCCAGGATGCAGGTCGGGCCGTCGGTGCATTCGTCGGCCCAGAGCGAGGCGTTCTGCACCTCGCTGCGGCCCAGCAGCACGTCCCGGGGCGTTTGGTCGCGGAGGTAGTAACGCACTGCCTCGTCGGTGAACTGCCAACTCGAGCGGGGCGCGTAGATCACCCCGTCGCCGGGCTGTGACCAGGCGCGCAGCAGGTCGGCCACGGCCCGGTAATCCGCGGTCGAGTGCTTTTCCCGCGCCTCGATCTGATCGGGCAGGCCCACCGCGCCGACCACCAGGGCGATCGCTAGCGCAGTGTGCACGCGCAGGGTGGACAGTGCCCGGCCGGCCAGCACGCAGAGCAGCGGGACAACATAGAGCAGGTAGCGGCCCAGGAACATGGGGGAGACGAGGCGGTCCACCGCGAACAGGGTCGCGTACGGGATCAGGACCGAGAGCCACAACAGGCGGCTCCAGCCGTCGTTGCGGCCGTGCTCACCCCGCCGGGGCAGGGCGAACGCCGCGATCGCACAGAGCGCGCCGCCGACCAGCCCCGAGTAGAAGATCACCCCGGGCATGCCCGCCAGGTCTTGCAGGGTGGCCGGGGCGAGCCAGCTGAGCTGAGCGCCGCGCTGGCCGAGCCCGTTGATCGCGATCGGTACCAGCCCGCCGACGCCGGCGCCGGCGGCGAGCGTCCACCACAGCAGACGCAGCCGGCCCGTGCGCCAGCACATCGTCAGCACGGCGACCAGGTGCCCGGTGAGCAGGAGCAGGCCGAGCTGGTGTGCCAGGCCGAGCAGCGTGACGCTGAGCGCGTACGGGATCCAGCTCCACCATCGGGACTTCTGCAGGGCCAACACCAGCAGCAGCGTCGCCACGGCGGCGAAAAGAACGGCCAGCGCGTACCCGCGGGCCTCCTGGCCGTACCGGGAGACGGCCGGGGCTGCGGAGAGCAGGAGCCCGGCCCACAGCCCGGCCAGGTTGCCGTACAGCCGGCGGGCCAGCAGCGCGACCACGGCGGCGGTGGCGGTCATCGCGATGATCGACGGCATTCGCATCGACAGCACCGAGTCGCCGTACTTGCTGATCCAGAAATGCAGGAAGAGGTAGTACGGGACCGTCACGCCGTCGATGTGGTGACCGAGGTCGAAGATCTGCGGCACGGTGCGGGTGGCGACGCTCCAGCTGGCGAACTCGTCGCGCCACAGCTGCGGCTGGCCGGCCTGATAGCTGACCACGAACCCGGCGACGACGGTGGGCACGACCCAGCTCAGCAAAGCGAGCAGGTGCCGCCAGCCGGGGACGCGACGGCGTTTCGCCGGCGGGCCGGCGCTCACCTCGATCGCGTCCACGGCGGGCTCGGAGTCCGCCGTCCGCTGCTGCTCGGATGCGGTGGTCACTGGTCAAGAGTTCCAAACGGATGCTCGTTCCGGCGACTGACGGCGCCTGATCATCCTTAAGGTGTGCCTTACCACACTCCCGGAATCTGGACCGGGCTGGTCGACAAGCCTCTCCCGTGAGAGGCTTACCGACATGACCGCTGCTGTTGACCGCCGCTTCGTGGCCCGTCGCCACGTTGACTACGGCCGCGTCCGCAGCGCCATGTGTCCGGCTTACTGACGCCGCCCGATTTCCTTTTTCGGGTGCGCAAGACGCGCCGGCCACCTCCTGACATTGAAGTCACGAGCCTCCGATTGGCCGTGAGCGTCCTAGCGCGCCCATGAGTCCCGGAGGAACGCCGCCATGGCGCCCAGCAGCACCCCGCAGACCCCGACCGCCCGGCCACGCAAGGCCCGTGGCGAGGGCCAGTGGGCGCTCGGCCACCGCGAGCCGCTGAACCCGAACGAGCGGATCAAAAAGGACGACAACCCGCTCAACGTCCGCGCCCGGATCGAAAACATCTACGCCAAGACCGGCTTCGCCTCGATCGACCCGCAGGATCTGCGCGGCCGGTTCCGCTGGTGGGGCCTCTACACCCAGCGCAAGGCGGGCATCGACGGCGGCCGCACGGCCGTGCTCGAGCCGCACGAGCTGGAAGACGAATACTTCATGCTGCGCGTACGCATCGACGGCGGCGCGCTCAACCTGGCCCAGCTGCGCACCATCGCCGAGATCTCGAAAGAGTTCGGCCGCGACAGCGCCGACATCACCGACCGGCAGAACGTCCAGCTGCACTGGATCCGCGTCGAGGACATGCCGGAGATCTGGCGCCGGCTCGAGGCCGTCGGCCTGCAAACCACCGAGGCCTGCGGCGACTGCCCGCGGATCGTGCTCGGCAGCCCCGTGGCCGGCGTCTCGACCGAGGAGGTCGTCGACCCGACACCGGCGATCGACACCATCCTCGAGCGCTACATCGGCGACCCGCGCTACTCAAACCTCCCGCGCAAGTTCAAGACGTCGATCTCCTGGCTGGTCGACACGCCGTACCAGGTGAACGACATCTCCTTCCTGGGCGTCGAGCACCCGGTGCACGGTCCCGGCTTCGACCTCTGGGTCGGCGGCGGGCTGTCCACCAACCCGCGGCTGGCCGAGCGGCTCGGCGTCTGGGTCCCGCTCGACGAGATCCCGGACGTCTGGGAGGGCGTCGTCGGCATCTTCCGCGACTACGGCTACCGCCGGCTGCGCACCCGGGCCCGGCTGAAGTTCCTGGTGGCAGACTGGGGCGTCGCGAAATTCCGGGAGATCCTGGAGAAGGAATACCTGGGCCGGGCGATGGTCGACGGGCCCGCGCCCGAGCTGCCCGAGCGGCCGATCGACCACATTGGCGTGCACAAGCAGATCGATGGGCGCAACTACGTTGGCGCCGCCCCGGTCGTCGGGCGGTCGTCCGGCACCCAGCTCGGTCGGCTGGCGGATCTGGCCGAGGCGCACGGCTCCGATCGGGTGCGGCTCACCCCGTACCAGAAGCTGTTGGTCCTTGATGTTGCCGACGCCCAGGTCGAAGGCCTGGTCGAGGGCCTGCGCGGGATCGGGCTGGAGGCCCGGCCGTCGGCCTGGCGGCGCGGCACGATGGCCTGCACGGGCATCGAGTATTGCAAGCTCGCGATCGTCGAAACCAAGGCCCGCGGCGAGGAACTGGTGGCCCGGCTCGAGGAGCGGCTGAAGGACTTCGACGCCGACATCTCGATCCACATCAACGGCTGCCCGAACGCCTGTGCCCGCACACAGGTCGCTGACATCGGCCTCAAAGGCCAGCTTGTTATGAATGCGCATGGCGAGCAGGTCGAGGGCTTTCAGGTGCATTTGGGCGGCGGCCTAGGGATGGCCAAGGGCGAGACCGCCGGCTTCGGCCGCAAGCTACGCGGCCTCAAGGCAACCGCAGACGAGCTCCCCGAGTACGTGGAACGCCTGGCCAACCGCTACCTGGAGGGTCGCGCCTCGCGGGACGAGACGTTCGCCAACTGGGTCGTCCGAGCCGACGAGGAGCTTCTCAAATGAGTGACGCCAGGTCCGCGCCGCTCTACTGCCCTTACTGCGGGGAAGAGGACCTGTACCCCAACGAGGCTTCGCACGGCGCGTGGGAGTGCCACTCCTGCGCCCGCGTCTTCACGGTCAAGTTCAACGGGCTGCTAGCAAAGGGAGTGAACCGATGACTGTCACTACCGCCGCCGGCCTGGGTTTGGTGCGATTGGGCGCCCCCGCGGTGAATGACCCGGCGCGGCGCTCGCCCGCCGAGCTCAAGGCGCTTGCCGACACGGCCGGCATCGCGCTCGAGGGCGCACCCGCCGAGGAGATCGCCAAGTGGGCGACCGACACGTTCGGCGAGCGTTTCTGCGTGACCAGCTCGATGGCCGACGCCGTCGTGGCGCACCTGTTCTCGCGGGTCGCCCCGGGCGTCGACGTCGTCTTCCTCGACACCGGACTGCACTTCCCCGAGACGCTCAAGGTGCGCGACACGGTGGCCCGCACGATGAACGTGAACGTGCGCTCCATCCGGCCCCGGATGACGGTCGGCCAGCAGGATGGCGAGCTTGGGCCCCGGCTGTTCGCCCGTAACCCCGACGAGTGCTGCTTCCTGCGCAAGGTCGAGCCGCTCGAGCGCGCGCTGACCGAGTACGACGCGTGGGCCACCGGCCTGCGCCGTGACGAGTCGCCGACCCGGGCCAACACGCCGGTGGTCGCGTTCGATGCGGGCAAGGGCAAGGTCAAGGTCAACCCGATCGCGGCCTGGAACCAGGCCGACGTGGACGCGTACATCTCGCGCT
>Ga0307512_10004109_pt1 | contig 16181 bp, 13 predicted proteins | sample 14_EM_MG_FD_200267 | JGI IMG/M metagenome (GOLD analysis project Ga0307512, IMG submission 200267) | Populus trichocarpa ectomycorrhiza microbial communities from riparian zone in the Pacific Northwest, United States - 14_EM | ecosystem: Host-associated > Plants > Roots > Unclassified | place...
CGAACCGAAACCCTGTGTATTTTGGCCGGGTAGGAACCGGACCACGGGTCCATTTTGCGGTTCCTACATTTTTGGCTCCAATTAAGTATTTGAGTTCTGATTGTATTATGACATGATGTATACGTAGATTGCGCAGTTTAAGCCGACCTTTCACCTCCCACTTTCAGAATTGAGATCTGACTGATATTGGTTGAGTGGCTGTCAAATAAGCGTAGATTTTCACCGAAATTCGCGGTTTTCGACAGCGACTCAACGAATATTGGTCGGATCGCAAATCTGAAAGCGCGAGGTGAAAGAGCGGCTAAAACTGCACAATCTGTGTATACATCATGTCATGATACGATCAGAACTCAAATACTTAATTGGAGCAAAACATCTGGGCTTGCAAAGGCCGGGTGTTGAGGTGGAAACCGGCCCAGATGCCAACGGTCCGGGTTTTTATGTGGTAAAACCGTTGCCACGGTTCGGTTCCGGTTCCAACCCTAACCCGGAACCGTTCTAGCGGGTTGGAACCGTTGCTAACACTAGTCATGGAAGTATTGAGGCCATTTCGATATTGGACCCTTTGGATGTCGAACAGGCATACAGTCACATTGCATCACGTTATTACAGTATACAATGACATGTTCGATCACACGGATGGCGTGATGCGAGCTTTGGCCAATAATCAGACTCAATGTGCAGAAGACTTGTTCTTCGCGGTGAAGTTAGCTCGACAGAAGCTTTCCAAATACTACGCCGAAGTGACTCCAACGACGGGCATACTTTTCATTTCATCACATATCCTCGATTCTTTCAGAATGTTGCGATCATTTAGAAAGTGGGACAACGGAATGGATATTAATCCTGAGGACGAGACATCCTACACAACACAATACCAGGAGGCCTTTCTGAAGTATGTGGAGAATGAATACTGCGCAAAGCATTGACGTGTGCCGGTCAATATACTCAAAACCGTACCGAGCAGCAATCTCGTCCCCTCCGCAACAGCTTCAGGGTCCTATCAATCATCTTTTGATCCATATGATTCGTCCAGTGATGATGAGGAATACTTAACGCCTGACAATGTGGCTGAGACGACCCCCAGACGAAGCAATCGCGCAGCCCGCTTATTGACCGCGGCCAGGCTGTATTTGAATTCGCCCCCTGAAGCACCAAAGAACGGGGGACAAATCAATCCAAATCGCAATGATTACCACTCCGACCCAATGGGGTTTAGCAGTACATTTTGGATACTGGACATAACGGATTGGTGGCGCCAAGAGGAGGAAACACACTCAAAGTACGCCGATCTCTCCAATGTGGCACGCGACATATTGTCTATCATACCACAGGGTGTCGGAGTGGAGGCCAGTTTTTCCCTTGGCCGAGACATCATTGGCTGGAGGCAGTCAGAAACCACAGGCGAGACACTTCGCGAAAAAGTGGTCGTAAGGCAGTTTGCTCGAGCCAATAACGGGATTCTGGCAGGCACTGACCCGGAATTGGATACCACAAACACAGAAAACGACTCGGAAATGAAGAAAGAGCCGGAGGAAAGGAAATTGCACAGAACGGCCATGGTTGACGACTTTTTGGAGATGTGGCAGGGCAGCCAAAACCTACGTGCTACCCAGAAAGAATCTCGGGCTCAAAACATGCGGATGACCACTGTAGGATACATTTCGGACACGGAAGAGATCATCCAAGCATCCTGGTCACTCTTTCAACATGATCGTGCCACTGCATTTTCATTGTCAGAAAGATCACCTTTGCCTCCAGCTTTATTTGCACAGGACCTCCCTGGAGGAAGAACTCAAATCTTAAATGGTCGCCGAATCTGGAGAATCAACTGTCATCCAGTAGAAAGCGACAAGGATAGCACACCGGAAAGCATTTCGGACACAGATGATTGGCTCAACTGGAAAGGCGACTTCGATATTCCAAATGACAGCGAAGATGATTGCGCAGCGGACGATGAATCCGATATAGAGCAAAACAATGGCATCGAGGATTCGGAATGCCCAGAGCAGCAGGATGTGAGCGCAGCGCCAGATGTGCCCGGGTTGGTTCAGCCGACACGGAAGTCAAAGAGACAGGCTGAAATGGTGTTAGTGACGGTCAATGCAGTTGAAACGCGGAGAAATAAAGTAGGGAAGAAAATGAAGGACTGAATGTGTCAACGGTTCACCAGCTTTATGTACCTTGACCGCGAGTTTCAGTTAGAGATATATCATGGGCGAATGGTAAGAAGTAGCTTGTGAATATCGGTTCATAAATAGATGTATAGCAGGCGCAATGAATCTTGTGGCACGATTCATCATTTTCAGTCATGTGAGAGTGAACAGTGGAACATAGTTACGCCGCTCAGCTTTGCCAGAGGGCCGAGTCTCAATCAGGCAGAAACACAACGTATAAAGTCAAATCAGGATGAGAACAATTATCGACGGCAGCAGATGTTGAATGGACAATGCATTAAAATGAGAGTCAACGGAGCGTCAACCATTTGTGGTCTTGTATGTACGGTAATTCAGCAGTGACTTGGTTGTTGTTATGCATAACGGACGTACTGGCAGCTTTTAATGGCAAAAGAGATAGCAACACGGTCACTGCCCCATTCTTAGCATGAGCGTGAAAGGAGCATCAACAATTTGTGGTCTTGTAAGTACGGTAATTCACAAGTGACTTGGTCACTGTTATGCATAACGGACGTATTGGCTGCTTTTATTGGCAAAAGAGATAGCAACACGGTCACCGCCCCATTCATAGCATGAGCGTCAACGGAGCGTCAACAATTTGCGGTCTTGTAAGTACGGTAATTGACAAGTGACTTGGTCATTGTTATGCATAACGTACGTATTGGCCGCTTGTATTGGCAAAAAAGATAGCAACACGGTCATCGCCCCATTCTTTGCATGAGCGTCAACGGAGCATCAACGATTTTTGGTCTTGTAAGTACGGTAAGTAACCAGTGACTTGGTTGTTGTTATGCATAACGGACGTACTGGCCGCTTTTATTGGCAAAAAAGATAGCAACACGGACATCGCCCCATTCCTAGCATGAGCGTCAATGGAGCATCAACGATTTTCAGCTTTGCATAGGGAGTAAGTTATGTTCCGATTGGTTGTGGATATCCATTTATGAGATATTTGCAGCCTTTACTGGCAAAAACATCAGCAACATGCTCCCTGCGGCATCCTGAAAATGAGCGTCAACAGAGCGTCAACAGTTTTAGGACTTGCATATTTCGTAATCAAGGCATCGCGCGGATCTTCGCGTGTATACCTGTATTATTGACCATGTTGCTTGGCAAAAATACCTGATATCGAAGGTGAAATACAGATACCAAATTCCTCGATATTGCAAACTGCTCCACAAGCAAAAGCACATTGTTGGTTGCTGAAAACACGATTTTGATAAGATACTATTAACACACTGCAAATTCTAGAGCCTTATATGAATCAATAGATGGACCTGCTGGGCGACCCGCTGACAACCCGCCCAATTCAGACGGGCTGGGAGTTTTCCATGGAACCGTACCCGAGTGGGCGGTTCGGGTGTGTTGACGACCCGGACCGCCAATTTGGCAACAGTTCGGTCTGGACCCGGACCCAGACCCGAAGTGATGGTCCGGAACCGTTGCTAACACTAGATCTCAGTGTGTGGGGTCTGGTTTCGGAAAGTAATTTCGCTTTTTGCTGATGTGGGGTAGATAGACTCGGTTCTCATCTTGTATCATCATATCATACAGCAAATTACACGCTCTATTCTTTCTGACATTTGATCTCACTGGCTCTTGCCGAGATGTTGTATACCCACACAATTGGGTGGATCCTCATGGCCAGGTCGTATCATAGCTTCTCACTTTCTTCCTACGCTCCTCAAACCAAAACTGCTCTTTCTCACGGATTCCTTTTGTAATGCTGCTGTGAGAGGTGCCCTGGAGTGTTGATGATGGGCTCTCTGCCTTCTAGCTCCACCATATCACCACAGCACCAACAAAAAGGCCTTTCACGTCGTCAACCGAGGGCTCATCTCCCCCAGATACCTAGCTTTCCATGCAGCCAATTGCTCACCAGCTTCATTTGAATCCTTCCTCTAGTAAATATATACATTAGCATGCGAATTCTATCTTTTACATGCTTACTTAAATACCTTCTGGGATACCAGTAATGCAAGCTCGCATTCATCCTCCTCATCTGTGGCAATATAGACCTCTGGATGCTCAAGATGTAGGGTTTAGCAAATGTACTGGTTGATTGAGTTGCTGCGACTCGTTTTTCATGTGTTGATGTGAAGAAATATTTTTATGGCCACTTGCCCATTGCATTGCAGGATGGTTGCCAAAAAGGATCGTCATCGGATTCTGAATTGTCATGTTGACGATGATTGTGATTTTCAGGTCTCGTGCGGAGATCATCATCAAGATCCTCGTAGTTGATCAATCATCTACTTCTCCTACTGCCGGAAGGAAGTGCAGGATGAGAAAAAGTGCAGCGCCCTTGTGTCATGATGTGAAAGGGTGGCAAGTGCCACATAAGTACGACAAAATTAAACGAGTGACTAATAGAAATGTGAATGAATGTATAGTAAATGAATTACAGCATTGTGTAAAGGAAAGAAAGCGTTGGTATGATTAAAAGAATCATTGTGATACATCATTTTATCCTGTCAATGAGTCTAGGATCTTGGCTTGACCAGCCACCAATGCTTCGAACTCCCTGGATGGACGGAAACTCAAAACTAAGTATGGCAGGTGACAAGCATGCCAGAGGGTTGTTGATTGGCTTCCTTTGACGAAAATCATGATTGCAATGAGCAAAAATGCTTTCACATTTCACTAATCATTCAGGGTAACTTCTGCTAGGCAAAGATACTGAACTACTGATTACATGATAGCCATTCATGGAGTCCTATTGCTGCCACTAAGCCTTTCCCAAATACAAGCGTCCCTACTATTGATCCCAACATCGTGAACTCTCAATGCAGCCCTTCATGCATGAATACAACTGATGTAATAAAAAAATAAACAAAACACCAAAAAGAGACCCAAAACCTCTCCAAAAAACTCCAAATTATCACCCATCTGTCCACCCTCCAAAGGTCCAGAAAAATACCCACCCACACTGCGAATCCTTGAACAACCATCCAGCCAGCGCACTCCATCCTAACAATGAGTCATTCGCAGCTGGGTGGCTGCTTGTACACTTCCTATTGGCCGAAGAGCCTGCAGTGGGAGGATTCACAATGTAAACAGGCTCGTATAGCCAAGCCATATCCTCATCAGCAACAATGCTTTGCTAGTAATTGGCAAACAGACCAAAAGCACAGTTTTGGATGACTTGAAGGTAATGCTGTTGTCTGATAATCCATTGTTGGAGCTTACTTATGAACTTTTGGAAGCCTGATTTTGTCGTACGAAGGTTTCTTTGATTCGGGTGACGCATCGCAGCATCATCATCCAAATCTCTCCCCAATATCATCGATTATATCTACAGCTGGAGGTGGGAGGATGTCATTCGGATGAAGGTTGCTGTGGCCACCACCCATAGCGGTCTGGGCACCAGCTGTGCCATCGGCTTGTTGCCCACCCAAAACAATGCAACAAAGCGTTGGGTTGCTTAATCTCATTACCGACTTTACCAATCCGGCAGCAGGATTCTTATTGAGGATTTGGGTAACATCACGAGCATGCAGACCGCCATCTCCATTAGGCTCCTCCTGGCAGCCCCAAAGCACTTGGATTTCCCAGCTGTGGTCTGGCAGACTCGCAATTGCGGCATTCACAATTGACAAAATGGTCATATCGACAATTGATGTAACTAGAGGAACTATTGATCCATTCTCCCCAGGCCAGTGCCATGAGAATAGCTGGGTATTGTTTTCACCGACCCTCTTTCCGGCAATGTCGGGATGCACATACGGGATGGTAAAGCTAAATGGCTCGATGAGGAAATCAGTTGCAGCATCACAACACACCTTTATCCGGGAGGACCTGTAAGCCAAGGTTTGTTCCTTGTTGTCTTCTGTATCTACACATCATCAGGAACAGCAAATGAAGCATTGGGGCGATGAAATACATACAGACATGAACAGATTTCCTTTTCTTAGTGCAGGATTGGTGGATGCTATTCTTCCTTTGGAAATGGCCAACCTCCGTGAACTCATCCAGTGCTGCATTGAGTTTCTGACGATCGAGGTTAGTCTTGTCTGCCATGTACCATTTCCAGAGTGGCATTTAAGACACCAGATCACTGGTTCTAGTACCGCAACAATTGATTAGGAGATCCCATTGCTCTGTGCCAGCACCTTGCTTGTTGCTGATGCTCATGGACTGGGCAATCTCCCAGATGCGCTCCCTCACTTTATTACCTTTCCATTGTGTTGTCAAGCCACCCTTCTCCTGCCAAATCCCCATGGTTTCTGCTACCCATTGGCTGACTCCAACAACGGAGTTCTTGGCCCTGGAGAGATCTTCGAGAGTTGGCGTCTGGATTGTATAAGCAGCTGCGACAACTCACTTCGGCAACCAGAAGGCATCACATTACATTTCAGGTTCTCAATGGTGGTCCATGATTGAGTGGTGGTTATCCAATGCTGGTTACTCTAAGTAAGCTTCAGGAGTGTTGAATATATGGTCAAGGGTGATGCAATGTGGTAACAGAGGTGAGGAGAGTGTGTCGAAGGTTCTGGAGATTGTAAGTAAAGTGGGCAGGCAAGGCAAATATATATATGGGCTTGAAGGGGTTATCTTGATCCAGCAACATCATCTTGGCTGCGATTGAGCTGGGAAAGAATTTTCTTCGCATCATCTAAATGCCCTGATTTGTCGACTGAACGCTTAAATTCATCACAAAGACAACTAAAAGCAAGCTCTGCAGTCATATCTCACTCCTTTATCCTTGCACTAGTTCTTGTACCCTGCAATGACCTCGCTGGGTCAGTATCTAAGGAGGATGCACAATTCAGTTACAGTATGAAATTCACAAAAAGCGACATCTATACATCAGGGAATGGGCGTAGGAGGGTGTTGTGAGGGTGCAAAACAATTGCTGCAACAAGCTGAATGCAGATGCGCTATGCTTTTCGAGCTCCAAGAGATGATGAGAATGAGAGAGCAATTAAACACTTTGCATACTTGTGAAGGAGAATGAGAGAAAACATACAGGAGTGGTAGAATCCCATTTTGAAAAAAGTAAATTGAGGTGCGGCTTTTTCCAAGTACCAGCCGGCTTGTAATCGTATGAGTAACTGAAACACTGTCAAGACTCTTCTTAATGTTGGTGCAACATTTCATTTTGATAACAAAACTTGGATATTTGTCAACTGTGTCTTTACTGCTCGAAAATGTACTCCTACATTGGCCAATACATCACTCATCTCTATTGCAACCACAAAGAAACGATAGTATACAAATCAGCCAAACAGAAGCCAGATGGTCATTTTGCAATCGAGCACCATAGTATGCTATTTTCATTCATTAATGAACTGCACCTCAACACTTTCTACAACCTTCCAATGATGATTCCAGTGATAAAGAAGCCGCCAGCAAGAATGGATGTGTCGATCCAGAGCAACCTCCAGTTCGGACAAGTATCTATGATACTCCGCACTTCGACAACCTTCTGGCTTACTAGCCGATTAGTACCAAATAATTCAATATCTCGGACGATGAAATAGATCTATGGTCACCATTTTCTTGCGTGGGAGAGGATTAATTAGCGCATTGGTGCGTGAAGCACAACTGGAGCAGAGCCGTGATCAATGTGCTTTTGGGGAACCCTACAATGGCAACTGTCAGGAACTTGGCTTCATCCCACACTTTAGTGAAAAGTTTGAACGAAATGTCCCATGCGATGGGTATTGGCTCTTGGAAATTGAGCACAGTGCATTACATTAGTTTGGCAGATGCAAACAACCTTCGTGATGATGATTACACACGTCGTTTTCACTGCAATCCTGTTGAATGAATCAAGTTCATCATGGAACAGCGTGCTCTCAGGGAACATATGTCGTATGCTCCAGCAAAGGAATTCAATCATGCTGAGGACCGTATGCACTCAGAGGTGAAATCGAGGGACTGGAGGTGGAATGAACATGTACAGTAGTTGAATTTCATCACAGCTACAATGATTGTGGCCGCTTCAATAGCTACAGTGACTGTTGCCAGATACAATTGTCCCTTTATTGGCCAGTTCGGACAAGACACATTCAACAAACTATTCGGGTGACAAAAAGGAATGGCCAGTATATTTGAGTTCCAGTGACATGGATGGACTCAACCATTAGATTAAAACCTTCAAATCGTTCAAGAATCCTTGTAGCCCTTTCACCCATTCCTCCGATATATCACTTTAAAGGGGTTGGAAAAACATCTTCCATGAATGAACAACAAATCCACAATCGAGAGGATGTAAGGAAGGTCTTCGAGCATATATTTCATCTTCTCAACAGCCTTTTCAGTTCTGGAAAGCTTATGTTTTGAGCGGATATTCGAATGAGGCAATGTTCTCTTGTGAGATTTGCATGGATGGCTAACTACTTCGAAAACATTCACTTCGACTGAATTAAACAGCCCCATGGCCCACTTTGCGAAGCAACAAAATTGTTGTTTGGGGAAGGGAATTCGTCATCATGGCAATTGAAACACTATCAGCTATACTTCCAAAAGATGATACTCCCAACTCAGGAAGATAAGATGGAGAGAAGGGTTGCAAGTCAATATCTGGAATGTCGAGTGGTTGGAATCTCAGAAGGCATTTTGTGGATGGTGTTAGCAACGTGTCCAAATTCCCGGGTCAGTTCCAGTTCCAGTTCCACCCCAAACCGGACTGTGGCAACAGGTGTTACGACACGAAAAACCCGGCCCATTGGAAATGGGCCGGTTTTACCACCAAAAACCCGGTTTTCAACATCACAACTTTGCCTCCAATCAAGTATTTGAGTTCTGATCGTATCATGACATAATCAGTACGTAGATTGTGCAGTGTTAGCTGCGCTTTCACCTCCCGATCTCAGATATGTGATCGGACCGATATTTGTTGAGTCCCAATCGAAAACCCGCTAATTTCGCATGAAATTTGAGCTTTTTTCGCACCCACTCAACGAATATCAGTCAGATCGCAGATTGGAACGCGGGAGGTCAAAGAGCGGCCAGAACTGCACACTGTACACACTGATCATGTCACAATACGATGAGAACTCAAATACTTAATTGGAGGCTAACGTGTAGGAACCGTAAAGTTGTAACCACGGTCTGGTTCCAATCCGGCCAGAAACCTGCGGGTTTATGTCCGATCTGGGTATACAACCCGCCAAGACAAAGTTGTTCGGGTTTTTGGCTGGGTCTGGAACCGAACCCAACCGAACCACCCGCCAAGAACTGGACCGCTGGCAGGTTACCTGGACCTGTTGCTCACACTTCTTCTGGCATATGAAATGCCTCTCCCCAACAAGTATGATCATACCAGATATTCTTCATACCATCTATCTTGGTAGGCTCAAGCATTTCATGGACTGGGTATTGTTCTTCCTTGAGCAACATTCCAGGATTGAAAAATTCTGTTAGGGGTTCTCCATTAATAGAGGTAATGGTACTTGTATAGGGTCGGAAGACTTTATATCTACATGGTTAGATATTCATAACACCAAGTCTAGACAAATACAAGTAGCCAGTCTTATGGTCCTTAGCGGGATTTCAGAACAGCCTCCTGTCGATTTGATAGCAAGCGAGCCTTGTTGCTAGCGGATTCATTGAAAGTTCCTATTCAGAAGATCTGATTTGATGATGCAATAACCTTGGCCAGTTACAAGTAATCAAGACTTGGAGATGCCAGTTATTTCTTACCACATTCACTAAATTATACTCAGTGGGTCTGGATGCGTCAACTGCACTATGTGCGATTGACGTGTCAGGTGGATGATAGCCAATAGGCGATGAAGAGGGATCTCAAGGTAATCCCTAAGTAGAGCGGAACAACTTGGGCACTCCCCGGTCAGTGAGAACAGTGTCGACCTTAGCATGGCGTGTCTGATTGATTGATGTGGGCAAAGACAATCAGTCCCGCGAACCTTCGAGTGGTCAATCACGATGTGATACATCAGTTAAATGTCAACAGAGCAATGGTGTGTTGCCACATCAGCCTCTGAAGCAGATAGACCGAATAGCCTGCATTGTGAGGTTGTGTCTTAATCTAACTGAGGAATTTGTTTAAAGGTTTCCAAATGACCACGTCAGGCGAGGAGAGGTTTTGACGATCCGATCATATGAGTAGCAAGATATCTAAGTTGAAGTTACTGTTTGAGTACATCTTATTGCGGATGATGGCCCGAGAAGGGAGCATAGTGCTTTAAAACTAACCATGCAAGAACATGACAACCTTTGCGAAGCGTGGTCGTGTCAAGAGAGATTAAAGCTCATTAAGGACTACTCTAAGATATGACAGATGAGATTATAGCAAGTTCTTGATTGATGATGATGGCCCTTCGGGGAGAGTCACTCGTCAAAACCAATCATGCAATGCAAGAATGCTTGAAAGAGACAGCGATGCTCCGGCATTGGAAGGGCAGCCCCAGATGCACAAACGATACCTGCCTGCAAAAAAGAAGCTCAAATATTATTAAGTTTCAGTTCTTATTATTATCTTATTATTGAGTATATTATTGTTATTTATTAGAATTTAACGCAATTCCCCTGCCCCATCGTTGAGCATTCGTTCGATAACGAGTACGATATTATACTGCGCGCTCTCTCCTTATCACTGGATCACTTTGAGAACGAAGACCAGTTGTTTGCAGCACAGTGTATGTGGTGGATAGCAAGTATAATCCAGTTTACGGAGATATTGACCTATTATCGGCACTATAAAGTATTTCCGTCAGAATACATTGTGAATCTTGTGGTCACTCCATTGCCACAGAATCAGCACAAAGATCACTTAATTCTAGAGTTGGATATTCCGTTATAAGAAATTGACCATACTGATGCTGAAATATTGAGTGACGATACTTCTTCAAGTAACGTGACATATTAGTCGCTGATGAGGTTGATTCGAATGGATTCATTTATTAAATCAAGGACCGTGAATACAACTCATTGGGGTCGAGTGTTTAAGAATCGACAAGTATCCATAATTCTGCAAACCAAGAATAAGAAGTTTAGAGGGAAAGGAGATTGCGACTCAAAGAATAAGTCTGAGTATTCAAATGCAGGATTATACTAACGATTCGGGAAGAACAATAAACACAACGAGCACTCATCCGTGACCTTCCTAAAAAGGGGGAATTTGAATATCAAGGGAGATTACGCTTAAGACGTAATATTGCCAATAGTATCTAAACGCTAGATTCATCAAGGAGTTAATGGAAAGGGTTTTGTGACGATTAGTGTTAGCAACAGGTCCAAATTCCCGGGTTGGTTCCGGTTCCGGTGTCACCCAAAACCCTGACCATGGTGCTGGGTCTTACGAGACCAAAAAGCAGGCCCATTGGAAATGGGCCGGTTTTACCACCAAAAACCCGGCATTTCAACATCACAACTTTTCCTCCAATTAAGTATTTAGGTTCTGATTGTATCATGACATGATCAGTACGTAGATTGTGCAGATCTAGCCGCTCTTTCACCTCCCGATCTCAGATATGTGATCCGACCAATATTCGTTGAGTTGCTATCAAAAACCTGCTAATTTCGCATGAAATTTGAGCTTTTTTCACACCCACTCAACGAATATCAGTTGGATCACAGATCGGAAAGCGGCAGGTCAAAGAGCGGCCGGAAATGCACAATCTACGTACTGATCATGTCACAATACAATGAGAACTCAAATACTTAATTGAAGGCAAAGGTGTAGGAACCGTAAAGTTGGAACCACAGTGTGGTTCCAACCCAGCCGAAAAGCTGCCGGTTTATGTCCGGTCCGGGTTACAAACCCGCCAAAACAAATTGGGTTGAGTTTTTGCCCAGGTTTGGGCTCACCAAACCGAACTGAACCGCTGGCCAAAAACTGGACCGCTGGCGGGTTACCCGGACCCGTTGCTAACACTAGTGACAATACATGTCAATTTAAATTGCACTATCTATGGGCAAAATATTACAGCCATAATATTAATTAGTCACCAAGATTGATTATACAGACATACTCCACGACACTAATTAATCAATGAGATTAATTATATGAATATGCTCTACGATAATAATTAATCACCGAGATTAATTACCCCTGCGGCATTAATCAACTACCAAGATTACTATATGTATTGTCAATATTGTGTTACACCATCATACAATTTGGTTGAGATTCATTTTGGAAGCATCTGATACGACTATACATATTTGTCCTCTTTCTGTATACGATCTATACAAAGTACCAGTGCACTTTGTCTGGAGATACGCATAAAAGAAATAACCATAAGGACAACGGCCGTGTTCCTAGTACTTATTCAAAGTATCAGTTTAATACTTTGGAAGAAGTATAGTTACTTAGGTCCAAGCACCCCCATAACAAATTCAACCAGCTCTGGGCAATAATGCCTCCATATCCTGGCTTTGCTCAATTCCACAAGCCATATAGCCAGGTGACGGAATGGAGTTGTAAGGAGATCAAAGCACACAGGTGCATAATTGTTCCAGTTCTCATGGGTACTCTGTTGAACCCTTGGGCAAGCCGAAGGATTCTCTTCACTGAAGCCCTGTTTTGCGTCAAGAACTTAGTGTATTTTCACCTTATGGCACAGTACCGGTACCATACTGAATCCCTGTTCAAGTACATGGAGAATCATCTGGAGGAGTTTCATCGTCATGTGGATGTTTTCAGACAATTCCGTGCCAGTAAATGTACAAAGAATGTCTTAGAATCCTTCGAAAAGCAGCTTACTTTTGACAAACAGGAGAAATGGGCGACTGACCCTGCTTGGAACAATCTTTCTGCCGCTGCAAAGCGTTGTTGCGTGGGTGATGCTAAAATGCGGGTTGCGTCAGAAATTGCACAACATCTTGTAAAGGAATCAGATTTCCACTTTCCCAAGATGCATCTCCTGAATCACTTCTCTGACCATATCCGCCAGCTTAGCAACCTCTCAAATGCAACTCTCAACTCCCAGAAAGAGCAATGATGGATCTTGAACCGGTATACCGACAATTGAAACATCATAATGCTGCCTTCCACATGTTGCGAACGAAAGCTCAGAAGGAGGTGTTTTAGTTTCAAGAGCTGAATGCAAATGCTGCAAAACGATGTCGTGATGATGAAATTGTTCTAACCAATGCGCCTATCAAGTGAATGATGACAAACCCTCGACCAGAAATCAAGACCCTCGATTTCTAGGCCCAGTGGTGTGCAATGTCAAAAGGGGAGATACAGAATCACATTGCTTGGTGTTTCAAGAGATTTGCTGACTTCACAGACTATGTCAATCTCAGTCAGTATTTCAGTCATTTCAACAATGCACAATACATTCCGTTCAAGCCAGTAACGATTCTGGTGACATCTTTTCAACATGATGAGCAGGCAGTTCATACGGTTCATTGCACTGGGTCCACAAGGGGGAGAAAGCATAAGCCACCAAGACATGATTCAGTGCTTCTCTGGATAGGGACAAGTCCGGATAACCACTTTAAGTTGACTGCTGGACACAGTCCTGCACATTTGAAGTGTCTTTTTGTTGTCATGGATGTTGAATGAAGCGTTAAAGGGCTTCTGGCCTTGGTTTAGACCTTTGCAGCAAGGCCAATACGTCAGACTGCTGGTATGCTGATTGTCCAGAAGATACATCAACCTGCGATGCAACCCTTGCATGATGGAAGCTACTGTTGTAGGCTGCTTTTCTGTGTCAGAACCACTTATATCGTCCCTATAAGCACAATGCAAGGGGCTGTACACTTTCTTCCACTGATGCCGCAGCCAGATAGCACGTGGTGGTTCTTGGGCAACACGATTGACTTGAATCTTTTCAATTCATTTTACATGTAGATTGTTCAATTAGATGCTTCAAGTAATCATTGCAGCGATATATAGGAATCTGATTAGTGTTTACTCTGGGTGTCTAAATTTTTGTTACAGGAGTTGGGCAAGCTTGTGATTGATCGATGACTAGAGGGATTAAGTAGGCAAGAATATTTTTGAAATCAATGGAACAGTTCAAAAAACCGTCGAAACGATTAAAATCTAGAGGACCAACTTGAAAGATACAAGTGTAGTAATTTGAATTACGTGACTAGACAAGTTTTTGAAATGTTGTGACGACGCAATCACATCATTGAACACTTCGAAGCATGGTGGAAGATTGCAAATATGTCGTTCTGATTATTTGTGCAGAATGTGGAGAAGGATTGGTGTGTGGGGTCCATTTTCGGAAACCAATTTCACATTTTGCTGATGAATAGATGCTATATTATGATGTGGCATATGGTGTGACTGCAAAAAATACAAATATGATAGATGAAATTCCATGTGTTTATGGAACCCCAAGGACCACTGCAGTGAGAATACGGCACCAAGTTTAAAGTCTCCCACAGACCTGCCCAGAGGTCCCAGCTGCTTCCAAATTTGACTATCCTATAAGTCAAATATCGTAGCATCCTGCAAGCATCTCCATAATCATAGGTGCTTTCAGGAGTACCTGAGAATACTCTTGCAGGGTCTGAGTGCACTTTGCTAGGCTCCAGGGGGACTTGGGAGCATCTCGAATTACTTTGGAGCACTGGTGTGGTCGACCACATTGTCAGGGAAGCTTGAATGAGTCTTCCAGACCAATTAACATTTGGTTGATATTGGAGCAATTGTTAGACCAGTACATTTAATTCTGGAGAAAGCTACATCTGCAAGCATTGATAGTGTATGGCTTGTAAATAATTATGCTGATTTAGGTTTCTGCAGAACTGTATATTAATCAAAATGTTTCATTCAGATGTGAAACAGTGAGATAGTTTATTGAATTGTACTATGTGATATGAATGGTTTATATTATCACTCCTGGAGAGTCTGGCTCTAGGAGCAGTGGGATTCTCTTGGAGACAAGTGTTGAAGTCCCAGCAGCCCTATGTATTTACAAGTGTTAGCAACAGTTCCAACCCGCCAGTATGGTGCCGGGTAAGGGTTGGAACTGGAACCAAACAGTTGCAACGAGTCTTACCACATGAAAACCTGGACCGTTGCAATTGGGCTGGTTTTACCACCAAAAACCAGGCATTCCAACCTCACAGCTTTGGCTCCAATTGAGTATCACAGTTCTGATCGTATCATGACATGATCAATACGTAGATTGTGCAGAATTATCGGTTCTTTCACCACCCTTGTGCAGATTTGCGATCTGACAAATATTCGTTTGGTCGCTATCAAAAACCTGCGAATTTTGCCTGGAATCGTGCGTTGTTTCAAAGCCACTCAACGAGTGTTGCTCGGATCGCCAACGTGACAGCGGGAGGTGAAAGAGCGGTCAATTCTGTACAATCTACGTATTGGTCATGTCATGATACGATCACAACTCATAATCTCAATTGGAGCCAAAGTTGCAGGAACCGTAATATGGAACCGCAGTCCGGGTACAACCCGGCCAAAAAACTGCAGGTTTATGTCCTGTCCGGGTAACAAAACGGTGCCAGTCTCCTGGGTCGGGTTGCTTGGCGGTTCCTGACCCGGACCGGGGCCTTCAGTTTGTTTCCTACCCGGAACCGTTGCTAACAATAGCATTTACCAACTTAAAGCCTTGATTATATAGCTCTCTGAAGACAACCTTGTACTCTTTCAAATATTCTTGTATTCTACTCTACTACTTCAGAAATATTGAACAGCATCAGCAACCACTGCCAGAGCGTCTGAGAGAAAATTGTTTTCCATTCACCAATTAATGAAGCACATCAGCAAAAAACATTTGCGTCCGGGCGGAATGGCTCCGTCAGAGTGGACGCGCTCCGTCAGAGCTGTCAGAGACACCCCGGTGGCGGATTACTCAGCGCCCGGCATCAATACCACGCGTCGCGTTGCATATCGCCCTCTGATCGCCGTTTCGCCGTTTCTTCTCGTGCTGTCGGTCTCCTATTTTAGACAAACACAATGGCGTTGTGGCCAACTGTGACCATACGTCGGAATGGGTTCATTGGGTACACGCTTGCATCGGGATTGCAATGCAATGGGTGACGCTGCAAAAATCTCACCTCGCGTTCCTTCTATGTTAAGCTCGAGGAGCGTATGAAGAAGGTGAGAAG
>Ga0307512_10004110_pt1 | contig 16180 bp, 19 predicted proteins | sample 14_EM_MG_FD_200267 | JGI IMG/M metagenome (GOLD analysis project Ga0307512, IMG submission 200267) | Populus trichocarpa ectomycorrhiza microbial communities from riparian zone in the Pacific Northwest, United States - 14_EM | ecosystem: Host-associated > Plants > Roots > Unclassified | place...
AAAGTATTAAAAGTTATTAACACACCACATTATCCTTATCCATAAAGTACTATCTTATCGTAAGGAGAATACTTAAGAAAGTACAAATATTAGTAAGAGAAATGTAGATACTTCCGTATTTTCAATAATACTCCCTTCCAGACGCATCCCTAGTCAGAATAAAACTTTTAGATTTGCCGTACAAACACTAACAGTGAAAGAAAACATTGATCATTTAATGAAAGTAGGTTACAAGGAGAAGTTTGCAGATCCACACGAAAAGTAAAAACTTTTGCCTCCGCAAGTACACATCTGGCAGAGAACACACGATATCATTTTAACGAGTAGGAAAATGGGAGTCTGGGACTCCCATAGCACCGTTAACACTGCCTCCTTTCCATCACCAACCTCTCCTACACATGCCATACTACTCCCCCTTATATCCCACATCGACAAATTGTACCCAACATACGCCTATATTCGAGATCTTGACAATTCACCTAGAGGACCAACAACTTTATCGTAAAACTCTCTAAGTACAGTCTGTCCCTCCATACTTACAAAACCAAGTGTCCTGTCTTGTCCAAAATCACTCTTAAGACATGCAAGAGTAACATCTTTATAAGTCGCTCCCATAATGTGGCTCAATCGCGGCACGTATTTGTTGACCAATATATCGCGAAAATCGGATGGCTTCGATTGAAGCTGTGAATTGTTGCCTAGATATACGTCCAAAGTTATCCAGCTACCAAGTTCTAGTAGAACTATACCGATGCTGTAATAGTCGTAGATCTCTCGAAAAGATTTACTCGAGGAGTAATCCGGGTGCTGATAATGCTGGTAATGCTGCAAAGTGCTGCTAGTGCTGGCGGCTGGCTTTTCGGTTTGCTCAATATGGCTAGCTTTCTCTGAAAGCCTCGAGTAGCGGAAATTGACCAAGTAAGGATTCTCGAGTATATCCGAAAGTTTTGAGGCATTTCCCTCTTCCTGAAAGAAGACTATATTGCTCGAGCTGATGTTTTTATGTAACCACTTCACTATGTTCAACTCCCTGACACAACTGACAAGCTTATATGCCAGCCGAAACCTCTCACCAAGCGGGAACACTACCTTGTTGTGTGACTTAAGGATGTTGAAGAGACTAATCGGAGCGATTCTTTTGTGTTGTATCGTCGATTCTGGAGATGGCGCGGGGAAGGCCCAAACGAAAGCATAGCCATGCTGCTTTGAGGTAGCAGTAGTTGGCATCACGAAACCGAGGCAATCCAGGACGCGAAAACCGCTAGGCTTGGAAGGTAGGCAAAAAATCTTGGTTGTAAACCGCATATGTTGCTCCCTTTGAAACTCCGACATATCGTTCCATTTCGTAGTGGGGGAGACCAATTCAACAAATACTTGCTGGTCATTATACCAACCAACTGAAAGTCCAGCACTAAATTCTCTTTCGATGCGGAGTTCGTCTGAGATCAATAACAAACTTTCCCCCTCAGAGTCCTGGTTTTTGTCTTCACTCAGCCGCTGAATTTCCAGTTTGGTTGATGCCAAAGCAGCTAGGTCTGAATACGGACTCGACCACGTGTTAGACACAATATCGTGGAGAGCTTCATCCTCGAAACTATCGGTAACCAGGGAATTTTTTAGCTTCTCCTGATGCCCAGCCGGAAGTGAGGTCCACAGCGTTTCTATGAGCTCCTGAAGCTCCTCGTGGTATGGCTTGCGAATAGGTAAAGCGACTTCTGAAGGTGACACTGCTTCGTCCTCCTTGCTGTGCGGTTGGACTTTCCCGAGCAAGCTGGTGAGAGTATGACGGAAAAGGTCGCCTTTATCGCTGATAGCTTCAATAGAATCGGACGAAGGGAAGCTTCCAGTCAAATGTAAGACTTTGCCCCAAACAGCAAAACGTGCATTTTGAAACCGGATCATTGGCACTATGTCTCCTTGATCCTGTGCAGCTAGAAGGTGTCCAGTTAACGCTTGCTGTACGACATCAAAGAGGGCCTTCACACTCAGAAACAGTAGCAGTTGATGGACCTTTGCGGCCTTTGGTCGTTTCATGGGATCAATTTTAAACATCTGGCCGACGATCTCTAGTAAATTATGGAGCACGCTACTCTCCGATCTGGCCTTGACATTTTTGAACCACGAAACAACCTGCGGTCTCAAGTCATTTCCAGAGAAGAAGTAATGATCCTTCATATTAGGTCTGATGGCATACCCAAACCGCTGTTCCCGAAAGGCATTCACACCATCCGGGCCTCCTTCGATATATGCAGCAACTTCAGAAATCATGCACCCGAATGACCATATATCTAAAGGGCGCCCCACTTCTTTGTGTATCATCTTCTCGTCCATACACTCTGGTGCAACATAATCCCCAAGGCCCGATTTCCACTGTGTCCGTGAGCCCTTATCCTCTGGCTTCAATCTCGCAAGTCCAAAATCCGCCAGATAGAAGGTTCTAGAATCAACTAGAACATTGCCTGGTTTAAGGTCATGGTGGTATCCAATCCGTCCGAGCTCCAAATCGTGATCTCTTGTATTGAGATTTAGGGAATGAACCTTTTCTAAAGCCGAAGAAAGGCCCTCTAGAGCTGCATAAATTAGGAAGTCATTCTTAAACTCCCCAAAACGCTCCTTACGCTGAAGAAAATCCTCTAGGTCCATTGGAAGTAGTGGGAATAGGAAGTGGTGCTTTTGGCAGTGACTATACGATGCCAAAAGCTTGACAATGTTGGGATGTTGCAGGTGGTGCAAAATTTGAAGGCATTCTTTTTCCCGCTGCAAAAACGAATCTTTCCGTAGTGTTTTTCGAACTATGACGACTTCCGCCATCTGTTTGCGATTAGGTGATTGCATCAACCAAAAAATGCTGACGGAAACATACTTGCTCTGGAAAAATAGTTTGCAACGATGGCAACACCGATACCTTGGAAACCTCGCCGAAACTTCCTTCTCCCAACCGAGTCTCATCTATAAATGGTAGTATCTCCTCATTGCGAATATTGCATTGAAAGCCGCTCATTTCTTTCGTTAGAGTCCGAGGCAGAAACTCCCACTGTGCGTTTTGAGCAAAATCCCATCCGACGTTTTCTGCAATCATTTCGGCCCTGGCTACCTCAAGTGGTAACTGAGAGTCGAGTGCACTGTGCTCAATAAAACTCATCAACTTGTGCAGCCATTTCTTCCAGATGAGTATTCCGAAAACAATCCTCCCTTCTTCGAAGATGCGGTTCACGGCATTCGTTTCTTGGTAATCTGGAACTGCGAATTCCTTAACGCACTCTCTAATGGCTTCCGCGATAGTAGCTTTTGTGAGGAGAGCGTTGATATCATGTTGACTGATGAAGTAGCTTCCGTTTGTGGATTTTGTGCGCAGCATCTCAATTTCGTCTCGTAGGGTATCAATTGTGCGCCCCATCGCGACCTCCGAAAGGATCCGGCTAAGTACAAGGTCCACCGACGAGTAATTCTGTGCAAAGTAGGGGGTAGGAATTACGCTGACTCTGGATTAAAGGGAAACCAAATGCCAATGAAACTCAGAGATTTAGAGAAACCGCGCAGATAAAAGTTGTTGCTCTTCCGGCTGATTTGTCGAGGGTGTTCAGAGAGGCAAGTATTTTCATAAGGGTATAACACTGACGACAAAAACGCAGGCTGTATGGCAGTTTAAATTAAACTTTCTGACCTATAACGTTTTAAGGAAGTTGGGAGTAGTATATTTCTACTACTGCAACACTCGACCAAAACCGGGGTGTAAAAGCAGCCAGCCAAATTGGTCAACTGTCGGCCACGATTGGAATTTCCAAGCATTTCTATGCGGGCTGCAAGGCTAACTGTGCATTTGAGCGGATGAGAATTTAGGACATAAACTGCCTTGACCACTCGCATGGCGAGCTGTATCTTGTCAAGTTCATAGAATATCCCGAAAGCGCAATAGGAAAGTTGGACCAAGAAACATTGTTGAAGGTCACACAGTACGAGCCGACTTGATTTAGTTTTAGATATACGATCGGAAACAGCGGATAGAAATTTCAAACGGGCTATGCTTGAGATACCGAATCTCCAATAACAAGTTCTACCTAAACCGAAGACAACACCCCCGCCACCATACGACACCCAAACTGCAACAGCCCAAAATCCCGTTGACAACTATTTCCTATGGCAATGCAGTTCTGCTAATCAGTCCTGCAAGTCTTGAACTGACTCGATTTCACCCTTGCAATCTCTTAGCCATGGTTAAGGGTAATGTCTATAATAAATGTTCGTACAGTACCTGAGTGAGTCTCCTTGGTGCATCGATCGATGTTGAATCGCCAACGGTCTAAAGGATAATGAGCTTAACTTTCTTCTTACCAATTTACAGCTCGGCTAGCATAATGGTGTATAGTACGTACTTGTGAGCTCCATTTGCCGGGAAACAATCGGTCTAGTAAATCCGCAAGCTTGTAATGAATGAGGTAGCGATTTTTTATGATTGTCTCCGCCATGTTTTCGATACTTGCAAGAGTTCTGTTTGGCTGGAATTTGTGTCTAGGGATGAGTTTAACGAAAGATCGAGTCGCTGTGGTATTGAATCTAACAAGATTATCGGATGCCCTTTGATATAGGGGCCATTGCTGTTTCGTGTCAACTATAACCCCTCAAATTGTCCCCCGAACAAACAAACGACTCGTTTGTTTGGAGAAAAACAAAATAATTGCACTAATGCAACCAGATAACGGCGTGCATACATGGTTGGCTGTCAGCGGCTCGAGTTATGATACCACCAGAGTGTGGTGCAGCGGACGTATGATATATCACTGGTGTGTGTTGGCAATTTTTGTTTGGGGTCTCACAAGAAAATATTTTCAGACGACTTGTTGTGCGCCCCCACCTGTCAATAAGCCTGCTGAAGTAGATCCGAGGGCAGGGCATTATTTGTGATTTGTGATTTGTGATGGTCGGCTGTGTTACCACAGATGTCCCCTGTCGGAAACATTCCGTCTGACCACTCTTTATTCGCGACTCAAAGGGAGCCGGAAATGTGCTTCTTTAAAGATACCGGTACTGCACACAGCCATGTAGGGAACTATGCCTCATCGTATCGATACACCCATATTTGTCCTTGTATGAGGCAGCATGTTGATGCGATAGTTGTAGGCGCGCAGAGTTCTCAACGGTCCGTGGGCCCTGACGTCTTTCTGGGCGCGAGATTGATGTCTAGGGCGGGAAACGAATCTCTCGCCCTAGTCTGCGGGCCAAAATATCAAAATCTAGAGCCCGGTATAGGTGGCTAGCTTCCCCGGGCGGAGTTTTCCAGATAATTGCAAGGGTCTTAGTTGCCGAAATTGTGATGCCGGAACTTGGTAATACGATCTTGTTGTAAGAAATATGGATTATCCCCTGGATCGTAACTGGCTCCCGGCCCATACGGGCCGCCCTCGCAACCACCTCGCCACACATCCAAAAATGGTCGTCAGAGGCCCTCCTTTTTATCAAGCCTTCTTTAGTAGCAAATAAAACTTTCTATCGAAATGAATTATAAATTATATGTGATGTGACTTTGTAAGTCTTACTGTCCCTCCAAAATTCGCTCTCTGAACAGGCAACCACATTCCATGTGTATGTACCACTACCCACATTTCTCCTTTACAGGTGATTGAATTTGGCAAAACAATGTCTTTTGTTATTGAGACACCACAGTTACTTGCATTTTGAATATGCTTAGCAAAGTGTGGGTGGAGATTTGGTATTTCTGACTGGGCTTTCCCATTGGCTAAGCCAGCATCCCAGCTACTTTCCCTTCTCAAAGTGGATTGAAAATCGCCTGTGGCTCCAGCTCTGGCTGAGGGGTATAGATATGCCCTGCTTGATGTTCAACAAATTGGGTTTTAGCCTTGTTCACAATGTGAGCTGTGTGATGGATATAGGTATGCCCCCTCTGAGCCTCAGCTCTTGGGCACATTGCAGATGGAATTCCTTGTGTATAATGATATTTGGACTTCAGGGCATGTCCTTAACACCAAACTTAAAGGATATTTTGGGGTGTTATGGGCAGAGTTGTCCATGTGGGCTGCACAGTGACATTTTCGAGTTTTTGGGGAGCTAATCTTGAGACTATCCTTCCAACAAAAACTGGCCTTTTCATTGGCACCCCATTCCTGTACAGTCCTTAATTTTTGCCAAAATACTCTCAAGACATACGAAAGTAAGTTTATAATGCTCCCAGGGCACCCACGCAGAGTTGTGGTTGCAGTGCAAAATATTTGTGGGTGGGGAGTCGGTTGCCATGCCCAAATGGGCCGGGAGTTGTTTGTGGAGAGCCGCACCTAAAATCAGATAATTATCTCGTAAGGGCAATTGTCATGATGTTCAGGGCTGTTTAATGGTGCACCCCCTACACACATCAAAGCCCTCAGTTTGTATTGGCACAACGAAGTCGTGGCAAAACAGAAACAGCACGATAAGTCGACAACAACGATAGCAATCAAAAAAGGGACGGCGGCAATTGATTCTAGACATCGAATTGACCCCGGAGTGAGCGTCCAAGCACCAGCAAGACCACAGGAGGAGGGCGCGCACAGGAATCCACACAACGGAGTGGGTTCGGGTAAAGGCTTGGCAGAGAACGTGACTGACGAGACACGTTGGCCAACGAGCAAGCGATGACCAGGACAAAGAGGTTTGCCAGACTGAAGTGATGACCGAATTCAGAGCGAGCGGGAGGAGTGACCTGGACGCAGGAGAAGCTTGAGATCGGAGGAGCGATGCGCCTATGGACGTGGCGATGGAGATGGCGACGGCGGCGACATCCATCGCCGGGGAGGATGCAGGCGCATCCATATTTGAGCCGATGGAGAGACACGAGAACGGAAAACGGAGAATGCAGAGCGAAGCCCCGGCGGCCCCTAGAGACTGGAGGAGCCTCATGGAGATGACGATACGACAGCAGGCACAGGAACTGATGCAGGTGCACCGAACAGTTGGACATCTCGCAAACCTGGTGGAAGGCAGGGCAGCTCGTGAGGAGGCACAGCGGCTGGCAATCATGACGTGGATGCAAGAGAGAGAGCAGAGGAGGGACGCCCGCTATGAGGACGACACAGTGTCGGGGGCGGGCATCACGAACATGATCGCATAGACCATGAAAGTGGTAGCACGAGGCCAGGAGGAGAAAGACAGAGACAGAGAAGGGACCGCGAGGACAGACGGTGGGAGGCTGGAGGCCTCCCAACATGCAGACACGACGCGGGACGAGGGACCAAACGAGCGCCAGCAGCCGCAGCAGCAGCAGCAACCGAAGCCCAGGCCCAAACTGGTGCTCAAACTGAAGCCCAAACTGCAGCACGTGCCCAAGCCAAAGTCAGCACCCACACCCACACCCGCGAGACGGTGGGAGACCGTCCCACCCCGAGGCATGAGTCAGAGAGCACACGTCGGCCCAAGCTCACGCCCAGGCCCAGGACCCGCCCCAACGGCGGGATCAAGCATGGCAGAGAGACGCCTGATACTAAGAAAAGACGAGAGCGTACCTCTCTCCCACAAAACCGACCATGAAATCGCGTCAGCGATCAACAGTGCGCTCTTCCACAAGACGGCACCGGCCCACATTAGGATAATGAACGCCAAAAGGAATGCCTGGGGCGCGCTTACTGCAATCACGCACCCGAATGTGACTACGGATATGGCTCTGCAGTAACGCGACAACATCCTCACCGCAGTGAGGTCGGTTGACAAAGGAGTCGCAGATGTCAAAGAGAATGAGTCCTGGGAATGGCTAAAGATCCACGCAGTCCTTCTCATACGGTACATGGGGAAGGGCACAGAGGGCCGGCAGAAGATGTGACAAGAATTCGAAGCAGAGAACGAGGGTATAGTGATCCCCACCAAAGTAAGGCGGCTGGCGAACCGCCGTGCTATCAGGGAGAGAAGGCAGAACGGAGAAATTGCCACATCGTCGGTAGTTTTCGTTGTAATGGGGAGCAAGGTGGCACAGAGCTTAGTCAAGAAAGACATCAAGGTGGCAGGGGTGTGGTACTGAGTCGAAACGTACATGAACAAAGGACCTGACAGCAGGTGTGAGCTCTGCTGTGGATGGGGCCACATCGAGAACATGTTTGGCAGCAAGCCCAAATGTGGCTACTGCTCAGGCCATCACCAGGCAAGAGACGTCAGGATGGGCGAGACCGAAACTGAGACTACGACCAGGACCGCGACTGATACCGAGACGGAGATTGGAACGGAAGCCCTGACTACCAACGATCAGAGAGATCCAGCACACCTGCGCAAGGTCATACGACCTGACCATTGCGGCGCTGGAGATGGGAGTCGAACGCAGCGCGGACATTGTGTGCTTGCAAGCCCCACCGAGAGCAAGTGGAGAGATTGGGATGAGCCATTCGGCATACGAAATAAGAAAAAGATAAATTGAATGAACGGCGATACGGAAGGGGAGTGGCTTGGTGGTTGATGAGCTGACAGATCTGAGCAGAGGGGCCAATGACGATGGTATCGCTACCGACGTCAAGAGGAGAGGTGAAAAGATCACGAGGATTTTTGATATTTACGATAAAAAAGACACGCGGACGGGAGAGAGACAGAGACCAGTGCGAAAGTTTTACTGGCAGAGAGTCATTTGGCAGGGTGGCACTGTCCTCGCAAGAGACTTCAATGCCCACAGCAAACAATGGGACCCAAGATGCCAAGTGCAGTGGGATACTACTTTCTGAGAAGGCGTGATTGACGAGAACGGACTGGAGATTGGGAATGACGGCAGGCCCACCCACCATTGGACAAGAGGCGACCAGGAAGGCGAGTCGGTCATCGACCTGACGTTGGCAAATCGATCAATAGTAAGGTGGACCATACCAGCCAAAGATCACCCCACTGGATCTGACCATGAGGTCATTAAATGGGAGGTGGGAGTAGACAGGCAGGAGGAGGCGGATCATGAGAGGGTAGTAGGGTGGAATTCAGCGGCAATGACTGAGGAGGATGCGGAAGCAGCGGAGAAGCTATGGATGGAATTGGTGAAGGAGAGAAATCAACCAGATGCAGAGTGCACAGAGGACGAGGTGGCGTAAGAGGCCGCATGGTGTCAGGAAGCAATGAGCAGCGTTCTTGACACCATGGCAGAGAAAATCAGGATCTGTGCCAGGTCAAAGAGGTGGTGGAACGCCGACATCAAAGAAAGAAGAAGGATGGTCGGGAGACAGAGAATGAGAAGATGGCACTCGGAGGAGGCGGCCCGGGCGAAGGCAGAGCTTCAGAAGTCGATCCGGCAGTCCAACAGGACAATGTGGGGCGACTACCTGCAGAACTTTAGTGGAGCCGAGGGGTGGAGAGCGTTGCGATACGTGAAGCCTCGAGCGGGCACGACCGTGGAGGCCATAACAGACAGAGATGGCAAGCAAGCAAAGACATCATTGGAGGAGGAGGAGATGCGGAGGCATGAATCCTGTCACCCGAACGACGGTGACCAGTACCACGAACTACCCCCAGCGGGCAGCGCACACACAAGCGTCACGGAGCAAGCAGTCGAAGGAGCCTTGTTTTCTCAGTCGGTCAAGAAAGCACCGGGACCGGACAAGCTGTCGTTTGGTGCTATACGGCTGCTCTGGACGTGGCACAAAGAGAGGATCGTGAGGCTGACGAGGGCATCAATTCACACAGGGAGAGACCCAGCGGTATGGAAGCGGGCTAGCGGCGTGGTGATTCGCAAGCCTGGCAAATACGACTGCACAAAGCTGAAGGCCTACCGCACTATATCGCTGCTTAGGTGCATGGGAAAAGTGGTCGAGAAAGTAGCCGCGGAGCTGCTGTAAGAGGAGGCCGAAAGACGGGGGTTACTGAGCAATGGACAATGCGGGAGCAGAACAGAACGGTCAGCCATCGATTCAGCGGCCATCATGGTCGACTGAGCTCATGCAGCATGGACAAATGGCCACATAACTGGCGTGCTTCTCATGGACATTATGGCAGCCTTCCCGAGCGTGGCAAAAGGAAGGCTAGTCAACTCGATGAAGGTCAGGCAAATGGACGGAGACCTTGTACGATGGACGGAAAGCTTGCTATCGGACAGCACGGTGGAGATGATAATCGAGGGCACAGCCATGGAAAGACACCCAGTGGAGGCAGGGGTCCCACAGGGCTCACCTGTGTCACTGATCCTCTTTGCAATCTACACCTCAGGACTAATCAGGTGGGTCGAAGAGTATGTATCGGAGGACTAGGGGCGATCCTTTCTCGACACCCCCGGCTGGGTGGCAACCAGAAGCGATGTCAACCATGTCGTCTCTATACTCAAGAGGTGCGCAGCAACGAGCATCGAGTGGGCAAGGAGATGAGGGCTACCGTTCAACACTGCAACGATGGACGAGGTGCTGTTCACGCACAGACAGGGCCACAGGAAACATCTCCGGCCAAAACTGACAGCAAAGATATGAGTCGGAAATGGGTGCATACGATTCAACGCGCAGGTGCCACGCTGGCTGGGCGTCTGGATGCACGCGCATCTGACGTTTAAGGAGCACCATTACCGATGCATGAGGAAAACCAGGGCAGCAGAGGCCAGACTCCAATCACCTACAAAGACATACGGCGTTGTTCCTGAGAGCGTACGGGCCGTCCAAGTGGCGTGCGTCCAAGCGGTCGCACTCGATGGGAGCGAGCTCTGGTGAGACCCCAGAGAAGTAGGCAGGCGAGACGACAGCCGACTCCTCCTCCACCGACAAGCCAGGTCCATTGTGGGCGCGCTGCCCCCTACCCCGCGAGGAGCACTAATGAGGGAGTCATGGCTTACACCGGTGCCGGTGACCTTAGACTCCAGAAAACAGCGACGCGCAGCGAGACTAGAAAATGCATGCAGCCGCAAGCTAAAGGAGCTACACAGCAACCCCTCCTCTGGGACGCTGATATACAGAGTAGTCGGGAAAGAGCATGAGCATGGCCGGACAACCGAAGGCATGAACTGGCTTGCCCCGTGCGAAGAACCAGCAGTCAAGACCACCATCCTGGATGACACCGCTGCAGCCAAAAGCGCCGCGTAGCGCTTGGCAAGGGATAATGCAGCCAAAATTGGAGCAGGGGTCTGGATGTGGTGGACAGATGGATCGCGCTCAGATGATGGCCGAGTGGGAGCCGCAGCGCTGTCTAAACACGGAAATGATTTGAGGTCGCGCCGCAGCTTACTTGGCACCGGATGTATGGGAATCTTTGACTCCCAACTGTGAGCGATGGGGCTTGCGCTTGATGTGGCGATCAAGACGAGAGAATCATTGCAGATGCATTGAGTGAACACAGTGGCAGTCTTCAGCGACTCACCGGCCGCGATTCGACCCACAGCACACCTGGAGCCGGGCTCAGGGCAGCGACTGGTGAGGCGGATCAACAGAAGCGCGAGGAGTCTCCTTCCCCACGGCATCGCATCCGAGATCCACGGGGTCCCGGGACACTCCGGCATCCCCGGAAATGAAGAAGCAGACCGTCAGGCCAACTAGGCCCGAGACGCAAGAGGAAGCACAGTGATAGAGCGGCCATACTCCTCGGCCTCAAACAGGACTAGACGAATCTCCGAGGGAAGGTCGGCAGAGGAGGTGGTGTGGGAGGCCGACAAGTGCAGCAAGCACTTCAGCTACAGACTCAAGGGCAAGGCGGGGACCAAGAGACCTATCCTGATGAGAATCGTGAAATTGGTGGCCGCCAGGTTCTACTGACTGAAGTCCAGGCATGCGCCCACTCGAGTCTACTTAAAGCGGATCGGCCACTGAGACGACGACAAATGCTTGTGGTGTGGAGAGAATGTGGCCTAGATGCTGGAGCACCTCTTCCGCCACTGGAGGAGATTGAAAGACCAGCAGAAGACACTCTGGAAGACAGTGGGACAGACAACGGGCTGGAAAGCGGGCAGATGCCGGCATGTGCAGATCTCTGAGTTGTTACCATCGAGGAGTGCGAGCAGGCGGTGATGGACTTTTCGGCGGCCACTGAGGTCGTGAAATTTCCGCCCAAATGAAGGAGCTGTATGGCATGGGCTGAGGGCTTGAAGGGTCGGGGGCGGCGCTGGCGGCAACGCGATTATACTATTCTTTCTTTCTTTCTTTCTTTCTTTCTTCTCCTTTTTGGCTTTCTCTTATCATTCATTTGTCAGCGGGGATGAAGTGTAGCGGGGGGGGGAGCTCCGCCATCCAGCCGGCTCACCCGGAGGCGGAGGGGATATCAGGGTCCTGTCATACTCTAATTCGAGTCAATACAGTATGATTAAACAACAACAACAATGGGCTGGGAGTGCCAAAGTTACGATCCAGGCGATAGGCCATCATCTAGCGTCACATCCGCTTACGAATACTGCGCTGATTTTCAACCCCATTCTCCATTTTCTGGCTAGGTACCTTGCTAGAGGCAACACTGCGAGGCACCTTAGGTATTGGAGGAACGATTCCATCTTGTAGTACTTATCCCTTGTATGCTAGGGATTACTTCATTGGATGCATTTCTGGTAAATAGAAGCATTCCTGATTGGCCAACCCAAGGTTTACACTGAGCTGTGGCAAACCAGTGCATATGTTATTGGTTACTCCAGCTCATCAACAAGCGAGATGGATTACATGAACAGAGTTATACAACCAGTTTGTCGAAACCTAAGCATATAGGGGATTGTCTAAGCATTCCTGGCCCCTAAATGATACTCTGTGGTGGGCAGAGGGTTGTCTGGATGTCATGGACTATTCAGAACCCTGTATGTACGCATTGTTGTTGTTGTTTATTCATGCTGTATTCACTCTGACTAGAGTATGACAGGACATAATACCCCCTTCACCTCTGGGTGAGCTGGCTCGATGGCAGGGCTCCCCTCCCACTACCCTTCATCACTGCTGACAAATGAATATTTAAGTTGAACAACAGAACAGAAAAGAACAGAAGGAAAGGAATGAAAAGAATGGATATAAGCCCCACTGCCGCTGCCCCGACACCTGCTTCAGCCTTTGGGTCTGCTCCACAATGCCATTCATTTGTGTGGGAACTTCTCGACTTCAGTAGCAGCCAGGAAGTTCAGCACCACTTGGTCGCACTCTGAAATGGAATACTGCTAGGATACCTACACCTGTCGGCATCTGCCTGCTTGCCAGCCAGTCACCTTTCCCACCGCCTTCCAGCATGCTCTCTGCTGGTGTGTCCACAGGCTGCGATGGTGGAAGAGGTGCTCCCACATCTGGGCTGTTGTGTGTTCACACCACCAGCATTTATCGTCCTCTTGGTGGCCAGACCGTTTTAGGTAGACTCCAGTCGGTGCAAGCCCTCACTTCAATCGGTAGAACCTGGTAGCCAGCGACTTCCGGCTTTTCATCGGAACAGGTCTTTTAGTCCCCACCTGGCCTATGAGTCTGTAGTTGAAGTGCGTGCTGAACTTGTTGGCCTCCCACTTAGCCTTGGTTTCTGACCTTCCCTCGGAGATTCGTCTAGCTCTATTCGAGGCCGAGGTGTATGGCCACTCTATCACCGTGCTTCCTCTTGCATCTCGGGCCAGGTTCACCTGGCTGACTGCTTCTTGGGCTCTTCAATTAATCCGCCTCGCTAATCGCTGCCCCGGGCCCGGCCCTAGGTGTGTCGTTCGTCAAATTGCGGCTTGTGAGTCGCTAAAGACTCCCACCGTTTTCACTCCATACCTTTGCAGTCTTTCCCTTCTCTTGACTGTCTCCCCGAGCGCAAGTCCAATCGCCCACAGCTCGGCATCAAAGACCTCCATACGTCCAGTGACCAGATACCGTATGCGTGCATTTGCACACCGCGCTGTCATGTCAACATGGGTTTCCGCGATCGCTAAGGTTGCTCAGCCTCATCCGCTGCTAATATTCATACTGTAGTTGAGAGTCGGTATGCAAAGAGTGACCATTCACAAGGAGCATTGTTCATTACTGCATATCTAATAGTTATACACTTGGTTTGTCTGCTCGAAGCATTCTCATTGGTTGACTGTGGTACGTACGATCTTACGGGGGCAAATTACAGAATGCCCATTCGTTGGCAGATGGTCATTTTCGGTCATGATTAGTGAACCGTGGTGCTTTGCTTGAATATGGCTGTCACAACTGCTATTGGTCAGCAATCCGAGCTGGCTTGACCCAATCTGGGTGGGCTGGCTCTCAACTTGCTGAAAACGATCTAGACTCGTTGGCTGGATGCGATCTGGACGGGCTGGCTCCCTGCTAGTTGAATATGATCTGGACGGGCTAGCTCTCTGGGAGTTGGACGCGATCTGGACAGGCTGGCTCTCGAATGTCTGGAGCCGATCGAGACAGGCTTGCTCTCTACAAGCTGGATGCAATGTGGACGGGTTCGGCTAGCTGGACGTGATCTGGATGGGCTGGCTCTCGAATTTCTGGAGACGATCGTGACGGGTGGGCGTGCTCTGGATAGGCTGGCTATCTGCAGACCAGAGACAATAAGCTGGGCTGACTTTCGGCTCGCTGGATACGATTTGGACGGGCTAGCTCGCTGCTTGCTGGACATGGTCAAGATAGGCTGGCTCTTGGCCAGCTTGAGATGATCTGGATGAGCTGACTCTTGGTCAACTGAATATGATTTGGACAGGCTGACCTTGTGTTGGCACGGGATTTGGCCCGGTGGCTTTTGTGGCGTTTGGCCTAAGGCTGCGGGCATGAGGCCAGTGGCTTGCGGCCCCCATGGGCCGCCACCAGCCCCCATGCTGAGGAGTAGGGCTAGCCCCGGCAGTGATGCCCGGCATTGGTCTCCGGATGTGATACTCGGCTTCACCGAGTATGCTCTCTCCTTTCCCATATATTTGCTTGTCTTCTCTCTCTCTTTGCTCTTTAGACAATCACTTTTGTACGATAGTCAATTCAATATCTCTATTCGTACTCGATTGATCTCAACAGGTTATGAGCCCGGCGCTTTCAGTTCTTTGGGAATCTACATCTATTGGTTTATAGAGTTTTATCGTTTTGAAGCGCCGCCAGCTGTTAAAGTCTCGCATATCGACCATGTCCGTTTGGAGTCCGCCACTTTGAGTTCTGTTGGAATCCACGCCTACTATTAGTATTTGTCAGTGCCTCTCCTCTGCCCCTGTTCCAGTGGATCGAGCCGACATCCATTAGTATTTGTTACTGCCTCTCCTCTGCCCCAGTTCGAGTGGATCGAGCCGACATCTATCAGTTTTCTTGCTTATCGTTTCTCCTCTGCCTTGTGTTGTAGTGGATCGAATCGACGCCTAATAGTAGTACCTATATCGTTTTCGAACATCCGCCGCCTCCGAAAGCATCGAACATTGTCCACGAGCATTAGGTTGACTGTGTGTCCGCAGTCTGTTTTGAGTCGACTGTGTGTCCTCTACCTTCCTTCGGCTGTCTTCACGCCCCTACCTTCTTGCGTCGGCTGTGTGTCAACTGCCTCTCCTCCTGCCGACTACACATCAACTACACCTGGAAGCCTCGAGTACATCCGATGCCTCGAGCACCTCCGAAGTCTCGAGCAACGTGCCGCTACCCTCGAGCAGCAAGTCTACCATCCCTCCTTGTATCGACAACTCCACCTCCTACCGTTTATGTGTCGAGTACTCGTTCGTGTCGACCACCTCTCCACGCGTCGACTACTTGTTGACGTCAGCTACTCCATATATCAACATCTGCCGGAAATACAGTGTGCTGTTCAAAATATCTTCAATGAGCGGGTTATGGAGTGCGGATACTTGGGCGATGTCGGCCGACGCACAGTTATGCGATTCGGGACAGTGGACCCCAAGAGACCAGCGGTGGCAGTTTATGCATCCACGAAGTCTAGACTCCTCATGGCGAGGATAGGAAGCTCCATTGTGAGCTGTACATTACATACCTTCGACCCTGCAACTTGGATGATGACAGCGATTTATGACCTTCCGGATGTGTGCATGGATTTTGACTTGGAGAGATTGTAAAGAATATGTGTTTCGGGTATGGACTTTGGGCAGGACTTTGTTGCATTTGTATGTTGCTTTGGGTTTGGATTTGGTCTCCGAGGAGGGTTTCTTTACTGCGTTTTAGGGTTCAGGTCTTCCCCTATCTTCCCTTCCATTCTCTTCTCTTCTCTTTTGTCAACAGGGTATTTGGGACTTGGAGGATTCAGGGCCTTCATTTGTTTTCTCTTCTCTTCCGCCCTTTCTAATTGGTTTGTCCACTTTGTTTGGAACGCCTTGGGCCAAAGGGGGAGTGTTGGCACGGGATTTGGCCCG
>Ga0307512_10004111_pt1 | contig 16178 bp, 22 predicted proteins | sample 14_EM_MG_FD_200267 | JGI IMG/M metagenome (GOLD analysis project Ga0307512, IMG submission 200267) | Populus trichocarpa ectomycorrhiza microbial communities from riparian zone in the Pacific Northwest, United States - 14_EM | ecosystem: Host-associated > Plants > Roots > Unclassified | place...
TCAATTTCGCAGGTCTTATATACTAATACAGGGTGGTCTGTGCGTACATGTTTAGGGCAGGCATACATACTCAAACGGGCGGCCCATACTTTAGGGCAGGTACAAATACAGGTAACAGGTGAGCGACCTTACTGCGCTCCAAGGTCTTGTGACTTGTTCGTTGACTTGTTGATTCATTGATCATTCCCACGGTCTTCCACGTGCCGATCAACGGACTAGGCGCGCATCTGAAGCGCGCACGATCAGGTGATCGTATAGTGACTTGTGATCGTGTTGATGACCAATCCCTTGGTAGGTCATGTGATACTTTCCCAGGATCATGTGCTGGTATATCATGTGATCTCAAAGTTGTCAAGATGTCACATGATCGAACACGTGACAGGTCAGGTGATAGTTTCCCAGGGTCACGTGGTCAAAGAGTAGATTCTACCACGTGACTATACTTTAACTTAGGGGCGGCTTTGGGAGGACTTGGGCTTGGGATTCTTTGAATGCGTGATGTCGTGGACTCTGTCCTCAACATGAAGCTTCAAGGAAAGGGTAGCCAAGAATAAAGTCATCTTGTCCAATATCAGCAATGTAGAAGGCATGAAGTGCTTGTTCTCCATTATTGTTGACTGTTAGGTCTACTGCTTCCAAGATTTGTCCAGCTTTATTGTCAGTTCCATCCACATTTTGAACTTTTCTTGCTTTGGGTAGTGTTCATGTAGTCAGTTTGAGTTGTTTTACTGCACAAGGATGAATGAAACATTCTATTGCACCACTATCAAGAAGTGCTTTTCAATCGACTCATTTCCTTCTGGTTCATAGCTGAAAAGGGACTTGTATTGCATGTTTTCGAGCTATGTACATAGAACCAGAATTATTTAGAACTGCCTGAGCAAGAGCTGTAATACTCAGGTGTCCTGAAAATCCATGTCTTCTCCAAGAGAGCAGATTTCATCCATGAAAGCATAGCAGTCTTCCTTAGATAAACATGCTACTCGCACAGTGAGAGACATAGATGCAGAGGGAGTTTCAGAGACAACTGATTTGTTGTCATCTTCAATTTGAACTGTGCGAGTTGTATGGGCATGTGTTTTTTTGTTAGGACAATCACATATAAGATGGCCTTGCTTTCCACATTCGAAGCATCTGCTAGTCTTATGGTACTCCTTGCATTCTTTATCATTTGTCACTTTTTGGATAACAGTGGACATATCCATGGTATTATCATCTTGGGGAGGAAGACATGGTTGGGGAGGTTTAGTATGATTTCCTTGTCTGCGCCAATTCTGATTGTTGGATCCAGAGTTGTTGCCACCAGGGCGACACCAAACCCATCCAGAGGTTTGTCTTTGTCCTTGTCCTTGGACATGATTGCTATTAGAAGTTCCATATTCTGAATGGAGTGCCTTTGTCCTCAGGTAAATCTTTTGTTGATATTGGACTGTGGCTCTCCATTGTTCATAGGTCTCAGGATTTTCCATCCTAATATATGTGTCAGCCAGTGATCGCAGGAGTCCTATGGCAAAGGTTCGGAGATTTGATGGGTCGTTCGGATCTAATTCTGCATGTTGAGCAAGAGTTTCAAATGCTGCAAGATATTCATCAAGATTGTCATTCTTCATCTTGAGTTTCTTCATTTTATCTTGAGCCCTTTTGTTTTCAGCATAGTCAGAGAAGGCTTCTTTGAATCGCTTTTCAAGTTTGAACCAGGCATTGGATCGATGTGGAACCATGCTTGGGTCTTCCACAACTTGTCAAAGCCATCAATCAGTGGCGTCAACCCATCCTTCACATTTGGGTCCTTCAAGAAGTGAAAGAAAGTAGATGCTGTGCATTATTGGGTCTTTGGCAATGTTGGCTTTGTAGTTCATGAGCATGAATTGATTGAAAGTGGCTAGGAATCTTGTGGTTTGAGAGTGATCTCCATTGTACTTGTCTGGGTGGATGCCTTCAAGATGATGTGCCTTGTCTTTCTTATCTCTATCTTCAGGAAGGTCTGTAAGAGAAAAGGGGTCTTCTCCAGTACCACGTGGTCAGCAAGGCAGTTTGTCGTGTGCTGTATGAGAAGATCATACTCCAAAGGATCCAAAGACATCTTTGTACTTAGGTTTGTCACCATTATCATTATCATCGCTATTGCTAGGATTGTCAAATGGAGTAAGAGGTCTTTCTTTTTGTTCTTTTTCTACCAATGCTGTTGCAGCACTTATTGCTTCTGCAAATGGGAGTAGACCCTTTGGTTTAGGGTCCTTTAGCATGGGATGGTGGTCGAGTGGGTTCTCCACTTTGTTCAAGGAGAATAAAGTTGATCCCAGGGAGAGGATGATTCTTGAGTCTGAGTTCCTTTTGAGCTAATCAAAAGCATTCAAATTTGTTTTCTTGGATGCGTACTTCGAACCATACACCATAGACGTTACTGACAGATACCAGCATATTGTTAAGCCTAGCGTAATAGCCTGTATAGGGTGCTCTGGTATCTTGACTTCCAAGTAGGTGTCATACATTATCGGTAAATTCAGCAGGTATGCTGTCTTTAGGTTCTGGATTTGTATTGAATGGACATTTGAGATTTCCCAATGCTTTTGGGGAAATATCATCAGATTCAGGTAAGTAGCAAATGCACCAATCCTTGGATCAGCCTTTTCCTTTCAAGTCTCTGGGGGTCAAAGTCATCTTGGTTGAAATGAGAAGCTCATTCTAATGTTATGGTCAGATTACCATATCTTTCAGTTGTTCAAGTTCTGGAATTTCTGACAGGGGTAATTCCCAATTGGGAAAGTGGGTGGGTGATCCAATTAGGAAGTTGACCTAATCTGGTAAGCATGTTGGTGAACCAAAGAGGAAAAGCAGGCGTTGGGAGTCAGGATTGGTCATGTGAGGCATCACATGACTTGTCTAAGAGCGAGTGAAGATTACACAAGTTGAGATGTGACTTGGAATTGAGCAAGGCATAGCATGTGACCTTGAAGACGTTTAGAGATGAGAAAGTGAATAGTGACCAAGTCAACTATCACAAAGAGGGTTCTTTCAGAGGGAAGCTGCATGCATTCGATAGAGAAGCAATAGCCTGTATTGCATGAATAGAATGAGCTTAGAGAACTTGTTCTATACTACTAGAGACAGTATATATACAAGAGGCATAGAAACCACTGGAATATTGTAGAAAGTGATAGAAGATCATGGAAGCATATGGAGGGTCATGGAAGCATATGGAAGTCTCTGGAAAACACAAGAACAGTCTATAGGTAAGTTATGTAAGCAAGGGAGAAAGCAGTCCGGAATCAAGTATGAAAAAGGAAAGTAGAAATTAGGTAAGAGAGGGGCAGTCTGTGACATGTTGATGGCCACCAACCAACCTCTAAAAGTTGACCATGAGCTGTTGATACACCATCACAACCACAGAAGTCAATGTCAAGCATATAAATGCCATTGACATGAAGCACAACAAAGTCCTTGTGACCTGTCTTTCAGAAGGGGCATGAGATCCCATGTTTGTGACCTAGTTGAATACATAGCCCCAAACTTTGGAAGGTGGTCTTTTAAAAGAACCCCCCCTTCCATTCCTAGGTCAACACTAGTTCAGTTCATGATGATATTACTATCATAGGGTTGTAAGATTACCTCAAGAAAGTGTAGTGGTTCATCACGATGGCAATTGGCAATCAGGGTTCATCATGGGTACGATTTCTCGACACCGTAGGCTTTCTAACGAGCCCAAGATCATCAAAATCGGCCCAGAAATGAGTGAGATATTGTTTATTCAATATCTCCTTCAATTCTGGACCAAATTGGATGTTCTTAGGCTCGTTTTGAAGCGTACGGTGTCTAGAAAACCGTACCCGTGATGAACCCTGTTGGCAATACATGACTTGCAATATAGGGAGAGCCCAAAGCAATCACAGCAGCAGAAAGTTGGATTGGGTTGCTGACATCCAGAGCCAGAGCATGTAGAATGCTGGTGGTGTTGTCCTCGGCCATTGAGCATGAGGCAAGCATCTAGATATGAATCTCGATAGAGCTTCCAGGTAAGTAGTGGTGCATCCTTGAGATGTGGATCAGATAATTCTAATTTTGATGCAGTAATGGCATTGTCATACCAAATTTTGGTATCTCTTAGCCTTTGTGTGTACAGAGATGTTGGCAGGGTAATCAATGCCAGATGGAGTGTCCAAATCATCCACAATCATTGGCTGGCAACCATCAAGTAAGTCTTCTTCTGGCTGGCTATCTTGTTCCACAAGGGAACTACTTGATGCTGATGCAGTGAAGACCTTGCACACATGGTTGGAGGTGTTGCTCAAGGTAACAAAGTTTCGTTGGGGCTGCTGGGTGTTGAAGATGCATTAGTCTAACACGTGCTACCATCCAGATATGGAGGTGCACTTCCCAATTAGTGATAATTATGATACATAGGTCATATATGCACATATGGTAGTATGCATGTCATAGTCATGGCCTCACATGTATATAAACCCCAGGGCTTTCACCCTAACAATACAGAGTCAATCCCCCGGATCATCTACTAGCTACAGTAGTACCTAAGTGAATAACTGGTAAGCCTGGTCACTGCGCTTCATTGCTGCGCATCAGGTTATGGGCCCTGGTTGGCCTTCCACCCTTTTTGTCTGCACCTTCAAAGGCTGCAAAGAAAGGTGTGATGGTATCTCTGGTAGGGAGAAACCTTGCTGGTACATTGTACTGCAGGATGGAGACCCATAATACCTGCCCGGCATAATCCTGCCTAGTGCAGAGTCTGGGAAGACCCGATCCTTGTAAAACAAGAACAGAGGGCGGAGTAATATATGTGGAAGCATGTGACAAACGCTTTATTAACACATAGACCAGGTAGATGGCTCCAGCTGTGGAAATTCCAAAAAGATAAGGAATTCCGCATGTGGAACCATCAGCGCTCATTGCTTGATTTGCGCGATTTCTTGTTTGGTTCACTCACCACATATTTGTGTGCTGATGCGCTATTTTACAGAACCAACCCTCAAACCTCATCGCAGCATCTCAAAAGCAATGGCCGCTCAATCCGAAACACATAAACAGATGGAGTCAATTCCATGGTTGGACGGTACAAACTACCGCCAATAGTCTTTTCGTATCACCGCCGGTCTTCGGACCCTTGATCTCTGGTTGGTGACAGGGGCAGTTGCCCCTCTCTACCAAGCATGCCCAGTCCCTGCCAATGCTGCTGCCATCACTGTTGATGAGCGTGCAAGAATGGCTGCTTGGGATTCGGCCAATGAGAGATCCATTGGGTTTTTGTCAGGAGCAATGGAGGAAGCCATTGCGCATTGAGTACAAAACGCTGCAGAAATGGCTGCTGGTGCTGGTAACCAGGTTACCGCCCAACACTGGTGGGATCAGACCAGCACCCTCTATGATATAACAACCCCTGCCACGATCTATCGGATCTTTGTGCAGGTGTGGGAATGGAGGATGTCGCTGAACAAGCCCCCTCAAGGGCAGCTCAACCACCTCCTAATGTTATATAATCAGCTCGAAGCGCAAGGGCAGATGCTTCCAACCCTTACAAAGGTCATGACTTTGCTTGCCGCCTTACCAAAGGATTGGCAACAATTAGTCACCCATCAGGTCCTAAATCAGCCCACTGTAGCCAATATTACCTGGGCTGTGGTGGTCACTGCTATTGGGCACCATTGGGATGGGCTTCAAGCCCATAAGAAGCACCCTCAAACAAAGGTGAATAAACTTTTGGCAGTGCAGTGCAAAGGTCCTAATCAAACCTTGCAGCAGCAGACAGCGCCCTATCAAGGCAGCTTGTCAAAAGCACCCCAGAAGAAGGGAAAAGGAAAAGCCCACACCAGAGGCGCACAAGGAAAGGGACAGAAGGCGTGGAAACCCCACATCAACTTCCTAGAGCAGCAGGTGGCCTTCGACCACACCGCCATGCTCATGGAAGAATCCCATGCCACCCCTACCTTGCATATGGTCTTGTCTATCAGACCATCCAGCATTTCCACTTGGGTCGAGACTGAGTCTTCCATTTCCTCTACAGGCACTAACAGCATGTGGCCCACATTCAATGCCGCCATGCGCCTTGCTGATCGCATTGGAGAGTGCTCAATAGGCTCAGTCCAAGCCCTTGAGACACCAATAATGACAGCGCCCATCTCTCAGGTGGTGCAGCAGTCAATATTCCCCTCTGCGCTCGACCCAACTCCTGACTACGACGCCGACGACCTCTCCTGCGGTTATACTGAGGAAGAGCACTATATGACGCAGGTTAATGACTTGATCACTGGGGGTTGTACCCACTGGCTGACCAAGATCAAATGAGCAAACACTGATGTGGAGCTCACCTGCGACATGATGGAGGACAACAACAGCCTGTCCCTTTTTGGGGAAGGCGACAACTCCATCATGGACCTCATAGACCAAGGAAATGGCTATGGAGAAGAGTACGTATCAAGTCCTCTTACTAAGACACTTATTAACTGTCCTTCAGTGCGCATATGTAAGATAAACACAGCAGAAGCAGTAGTGGGAAGGGTGCTATTATCAAAGCTGACCTGTAATCATACCCACAATAAGTGTAATTGTAGGACTTTGAATCATGACTGGATGCTCGATTCTGGAGCAATGGTCCATATCTCTCCATATATGGCCGATTTCATTGATTACATTCCAGCCCTTATAAAAGGGAATATCTGTACAGCTGAAGGTCCCACAGACCTCGTTGTGGAAGGCAGTGGCACGGTGCTTATCCAGCACGTGTTCCATTACAAAGGGAAATCGCATAAGGAATTATTGCGATTACAGGAAGTGCTGTACATTCCTGGAGTGATAGCTCGCTTCACCTCCCTTGTACGCCTTCTCAAAGAGGGCTTGCACATTTATGGGGACACTGCAGGCATGAACCTCTTTACTAGAGAGAACGATAAAGTTACTCTAATGCGTGCTGAGCCTTGGGACTCCGAGATGCTCTTTTGGCTTAAAGCAGAGCAACCCTCCTTAAATGGAGTAGAATCAGTCTTCGCAACCGATTATGACTTGTTGCATTGCCGTCTTGGACACCCTTCCAAAGATGTGCAGAAGCAAACCCAGTGGCATACAGCTGGACTCCCAGATGTGAAAATACCTCATAAGATGCTGATTTGCCCAGGATGTGTGCTTGGAAAGATGTCCCAGCAGCCATTCTATTCCTCAGGCAAGTGGGCTGCTCACCCCCTTGATAAAATTCACTCCGATCTTAAGTCGTTTCCTATTGAATCTTATCACCGATGGAAGTATTTTATAAGCTTCATCGATGATAATACTTCCTTTGCATGGGTTCAGTTTCTGCGTGACAAAGCATCTGCTGTTAATGCACTGCAAAACTTCCTCGCAATGGTAAAAACTCAATATGGAAAGACTATTAAAGAATGGATGTTGGATACTGGGGGAGAATACAAGAGCGCTGCCTTCTTAAAAGCATTAAACAAACAAGGTATTAAAGTGTTGCAGTCAGCGCCACATACCCCTCAACAAAATGGCCGCGTAGAACGCTTTAATTGCACAATCATGGATAAGGCTGAGGCAATGTGGCATAAGGCATGCCTCCCTGATTCATGGTGGGAATTTTCAGTTGAACAAGCCGTCCACCTGTACAACCATACTTCTATGGCTCGTCTCAATCATGAGACACCATTCTACAGGATGAATGGCAGCATCCCAGACATGTCACACTTGAAAGTGTTCGGATGCGCCGCTTATGTCTTTTTACCATCGGAAATAAGGAAGGACAAGCTCTCCCCTAAAAGCGAGTTAATGACTTACTTGGGGATAGAGAAAGGTCTTAAAGCGCACAGATTTATGCGCTCTTCCAATAGGCTCTTCTATGCGCCTAAAGCCCTCTTTGATAAGGAGTATTTCCCTCGGTGTAAGACACAAAGTCAGAGGCATACAACACGCCTCAATAAGCCAATAAATGAGCAGCTGCGTCATCAAGAGATTGATGATACTGCACCACCTGCAACTTTACCAGCCAATCCTTGGAATAACTTGGATGGATATAGGCCTAATCCACCTATTCCTCCAAGACCTTCTCAACCCGCTCCTAGACCACCTGCTACACCGCAAAAACCCACTCGACAAGCAGGCATACCAACGCCTCCTTTGCAGCGGATGAGACCAGGTTCTGCCCTGGACTCTCCACCCTTATTACGGATGCAGTTGAATCCTGCGCCTCTTAGAGGGAGCGGTTTGTGACAGTCAGGTAGGAGGCCTTCTCCGCCTCCTTTAGCCGGTCCATCAAGACCGCCTCAACGTCCACAGATGCACCAGTGCCCTAGGACCCCTCCCTCTCCGTCTGGAGGTCCTAGGAGAAGTGAACGATTGAGGAGAGTTCCAACTCATCCAGGAAATGTGTATGGGGAACAGAGGCACCCCACAGATATTGAAAGAGACACAAGACGCACTCAGATGTGGAGAGAAATGACAGATGAACAGCGCAGATCTTGATCAACATCTAGCTGCTCTGATCATTTCCAAGAGACCAATCCTGGTCCCTCACCTCCACATTCATCCGATGACCCTGATCAGAGCCTTGGAGAATGCTCTGAAGGGAGTGATAATAGTAGTGAAAGTGTGAAATCCGTGGACAAAGTAGAAGAAACTCTCTCTTACCTAGCGAAGCATGGGGGAGTAAGGTATCTGAACACTCTGCTTGCCGCAGCAGTTCCACCAGGTTCAGAGATCCCAGACACTTGCAAAATCCATGAGTGGTCTTTTAAAGACATAATGCGCATGCCTTCTGCGCAACAAAAAGATTGGATAGATGCATGCCGCCAGGAGCTTGACTCACTCCAAGAGCGCAGAGTCTATGATCTGGTAAATCCTCCACAAGGATGGAGAGTTATAAAGAACAGATGGGTCTTCGATCAGAAGACTGACGGGCGCAAACGCGCACAACTTGTTGCCAAAGGCTTTTCTCAGGTTGAAGGCATAGATTATGATAACATCTTCTCACCAGTCGTTCAATACGAATCGGTACGCCTCATGATTGTGCTGGCAGCACAGCAGCAGTGGCACATGACAAGCGTAGACATTAAAACAGCCTTTCTCTATGGAGAGTTAGATGAAGAACTCTTCATGGAACAACCTGAAGGATTCGAAACAAAAGGCCAAGAGCGCAAGGTCTTCCGTCTAAAGCGTGCACTATATGAACTAAAACAAGCTGCCCTTCAATGGTGGAAGGCACTGGATAAATCCATGGAATGCTTAGGATTCAGACATACCAAGTCTGATTCCGGAATATTTATCCTTACAAGTTCTAAAGGGCCATGCGTCATCGTCATAGTATATGTTGATGATGCCATCTTCATGGGTCCAGATCGTCACTTTACTAATCGCAAAAAGGCGCAATTCATGAAAGAATGGGATTGCCGGGATCTAGGAGACACTAAGGAGTTTCTATGGATGAGAATCCATCACCAAGGGAGCTTGATATCCCTAGAGCAGAAGGATTACCTCCAAATGGTACTGGAGTGCTTTAATATGCATAACGCTAAAGCTGCACCAACCCCACTACCACAAGGGTATGTACCAACTCCTAATGAAACTCCAGAAAACCCCAAACGCAAATCACACTACCAACAAGTGATTGGCTCCCTTCTTTACTTAATGCTCGGGACACATCCTGATATTGCCTTTGCAGTGACTAAAATGTCACAGTTCGCTGCAAACCCCTCAGAGGAGCACCTATCAAAGGCCCTCTATATCTGTCACTACCTAATTGGTACCGCCAACTACTCACTTACATATGGAAAATCCAGAGATGGAATTATTGCATATGCTGATGCTGATTGGGGTTCTGTGCACACTAGACGATCAAATACCAGCTATATAGTTCTCATAAGTGGAGCTGCAGTCTCCTGGCAGAGCAAAGCGCAAAAAACAATTGCACTCTCCTCTACAGAAGCAGAGTACATGGCGCTGTCTGATGCATGCCGCCAATTAGTGTGGATTCAAAACCTCTTTGGAGAGTTGCGCATCAATCTCCAATCCATACCACTCTGCAGAGACAATCAAGGATCTATATTTATAGCATCCAATGCAGTCCAAGAAAAGCAGACAAAGCACATTGACAACCGCTACCACTACATTAGAGAAGTAGTGGAGTCCAGCAAAGTGAAGCTATACTTTGTCGAGACAGCTGAGAACTATGCCAATATATTTACAAAGAACCTTAGTAGGGACAAGTATTTAAAATGTAGAAGTACATTAGGGATATCCTTTGAGCAGAACACCTAAGAAATGGTGTTCCATCCTTTCCTTGCTAATCACTTCAAGGAGAGGCAGGTGTAAGCTGAAAAGACTCACATCTGCTTAGCCTCAAAGGAGATCAGTGAAGAGAGTGTGGAATATCCATGTTCTGGGCGCTTGCAATAAGGGTGTGTAGAGCATTGTTGTTTTAACATTCGCTCTGTACAGCCCTATTGCGGGAAGACCAAGAGCACGGATATTTGATTACTCCTTTCAGTGGTGAGATTCCCAGAGAGCAAGAGAGTTCTGAAGGATAAGCTCACCTCAGAATCGTCTTGAAGAGGGTAACGGGGATAGCTTATCCTCTAGTACTCTCTGGATCTCTAGGAAAGTGAATATAGCTAACCTCTTATGTGGGGACAAGGATAGTGGTTAACAAAGTTAACTTCGTCATTGTCTTAAGAAAGGATACGGATTGAAGATTGGACACTCTTCAATCCATACCCTTCCCCAAGAGGATAATAAAGTTGTACTTTGTTAGTTGCTATACTCTCTCTCATATAAGTGGCATACTAATTATACATGTGGCCCCTCTTCTTGTCAAAGATAGGGCTCTGTATATAATGCTGCATTATACATGGATCTCTACCTTTGGCAAGGAGAAGGAGTCACATGTATAGTAGCATATGAATATACATTCAGCTGCGCTCCCTGTCGAAGACAGGGATCTGTATATAATGCCACATTATAGATGGACCTCTATCTTCAGCAGGGACAGGGTTGAATGCATCGACATATGCATTAGTTATCACCCAGCTCCCGCAAGATATATGTCTGTCTTCAAACACTGAAACCAGACATCTATCCTGTGGGATCAGGATGTCAACTAATGCAGAACCAGATATGGATTCTGTCAACCGGTCCAACAGATCCGTCGAGGAGTGGTCGTTCCACGAAATGCCTTTGCATCTAACCAAAAGGACAGGCCTTTGGAATACTTTCGAGAGAAACTTCCATCCCTGTATCCCTATTTGGAAGATTGCAAAATAAGGATACTCCTCAAGTCAATCAATTGCTTCCTTTGAAGTGATGACTTGGAATACATCTGGCGATAGGCTGGAATGTCTGCTGATGTGAACCCTTTGGAGACCACACTCCAATAAGAGGTAGCATCACTCATGCGCGATCATTTACATCTACTCATAGAGTATACTAAACATGGGAGAGTGTTGAAGATGCATTAGTCTAACATGTGCTACCATCCAGATATAGAGGTGCACTTCCCAATTAGTGATAATTATGATACATAGGTCACATATGCACATATGGTAGTATGCACATCACAGTCACGGCCTCACATGTATATAAACCCCAGGGCTTTCACCCTAACAATACAGAGTCGATCCCCCGGATCATCTACTAGCTACAGTAGTACCTAAGTGAATAACTGGTGAGCCTGGTCGCTGCGCTTCATTGCTGCGCGTCACTGGGATGGTTGGGCATGATGTGTTAGCAACCGTGATGGTTTCTTTGGCATATTGCAAGTACAATGAGAGTCACACTAGTCAAGAAGGATAAGTTCCAAGAGGAAGTGAGGGCAAGACCAGTGGGGTGTCATGCAAGTTCCAGTTGCAGCTTGGTCAGCCACAACGAACTCATAGATGAGCCAGTGATAAGCATGATACCCTACTAGTACTGTCTTTACCACATATTCACCTGCTGTCTCACATGTACGCACACACAAGTGCACGATTTCAAGCACCATTGCTGTCTGCACCATTCAATCTTGTGTCGAGTGCAACTAAAAGCTCAATATTCCTTGACTGTCAAGACCATCTGCCCCTTCCAGTGAGTGAGTGGCTCACTCACTTTCTCTCTATTTTCTAACCCAACCCTCCCCCACTCCTCTGGCTCCTACAGCAGTACAATACCCATGCCTCTGTGGCCCCATTGCTGCAAGGCCATCGCCAAGTTGCCTTGCACACCCACAGTAAAATCTCAACAAAGACCAACAGTGTTGCAGTACCAACCACCCTGTGCTCGCTGCCTCCATATGGCCTCCATCCCTACCTTTTCGACCCACAAGGAGACTGCTGCCATCAAGCTGCAGTACCACACCTACAGCAACATTGTCTCCCAGCCTCAGCACTGACTTGCCAGATCCATGGACATGCATTCTACAGGTTGTGCCATTTACCATGCACTGCTTCCTTACAGGCCTCACCATTCATAAGGCTGGTGGAATCAAGCCCAAATATGGGCTCTCTGCATGCATCTTCCTTCACTGGCTTCACTCCTGACCCCCTTTCTTGCATGCCACTGACTATGATTTCTCTTTCTGCCTGACTGGTCATCGATCATTGGTCACCAGTCATCCACTGCCAATACCAGCAGTAGCCCCCCTCACTTTATATCATGACACTTGCCCAATGGTGGCCATCACTGACCAGTGCTGACCAAATGTGATCACAGCTATGATCGCAAGGTAATGATCAACCTCACAGCCCTGCCTGCATGCTGTCTATGGTATGTCCCCTTTCATTTTGCTTCCCTTTTTTTGCTTTTGGCTGTAGTGTCGCTAACTGGCTTACTTTCCGATATTAATGGTGATGATGGTTTGGGGTCATTGGGGCAGCCACTCTGCATGTTGGCAGTTGATGTGGTTATAGGATCTGCTGCTTCATGTCATATAGGGCCGAATTCAAGGTTGTCCTATGGGACTATGACTTTATTGTGCCATCATATGACGGCCCTCTTACTCTCCAGTGGCCCCGGCAACCCGAGTATTAGCTGATGCATCATCACACCATTTCACACATTGTCCTCATGGGCTCAGATGACATGATGAACATGGATCTTGACATTGATAAGGTGGACACCAAAGTTGGCGGTATCACTCAGGCTAGCATCACTGCCTACCATTGGTGGTCATATGTGTGACAAGGAGAACCCCAACAAGCAAGGAGAGAGGGAAGGTAACTTTGAGGACGATGCAGTTGGTGAATGGAAAGGCTTAGAGGATATGTGCACAACTATGGAGACGACAGAGGACAAGGTATGTAAATTTTTCCTGCCACATTGTTCCCTCTCCTTCATGATCTTTGTCCTTTCACTGTCATCTCCCCTTCCCTTTTATATTTTGTTCTTTTTTCATATCTAGGTGAGATTCAGCAAGTGGTCAACATTCAACTCCATCTAACAAAGAACGCACCCATCAAGTATGCCAGCAACGTGTCCTCTTGTGTCACACCCACATGGCAGCAAGAATTGGGCCAGGTCTCACCATATCCCAAATTTCCCTTCTACCTCTCACCTGGTGCATCCCTTTGCACACCCTTTCCACCACTCTTCCTGCCCACAAGTTCAAACAGGGTACATTCACATTCACACTACCACCAAACATGTCCAGGCTCCCCATACCACAGCCTCTGGTCACCAATCTAGCTCCCCTGTTGCCCCCACTACCCACCAATGTGGACACAAATTCAGTACGTCCTCAACAGGGTTGCAAGAAGCACCAGTGCTGTGACTCGGCTGTCAGCTGCATGTCTGTTGACTCCACTCACATTGCCTAGATTGGCTGGCATCAAGATTACCACTGCGGCACAACATGGAGAGCCCTGCCAGTTGGGGCAACACTTAGCATGCTTGTCTTCAGGATCTCTTTTCTTATTAATAAGGACTAGTAGTGTATATTGTAAGTAGTTAGTATCTCCCTTGCTATAAGAATTGCATGGCCACCTTGTCAAAAAGACAGGCAAAATGTGCTCATTGTCCCCCTTCTTCAAGTTCATGCATGATTTCTATCTGTTGCATCTGGCCGCCTGACAACAAACTGAGTGACAGTGCCATCACTCAGGTCTTGGTTCCACATCTGTTTCTCCTATTTTTCTTTTTCTCCTGCACCCCCCAATTCCAGTAATCTGGGGTAAATATCTCAAGGAAACCCACATTGCCTCATTTTCTCTGTCTTATATCCATGGTTTATAGTTAATTTAACAAAGTATACCACAACCTCAACAGGAATTAGGAGGAAAACATTGATGGACTAGGAATTCAAGTACATTTGTTATTTGCTTGCAAATTCCGCCTTGGTGGTGTATGCCCCACTTCCTTGAGATAATCAGATATGGCTTGCACACGAGCTGACCTTCTCACCTGCTCTGGCTTTGCCACTTCCTTTGCTTGCTTCGCAGCCTTTGCGGCCTCAATCACCACCTCCTGCATGGCTTTGGCCTCCTTCCCCAGCCTTTCAGCCTCTCCTTCTTCTGTTATAGCCTCTGTTGCCTCTTCTTCTACTGTCTCTCTGGCATGCTTCTTCCTTGGCTTTGGTGCACCACTGTCCTTCATGCCTGCTGGGGTGTCATCTGCTTTTCTCTTCTTTGTGCCCCCTTTTTTATTTGCACCTCAGGTCCCAGCCACAACAGCTTCATTACCTGTTCCACCCAGTGAACCAAGTGGCAGGTTGGTAGGCAATCAGATAGATGGGGTTGGCGCCTGAAGAGGACATTCTGGGGTGGGAATAGATGTGAGTGGAGGCATAATGTGTGGATCAATGGCCCCTGGCAGCAGGGCAAAGGATGGGAAGTTAATGTCGCCAATTGGAACAACCTCCTGTGACAAAAGTGAGGATGAATATGCACCCAGTAAATAAAATTCCTGGGTGTCACTGTTTGGCAATGGACCTGGTAAAAGCAAGGAAGAATCGTCTGTGGGCCCAGGTGTACTCTGGATAGCTGAAAGAGAACCAGGGATACTGTCAAACCACAGATCTGGTGGCACATTTCCTTGTACTTGCAACCTGTCAGGTCCTTGAAGAGTACTCCAGTCAAAGTCATTAGAGTTTCCAAAGTCTTGATTGCCATATTGATTGCCAAGTGGGCCTACCAACAGAGAATTTGAGTCAAACATATAAAGTGGTGTGGTGGACAACAGTCCAGAGACAGAAACACTGCTAGTAGATGCACAAAGAAGGGGGGTTCATTTATTGCTTGGAGCATCCGAGTCACCTAATGACATCTGTTCATGAACTGGGACACATGGTTCATCAGGCCTCAGGCCTCAGGACCAGTAACTTCGACTTGGATCAGATACATACCTTGTAACACCGCATTTGTCTGTTGGCCATTATTGATAATATCCCTGACTAGGTGTTGGACATTGGCTGGCACCTTGTGAATGGGCTTGTCAATGGGTTGGCTAACTTGCTGGCACTTGCTCCTTGACTTGGATGATGAATCACCAGAGCTATGTATATCTGTGGCCATATCGTCTCCAAGTCCTGTTGATTTTAACTTGTCCAAGTCCTTGACTATGCGACAAGAACATTCTTCTGGTGCTACAGACATCAAATGATATTAGGGGAGCTTTATTGCACAAGATCACTTGGAGCCACTTACAGAAATATGCCCTTCCATATGCCAGCATCATATCCTGTAGTTGGCTCCACCCTTCTTGATCAAACTCAGGCAATAGCTTCCTGGTTATCCCCTTCAAAGTGTCAGACTGAACCCTGGATTAATGTTACGTTCCTGGGCCCATTTTATTTTCGCCCACTATTCTCCTTTTCGGATCACGTGACCTTCTCCATCCCTCATCACCTGATTGATCACATGACTAGTCACCTGACAAGTCACCTGACCTTATGTCAGCAGCACATGACCTTCTTAGGCACCAAGGTGCTGGTTTCTATTGTTCTCCCTTTCTATTGTCCACCTATTTGGGACACCTTATTGTTCTTCTCTTTTAGCCTGCTCTCTTACCTATTGTCCTATGTCATTGACCCACATTTCCTATTAGCCATGACATCATAGGTCTAGCCATAACATCACTGACCCATATTACCTAGTAGCTTGTATCCTAGGTTCTATCTTTAGCACAGAGACTTGTTTGTATATAAACCCTCTGTATCTCCTGGAGTTGGGCCTTAAGCCTGACTTGGTTTTCAATCCAAGACTTGTAGCTTCCACAGTGCTCTT
>Ga0307512_10004113_pt1 | contig 16173 bp, 24 predicted proteins | sample 14_EM_MG_FD_200267 | JGI IMG/M metagenome (GOLD analysis project Ga0307512, IMG submission 200267) | Populus trichocarpa ectomycorrhiza microbial communities from riparian zone in the Pacific Northwest, United States - 14_EM | ecosystem: Host-associated > Plants > Roots > Unclassified | place...
CACGTGGCTTTTAGCCCATTCGTCAACTCGGTTCCAATAGTCGCTCGCTCTTACCGCAATATATATGTATATATCTCTTGTCGCTCCCAAAATATGAACCCCACCACCCCCTCATGTAGCTAGCTAGCGCGCAGGGGTCACGCCCCTCTCATTTCTGACCAATCGAGTAATATTACTGCAGTCCTCGGAGGAGACAGCGTCAGTCATTCGGCCTTTATTTTTGGAGAGATAAACCGGAAATATTGTCAAAAGGATTGCCTTCCTGCCTGCCTGCCTGCCTGCCAATCACTTGTGTGCCAAGTGCCACAACTTTTGATGGAACAAAAAAATTGATTTCTTCCCTGTTTGTACAGAGACACAGGCTCGGACATCGGACATGGAGCGCTGTCATGGATGAATGATCATATGCATGTATCACGCCTGCTCGATTGTCACCGGCACTCCTCAGCCTCACCCTCTCACCCCTTCACTTCCGTCCGAGTTTCGGCGAAGAGACCAGCTTCAATGCCCGGGGCCTGCATGCCTTGTGGGTAAAAAAAAAAAGGTGGGGCTTCGTAGAAGTATGCGAATGTAAGGGTTCGAAGGGACGGGTGGAAAAGAGCACACACGGAATGCAGCGGGCATCAGGCGTCTGTGAGTCGGAGTTGGGGTGCGGCTAAAATTAACGCAGCGAGGCCACATCGTGACCCGACCGAATGTCGAATCAGATAAATTATCGCCAACTGAACCAAGCCATGGAAGTCGGCAAAACGAAAAAGTGTGTATTAGATTGGAAGTGGAAGCCCTACTGGTTCAAGCACACATAACACGCAACGGGCCAGCCCTACTGCAATCATACAAATACGACGTTACGCTGGCTACAAAATGCCTTTCTCGGGACCGACCATCATGGAAACTACACTACTGCGAGAGGTTTTGATCATTCCTCCCCATCTCCATCAAACGTCGAAGGTTTGCTTTTCCGAATTTCGTTGTTAATGTCTTCGGTGCAATCCTTGAACTGCTCCCGCGGATCTAACGCACTAATCCGCTCCACCGTGACCCGATCAGATAAACTTGCCCTCCTCTCCCGTCGAGGCGACCCTGGCTGCGTAGGCATGCTGGGCGATTGCCCCTGAGCCCCAGCAGCTCCTGCTCCAGCCGTCCTGAGCTTCTGTAAGTCGGCGTAAGAGCCGTGTTGACTTCGTGATCCTGCGCGATTGGGATTGGCTCGCCCATCGTCCGAGCGCAAAATACCGAGAACGTTGTCATAATCTCCCGTGTCCTCCTCATCCGAGACTTCCGGCGAAGCAGCTCGGCTGACATCTCGACTCCGGGGTAACGGGCCAGCCCACGCACTTGTTCCGCGCCCGGCGCTACGGCTCCATCCGAACAAACGCTCATCCAGCCAGTTCTTCGTTAAGACGTAAGAGATGAAAGCCCTTGCGAGAATCCGCTCATGAATACGCACCATGGGATGTGAAAGGAGGTTCTCTTGGGCGTCTACCGCCGCAGCCCCATTCTGCCTTCGCCTCAGCCCCGGGTTTTCACTCGACATGGGAACGCTTGAGGAAGGGAATACAACTCGATTCTAAATCAATTCTATAGTCAGGCATGGACTTAGCACGGCTGGGAACCCACATGCCTTATCGAAGTCATCATAGAGCTTAGGACCATATTCATTAATGATGTCCATTAGCTCATTTGAGAGCGTTTGACGCGTCAATTTCAGCCGTTCGAGGTACTGCTGCTGACCAGGCATGAGTGAAACAATAAGCGGCCTGAGGGATCTGAAAGAATAATTCAGTTGCCGAAATTCGAACAAGGGCCACACGCATTCACTTGAAAACGTCCACTCCCGCCTCGCCAAATTTGAGTGCTGCATACCCGATCGCTGGTAGCGCTGCAATGGTCAAGGGTGGTGTTAACAATCTCCATTTCCACGGGGCTTTCGCCTTGATGACAAGTATGGTAGCGACGATGGCGTAGAAGCTGTATAGCACTGAGGCTACGCCGAGGGATGTCAGTACCTTCCAAGTTGCGATGACATCGCGACCGTGAATTTTCACAACTGATGCTGCGAGGGCCTCTGAGATGACATAAGTAAATGCCAAATATGCTGCAGACACCTGCGAACCTTTGGCTTTCTTCTTCGATAAAATGGAAGCTAACAAAAAGATAGGCCCGTTCAAGATCACGCCCGGCAATGCGAAAGTACTCCATATGGTCAACAACCCAACGCGATAAAACAACAAGCCGAGCGTCTTCCAGCTCGCCCTCTGGGCTCGTGACACCTTTGATTAGAGTTAGCAACCTGCAGTGCCTGAATCCAGGGATAGAAACTCACCTGATGGTCCCGCAGACCCAAGTCACGTAGGAGACGGTTGTACTTGAGGACATTCCTCAACAAGGCTTGCAGACGAGGCTCGTCCTTAAAAACGCTATAGCCATGTAGAAAGCGCTTGTTCAGTTCGACCACCTGGCCCAATGTCAGGTGCTGCCCGGGGGGCCGGTACAATCGTCTCGCTGCTTGAATAAGCTAGGTTTGAAGTTAAGAAGATTCACGTAATATCTCCTGTGCTGCCCACCATGAGAGTATCATAATCAGGTGCCCGAATGGTGACGGTTTTAAGGGCTTCGTATACCAAATCCAAGAACTTTGATACTGCCTCTCGCTTCTCCGGGCCTCCTTGTTTAAACTTCTCAACAAATTCTTCGGGTACATCCAACGCAGGCCCAAACTCGATCACCGCACGAGAGCGGAAGCGGTGGGCGTGAAAATATGAGAGGCCGACGGGCACCAGTTTGACTTTAACGTCTGGGTTGTTCGCCATTGCTCCCAAAGCCATGATGGATACGCCGGCCTTGAAAGGAAGAAGATCAGTGCGGTCATGGCTGCCACCTTATCATCGGGTCAACACGCTAGATTCGAAGGGAACAAGCTGGAGACACGGGACCTTCCGGGAAAATTCCAACGCATCCTTCCTCGGTAATTCGCTGGTAGACATGACGAAATGTTTCTTGCTGATCGATGTGCGGAAGACGTTTGAAGTCAATTCCGAAAACACCGTTGGCCCTCAATTCCTCCGTCTTTTCCCGAATCCGACTCGTTACCTTTCCATTCTCACCTCCGAATTCCCTCTTTATTTTCAGTTCGGTGTCTGAGATGACCTGAGTAACTTCAGCTACAGGGGAGCCAAATGACCTTGACAGCATAATTTGCATCCTAGGTGTGAATTCCGAGAGGAATCTTGTGTCCTTCCCCAACACGGTACATGGATCGTCGGGGGGAAGATAAATCATTCCCGTACCCGGTCTTGCATGATCAGCAGCACGAGCAACAGGGACTTTGGGGCAGTGAGAACACGATGAACACGATATCGAACAGGACATACTGCATGATATGAGTCTAGCAAAGAAGCCGATAGCTTTTCGCTTCATACTTTTAGCTGCAATAAGGAAGCTCACGCGTCGCCGGGTCTCGTTGTATACTTCCATCGAAAGGAGGACAGGATCTAGGAACTAAGACAGAGAAAGATGATGAGTGTCCGAAGTGGGACAAAGAGGACACCATGCCTGGTTGTGATGGGGTGCAGCTACGAATATGACCGGCCCACTACGAGGGATATTGAACCTTCCTCTCGGACGAATTTCCCGGAAAAAGGTCTTGACAGCATTGGTCCAGACGAATAGGTAGATGTTGTAGGAAAAGCTGGAGGCATAAAACCTCTCCAGCAACGATGGCTGGCTCGGCATTGATGTACGAGTGGAAATGACTGGTCAGAAATTTGAACGGGTTCGACGTTCACGTTGGGGATGAATAGGTCTAATAAATATCTGGGGAGGCCTAGGGAAGTCTAGGGATCCACCGGATCATCCGGGTGGGGCCTAGGCAATTTGGTAACCACATGACGGTCATTGACCAAGGTTGTCCGGCGCCGCGGTTGTGCGTGGTCGTGCGAGTGCGCATACACACGCCGCTTACGCACCAGCGCTAGATGTCACGTCCTCATAGTCGACAACCACAGTAGTATGGCCACTGCAGCCAACACCAGTTCATCGGAGAGACCGCTCGTACAAATTGCGTCCTATAATACGGCCCTCCAGGGTCTCCGCGGCGTACCTCAAGACCTTGTCGACTGGCTTTCTCCCACACTCAAAGTTTCAAATTTCCTGTCCCGACAGCCTCGCGCTCCTGACATTGTCGCAGTTGGCTTTCAGGAACTTTTCCCCCTCCACCAGGGTCGTATGTACTGCACCGACTTACTCCTCTTTGACTCATCCCGTCTCAGCGGGCATGATTAGTTGCCGGCCGCTCAGGTGGTGTCATCCAAGACCGCAACGCTCTCATCCTATCCCAATTAGAGGCCCACGCCCCGAATGGGGAGCGGTACAGTCTTGTGGCGCATGTCGTAAACGTCGGAGTCGCTCTACTCGTATATGCACTTGACGATGGTGTATCCCGTCAAGTTCGTGATGTTCAGACTCAATGGACCAGTTGTGGACCAGCATATATGGGAAACAAGGGGGCGGTGGGTGTGCGCTTTAGGGTTCAGGCTAAGGACAGTGGCTTAGGAGAAGTCTATACGTGAGTGCTCTCGTGTTGTCTCTGATTCTCCGGTGCTAAAATCGCACCTAGCTTTGTCTGTGCTCATCTCACAGCCCATGACTACAATGTCGCAGCCCGAATTGCGGATTACCATCACATCGTTGGCTCCCTTCTCTTCCCTCCCTTACCTGGGTCCTCATCAACTGTACCAACTACTATGTATTCTACGTCACACTTGTTCTTCCTTGGTGACTTGAACTTTCGGCTGGATCTCCCTCCAACAGGCCCATATGCCGGCCGTGCCAACATCCATCGCGTCGAGACCGCACTTGACACACAGTCCGGACGGGAAGAACTCAAGCAATATGACCAGCTTCTGCAAGAGCAGAGAAAGTGTACAATCTTCCACATGTTTCGGGAAGGCGAATTTTGGTCCTTCAAATGTAGCTACAAGTTCAAGATTGGAGAGGTGGACAAGTATAGGTCAGTGTTGTCCCACCAATGCATTGACCACATCCTGACTCCTGATTCGTCGCGCTTCATTCCTTGTTCGGATTCAGCGATCAGAGAACGCCGGCTTGGACTGACAGAGTTTTGTATGCGACTTATTCCGACACACCAGATGTCACCGATGGCTCTGGTATTACGAATCTCTTATACACTTCTATCCCTTCATACACTACCTCGGATCATGTAAGTCGCAATGCTCAATTCGTTCCTCCCGAAATGACCCGTTTCTAGAAACCCGTAGTGGCACTTCTACTCCTTCCGTCTCCAATGCGTGCACCCGAGCTGGATAATGCTATCCCCTTACTTTCCCTTCCGCATTATTTCACACCGAAGCCAGATCCCTTTGCCCGGGTCAAGAGGTACACTGGGCGTACGCTTGATAGGATCATTGGTTTCGTCTGGTCGTTGTTCGTTTTTATCGGGGCAGGTCACACGGTGGTTGGCATCTGCAACTTCATCTTGGGTTTGGGTGCTTGGACATTGTGGAGGTCGAAACCAGGAAATAGTTCCGTAAACGTGTAGGTCATAACCGGTTTCGTGCTTCGTATGATTGCCTGTGCCTGTGATATTTAACCAAGTGAACGACGGACCTTTTTATTTGCCGTTTATCCCCGTTCATTCACAGTCCATCGAATATTCAGCACGGCCTCTGGAATTGCCTCGCGGAAATCGTACATACGGTGATATTCGGGCAGAAGTGTGATTGCCTCCTGCGTGCATACAATCATTCGCGCTGCGGACGGGTAAGACGGGATAACACCATGCGTCTGCGCTGGTGGGGGTCCTTGCAGTTACGGTCCAATGACGATACGCTTTCACTCCAGGCCCCCTAACCCAGCATATTGCCAAGCATTGCCAGTAGTCCAGTATCAGCAATGCAGAAGGTTATCTGACACGGATTTAAGCGGCATTGTTGCTGGCATGCCCTCGAAAGGAAGACGAATAAGTCACCCGACCGGTGACCTAAGGAGTGACCTAAGGATAAGGGTCATCGGCCCAACAATCCATCCGCGAGCCCACGGTCCCTTTCATCGATATTGATCGATTGTTTGTTGCCCAGTTCATGGAAACGGGAATCGCTGCCACCAAAATACTAAACTTTTCTTCATCGGTCCATGCAGTCGGTCATCTCAGCACTTTTTGGACCTCGTGTCCCACCCCTGCACCGTCAACAGAATGCCTCGATGTCTCGCTTGGACATTGCCGTTGTTTGAGTAAATTAGTGTGCGCGCTTTAAGGACATGCTCCCCGTTCTTGGTCCAACAACGACGGGAATAAAACAGATTTCGCGCGCAGTTACAATAATTTGTAAATTATGGTGTCTCGACCGATGTTCGTTCGGGGTCTGTTCGCGATTGCAATTCTTGAGACTGAGAGAAATTCGGCTTGATGGCTTCGAACGGGCTTGATTGTGGGTCAAGGTACCGAGATTAGATTAGTGGTTCCACGGCTTATCGCCTCCTCCCCCCTCGCACCAGGAGAACTATGGTTTGTCCTCCTCCTCTCCGATCTCCAGTTGGCTGCAGTCTTTCTTTTCCTGACCCATCCTAGTCCCGCACCGTAGACATCCCCCAAGAACTGAAGGACTCGATCCGCAAGTTCCGGTTCACTCGGCATAAAGGGAATGCTGCGCTCGTGGTCAAGATCAACAAGCAAAAGTTGATCATGGAGGAAGTTGACAGGCTTGACGACACCTCTCTCGAGGACCTGGCAGAAGGTACGGCACATCGAGTGCGTCGTACCTAGTAGGATCTTATTTCGTTATTTTTATTCAGAGCTGCCCGAGGCCTCCCCTCGATATGTCGTGCTTTCCTACAATCTCGTACACAAGGACGGCCGAACTTCATCTCCCCTCGTTCTCATCAACTGGGCTCCAGCATGCGAGACCAGCCTCCTTACTCTGCATGCGAGCGCCTTGATCGATTTTCAGAATACCGTGCGACCCAGCCGATGTATAGTGATTTACTGGCTGACCTTTCTATAGGTTGACGTTTCCAAGGTCGTGGAAGTGCGCGACGGTGCTGAAGGCCTGACGAAGAGTATCCTCGAGGCCAAACTGTTGTCCTGATGGACCGCATGGTGAGGTTGAAGCCACCAAGGCATCCCTACCACGAGTGTGAACCTAAGAATGGAAGCGAATGTTATTGTATATTAGCTAGAATGCAAAGCGCAGACTCAGTTACCCCGTAGCGTGGTGTCAAATGCGTAGGCATAAAATCGGCCGTATCGTTGAAACCATCAGACATTGGTAACGTCGGTCAACACTACATTCTCGTCCCCCTAGTACACCTGGTAGCTGTTTACAATCCCCGCGAGTACCCAACTGTGTCCGACGACATAGATGACACCGCAAATCCACAAGCGGAAGAAAATGGGTTCCCCCAGAAATTCTACTCTGTACGCCTGGCTGAGCCACAATGCTTGTGTCCCCATCCAGCACATCAGATACTTGACCGATGAGGACCATGACAATGACAGTCGAGGGATAATGAGCGGTAAAAATAACATATACCAGAGAAAATACTGAGATAGAGACGTCATTGTCCATACCCGTCAGCCACGTAACGAAGACATAAATTGTTGCACATTACCTGCGAGGTGCAAACTTTGTTGAAGATAACGAATGTTGCCGTCTGGACGAACCACCCCATGATCATATCCTGTCTTGTACGAATGAAGAAAAGGCCCGACGACAAGGATAGGCATAGCTGGGTGAGAAAGCTTGTCAAAGGGGACCGAATGAACAGAGTCCACATGGACGACTGCGTAGCAGCGGCCGTTGAAATGCTCGGGTGGGTGAGATAAATTTGATAGAAGTACGGAGAGAAGTTAAGTCGGTGATCCAACCGGTGGAGATGGTAAAGATACGTCTCGTGGAGAAACGGGTATCCCCAACTGGCCCAAGGGCAAAAAAAAAAAAAAAGACACCCATTAGCGGCAGAAGTAAAGCGGAAATCCCAAACGGCCAGATTTACTCACACGGAGTACATGAGAGTGCCAAGTGTGAGGAATGTTCCGCCGCTGATCAACGCGAATCTTACCGTCTTCGCGTTGACAAGGACATCGATCCATCGGACCATTCTCGAGAACACGCCTAGCGCCCGAGGCTTCTTTTCGCCGCCGCCGTGCTGGCGTTCTAGGCGTTCTAGACGCTCCATTCCAATGACGCCGACGCACGAAACCCCATAGATAACAGGATATATTTTCCAATGCGTGCAAAGTCCGAGAAAGGCGGCTGTGCAATCCCACCATCCGCGCAAGGCGCAGAAATGGGTGAGAAGGACCAAGAGTGTCAGCACAGACTCCGAAGACCCTCTCGTGGAGATGCCGATCACAACAGGGTTCAGAAGGTGGAGGGCTACTAGGAGGGTGGCACGAGCACGGCGCGCGTCCTCCTCGTCGTCCGATATGGGCGTTCGTGCTGCGTTTTTGCTCTCGTCGTCTGAATCCGGGTAGTCGTGGTGGTGGGCGTGCTCGGATATGGAACGGGAAGAGGGTGCGTGACTCGAATCGGTGCGAGGGTGAGCATGCGGCAGGATCGCAAAGACGAGCAGCTTGTATATCAGAACCCCCGCCAGAATATCACACCCCGAAAACAGGTATTTCCCAAAGGACTTATGCAGCCACTGGTTGGGTGCGAGGAGAATTGCCAACAAGGGAGTGTAACGGTAGGTCTCCCGACGATAGGGACTGATCGATGCAGCGTCAGGCATCAGGGGACGTTGGTTAGGACGTAAGCGATGCGAGTACTCACTCCCCGATATTGAACCATTTCCCGAATGGACCCTGGGCATGGTTATGTGGCCCGGGCGTCAGGGTGAAGGAACTCGCGTCGGTGAAGACCAAGTAATCGACATCCGTATACTTTACAAGTGAATGGGCGTCGTGCCATTCGCTATAAAGGATAAGAACGACGCGAATGACGCCCGAGAATACGAGGAGTGCTCTAATTGAGGTGATGACGTGCACGACAAGCTTCAACTTCATAACATGACCAGTGAATACAGAAAACGAGAAGTGCGATACGCGCCACTGCTTCACACGCATCACGGGGGCAGACGCGCCTGTGGCGGTGAAAAGCGCCCAGCGTGACGTGGCAGAAACGTAATTATTCACAAGTCAAGGAAACAAAGATGTCGTGTACTTGTAAAGAAAGTGGCCATGAGAAATCAGAGCACAGAAAGTTCTAAGAGACCCGACTACTACTCCAGAAACAGCGACGGAGAATAAGGAAACCTCAGATCTGTCAAGTGGCGGCCAGTGAGCATCCTGCGGAAGGTCCAAATATGTCAACGTACGTATTGAGAGACCCAGCGGAACCCTGTTTTATGAGGTTCAATTCAGGTCAACGATCCATACAGTACAGACAAGATAGGAAAAGGACAGACCTTCGCCATAACCTTGTCGCAGAACAACCGAGCACATAAATATCTCGATGGGGCGCATATCGCTCAACGGTACCTTGCCCTAGAGACACAGGTCAACCCTGTACAAATGTCACGAAGCAAGCATGCACCCACCTTGCCAGTGGTCTGGTATAAGCCAAGGTAATGCCTGAGCTCTTCCTCGCTCACGGCGCCTGGCGCATCGATCTTGTTGCCTAGTATAAGGAAGGGCACCTTTGCGAGCTGCTCGATTGAAAGGAGGGCATCTAGCTCCGCCTTTGATTCTACGAAGCGCTCGTGGTCAGCGCTATCGACGAGGAAGACGATACCGTCGACTTCGGGGAAGTAGTCACGCCACAGACGGCGTGCTGTAAGAGATGGGCTCAGATGGGAGAACCATTGTCGTAAGATCGCGCACGCTGCCCACGCACCTTGTTGATGGCCACCCAGGTCATACGTGGTGAACTTTACGTTGCCGATTGCAAGCTCCTCGGAGGCTGAAAACGAAAGAACTTGAGGAAACAATGACAGATGACGCGGGCGTAAATGACTGACTTGGGTGAAGAGTAGGCTGGAGGGTAGCCAATCTATCATTCTTGAGCATGTGCAAAAGTGTCTGCGCGGCCTCGTTTGTGAACGCAACACGGATAACGTGAAACAGAGGCCTACCGTCTTTCCGGCATTGTCCAAGCCCAGGAAAAGGATTTTGGCATTCTTATGCAATAGGCCTGCACAGGGGGTGTAAGCCCTGAACAACGGGGTTACGGAAAGAAGGTGGCTCACCCAATTGGGCGAGGACGTCCCAGAACCAGTTGATGATGAACATTATGCGAGAAAAACGAGGAGAGAAGGTCGGGGAAAGGGATGACGCTCACGGCGTTGCAGTAGAAGAGAGTACGTTTCGGTTCGGGTTACAGCTCGTTTCGTGTGGGACTTTTCTGTGACTAATTTCGTCACATGCAATCGCAGCAGTTATAATGCAGTCGTGGCGGATGACGTGGAACTTGTCTCGTCTCTTTTCATTTTATTCATACAATAAGTAATCGTGCTGTAGTAAGAATGGATGAAACAAAAGACGTAGACGACTGTAGGAGAGGTCTGACACACGCCCAGCCTAGTATGAGAGCAAAAAAGCAGGGGACAGGGCGTGTTCTTATACCTGGCCAACTTGCCTCTGCGCTGAACTGAATCACCACGTTCTTCGTGGGTTAAAATCAACAGAACGGGCACTGTCTAAGACGTCGCGCTTCTGGGCAAGGAGTCGTCATTCTGCTGCATTTTCAACCCTACTTGTTTGCCACTGTTGTGTATGTGCGCCCCTGCTCCCACGGTTGCTGGCAATTCGGGACGACTTCCTGATCCTACTGGACAAACGGCCCATTCACACTCCAGCTTTGCTGGTTGCGATTATGTTCGATTTGGCATCGAACAGTCATGATTTCTGGTCTCTCCCTGGAACTACTTCTGTCATTCAGCCTCTTAACAACAGCAGCCGCGAAACCACATTCTGTTCCAGTCGTGCTCAGACCAGCGCATCGTTATGACCACGGTCCAAGTACTCAGCAGCCCTTGTTTCGACCTGTCACATTACTGCCAGATACCCCCGTGCCTTCATGGACCCTGAAGGCGATCCCGACTACCATTTATCGCCCTAGATTTATACAGGATCTACATCACACGCCGTGGGATCCCATCGAGGTGCTTGGACCGGACATTGAGGACAGGCACACGCTTTCCCAGCTCGCGCGCATGAGCGGCAATGCATATGCTCTTCCAGGCCAGAAGAACTGGTATGATCTCGATTCCGCTTGGAACATCGTAAGTCATCATCCTCTGGAGCTCCCACAAACTTAATCACCGCGGGCCCAAGAGTTTCCCCTTCGGCTGGGAGGATCGTACCATCGGGTTTCGTGGGCACGTCTTCTTGTCTTCCGACAATAATACTGCGATCCTTTCGATCAAGGGCACCACACTTCAAGGCCCGACGTCCAAGAAGGACAAGTACAACGACAACCTTCTTTTTTCGTGTTGTTGTGCCCGCGTTGACTTTTCATGGGTCTTCTCAACCGTGTGCGATTGCTACTCCGGACACTGGACCTGCGACAACCATTGTTTGACCAAAGCACTTATCGAGGATAGCCTGTTTTATTCTGTTGGAATGGTATGTGTTGAGATCCTGTCCAAGCCGTCTTGTCTGAGCCCGACTCACACACCTTTTCAAGAATCTGGTCAAAAACCTTACGCTTATGTACCCGAATGCCAACGTGTGGTTAGTGGGCCACTCCCTTGGCGGTGCACTCGCATCCTTGCTAGGCACCACGTTCGGTTTCCCCGCTGTGGCATTCGAGTCCCCAGGCGAGCGCCTGGCTGCGCAGCGCCTACACCTCCCCATGCCACCCCCTTCGGATACCTCGGGCTTTCCTATCACCCCGGTTACGCATGTCTACCACAATGCGGACCCGATACCACAAGGTGCCTGTACCGGCCTTCGTTCTCCTTGTGCCTCCGCGGGCTATGCTTTGGAGACGCGGTGTCATTTAGGCAAAAGCATTGTTTACGACACAGTGGGCAAGCTTGGCTGGCACGTTTCGCTAAACAAGCATCCAATTAAGCAACTTGTCTTGGACGTCCTAGAAAGTGACGAAGAATGGGAAGAAGGGCGAGAAGTTCCATTGGCAGTTGAAGAGATTGATTGCATGGTGAGACCATCGGGTATTGTCCTTTGATCATTACCAACTGACTGTGCGTGATATCAAGGACTGTTATAAATGGGAGTTTGGCGATTTCAAGAATATGACGCTATAATCTGTGATTGTGGCGCTGTGGTTTGTACATATGTAAGAACACATTGTTATATTTCATCAAGAACACTTCTTATACCAGTCCTCAACGGCTGCACTCAGTTCCCCCGATCAACCGCCCCTGGACGTAAACTCTCTTTATATTCCGGTAATCGCCTGTGAAGAAGAATCGATCCAACCACACTCGTAGTCTCTTTTTCTCGTCATATTTCACATCGAGCTCTTCGTCAAGATCAGCACCCCAGAGCCCCGGATTACCTGCATCACCACGAACGCTGACTAGCAGAGCGTCAAATGCCTTTCCTTGAGCGAATGACCCTATGCGACCTTCCAAATTGCAAACTTGCGCGCCACCAAGTGTTGCAAGATGCAGCAGCGTTTCAAGGGGAAGCTGACGGCCTTCATATTTCGATGTGGTTGAGGAGGCGGCGCAGGCCTGCATTGACAAAACTTTCGACGCAATGGAGGCGTGCTGTATCTCAGTGAGAATAGACGGGGAGAACCCGCCTGAGACATCCGTGCCAAGGCCAACCTAAAGGCGGTATCCGAGGGATGCTCAATGACGTACAAGGAGACAGAATGAAACAACCACCTTAATTCCATGATCGAGGAGCTTGCCAACGGGGCATATCCCGCTTCGCAAGTTGAAATTGCTTGTTGGGCAATGGCTCACCCCGGCATTTTTTGCCTTCACCAAATAGATCTCGCTCTTTTCCAGATGGACTGCATGTGCGAGTATCGTGCGTGGGCCGAGTAGCCCACGGTTGCTGTACACCTGTGCGTAGGTTTCGCCAGGGAAGAGTTTGAGTGTTTCGTCTATTTCGTTCTGATTCTCGGATATATGCGTCTGGATTCGGAGCGTAGAGTCTTTGCTGGCCATGTCTCCAAGTTCGCGCAGAAGTTCGTCCGTGCAGGAAATCGCAAACCGGGGTGTAAGCACGGGCTCTACAAGCCGCGGCTCAGGGAGGGCGCGAATGTAAGAGATAAGGGTATGAGTTGCTTCAATCGAGGCAGAAGCTGATGGATCTTTGTAGCCTGGCGCTAAATCATTACGATCCATATTACATTTCTAAAAGGTCCATGGAAATTTGCTTAGCGAGACCCCCGAGATGTGAGTGTCAACACAGAAATTACGCACCCCAACAAAGGCGCGTTGGCCTAGGTGAGACGATAAGTTTATAGAGACGAGTGAACAGAGTTGAAAGTGCTTACCGCGTTCATTGACGATTTTTGCAAGTATCTTGGTGGCCTCAAGGTGTAACGTTCCGTAGTAGCAGCATGTAGTCGTCTATGACATCCCAATCAGAACCTTGAAACCTCGAACGTGCGAAGAATATACCCCGCAATCGATGGTTCGCTTGACAATCATTTCATACGCTCGACAAGCAAACTCCTCCTTCCCAAATCGCATCTCCATGGGGAACGTTACCTCTTTTAGCCAATCAAGTAGTTCGTACTGCTGGCCGCTGGTAGTGAGTAGGCGCGTGAGCATCACATTATATCGCACGCTGCAGAACACACCCACCTGAGATTGGGGAACTGGGGTGCGTGCTATAGATGGCCAACCGTCATCGGTAAATACTAGTCCACGGGCGCACATGGTGTGGGATGGGAAGGGAGTGTGCACACCGTGTGGGTATCCACGAAACCGGGAAGAAGAAACTCTCCATGTTTAAGGGTGTGAAGTCTTATATTGTCCGATCCGTGTTGGGCGAGGACGTCCTTGAGAGCAGACTCGGGGACGTCCGTTTCGATCCAGACAATTTCACCGGATGCACCGACGGCGAGCAGACACCTGGGCAGAGGCTGGAAAGATGAAAGCGATTCTGGGTTGATGACGGGACCATAGAAAATAGTGGGAGCTGACATCCTCTGTGATCGGCGGATGGTTGTAGATGGGAATAGGAATTCTGAAAGCTACAAGACGCTTCTATGTGCAGTAATGCTGGCCAGAAGTGGTCATTGGAGAGACGGGATTGCCACTCCGCGTCGTACGGCAAGCAAAGGGTCGTAGACGGACGCAGGCAAGGCCAAGGACAGCGCGAGAGTACGCAGATCATTATCAGAATTTGGCCACACTGGCCATCGGATTCCGCACAGGCACCACAACCACCTGGCAAATTTCATCGCGCCCTATGTCGCCTGGTTGTAACCACGTATGAAAAGGCACTCATTTTTTCTTTTTCTTTCTAAATTCGTCAATGTGCGCCCTGAGAAGATAACATCATGTAGTACGTTGTAGGTGGAAGCAATATTAGACGCATTCAATCATCCCACATTGTCCTGTGACCACACTGCACACCCTATGGTTTGTGCTTCCGCGGCGCCCTATTGGCAGATAGGATGCTAGGGTCACTATCACTGGGTGGACAAACTGATCACGGCAGCGCCCAGGCTTGGACGCATCACCTCACCGACAGTTACGATTAGGCGCTCCGTGCGACATCAAGACATGTAATTACGCACGAAACCCAGCGTAAGGACTGGCACACGTACGAATTCCGCAGCTTTACGTGGGGGCAATGCGTTCTACGGCCGCGGATGGCAACAAGGCATGGAAAGAGTCAAGATTCTCAATTTCTAGCTGCTGCACCCGAGGAAGCAAATTGTAAAGTGTCAGCGATTGACTGGCATCAAACGGGCTCCATGTACCGCGGAGCATAAAATATCCATGTAAGGAAGATGCGTGACGTCGTGTTTTCAATTTCAATGGCCATGGAAGCGGGATAGCATCTTAATGCAGAACGCATTGAGGATGTAAAAGCATACAGTACAACAATACACTTTCATATACTGGTTGCGGGCGCGCACTCTTTGGTTGATGCGCGGGTGGTCGTGGAGTGTGGGTGACCTGGTGGGGGTGCCTGGCAGCCTGGATCCTCTTAGAGTGCTGTCAAAGAGACACTATAAATTCGCAATCCCAACCGATTGACACGGTCTACTGACGCCCCCCCCCCTCGACCCACCTACACCTCTCTCTCCCCCTTCTTTCTCTCCTCTTCTCTCACCCCGCCAATGCCTTCTCTTCGCCGCGCCTTCTCCTCCCCTTCCGTGAGGGTATCGCCGTACTCGTACCCCACCGCCCTCCCCAGCTCGCGTTCCCACCGCCCCCAACACAACCACCCACACGGCGGCGGCTATCGCCGGTCTTCCGGCTCTGACGTGTCTTCCCGCAAGGTCCTAGCGGACATTGACTGGTGGCGCGTCGCCGATGGCCAACGCGAGCAACAAGGCGGCGACGAAGACGAGGAGGACGAGGAGACGGGGAGAGGCGTCGGCGAGGAGAATCCAGCGGCCGCCGCCGAGCAGCAGCAGCAGCACGCCGATTCTGAGGCTGCTGCTGCTGCCCCCCGTGACGTGATCTCAGGGCTCCACGCCACAGATCACGGCGGCGAGAACGCTGGTGGCGTCGACCCCGAGCCAGAACGCCCCTCGACCCCAGTCGCGTCAGAGAGAAGTCCACTCGGCGTCCACATCCCTGGATACTCCCCTCAGGTAAATTGCACTGTCAAAATAACTGTTCCCAAACTCGTTCACTCAAGACGCGTTTTGCTCACCCGCTGCCTTTTTTTTTTTTTTTTTTTAAAAAAAAAAAACGCTTTGCTTTTTCTTAAAATAGGCTCACCCGTTTGGGCAACTGGCGTCCTTTGCGGCGGGGCCCCGCACCCCCACACGGCGCACCGTGTCAGAGTCCTCTGCGTCGTCCCTCGAGTCCACCCCAGAGGTGCTACGCACGCCCATCGAGCGCCTGTCATTCGCTGGCATGGGCTTTGCGGATCCCGGATCAGACATCCCGCTCATCCACATGCGCCTGGCCGCTCTCAGCCCACTCCCCCTAAGCCCCAAACACGTCTTCGCCGAGGAACAATATGGCCTAGACGACGACGGCATCCTCGCGGATCCCTTCACGTGTCATGATGATGACCTCTTTGCTTGAACCTCTCCCCAT